>JACCDN010299351.1_pt1 | contig 47365 bp, 42 predicted proteins | sample 7441691 | NCBI WGS metagenome assembly JACCDN01 (sample SAMN15323439, study PRJNA562643) | freshwater metagenome | isolation source: river surface water | place: USA:Blue River Watershed | collected 2017-08-16 | reverse complement strand
TTTCTTCAGAATCTAACTCGCTCAAAAGCCTACAAAATTTCATGTGGGGATATTGCATGGTACCCTCCTTAAAAGAGCATACCATAGCGGGAACTCAATTCACAGGTACTTTTCGGATAAGCATTAGTGACTTTATAGTTTTTTTGTTCATACAAGTAGTACCCCCTCTTCCCTGGCAATTTCATAAATAGCTAACTTATAGTCACGAGTCACTAAATTGAGAACAACATCAATCTTCTGCTCGCCAATTTTATCATAAAGGTCCATTACAAAGGCTGTATTGTTATCAACAGCAGCTGATACATCGGGAATGGTTGTTTCAATGTACAGGTCAATGTCTCCGCCTCGAGCTTTCGGATTGACCCTTGAACCAAAGAGCCATAAGTGATCTCCAGGCGCAAAATATGTCTGGAAAGACTTGCAAATAGCATCAATTTCAAATGGCGTCAGTCTAATGTTTTCCATGGTCATTCTTGATTAGTTTGCACTATTTTTCGTTCCGTATGACAATAGTTAATTTCGGAACGACCTTTCAAGAAGCATGATATTCTCGCCCGTTCATTAGTTTTTATTTTTTCTGTTATTCCTTATTCACAAATTATCTAATCATTTTTTCCTGTATCCTTCAAGGCTACAAACACTGGCCAGGCCCACTGGCATACACCACCGGGGCCACAAGCTTGCGTGCGATATGTTACCAAATCTACACGGGCTGAAAATCTTGCCACCTAATGAGGAGGCGCGCCATTATTTTTTTCTTCCCCCTAAAAAAATCTAAAGTAATTGAGGTCAGCAGAAGTCCTCAAATCCAGAAGAAAAATTGCATCAAGTGTTTGCTGTTGTGTTACGGCTACTCCCGCTTATGTCCACACCATGAGACCCCGACTCTGCTTACGCCTCATAACTTATAATTTAGTGGACACCCGCAAATCCCTGTTTTAAAATGTATATAATATCGTTTTTTATGCAGATAGTAGACATATCGTCTACAAATTGATTAAGAATACAGTTTTAAGCCGTCGAGATGCCATTGAATACGCTATGTACCGCGCGTAATCTCATCTGCCAACTCTTTCACAACTTCCAATGTTAATTCCGCCACTTCACATATTACTTCAAAAGGTTGACTCCTCCTGATCATCCGCTTCGCTACTTCTATTTTCTCTTCTGCTTTTCCCTCTACTTTTCCTTCTGCTTTTCCCTCTACTTTTCCTTCTGCTTTTCCTTTCTCCCTGATATCGAGGATGGTGTCATTAAAGTAAACAAGGGACCGAATATACCGTTCCCGAACCTCCTGGGGAAGATGTTCTATATTGACTCGATCAATAAAGGCCCTGATGGATCTGTTCCCTCCAGCTACAAGGTCAGGATCCGAAATATCCTTTGTTTCAGAGATCTTCCTTACACCACTTTTGAGAGATGGATCCTTAAACAGGTAAGCCCACCTCTCAAGAGGAGAGGATAATTCTTCAGCTTCCTTATTCAAATTATCCAGCATTAAAAGGACAATCTGGTTAGGTATATCTCCATAACGACGTTCCAGTTGTTCAGTATGGCGCAGTTCATAATTGTTGATCAGAAAAGGCTCCATCATTGTCTCGTCAGGATAACTGCTTTTCATTTTACCGGCAGGAAACGCCTTGTTCGTAATCACAATTGTGTAGAGGCCTTCAACATTTTTCCAGAACTTGTTGAGATCCCCCTTATTCTTGTCAACACGAAGCGTCTGCTCCTCCAACGTCTGATCGGTATCCAGACGGCTTAGCATACGGGAATGTTCTACAAGGGATTTAAGATGGTAGTCATCCCGAAAATCATTTTGCATTTCTATCAGAAAATGGTGGTTATTCTTCGTCCGACAACGAATGTCAACTGTAAAATGGTAGGCAAAAGAAGACATGGGATCTGAAGAACCCATATCACGGGGCAGATAGATGATCTCTTCAATAGCATTTTCTCCTGTAAAATTGAGGACAGCATTAAGAAAGTCGCTAAGAATAAAAGGTTCCAGGAAACCGTATTGAAAAACGCTGTCAATACAGGGATTCGTCATTCTGATGCTTTTTGACTTCGATCCTTCTTTTTGAGAAGTATGCGCGGGATCGCTATACCCTTCTTCCTGATTAGAAGAGTGGAGACTCTGCAGGAGTTGTTGAGCTTCGTGCTTATTTTCTGTAGTCATTGGTAAATACCTTCGCTTGTCATCACTAAAAACCTTTTATCACTTTTTCCAGGCATGTTAACTTGTAATCATGGTTTTAAGGCATGCCACAACGGGATATTTTTCTTTCTGCAAGCGGATAGCACTTTCAAAATAATGTAAAATATGGTCATAACACTCCATAATAATTTTTCCATCTATAAAAAAAGCTATCAGATGGTAATTGACCGTTATATCATAAAACTCAAAATATTTTGAAAATTTGTTTTACGAACCTTCACGCTTCCCTTTTTAGCTCAAAACTCGCAATGAGTTGATATAAAAATTATTGCGGCCGCAATAATTTATTAAGCCAACGAAATTATAAAAACTAAACACAATTTAAATCTTCAATTTTATTAATGAGTTCTTTGAGCTTAGAAATCACAGTAGCTCTCTGTTTCTGTGGAATTTTAATAATGTTTTTATCTTGTACAAAAACATTATCCGAATCCATACTAATTCTTAGTATGCTTCTTAAGGCAGGAATTCTAGTTTTTCCTTTTATTCCAAGTATATCTTCCATCTGTTTTGTATTTTCGCACTTTAGTACCTTCCGAAGAATTTCTCTAGATCTGATATTGTTCTCAACTATGTATTTCTTAATTTCTTCAGGAAGCCTAGAATAAGATAGATAATTTGAAATTGTGGGTTGGCTTTTCCCAATTTTCTCGGCAAGCTTCGACACATCTCCCCAATGTGCCTTTGCTAAAAGAGAATTTAGGCTATCTCCAAGCTCAACAGGATGTAAATCGGACCTTTGAATATTTTCAATTAGTGCAACTTCTTCGGCATTCTCGGAATTAATAATAATGCAAGGAACTTTATCTAAGCCAATAAGTTTAGCTGCTCGTAGTCTTCGCTCTCCCGATACAACCTCAAACTTATCAATTTGTGAAGATGATGGTATTACTAAGAGAGGTGACTGCATGCCATGATTAGATATTGTTTCTGCTAGCTCGCGTATTTCTTGTTCATCAAAAATCTGTCTTGCTTGCTTTTCATATGGAATAAGGTTATTGAGTGATAAAAAATAATATTCCCCAACTGCCCCTTCTCTTCCTACAGAGGCTCTGAGATTCGAGCTATTTTCTTTTGAGTACAAACTCTTAAAATTATCGCTCGGCTCTTTATATCTAACTTTCCCCATACAGTTCTCCTCCTTATGCGACTTGCATATTATTGGGTTTAGCAACTACACTTTCTAATAAATAGTGGGAAAGTTCAATAATATCCTGAAGTGCTATCGAATTTTTTCTTGCTATACATGGTAGTGGTAATCTTTCTTTTGCAGAAATATTAAAGTCTTCTGCTTTCCTGACAGCAAAATCTGGAACTAGGTATTTTCCAAAATCTTTCCTTAGAACAGTCATAGCTTCCGCTGTTGTCCCATACCGATCTTCGTATTTATTTGGTATGACGACCATTTGTGGAGGAATAGTATCCATCATTTCAAAAAAAGAGGACATATCATCGAATAAAACATTTAATGCGCTAATACTATATGGCTGGGTTTCACATGGAACACATATTAAATCAGAAAAAATTGTAATATTTCTTATAATGTGACTTATGTTTGGATTGGTATCAAAGATAATAAAATCATAATCTTTTCTTATTGAATCCAGCCTAATTTTAAATTGTTCTTCTCGCCTTCCTTTCATAGATAATTCCATATCAAATCTTGAACAAGACAAATTTGAGGGAATGCAACTATAACCAGGAAACACCTCCTTAATGGCTTCTCTAGGAGAAATGTTTTTTATCACTACATCATAAAGAGTCATAAAATTATCAGTAATATCAAAGCCTAATGCTGAAGTTAAATTTCCTTGGGGATCAGTATCAACAACCAAAACATTATATCCACAAAATGCCAAGAATGATGAAACTTGGAAACAAAGGCTGGTTTTCCCGGTTCCGCCCTTGAAATTATAAAATGCCCATATTCTTTTTTCTGGTATCAGCTTGTCTGCAACAAACTTCTTTAAAACTTTTCTTGATTCTATAATAGAATATTTTAGATTTCTTTGAGTTCCTGTATCAATATGCTTTATCCCATTACTTACAATAAATCTATTTATCGTTGATGGGTGCTCTCTAGAAAGTTCCGCCATTATTCGTTGAGTTAGTTGTATACGGTCAAATTTCATACAAAATCCTTTGCAATATGTTCACAGGCAATCCTATTTAAAAAATTCAAGTACGATAGAAAAATAATTTTCATTGGGTTCATCGAACATAATAAACAGCTATCAAAAAAACCCCCATACATTGAGTTAACGTTAAATGCTATTTTTTCAACATGCAATCATTTTTTACAAAATGCAAAAAAAAGGTTGCAATAGAAAAATAAGACATGTTAAGGATTAGTTACTCTAATGTAAAAATTGGAATGAATATACGCTATTAAGAATTTCATTTTATGGAGCCAAAAGATGACCGAGTCAATTTATTCCGAAAATTAAAATAGAAAGGGGGAGAAAACTCCCCCCCTTTCTATAAAACATCGCTAGGATCATAAATATAAATATTAGTCTTCTTGCCCAGATGCACTTAATATTTAATGACTAATCCTGTTTGTGTATTTTTATATTACACAGCCTATAGATTATTGTCAAGTTTTTTGTCCTAGTAGCGAACATTTTATTAATGGAGCTACTCATGAAACGAGCATATTTTATCAAGCATGACCAACGCATTAAACGAATTATCGGCTGTGACCGCGCAACTTTAATCTTCGATAGGCTAGAATTTTATTCTAGTCGGCAGCCTGACGGATTTTATAAATTTATTGAGCCTAACTCACATCGACTTTACAAAAAAGATGACAGTTGGACAGAGCTTTTAGATTGTCACCGTACCTCATTTTGGAGGGCTTTCAAATTAATTGGCAAAAAACATGTCTCCCGTTGGAGCTTTGAACAATCAAAAGACAAATTTGAGGGAAAGTTATACGCCAGCTACTATGACCGTCTAACAAACAGAATGTTCTTCATCAGAAATCACGAAGCTGTTGAAGCGTTTCTTGCCAAAGTTCAAGCTGAACCAAATCCTTCAGATTGTTCCAGAAGCAACCATCCACAAAACGCCTGTTTAATGGCTTCAACCTCCCCTTCAAGCACGGCTTTACCTTTAGCCTCTCGTTCAGTAGGCACCGAGCAAAATGTTCGTTCATATATTGAAACAAAGAATACCTCAAAAGAGTTATCTAAAGATAACTCTCATGCAAGCGATGAGATTGTTAAAAAAATGATTGAATTTTGGACAGCCCTTGTCGAAGAAGGAAAAGGCCAAATTGAATTAACCAGCAAAAGGATAGCTTTTTTAAAGCAGGCGTTCAAAGACAAGTTTAATAACTGCCTGGAAAAGTGGAAAAAATATTGTCAGGACATTGCGTCCAGCCGATTCCTGATGGGAGAAATCAAATCATCCTTCCGCGCGACCCTGGATTGGGCATTAAAATTTGAGATCATCCAGAAAATCCTTGAGGGAAATTACGGCATTGGGGACAGGAATCCTTTATCGGCGGTATCTGCGGCTGGGGTATTCTTCAACAATTCAAAAATAGATATAGCTCGTGAAGCGGAAGAGATTCAACAAGAAACGGATGAAGCGCAGTCCGTGAAAGCATTTCGCCTCAAATGGTTGAATAAACTTGGTGCGAGTAACTACCGGGAGTGCTTTAAAACCTGCGTTATTGAGGTGTCAGACGAAACTACGCTCATCCTTCGTCCAAGCTCAAGATATACGGCAAAATTAATTTCATCCTGGTGGGTACAGGCGTTACTTGACGACAGTCCTTTTAAGCGAGTGAACATTGTCCAGAAAGAGGGCGAGCTTGTTTTTGACAAGTGGTTTGGCGAGAGCCAAAGAAGGGAGGAGCTGCCGCCGGCGCCTGAACATAAAACTGTCGCCGTTAAAGCTCCTGGCGCTTTAAATGCGGCGGCGCCTATCGTCCTGCCTTTGCCTGAGATAACTGAAGATATGAAGGTTTTTACAGGGAGGTCACCCGAAGAGGGGGAGGCTTTTGAAGGTGAACAACCAAAAGCTGTAGAGCCTGTGAGCGCAGAAACGCAAATATTGCGGGAGAAACTAAGGCAAATTTTGCCTCCCCACCAGTTTCCAGGTTGGCTTGGCGCTATCGAAGTTGACCCAATGGGCAAAGACGGCAAAATTGTTGTGACGTTTAAAGATCCTCTTGCGGTCGAGTGGTGCCGCTTGCGCTTAAGCCAGGAGATATTTCAAGTTGCAGCAAGCCTCTGGAAAGGAGTTAACCGACTCGTTATCCGCCAGAAAGAAGGTGATACGGTCGATCTTTTTGTTGAAAACTTCCCCCAAAAATCAGAGAATGTTAAGCAAAAAATGTCTTTGGAACAAGGCATTCAATCTCTGGTGTCGGCTTTTTGTGACCGCTCCCAGGGAATGTTTGCAATGCGAAACTCTTGTCAAACTTTGGGGTGAAGAGGAACGGTATGACGGATCGATTTGAAGCGGAGCGGGCGGCGCAAAGGCAAGAGTTCCTGAAACGGGAGCAGAGAAACCGCAAACTTCCCGCTCCAAAAGTTTCGCCAAAGAAAGCGGGCAAGGCTGCCAAATCCAAGCCCTTGACTTTTGAACAAAAACTGGCGTTGACGGAACAATGGCTTGAGGAGACTTTCCCCCACCTGTTTGCCGCAGACGATTATATTCCTCTTGATCATCTACTCTTGCGGGACTTAAAGGCGGACTATAAAAACAATGCCATCAAGAAGAGTTACCCGCAGGATTTAGTGATTAAGGCTGCCTTGTCTCGTTACAAGGAAAGTTACGGGTATCTGGATTGCCTTAAGGAAGGTGCGGCCCGTTATAACCTAAAAGGAGAAAATTGCGGCACGGTGAGCATTGAAGAAGCGGAAGCCGTTCGCAAAATCCTTCAAAGCCTTTAATGCACAACTTTCCAGTCAAGTGATAGTAGTTTAACGCTCTTTTTGCAGGAATCCATAGAGTTTTTAATAAGTTTTTTTCTTAAACATTATAGGATTCCTCTAGTTTTATTTAAAAAATTGATTTTGCGCTTGCCTAATCTGGCGCTTTGCTCTACGGTGAAGGGGAGGATAAAAAATAAGTCTCTTAAACCCCGACCTTTTTTTCTTCCTCAACTAAGCGAGACGCAAAAGTTCTGCCAGAACTCATGCGCCTCTGACCACAAACAACTAGATATAGGAGTTGATCATGGCTAAAGCCACGATATCCCAAGTTAAATACCTTTTCCAAGCATATGTTTACGACAGGCACCATTTTTTTAATGGGTCATCCGTTATTGCATTGTTGGGCGCAAACGCAAAACCATACATAAACTAAGGCCGGGGCTTGCTTCCTGGCCTTTTTTACAGGGCTGGCTAGTGAGGCTGCTTTATGGCTTTTGCTTGTTGCTTTCAATGGGAGAAGCCATATTGCCTTTATTCTAGCCAGAACTCTCCTTGTCGTTGCTCCAGGAACATGCCCTTTCGCCACTTTGTGAAAGGAACTCAATCAAAATGTTACATCTATTAGACAAGAATTTGTCTCGAATCGGTTCTTTTGAAACTTATGGAAGCCTAATTGACTATATCCATCACTCCAGAATCCGCAAGCTGCGGTTTTTGATTTACCGTACCTACCCGTTTGACAGCGTGCTGGACGGGGAGGAGTCTAATTGGCGGTTTGTCTATTATAAGCATGCACAACTCAGAACTGTCTACTCTTGCATGAAAGAACCTCCTCTCACGCAAATAGAAAAAGAAGCTTTTGACCAGGAGCTTGACCTGATTGAACTCTATCAGGGTGACCCGGCTCGCCCTTTGCAAATTCCGGTGACAGACGACGTCAATATCCAGCAATTACAGCGAAACTGGTGTGAGTCTTACTGCAAGACGCACGAGTATTCAATCACAGAAACCTTCAACAATGAAAGCGTACCCGAATCGCCCGGGACAGGGGGTTCTGATGATCTGGGTGTTTAATTCCAAAAATAAGTCCATTGGAACATACAAAACCTTTGAGGAGGTGTGTGACCACTTCCGGCGCGTAGAACATCTGAAGCCGTTACCTGCTGCAGGACCCGGACCTGATGGTCGGCGGGACTTTATCTATTGACCTTACAAAAAGCTGAAAAGGCTTCATGAACGCCTGAAAGATATCGGATTTAGCCAACGTGAACGGGAAGCTTATGAGGGCGAGCTTGACCTCATAGAGATATTTGACGGTTGCCTGGAGGCGCCTGACTTTGATGTCCAGAACCCGAGGAGAGAATGGCGCTTGGTTACGCGTTGACGGTACAAGCAATCTCTTGAACATGCCTGTAATAAAAACTCCTTTGTCATCATGTAGAATCATGACTTCACTCTAGCATACCTTGTCTTTTTCTGGCACGCTGATTGGCTATTTTCCTTAAAAAACAGAGCTGGTATGCGCCATCTGGTTGGGGGGCGCAAGATCTTATCCACAATTTTTGGGGATATATCTGTGGATGAGGGGGGGCTTACCAGGGTTAACAACGGGTTAACGACGTGATTAAAAAACAGGCGCCTCTCATGGGCACCAAAGCCGGAGGCTAAAAAATCTATCATTTATAATAATTTTTATAAAAAATCAATCTTTTTGTTTGTGGGTTATGCAATTTCAGGTTATATTGGGAGGTAAGGATTAAAATAAAGCTGTTGTAAATACTGGCCTGTTTTCTTCCTCAATGAAACAGTGGAATCCAGGAACAGCCAAGGCTGTCCAGATCCCACCGGCAGAAACAAAGCGCATCGAACCGCTTAGATTTTGCTGACCACACAACCTTAACACAGGAGGTTATTCATGGCTAAACCCACTATAGCGCAAGACGAGCGACGAATCCAAGAGCGGCGGGAACAATTTTTCAATAAAAGATGGATTGACGCACGTAAGAATTTGGAAAATCTCATTTCATTTAACAATTTGTCAGGTTTACGGGCCATCAACGCTTAAAATAGGCCAGGGATCAAACTCCGGCTTTTTTTGAATTGATGACCCGTCAGGCAAGAGATGCGTCTTTTTCAAAGCGCTTGCGGGCATGCTTTGTCGCATCCTCGCGTTTGGTGGATGAGACGCTCGACTTGAGCTATAGAGACCGACCGCAGCATTCGTGGAGCGTCTCATCCGGGATGATCATGTCATAAAAGGCGCCGGTTTTGCAACCCTTGTCCTGCTTCTTTAACAGGAAAGGATACGAACAAAATGACCCATGTCCACCTTCACTCCTTGCTCCAGCCAAGGCGCCGCTCAACACGGACTGGCGTTTCCTCTCTCCACAAATCCAGGGCCAGCAAGTATTTTATCAAGTTTGACCGGCGCATCCATGAACAAACGGGATGTATGCGGGCAACACTGATCGCCAGCGCTCTGGAATACTGGTTTTCTAAAAAGCCGGGCGGATTTTACAAGTTCGTTGAGCCATGTTGCCACCGTCTCTATAAACCGGGAGACAGCTGGACGGAAGAGATGGGATGCGACCGCAAGTCGTTTTCCAAATCTTTTGACAGGATTGGGGTGCGGTATGTGAGCCGCACGGCTTATGAACGGGCGCCCGACAAGTTCCAGGGCAAGCGGTACGCCAGCTTCTATGACCGGCATGTGAACCAGATGTTTTTTATGCGCAACCCTGACGGGCGGGAAAGCGAAGCCGAGTCTCGCGATCCGGATCAGGATCCGAGTCTTTCCTGTCCTGACCACCCCGACGGCTTTAAGAACCATCCTGCCCCTCAGGAAGGTTCTGTCGCTCGTTCTTCTACCAGAGCCACGCCGGTCAACTCGGACTCCTGCGCTCATCCCGATTCAGCTTCCGGTAACGGGAAAGAAGCATCTCTCAAGCCGCTGCGTAACGGGAAGGAATGCCGATCATCTAAAGAAGCAAAGAATACCCCAAAAGATTTATCTGACGATAAATCACATGCAGGCAATGAGATTGTTCAAAAAATGATTGAATTATGGACAGCCGTTGTCGAGGGAGGCAAGGCTCAAATTGAGCTGACGGGCAAACTGACGGGTTTTCTCAAACAGGCCTTCAAGGACAAATTCGACCAGCGACTGGATAAATGGAAAGACTTTTGTCAAAAGGTCGCTTCCAGCAAGTTTTTGATGGGAGAGAACAAGTCCTCTTTCAAAGCGACCCTGGAATGGGCGTTAAAGTTCGAGAGCATCCGCAAAATCCTCGAGGGCCAGTACGGAATCGGAGACCGGAATCCAGAGCGTGCGCCCTCCCGTCTGATGCAGGAACTGATCAGGGACCAGGAGGAGACAAAAAACCTTGAAGCGCGCATCCGAACCTCCGGCGAGCCTGTGGCCCTGCAGGACTTCCGCTTGCGGTGTTTGAAGACGTGGGGATCAGAAGCGTATCAGGACTTGCTGAACGGTTGTGAGGCGTTTTTGGAAGAGCTAAACGCCCTGTTTTTGAGACCGGCGAGCCGTTACCAGGCCAAATGGCTGGCGGGACGTTTAACGCCGGCGTTTTTATCTGCCGCGGGGATTTCCTGTATTCACATCGTCCAGGAAGAAGGGGATTTACGGTTTGAACGCTGGATAAGAGATGATGCAGCTACTACAGAACCTACCGGCCAACCTGGTTTAGAAAGTTTGAGGAGAGGGCACTTTGTTGAATCCCCTAAACCGTATGGGTCGCCTTTTTTCGGAATGAACCTTGACAGAATAGCGGGCAGACCAGCTTTAGCAGGGGGAGGCGGACAATGATCTGGATGCAAGGTCCTGTGATTCCGTCTCGTCGTTGTTTCGGGACTTTTGAAGCTTTGTGCGATTATTTCTGTCGCCTGGAGCAAACGCTTTCTTTTTACCATGCCGGGTATAAGCGGAGAGGAGAAGAAGACGGCAAGTGGGGGTTTGTGTGGCATCCTTACAAGCGTCTTGCCGCTGTCCTGGAGAAGATGCAAGACCGTCTGTCATCAACGGAACGGCAGGCATTTGAGGAAGAGCTGGATCTGATCGATGTGTTTTGCGGGGATATTCTCACAGCTCGTCAATATGCGGTGACACCGGATCTGGATGTGGAAAGCCTGGCGCGAGGGTGGTGTTACGACTATGCCTCGTCGCACGGGTTTGTGATTCTGGAATCTCTCACCGGAGGGCGTGGTGAAGAATCCGGCATGACTGCCGGGACTTATGCGGATGAGACACACGCCTGTGGGTTATCTGATCCCGTCTCGCAATATTGGGTTGGAGATTGAAAAATCCTTGATTCCGTCTTTCAGATTTAAAGGATGGGCCTGTCTGATTTCAGGAAGCGTTTGGGAAATAAATATAAAAAAAGAGAAAGCAAAAAATATATGAACAAAAAAAATATTATGGGCAATCTATAAATTTTTATAAATTGTCCATCCATAAAAAATGAAAGCGCATTTCAGGAGATAAATATGGCGGTTGAGCGCACATCAATGGTTTCTGTTAATATAAAAATACAGGAGAAGAAAGACTTTCATGGAAAGATGACTAATGCAAAAATTTTACCGTAAAATAAATAATATTTTTTTAATAAGTTAAAAACATTTTTTCATGAGTAAATTGTAAAAAAAGTTGGTTTTTTGTTAATAAATGAATTATAAAAATGCTCAAAAGTTCAAAATTATATGAGTTATGCATTTTTTGTTTTTTTAAGGAACAGGAGGACGGAGTGATCAGGGTGTTCGGGAAAGACAGCAGGAAGATCGGGGCGTTTGATGATTACGGGGTCTTGCTGCGGTTTATTGAAGGGGTAGAAAACCGCAAGCGTGTGGAGAATAGTCCCGCATACGGTCAGGACTACTGGTCTTTTACGCATTATGCGCCCAAACATCTGAAGCGGTCCTGTTCCGGAATCAAACCGGAATATGTATCCCGGGCAAGGACGAAGGCTCTGGAGGAGGGATGCGGGCTTCTGGAGATTTACCGGGGGATTTACGGGTCAAAACAGGAGATTGTGATGGATCGTCAAGTTGATGTGGCGCAAATGCGTCAGGCCTTTTGTCTTGAGTATTGCGCGCACCAGGGGTGGCTCGTGTTTGAAACCCGCTGGCCTCTTCCTCCCTGCCGGATATCGGCCAGGAAGCGGGATAACGAGACCATCCGGAAGGGCCAGGCGATATTAGCGGGAGAACAAAGCGCTCATTGTGAGGAGAGTGAGACGAGCAAAGAGTTGAACAGGGCGCTGCGGGTCTTGCCTGTGAGGTCTGCGTTGATTCGGGCATGGAAAGAGAAGGTTCCAGGAAAAGGAGACAGGGGATGAGCGAAGGACTGAAGGCGCCTTTGGACAACAAGGCTATTTTTTATCCAGCCCATTACATTGCAGGCCGGTCTATTGAGCCGATCCGGGTGATTGAGGAATTTGGTCTGTGTCATCATCTGGGATGCGTCGTGAAGTATATATCCCGGGCAGGCCGTAAAACATCGGCCCTGAACGACCTCAGAAAATCCGCCTGGTATCTGGACCGGGAGTTGCAAAGCTTAAGGCGGGATCTGGCAATGTGCGCTGTGCCCTTGAATCAGCCGCCTGATGTGGAGATTGACGATGTGATTGAGGACTGGAAGCTGTCAGCGCACTTGGGAACAGCCCTGTCTTACATCTTGTCGTTGCGTCTGGACAGAGCCGGTTCTTTAAAATTCCGGGAGAACTATCTGCTCCATGCCATGGGAAATTTACAGGCGGCCATTTCAGACATTGAGGAAGGAGACCGTCCATGAGTGGTTTCAAGGAACACCGTCTTTACAGCTACATGTCTGATCCATTGCGGATTGTCGGGATCACGCTGGATGAATGGGCGCTGGGCGTTATCTGCCTGATGATATGCTTTTCTTTTGAATCCGTGGCATGGAAAGCGTTGTTCGCTTTATTAGCTCCGAGCGTGGTGTATGTGGTCAAGAAGTTGAAGAAGATCGCTGTCGGGTTCTCTCTGATTTCTTTCCTGCACTGGCGTTTGGGCCTTCGGTTTGGCGTTTCCTCTTGTGTCCCGTGTTCCTGGAAAAGGAGATTTTGGGGATGAACTTCGTTTACGCGAAAGCGACCCTGGCGTCAGCCTTAAAACAACGGGATCTGGCTCTCTGGTGCTGCGCGGGATTAACCGTAACCAATATGGGTTTGGCCTTCAAGTTAATGGGTTCGGAAGAACATTGGGTACTGATGCCCCAATACCAGGATGAACATCGTTTGGAAGTGACGAGAAGCAAGTTCTCCAATGAGTATTTGATCGATTGGGCGGCAGGGATTTTGAATGTCATCTTGTGCGCGAACCCCGATAGCATTGACTGGAAAATTAGCCAGATCCTTAAAATTTCACTGAATAATTATGGCCCCTTAAAGGAACAACTCCAAAAGGAGGCTCAAAAAATCAAGGAGGATAAAATCAGTACGGCTTTCTACCCCAACTCTTTCAAAGTCAACCAGGCGACTCGAACGATTGAAGTAACCGGCGAGCACAGCTCCTGGTTTGGGGGCGACACGGCGCCCGTTATTATCCCGAAGACGTTTCAGGTGTCGTGGGCGGTGAGAAGCCACGGGGTCATTCTTTTAGAAGGCGTATCGGAATTAAGGAAACAGGGAGAACCACAATGAATTTATCTCCAATTATGACAGGCAAGAAAATGAACGCAGCGCTGACCGGGATATTGAGCGCTTTATGCGCTGCGGGATGTCTGGCTCATACGCGTTTGGACCCCTCCCGGGTCATCGAATTCAAGATTTCCAAATCCGGATTGACCCGAATATCAATCGAGAATGATGGGATTGAGGATGTTTACGCTTACCCCGCGGAACCGGATCTGATCACGCACCATAAAAGCGGCCATGTGTTTGTAACGCCGGACGATCTGGAGATCCCGGTTTACGTGACTGTCATTACAAGGAGAGGGGCTGCGCAAGATTTAAGGCTGATTCCGGTTCCTAAAAAAGTGGAGCCGATTTTGTTGAGATTTGAGGAATCGAGCGTCGCTTCTTCATCCAGCCCTTCCTTATCGTCTCTTTCTCCCCGGGATGCGCCGGCGGATCTTCTGGGGCAATTGATAAAAGGGAAACTGCCGGATGGATTCATGGCCGTTAGCGCCCATGAGGTGAGCCGGGGAGAAGGGCCTGTGGAAGCTGTTCTGGAGCAGGCCTATCAAAACGATAAGTTCAGGACGCTCGTTTTTAGCATCAGGAGTGAGAGCGCTGAACGGCAAACCCTGGATCCCAGGGCGTTTTGGGGAAAGGGGGATCTGGCTTCGGCTTTTGACCGATCCGCGCTGGATCCCCACAGTACAGCGCGGTTATTCGTCATTCAACATCGTTAACGACAGGAGAAAAAAATGAATCTGGAGAAAGAAATGAGTCAAAAGGCGTCTGTAAATCGTGTGAAGGCTTTTTTGAAGGTAGCCGTCTGGGCATCAGCAGGTTTGCTGTTAACCACAGGTCTGTGTTGGGCCACCCTTGATGGTCAGGTTGAAAAAGCGACCAATCTTGTATTAGGCAAGGTTGCCAGCCTTGTGGTTGGGGGAGGGACCCTGTTTGGCGGAGGTTATTCGATTGTGCAAGGCAATATTGGCCAGGGACTGGCCATTATTGGCGTTGGCGCTCTCACGGGAATTGGAATCGCTCTTGCAAAATCCGAGGCTCTTTTTAAGGTTTTGTCATAAGGAAAAGGTGACGGACAGCCGCTTTGCAAGAAGCTGGCGGCTGTCCGGGGTTCCCGGGGCAACTTAAGGTTTTGACGGATTTGGGGTTTTGAAGGAAAAGATCGATGAATTGGCAGGAAAAGAAAACGGCGTTCACAAGATCCGTGAAGGGTGTTGCGAACGTCTTGAAGGTATCGGGGGATGAACCGCCTGAGATTTTACGTAAAAAACAATTGTTGCGCCTGGGAACAGGCGCAGGAATGGCGCTTATAGGCGCGTGCTGGGCTTTTGGGGTGTTTGATTTGACGCAAAGTCCGTCCCCGGGGGCTTCCAAACCAGAATCCGAGAAACCCGTTGAACAGCCGATCGCTCATCTATCAACGCCCTTGTCCGGGGTCAAGGATGGGGATATCTGGGTTTCGCGTATCGAAAAACTTGTCAGGTCCTCCCGGGAGGAGGTGGATAAAATCAGGGAAGAGAACCTCTTTCTGGAAAAGAAGATCAACACGCTCATGGGGGCTTTTGAGGGGAGTCCCGATGTAAAGTCTAAAGCCATACAAGAATTGCAGGTATTAGAGACTAGAGCCAGGAAGGATAAGCCCATGGGTGAATCCTCTGGTGTCGCGGGTCAATTGTCCGGTTTGCCTGAAGCGTCCGGACGTGACTCTGCTGGATCCCCTTCGTCTTCCTCCGGACCTCAACGCTTCCCGTCTCTCGGGAGCGTGGATAGCGTATCTTCCAGCGCCACGCCGTCAGTAATGCCTGAGACGGCAGGCGCTTCTGCAGCTGTTTTCGCAAAAGAGGGGTCACAAAAGAAAAAGAGAAAGCTGTTGCACCTTTCAGGCGCAAGCGTTTCTGACAGCTCCAACAAATCGCCCGATACCTATCTTCCCGCAGGAACGTATTTCAAGGTGGTGACAGCCATGGGGGTAGTCGTTTCAACGGGCACGAACTCTTCGTCTGACCCACAGCCAATCCTGTTGCGCATCGTTGATAATGGGAATCTGCCAGGGGGTTTAAAGGGCAAGGTCAAGGATGCCGTGTTAATCGGGACCTGTTATGGGTCGGCTTCTGCGGAAAGAGCCTTATGCCGTTTAAAAACCCTTTCATGGCGGGATAAAAGCAACCGGAACATCGAAAAGCCCGTTGAAGGATGGATCGCGTCAGAAGACGGCGTGCAGGGTATCCGGGCTAAAATCATTGACCGGTCAAGTGAGATCGCCCGGGAAGCGTTTGGAGCAGGACTCCTTTCGGCGACTTCAAACTTCTTTAAGATGCAAGCCACATCGGGGACTTTTCCGGTGTCGCCTTTTGGTCAAACGAATGCTTTGTCCAATGGCGACGCCTTTAAAGGGGCTGTGGGAGGAGGCGTGGGTTCCGCCATGGATAAGCTGGCCGAATTTTCGATCAGGCGCGCTGAATCCATGTCTCCCGTCGCTTATGTCGCCAGTGGCAGGGTTTTGGACGCTGTCCTGATGAGAGGCGTGGACTTGACGCCGCTTGAGCAAGACAGCGTGACGCTTGGGAACGCGCCGTCTGAATCTCAACAACCCCGCGCAGATGCTCAACCCACCGACCCTCAAGGAGAATTCTAATGCAACTCAATCGTGCCCTTATTGACTCGCGAGATCAAAAAATAATCTTTTCCCTTGGCTCTTTAGCTGCCTCCCTTCTTCTTTCTGGTTGCACGGGTTCGACCTATTCGAGCCACTTTGACTGCCCCATGGGGGAAGGCGCCGGGTGCGCTTCGATTTCAAGGATCAACAAAATGATCGACCGCCAGGAAATTGACCCCGGTCATGATGATGACCCTCTGGCGAAGAAGGCCTGCGCCAGCAGATTACCTGGCAATCAGGTCTATGTTTATTACGGCCCCGATCAGTTAAGCCGTCTTATTTCTCTTGATGAGAACGCAGGGAGCTAGAAAATGTTTGCCGCAAAATGCCCTAAAAACTTGAGCGAATACATGGAACGCCATATTGCCGCTTTTCCAAGGCTGCATGAAGTCTTGCCTTATGAGAGCTACGATCCGGCGATGCAGCTTTTCTACAACCAGGATTCGACGGGTTTTGTGTTGCTGGCCACTCCTATTGTGGGGTCTTCTCTGGATAACCAGCAACAAATCGCTGAGTTCTTCCGTCAGAATGGCCATTTGACGGAAGGAACATCCTTGCAGTTCCTCTTATTCGCAAGCCCGTGTATTGGAGGCTATCTGGATAATTGGCGTGATTCCAGGATGGAAGCGTCCCGCTCATCTCCCATATTCCAGAAGCTGGCGTCCCGGCGCGGCGACCTTCTCAAGAGCAAGGCGTTTGATGATGAAAACGGCAACCTTGTACGGGATTTCCGGCTGCTGGTTTCATACGCTGTTCCAGGTCATAAGGTTAGTCTGGTTGAACAGGACACTATTTTGATGTTCCGCAAAGAGCTGAGGGCGCTTCTGGAAACTCTGGGCGTGTACTCAACCATCCTGGACGCGGACGGTTTCATTGGTGAGGTTGGAAGCATCCTGAATATCGACGATGATGTTTACCCGTATTCTGGCCAGTGGCAAGAGCATGATTCTCTCTCCAGGAACTTAACCGGTACAAGGCGTACCTGGCGGATTCAGGAAGAGCAAACGCTGCTCAATGACGGAAAAACGGTTTGCCGCAGTTATGTCCCCAAAGTCTGGCCTCGAAGGTGGGCATTGGGGTTTATGGACCGGATGATCGGGGATGCTTTGGAGAGAAGCCATGCCATTGGCTGTCCTTATCTCATTCATTACGGTTTATTCGTTAACGCAAGCCAGTCCAGAGCTAAGGGTAAAGCTTACGCCAAACGCGAGTCTCTGGAAAAATCCCTGCGGGGTAACCTGGCTAAGTTCATTCCTGATCTCCAGGAACAGTACGCGGAGAGCGTTGAAGTTGCGGCCGAGCTGCAAGCTGGCGGGCAGGTGATTGTGTCGTCCTTAAGCTACTCGGTCTTTAGCGCCCCTGAAAAGATTCAGGAACATGAGCAGCAGTTGCGCCGCATTTGGGGCCGGGGCGGATGGACATTCGAGCCGGCCCGGTGTGATCACCTGACGGTTCTGTTAGCTTCCCTGCCGATGTCCTGGACATTGGGATATAAAAAGGGCCTGTTATTCAGGAAGCCGTTCGGGATGGGTACGGACTTGCTCAAGCTCTCCAAGGCCAAGATCACGGTCACGAAAGAGGCTCAGAACCTGTTGCCGATTCTGGCGGAGTGGCGGGGCCAGGCGGCGCCGGGAATGCCGCTGACGGGAAGAAGAGGCCAGCTGTTCTTCTGGAATCCCTTTGACCGGCTGTTATTGCCCGACAGTAAAAATACCCAGGTTGATCATAACCATAACGTCGCTATTGCGGGAACCACGGGTTCGGGAAAGTCGTTCTTTTTGAATGAACTCATGTCCACCGTTATGGGAGTGGGGGGCAAAGCTGTCGTCCTGGACCTGGGTCGCAGCTTTAAAAAGACGTGCCAGATTCTGGGAGGACGGCACATTGAGTTTGACGTGCGCTACCCGGTCAGTCTCAACCCCTTTACCCATATTCCCACAGGAGATTCGCCGCAAGAGGCGGAGGCCCGTTCGGACATGCTGGCTCTGGTTGGTCCTGTGTTTCAGGTCATGTCTGCGCCCCGGCAAGGGACAACGGATCTGGAAAACTCGTTTCTGGATCAGGCGATCCGGTTCTCTTTTGAAAAATACCAGACAAAAAGCAGCGTGGATACGGTTCAGGGATTTCTGATCGATCATAAAAATCCTGTTGCGCAAGATCTGGGGGAAAAACTGAGCGCCTTTACGTCCAGGGGCACGTTTGGACACTTTTTTAATGATCCGGCCAACAGCAATTTAAAAGAGGACTTAATCGTTATTGAAACCGATAACTTGAGGAGCCACCCCAATCTCATGGCTGTGGTGGTTCAGATGCTGATCATGCAGATCAACCAGGAGATGGCCAAAGGAGACCGCAACAAGCCTTTTGTAATCATCATCGATGAAGCCTGGATGCTTCTTGGCGGAAAAGGCACGGCCTCCTTCATCTCTGAAGCTTCCCGTATCGCCCGTAAATATAAAGGCGGGATTATTTGCGCAACCCAGCATTTGACTGACTATTTCAAGCCTGAAGCTCCCGGAGCCACAGAAGCGTTTAACTGCAGTTCCTGGAAGTGCATCCTGAAACAGGAAGATGACGTCATTACCGCTTTAAAGAGCCATCCCCAGCTTCAGGCGTTTGCCGCCGATGAATACAAGGAGGCTCTGCTTCGTTCCATTCATTCCAGGCCTCCCCATTATTCTGAAGTGGCGATATTCGGGCCCGGGATTCATGGCATTGTGGGGCGCTTGAGGGTTGATTCGTTCAGCCGTCTTCTCTATTCCACCAACCCGCAAGAGTACCAGGCGATTGAAAGCCTCATTCACCAGGGATATTCCATTGAGGACGCCATTGAACACGTGAGGCGGACGCAAGAACAGGAACAGGAAAGGGGCGTCCATGTTTAAAAAACTCTCCGTTATTGTGGCGGCATCTGTTGTTGTTCCGGCTGTCTCAAAGGATTTTGGCGTGGCGGGAGCGACGTTTGAGATCAGGGAACAAAGCCTGCTGGAAATGATCTATGACCGGCTGAAAAGCCTGGAATCGACAAACCAGCTGATCCGGCATCAAAGGGAAATTCAGGAAAGGGTCAAAGCCTCTGTTGAATCCCCGCAGCCTGTTTCCGGGATCGTAAAGGCCACAGCTTACCAGTCAAGGGAGTATGATCCGTCCATCATCATTGACGGGGATATTAAAGACCATAAAGGAAACTTTATCGCTCGCAAGGGAATGCAGGTGAATCCGCTGGACGATCATTCCTTTGGCAAGCCGCTTGTTTTGATTCAGGGAGAAGATGAGGATCAGGTGCAATGGGCCTTAAAACAGGATGCCAAAATCGTGCTGGTCAGCGGCAAACCCTTGCCACTATCCAGAACCCATAAAAGAATCTTCTACTTTGATCAGGGAGCGATCCTGTCGAACAAGTTCAGCATTAAGGCTGTCCCAGCCCGGATCTCTCAGAAAGACAAAGCGCTACTGATTGAAGAACTCAGTTTGGCAGAAGGAATATCCCGATGAATTTAAAAACGAAGCAGGCGAGTAGAAGGACCAGGCCATACAAAACGACCCCGTCAAAGAAGGGCAACTTGCCGATCGGAGAGCGGAACCGCCAGTTGGGCTCCGGGATTTTAGGAAAATACCGCAAGATGATGGCGAGCAAGATCACAACAGCGATGCTCACCGTCATAAAATCCAGGGGCGACACCATGGGGTTCTCGAGGTGGATCAAAGGGTCTTTATGGATCAGGGGGTCTTTCATAATCGTTTTTTTAAGCTCTTTTACATCATCCGTCTATGGGGGAGTTTGTCATGGAAAGTTCGTTAATCCGGTCACCGACATTTGCTGGAAGTGCGTCTTTCCCCTCACGATTATGGGCATAGACGTGGTAAAGGGCAAGCCCAGTCCTAAAGGTTCCCGGGAACCGGTTTGTTTTTGCAAGAAGCCGCCCTTGAACGCGCCGATGCCGGGCATTCCCGTCGGGTTCTGGGAGCCGGTGCGCCTGGTGGATGTGACCCGCACGCCTTATTGCCTGGTCAACATGGGAGGAATATCCGTCGCCAGTTCTGGCGTTCATGATCGCGGGGACGTTGAAGAAAATCCTGAAGACGGAACCCATCAAAGTTTTTATCAGGTTCACTGGTACGTCTATCCGGTCATGTACTGGCTGGAAGTTCTCACGGACTTCGTATGCCTGGAAACCATGTCAATCGATCTGGCTTACCTGACGGAACTTGACCCTTTATGGAATGATGATCAGAAGTCCTTCATTTTGAACCCTGAATCCGTTCTGTTCGGGAACGTGGTCGCTCAGGCCGCTTGCGCCGGTGATTGTTTAGCCTCTTCCCTGAACCTGCCTCTGGATACGCTGTTCTGGTGTTCTGGATGCCAGGGAGGACTTTACCCTTTTACGGGGACCCTGAATGATCACTCAGGAGGCGTCCAGGCCAGTCTGCTCATCACAGGCCGATTTATGGCCAAGCTGCACCGCGAGGCCCTGCTGTGGGGGACATATGGCAAGGAGGGCCTTTGTTCCAAATATCCCATGCCGGTTATCAGGAAAAGCCAATACCGCTTGCAGATGACCTATCCCCTTCCCACGGCCCATGACTGTTATCCGTTGGGTCATACGGAACTGTTTTGGCAAGGGGGCAAGGAGTTTCCTTACAACGGCTCTGATTTTGGGTACCTGGCGTGGCGGCGCAGGGATTGTTGTTTATTGTAGCTTCAGGAGAAAAATATAATGCGAAAACATATCGTTATGATGACATCAAGTTTTATTTTAGGGAGCAGCATGAATGCATCCCCAGGCGCGAACGGCGAGCATTATTTTCGCCCCGCCTTTCACAAGGAGCTGAAACGGGTGAAGTCCGTTGGGTTTGGCACCTTTACACACCCAAATCCCGTCTGCAAGAAAGATCGCAAAGCAGGAAAAAAACTGATCTTTATTGACTGGCGCCGGTTGTACTGGGGCAAGCTCAGCGACCTTGTCTGCAGCCAGGAAGAACTTCATGGAGATGACTCCCATCAGGATGGTTCTCATCGCGATGACCCCTATCATAATAGTACTCGGGAAATCGTCCATAACCAGGAACAGGATATGATTCTGAATGATACGCAAGACGCTCTGGAGTTCGCCAGGGAATTACGCCAGGAACTGAAGTCCTTTGCCCGCCACTATGGCTTTCAAATCGTATGGCGCAAGAAGCCGTCAAGCGTCAGGGATGGAACAGACGCCTTTCTCGAGTATTGGGACAGAGGGTTTTCTCAAAGAGCGCCAGGAAAGACGATATCGTTTGCGCAATTGTGCGCCTTAAGCGCTCAAGAACCAAAGCTGAAAAATGGTTCTTCCGGAAAAGGAGCCTAATCGATGAACAGGGTCCCCCTTTTGCTGGCGCATATGCGAATGGCCTTTCTGTTATGGGCATCGATATTACCGGGATTCCCGTGTCTTTTTGCTTCGGAAACCCGGGGTGATGAGGCAAATGATCTCATCACGCAGGCGCAAGGTTTACAAGACTCGGCGGATCATGAAGCCTCAAAGATCATCGATACTCTTGCAAATAAGGGTTTGCGGGAATCTGGATATGCTTCCGGAATGATTCGCAAGCATTTTGATCAGGCCGCTTCAATTAACCAGAAACCCGGGCAAGTGCCCTTAAAAAATGTGCCGTTTATTCATGAGGGCCAGAAAAAATGCCAGGGACAGGGATCCGCGTCCCGTCCTTCAGGAAAATGCCCTTCATCGCTTTTTGAAAGCCTGGAAGTTCACCAGCGGTCAAGAAGATCTTCAGGCGTCACTCTTCTTGTCTTTGTTTCCGCAAGCGTTCCCGCTGACTCGCTTAAAGAATTGTGGAATCAGGCTAACCGGATTGGGGCTAGGCTGCTGTTCCGGGGGTTGATGGGAGGAAGTTTTAAGGAGACTCAAAACTATATCCGTGAATTAGGGATTGTTGTGGATATTGATCCCGAAAAGTTCGACAAGTTTGACATCTCCCGTGTACCGGCCTTTGTCCTCTCGCAAGGAAATACCCATGACAAGATGATTGGCAACGTCACTTTAGGGGCCTTTCTGGAGCGCTCAAGCGTGAATGGCGCCCTTCAGGAAGCGGCCAGGGATCTCTTTCGGAAGCTTCAGGGAGGACAAGTTTGAACCTTCCTGCCAAGCCATTCCTGTTTGCCTTCATGATGCTTGCTGCAAAGAGCGCGACTTGCGGGTTCACCCTCTTGCTGGTCATTGTATCGATGACGGTTTCTGGTCAAGCCATGTCTGACGCTCACCGGCAGGGGATGTCGCTCGCGCAAGGCATCCCTTTTCCTCAGCCGGGAAGCGTTCAGAATGTGACGGGCTACGCAGGCACAGACTTGCCCCAAAGCGGGATAAAAGCCCATGACCTTGGTGAACAGTCCGCTAAGGCCTTTCAGAGTGATGAAGCTTCCCGGCTTATCGCTGAGAATTTTGACAAGGGAGAACGGTTCGTGATCGATCCCCACACGGATCCACTGATTTTGTCGGGCAATGAGATTGTAAAGGATCCTGGAAAAGTTTTGGAGGAAACGGTTGAGTCCGTCAGGGAATCACGGACAACTCCTGAAGAGACAAAAGTTTGTGAGGAGTCAGGGGAGGAGACGCTTGAGGAAGGCGAGGAAACCCGGATTGTGGAAGTTCCGGATCCTCAACCCTGGAAAAGCGAGCTGTATGTTTATTCCCATGGATGGGCCGGCGGACTTGCCCGCAACGTTCTCACGGATCAAAAGCTGGATGGGTCTACCGTTCATACTTATGCTTACGCAGCTCATACAGTGTTGCGGAATCCCTTGCCCGCTGAATTGATCTCTCGGGTCAAGAGCGTGGCTTACCGGGAAGGATATACGCCGCCCTGGTGGGCGTCTTTATCCCAGTCGGGCGTCGTCTCCGTGACTACAGCCAGGGGCGGATGGTTCTGGATCAACAAGCATGATGTTCTTGTGGATATCAGCCTGAAACCCGGTGAAGAAAACGTCGTTGAGCATATACGGGATAATTGCGGGCATTGGGAAGAGCGGGCCGAGCAGGGCTTGTGCTCTTATGAGGAGGTGATTGTCGTTGAGGGGCCGCAGACGCGCATCGTAAACGGGTATCCGGTTTCAAGAGACTGGTGGCGGCGCAAGAAGCGCTACCGCTGCCATTATCCGGCTAAAAATGATTGCGCGGCTCTAAGAGCCAAAGGCTGTTATCAGGTTCATTCCACCTGCAAGGAAAAGGTGAGGGATGTCTGTGTGGTATGGGAGCAGACCTACCGGTGTCCCGGCGGGAAGGTTTCAGGGAGGACGTATCGGTCATCCGGCAAGATGAACCTGTTTTGTCTCAGCGGGGATTGCGCGGATCAAACTTATGGACCCAATTCTGATTTGGCTCAAGTGATGAGCCATATGTCTGTTCTCAAAGAGGCGGGGGATGATTTAAAAAACCTTGGAAGCATATTCAAGGGGTCAGACCGCCGGTGTACGCGCCATTGCGTCAGCTTTAAGGACTGTTGCGGTAATGGCGACGGATGGGGCGTCTCTTTAAAGCTCGCTTCGTGTGATGCCACTGAAAAGGAGCTTGCTGAATTACGAGGCAAAAACCGGTGTATCCAGGTGGGAACATACTGCGCTGAAAAAAAGCTTGGCGTCTGCATTCGCAAGAAAACCACCTTTTGCTGTTACGGCACGAAGCTTGCCAAAATCGTTCAGGAGCAAGGGAAAAGACAGTTAGGTCTTGGTTTTGGGTCTCCCGAGCATCCTGAGTGCCAGGGTCTAACAGCTGAGCAACTGTCCAGGATTGATTTCTCTCAAATCAATTTCTCTGAAATTCTTTCGGAAGTGATGGGTCGAACAAAGCCTCCCAGCGCTGAAAAGCTGGTATCCGGCCTCAAGCAGTCTATGGAAATCAAGGGGAGCCTTCTGAAGCCTTCGTCTCAAGCGGTAAAGGATGCCCCTAAGGGCGCCCCTGGTTCAGAAACGACTTTGGTACAAGGACACCCCCGTGATCAATTCTAGGAATTTACTCATGCTGCTTGTATGCATCTCCCTATTTATCATGAATGCTGAAGGTTATGCCAAACATAATCAAGCAAAGACCTGGTATGAAGCGCCGGATGCGGGGTGGTCCTGGTACATTGATCCTCCTTTGAGGTCAAAACCGGCAAACAGACCAGACGAAAAAAGCCAATCGTTACATCCTGACAATAACGCTGCTTCAAAAAGTGATGCTCAAGGCTCCTACGTTCACACTCGGGAGATGGAGAAAGCGCGCAAGGATTTTGAGGAGCTGCAAGCCCGAGCTATTTTGTATCCGACCCTGGAAAACGTCCTGGCATTCCAGAAGGCGTATAACCGGATCGTTAATCGCTCGAGCAATTTTGAGAAAACCTGGATGGTATCGTCTCTTCTTTCAGGAGAGAACTATCGCGAAGCGGATTGGCCCTCTTCCCGGCATCGGCAAATCTATCAGGAGAAGATGGAAAAACAGCTTGAGGAAGACATTTTTGTTCTGGCGAAAACCCACGGGCTTTTTTTCCTGTTCAGAAAGGATTGTCCTTACTGCCACGAAATGGCCCCTGCGGTCAGGCAGCTGGCAGACCGATATCATTTTGCCATCAAAGCCATATCGCCAGACGGGCAGCCTGTTGAGGCATTTCCGGATGCGGTTAGGGACAATGGGACCATAGGACAGATGAATCCTGAAGGGGTGTTTCCCATGGTATTGCTGGTCAATCCCCGGTCCGGTCAAACGATCCCTCTGGCAAGGGGTCTGATCAGCCCTTCTGAATTAAAAGAAAATTTTAAGGTGATCATCCGGTTTTTAAAGGAACAAGCCCATGCAAAATAACGTCCCTGGAAACAATCTGCTGAAGCTTGTCGTCATGACGTTTATGGTCTTGATAACCTTAAGCCCTGCTCAAGCCAGTGGGGCTCTTGACCGATTTTTTGAGAGCCTGGGGGCAAGCGTTAACGGCACGTCCGCCGGATCATTCTCAGACCAGGCTTCCGGGTATTACACTGGCGGCGGATATGCAATGCGGCAGAATAATACGCTTGTTCAACCGGTTAATATCAGCCTTCCCAGGCTGGGAGTCGGGTGTAACAGCCTGGATTTATATTTTGGGTCTTTCTCCTTTTTAAAAGGCGACCAGCTATCCCAGTTGCTCCGTCAGGTGGGTACAGGCATTCCCACCTTCGCCCTTCAGTTGGCCTTAAAGACCCAGGCCCCTCAAATTGAGAACCTTTTGGCTCAGTTGCGCAAATACATCCAGGACATGAACAATATGATGCTGACGTCTTGCCAGGCCAGCCAGCAGATTGTGGGGGGCTTGTGGCCTAAAGGCACGGCGGCCAGTGAAGAACTGTGCATGGCCCAGCAGCGTCAGGGAGGTGAAGACTGGTTTGGAGGCAGAAAACATTGTGACAAGCCCGCCAGGGTCCAGTCAGGCGTGGAAGCGTCTCAGCAAAAGTACAAGGATCTGCTGCAGGGAGAATACAACCTGGTGTGGCATGTGATGAAGAAGATGCCTGCTTATTCAAGCAACAAGGAGCTGGCGTCTTTCATCATGAGCGTTACGGGAACCGTAATATCCCGTAAAGACGGGGATGGCTTCCGGTTGCGCATCATTGAACCGAAAGCGGATCAGAAGGAATTTATCGCCGCTTACCTGAAAGGAGGGACGACCTCTCAGCTCACGTGTGATGAAAAGGAGCGCTGCCTTGCTCCTCAGCTGACGCCAATTACCATTCCCCATGATCAGAAAGGAGAAAATGGTTCTATGAGGTCAAAGGTGAGCGACAGGATTGCCGGCCTGCGGGTCAAGTATATGACCAACGGGGAGTTTAGCGCGCAGGAGATCGGGTTTCTGGATGATGCGGTGAACTTGCCGGTTTACCGGTATATCCAGGTCAGCGCAGCGGCGGGAACGCCGTTTCTGATGCAGGATGCCGTTGAGTTCATTGCGGCCAATATCATTCTCACCCAGTTTGACCGGGTGATGAGCGAAGTTCTGGAAGCCATTGACGCCTTGCAAAAGATCCAGCTTGAAGATTCCGCCATAGAGCAGTTCAAGAAAAGCCTTCAGGATTCGCGGTCACGGGTTCAGGCTCTTCTGATTGGAGCCAACAACGGCTCTATCCATCTGCTGAACCAAACCATCCAGGCCATAGAACAAACAATTGTAGCGAAAAACAGTTAGGGAGAATAACCATGGATTTTACCGTATACAGTTATGGCGGCGGGGAAATGCTGTGGAAAGCATTCAACTCTCTGGCGATGCTGGCCAATAGCGCCTACTTTCACAAGCTCAGCATTCTAGTGACGGGGGGCGCATTATTAACTGTGGCGGCCCGCGCTATTCCAGCGGCGTCTATGGCTTTCCTGTTTAAAAAATGGATCATGCCGACTTTTGTACTCATGGCTTTTTTCTGGGGTCCAAAGGTGAAAGTGAACATTGTTGATCATGTGGATACGAGTTTCAGGGCGGCTTCAGTGGCCAATGTGCCCTTCGGTATTGCGTTTGCGGCAAGTCTGTCGACGCAAATGAGCGATGCGCTGACCGATATTGTTGAAAAGTTCATGACCACGAGCGATATGGAGAGGATCTCGCAAGTGGGGCCGATGTTTGGAGCAAGGCTGATGTATGAGGCTCGCACCTTGACGATCCGGGATCCGGTCATGCGGGAAAACATCAAGGACTTTACCCGCCAGTGTTATGCCTGGCCTTACATCTTTACCAATATTGCGCCTGGCAAGAAAGCGGCTATGGAAAGCCAGGACATGCTGGGGTTTATAGAAGCCAATGCTCACAAAGCGCTGGGGATGTATTGGCGTCATCCTGACGGCCGTTCTGAATTTATGTTTTGCGGGCGCTGCGCGGCCAGGGTAAAGGAGGTGATTCCGCTTGAAGTTGAGGCGGGGTTCCAGTCCCTTGCCAGACGGTTGTTTGGGGGAACAAGTGACGGGGCTTATGAAACGCAGCGCTTGCGGCAATACTTTGGGGATGCGTGGGCTTATCTGGCGAAAGGCTCCAGCGATGCCGCCAATGTGATCCAGCAGGAACTGATGCTCAATGCATACCGGGCGGCGCTTCAGGACAAGCGGGAGGAGTTCGGGTTGCCGCGCAATCCGGCATTGTCCTATCTCAATGCGGAGCGGGGACAGATCCAGCAGGACGAGTCCGCCTTGATCAAACTTGCGTTGTCGGGCACTCAGATTCCGACATTGCATGCCTTTTTTATGATTGCGGGATTAATATTCTTTGCGGCCGTTGCTCCTTTCACCTTTACGACAGGGGGCATTCATCTCATTACGGCGTTTGGGAAGTTCATGCTATGGCTTGCGACGTGGCCGCCCCTGTCAGCGCTTATTAACGCCATTGGGCATATGTACCTGGCTAAAGCGAGCGCAGGGCAATTAATGGGATACGGGGAAGGATTGAACCTCATGACCCAAAGCGGCCTGGCGGATACGGCCTATCATGCCTATGCGTATGTGATGGGATTGCAACTGGCCATACCTCCACTTTCTTTTGCGTTGTTGTCAGGGGGAGGCAGTTATGCCATGTCGCAGCTTTCGAGCAGTATGAAGCAACCCGGGGAGTCGTTCGCGGCCAAGGCCGCTACGGAAGTGGTAGACGGCAACGTGTCGTTTGACTCGCAAACGCTGCATCACAAGTCCGTGGCCAACACTCAGCTGGCGCAGCAGCAGCTTTCTCCTAACATCAACTCTGGCTCCCGGATGGATGACGGTACCCTGGCCACGACTTATGGTCAGATAAAAGATGGCGCGTTCGATCGTACCCCAACGTTCCAGCAGCATCTAACCAATATGGGGACGAACATGGCTGCCAATGACGGCGTCAGCGCCTTGTGGCAAGCCCAAAGCAACAGGTCTCTTAATTCTGCCATAGCTCATAGTAAATCAGCGGCGGAACAGGTGCAGATGGGAAGCAACGAACTGTTCTCCCTGATGAAGAATATTTCCAGCGCGCAAGGGCTGAACCAAACTTTTGGAGAATCCAGCAATACAAGCGTTAAGAAGTCAATTGATGAGGTGATTGATCAGGTTGAGGGTTACGCCAAGGCTAAGGGCATAAGCAACGAAAAAGCTTTGAATATGTTTTTAAATGCGAGTGTTGAAGCAGGCGCCGATTTTAAGACGAAAGCAGGGACCATTGCGCCAGGGGGTTCTGGTGCTGTCGGCGTGTTAGGCGCTGTAACAGCTGGCGTTAAAGGAAGTTTAGGAGGCGCATATCAAGTTTCTGCAAAGGATAGCGACTCGATGGGCCAAAACCTTTCCATTAGTGAAGCCAATCGTTTTTCTGCTAACCTCAGTCACGTCTTAAACCATGTTGATGACCACAAAGGAACGATAGGTGATAGTTTGACCAAAGCCAAACTGGAGCAGATGCAATTTAACTTTAATAAGGGTGAATCTTTTGGAAATCAAGCCTCTGCGAGTTTGCAAGAAGCCCAAATGTACAGCCAGGGCGCTTCCATACAACGTCAGCGTGGTCTGTCTTCAAGTAGCAATCTGACCCAGGAATCTTTACAAGAATACGCGAATAAAAAATATGGAGGGAATATAGTCCAGGCTGCGCAGCAAGCAAGCTTGAACCCCGAAGCCTATCGCCAGGAGGTCTCTCATCATATAGACAAGCGTCAATCAGGCATGACGCCCGCAGACTTAAAATCTGAATGGGATATCAATCAACATTATGAATCAGCAAAACTCACCATAAAAAAGCCGCCTTCAGGCAATCCTGCTATAGCTATAGAAAAAAATAAATATAACTTTAACAAAGAGATAGAAAATTTAGAAAAACAAGTTGAAGCTAAAAAAGAAACGACACGATTTATGAATGATTTAACACAATCAGTCGTTGAGGGCCAGCAACCTGAGATGAAGTCAAACCTTAAAGCTCAAGAAAGGGAGTTTAGTCAGGAAAATAAGAAGTGGGGCATCAAAAGGGTTTGGGATGGGTTATGGAAATGACGCAGATCTTAGTAATCATTATGGTTTTGAAAGGAGTTTGAGGAGCTATAAGGTATGTCGTCCATACTTATGGAATGACCCGACCAGCTTTGACTGAAAATTCCGCCTGGACAATAAGCTGCGTGGCTATTGGGGTCAAATGGGTTGCAGTGATCGACTGCATACTCATGACTATGAACGCTTACATCATCAGAGCCTGTGAGGTTGAGATGAGATATTTGGTTCGAAAGCTCAGAGTGTTCTTGTACAAGCATGTCTGCTGGAGAAAATATTGGAGAATTTTGTCCCCGAAAGCTGGTTATCATCTTTTTAGAAAGGACATAGACCACCAAAGCAATAAAAGGATGGGTTGTCAACATGAACACGCCGGCGCTAATGAGCAAAGGATAAACAACCAGACGGTTACGGTAGAATCTAGGTCGCTTTTCTGGAAGTACCTGCATGCGACCTGGGGAAGGGGGGGTCGTTATTTCATTCATCCGCTTATTCCTTTCATCTCTTATTTTCTCACAAAAGTTGTATTGAAACATAGCCTTAAATTAATAAGACCCAGGAAACATGAAAGGAATTTAATGATGTTTAAAAAGTTTATAGGTGGCGGTCAGGTGACAATGCATAACCTCTCCATGACCAAACAAGTTTTAAATGTAACATTTATTGCGACTTTAATTGTCGGGGTTTTAGCCTTTGCGACCAAAAGTTGGTTTGACTATTCCCCTTACGAGCGGTCAGCCGCTCTGGCTTATTACTGGGCGGATTTTAAAACGAATATTCCATTAGTCCGAAAAGAACAAATCAGGAAAATGACTCAAAATTATACGTATGAGGATGGAACCAGGCAATTAGTATACAGCATTCACATACTCAATGATAAATGGCACCAAAACTTGATACAGGATATCAACGATCAATTAATAAAAAACGGGATTGTGACTCTCTGGTTTATGCTTGTTTTCTTTATGGTCATTTGTCTGGGGTGGGTATGGAGGGGAGCGAAAATAAAAGAAAAGAAGATTTTATCAGGAACGCAAGAAGTATCGGCAGGAGATCTCGCAAAGTTGGTGTACCGCTCTAAAGCAGCTTCTGACCTTAAACTGGCAAATGTTCCCCTGGTTAAAAATAGCGAAGCGCAACATATCCTCATTTCTGGCACGACGGGTTCAGGAAAGACAAACTGTCTGCACGAGCTGCTTCAACAAATTCGACGCCGCAAGCAGAGAGCTATTATAGTGGATATGACAGGGGTATTTATTGAAAAATATTATCGACCGGAAATAGATAAAATACTCAATCCCCGCGATTCTCGTTCAGAATCATGGAACGTATGGGAAGAATGCCAGGATCCCGCTCATTTCAAAACAATGGCCGCTTTATTGATTCCTGCTCAGAGCCATGGGGAAACAAGCTATTGGGTTAAGAATGCTCGAGTTTTGTTTGATGCGACAGCAGAGAAGTTAAAAGGACAGGGGAATTTAACGAATAAAAATTTCTTTGCATTTGCAACTGACAAACCTGCAAAAGACATTCAAAAGTTTTATGATGGAACCAGGGCTGCCGCAATCGTCAATGCAGACGGTAAAGAAACGGTTATGGGTGTCCGATCCCACTTACGAGGCAGCATAGATAGCATTGAATTATTTGCAGATACGGAAAACCCGTTCTCGATCAGAAGCTGGGTTAAAGAAGATCAGGGGGATGGATGGCTGTTTTTGTCTTCCCCTCCTGAACATAGGGAGGAAATGGCCACTTTACTGAGCGTGTGGATAAGTATCGCTACCGAGTCAATTAATAGTCTTTCCCGGGACCTGGAAAGGCGCGTTTGGGTGGTTATAGATGAGCTGCCAGCTATTAAAAAACTTCCCACTCTTCAGGTTATGCTTGCTGAAGTGAGACAAAGAGGCGGGTGCGTTATCCTGTGCGCGCAGGATATGTCTTTGCTGGACGAAATCTATGGCTACAACATTGTCAAATCTATTGCTAACCTTTGCAGCACAAAGGTTATTTTTAGAATTGAAGGCGCCGATATAGCGGAGCGTATGTCTAAGTGGCTTGGCGTTCAAGAGGTATCGGAAGCTATTGAAAATATCTCTTATGGGCAGGACCGTATTCGTGATGGCGTATCTTTAAACGATAACCGCAAGGAAAAACCGACCATCCATTTTGATAAACTGATGAAATTGCCGAACCTGGAAGCTTATTTAAAGTTGCCAGGATCTTACCCTGTTGCAAAAGTTAGGTTTCAAATCCACAATCTACCAAAAGTTGCAGAAGGTTTTGAACAATCCTTGGGGAGATAGCAAAAATGAATATTTTTGTGAAACTGTATCTTATCTCTTGAAAATTATCGCAAAAATGCTATATTAAGGAATGAAGTGGAATATCGATGTTCATCCTAAGGCTGTGCCTGAAATTAATGCTCTACCGGTAGATATGAGAGCAAAACTTACCCGCCTTCTGGAGTTGATTGAGCAGGTTGGCCCATTTGGTTTGAGGGAACCCCATGTTAAAAGCTTGGGGAATAAGCTTATGGAGATTCGTTTAACAGGGCGCCAGGGAATTTCCAGGGTTATCTATATAGCGCTGGCAGAGAGAAAAGTTAGCTTGCTCCATGCATTTATAAAAAAGACCCGAAAAACTCCCGCATCTGCTTTAGAATGCGCCATAAAACGATTGAAGGATATGTGAGATGAAAAAATCTATCAAGTTTGAAGATATCAAAAGCCAGTGGATGAAAGATGCTGACTTTAGGAAAGCTTATCATGATTTAGACCTCGAATATGAAATTTCCCTTGAACTCATTCAAGCGAGAATAAATTCTGGCCTCACTCAAGAAGAAATCGCTGAACGTATGGAAACCACCCAATCTGTTATAGCTCGCCTTGAATCTGGCAGGAGGCTTCCTAGCGTTAAAACTCTTGCTGAATACGCTAAAGCCACTGGCAAGAATCTTCACATTAGCCTTGGTTCTTAACATTAAATTCCCCTGGACATACTTTGGGAGATATTTTGTTTTTGTTCTTCTATTTCAATTTCGAGCCTATTAATGGCCGCTTCATTTTTGGATGATTCAATCCTTTGGCGGAATTCTTCACTGTGCATGTATTTTCCAGCGACAGATTCAATTTTTCTTAGAGTTTCCGTATCTCTGGGGTCATCCCAGCTCAAGCTTTCATAAAGTACGCACAAATCTATGAATTGATCAGCTGCTTTCTCAATATTGTTGACCGCCTTATGATCCCCGATGTCCTGTGCCGACAAAGTGGTTTCATTCGTTACGGCTAAAGCATGATCTTGTCTGAGAAGGTGGTGTTGCTCCTCCATCTCGGCGTGAAGCCTTTCGGCAACCTTTTCATTACCACAAGACTCAATTTTGTTTCGGAATTCTTCACTGTGCATATATTTTCCAGCGACAGATTCAATTTTTCTTAGAGTTTCCGTATCTCTGGGGTCATCCCAGGTCAGGCTTTCATAAAGTACGCACAAATCTATGAATTGATCAGCTGCTTTCTCGATGTTGGCCTTTGATTCTTCTGAGGCGCTTACTGTTCCAGAACTTTTTTGTTCGGGGATGCTCATCTTTTCTAAGAGCGGAATCGCATCGCTGATAAGTTCTCTGGCGGTGCCAAGGGTCCAGCCTTTCGGGAGCTTGTCGGCAAGGTCCCACTTCTCGGGAAGCGTTTCGGGAAGGGAGACGATGCCGACGGAAGCATGCAGGCCTTTTTCAGCGTTGATTGAAGCCACGATCTTTTCAAGCGTTTGCGCCGCCTTGATGCCGCCGGCGTCATTGTCTGGCCAGATGACCACGTCTTTACCTGCCAGACAGTCCCAGTTCGTCTTGCCCACGCTGCCGGCGCCTCCGCTCCAGGTAAGCACGTGATAATCAGGCAACAGCTTTTGAGCGGCATCCGCCGTTTTCTCGCCTTCGACCACCAGAACGGGCTTGCCAGGGTACTGGGCAAGCTTCTCAATCCCGTAAGGCGTTCTGTTCTCTTTCTCAAACCCTTGCCATTTCCAGGCTTTGAACCCGCGCTCGTTTTGACACCAGGCAAGGGGAGGGGTGATCTTGCTGCCGTCCGCTTTTTCAATTCGGAACACATACCCTTTCAGGTTGCCTTGTTCGTCCCTGTACGCATATCTGGCCGTTTCCCTGGCGCCGTCTTTTAGCATGGGCTTGAGATAAGCGTCTGTCTTAATATCAGGCGTTTTGATGTGACTAGGTACAGGTATAACAGGCGTCCAGACAGAGGGTTGCTTGTCGTCTGGCTCTTTTCTGACCACCCTTTGCTCGAGCGCTACAGGATTGCCGCCAAGCCACTCTGACGCCCACTTCAGGGAGTCCAGGGCAGAGGCATGCCCCAGCTGGTCTTCAATGAGCTTTAGGGGGCCGCCATACACTCCGGCCTCATGGTTAGCGTATAGGCCGGCCTTGGGGCCGCCAGTAAACACGCTGATGGAACCCTTCCTGCCAAACCGTAATTGATGAGACGTTCGGCTGGTGGGAGCGCCCAGCACATCGGTCGACAACTCAACCATCCGCTCTTTAAGCTGGCCTTCCGCTTCCTCAAAAGTCAGAAACTTTTCCCGGGAGACCGTCCTCACCTCATAAGAAGCGTTGATTTTATCCTGTACCGCTTGCAGCTTGCTCTCGAACGTTTCCCCTTGATCCAGCGTTTGAGATAAAGAGATATCGGAAAGGACAGGCCCGGTGTCCCGGGATTGATCCGGCTGACGGATTGGCTCTCCTGTTTCCTTAAACAAAGACCCGGAACGCCTTTCTTCACTGTGCTCAAAACTCTCGAGCGGATCGACTTTTATGGAATCTTTGGGTCGATCCAGCCATTGATCAATGGCGCTTCTTGCTGTTCCCTTAACCGCGTTCCAAAGATCTTTGACCTCCTGAACTTTTTGCTCGCGCCACAACGCCCGGGCGTCGTCCCTGACAAGTTCCTCCAGTTTCTCAGCCGTAACGTAATCATAACCGGAAAGCTTTTCCTGAACCCGAGACAGACGGTCAATAACCTTTTCTTGCCGCCAGAAGTCAAGAGATGACCCAAATACCTCAAGGGTTTCCCGATGCCGGCTCATGCCGACATAAGCCAGATTCCGGTATTCTTCATAAGAGGCCAGCTTCTTGACATGATCAACGGTGATGCCTTGCGACTTGTGAATGTTGGTAGCCCACCCATTGTCAATGTAAGGGTAAAGCCTGGGGGCGAAAGAAACGTCTCTTGCGCCCGACCCATCGAGTAAAACGCTGATCTTGTCCTGACTTAAAGACATAACGGTTCCAAGGGAGCCGTTTTTAACCCCGAGACCGGTATTGTTGCTGGTAAAAAGAAGACGGTCGCCCACAGCAAAGGTACGTTCTTGCTTCGTTATAAGATCCTTGCCAAAATCATCCTTTTCGATGCTGTGGGTCTCATAGGTAAAGTCGGGTCCCTTGATGACGCCCGCTTGCCGCATCAAATGACGGGCGCCTTCATTCAGGCTTTGGGCGTCTTTTCTGGTAAAGGCCAGCATGAGATGGGATTGCTCCGGCATCGCTATTCTGTCGCGCATCCAGGCGTCTACCAGAGCATCCCTTGTCGTCTGACGGGTATCAACCACATGGGAATAGCTCATCCGCCGCAATACCCCGTCGATTTCTTTTAACGCCGCGGTGGCTTGTTTATTGTCCTCAGCCACATAATGGTTATCGACAAGTGAGGACAGGGCCTTTATATCAACGCCCCTAAACTCAAGCTCTTTTTTATAATCCTCAAACCGGCTAACGATTTTACCAGCAGCCTTGTATCGAGAATCTTCCCAGGATTTGTAGAGCGCGTAATCCTGATGACGGGATAACGGCTTGAAATCACCCTGCCCGCCAAAGGCTCGGCCATGCTCTTTCTCAAAGTCAGCAACCATTTCTTTCCAGATGCGCCCTGACATCTGTCGCGCCAAACAATAATGATCCACCGTTTGCCTTGCCATAGCTTTCCCGGATTCGGGCGAAGAGCCGGCAATAGCCGACATTTGGGGAAAAGTCGCTTGTTCTGCAACGATCCTGAAAGCGCCTTTCTCAAGGTAAAGCGCCAGGGCTTTGTCCGCTTGCTGCAAGCCAAACAGGCGCGTGGCGTCTTTCTGCCAGTCTTCTTTCTGGCGCACGACTGTTTCCAGAACAGCCGGCTTTACACGCTCTGTCAGTAATCTGAAAGCGGGCCCTGCTTCGACAGCCTGGAGCTGATTGCCATCTCCCATCGGGACAATTTTAGCGCCGGCCTGGTCAATGATCGTCAACAAGTCGGCGAAACGGCGGCTATCCACCATGCCTGCCTCATCAAGCACAATCACGGACTTCGGAGATATCTGCTCTCTGCCTTGCTCCTGAGCGTAAAGAAACTTGTGTACCGTCATAGAACGAATGCCGCAATCCTCCATATTGCGGGCCGCTTTTCCAGTAGGAGCAAGACCAACCACCGTATATCCTGAAGCTTCCCAGGCTTCTCTGGCGGCCTCCAGGGACGTTGTTTTTCCAGCCCCGGCATATCCGACCACGCAAGCGATCTGCTCACCGGAGAGCATATGACGAATGGCCCTGTCCTGGTCAGCGCTTAATCCCCCGTATTCAGAAAGCTTCCGGTTATGCTGTTCGATGATTTGATCAATAACTGAAGAATTCACCTTGTGCGTATGTTGGGCGGATAACCTCTCCGCCCGGTTAACCAAACCCATCTCAACCTTGAGCATCTCTTGCGTCGTATAAACCTGCTCTGTTCCCTCTTTAACACCCAGGGGAACAAGATTCCGGGATCCCAAAAGACGATCGTGCAAGGTTTGGAACTGCGCCGCATCGTCGATATAGCGGTTCAGAACACGCGCGATATCGTGCCGGGTAAACGTTGAATGGCTGGATGTAATGATCGAAAAAACCAGTTCAGGGTTCCGCAAAATCCTGAACTGGTTGCGTAATTTGACGGCGTTAAAGTTATCCAGTTTATCAAGCTTAAGCCCCCGCTTTGCCATGTCCAGAATGGCGCTGCCTAATTTGGGCTCACCTTCAATTTCTATATCCCGATCCTTGTAGGAAAGATGAGAAACTTGCGCTTCAAATCCGTGTTCCCTAAGAGCTTTATTTTGATAAGACGCGCATTGTTCTCTTAATTCATGAACGAGGGATTCACGATCCCACTCCAAATTTTTAACAGGACTTAAGCCCTCTGCAGTGAGATTTCTGGTGGATAAAAGCGCATGACAGTGAGGTTTGGCTTGCCCTGTTGTTTTATCAAAATCCATATGGAAGCTGCTAATAGAAACCATACCCTTCTTGACGCAAACTTCTGTGATAAATTCTTCTGCCCATTTGATATTTTGAGCATCTGTTAATTCGGTTGGCAGAGAAAATTCTACTTCCCGGTAAACTCTTGAATCTGATCTTTTCTCGGCAGCTTCAAAAATATCGGAAATCTTTTGTATAGCTGTCTGTCTGGACGTTTTGCATTCTTCTGAAATCTCTTGAATCCATAGAGGCGCATCTTCAGGTATTAAAATGCTAACATGAGAAACAAATCCTTTATTTCGATAATCGAATGTCTCTCCTGTTCTTAAATCTTGCAGTTCCGTAGCTGTCCGGTAAGCTAAAGCGGCTACGCAGCTTTTACCGCTAGTTCTTGATATCATCTTCACGGTTAAATGATAGTTCGCCATGACGCTAAAATACACAAGATCAAACCTGATGTAAAGGATAGGTCGCTTGCGACAAAGCGGTGTTGCGAAGCAACACGTAAGCGCGCATTTCAAAATTTTGAAATGAACGGTTGCTTATTGATTTTTGGTGTTGTATATTAATCATAGGTTGGATATGCAAATTTTACGGGGGTCTCAGGGGGAGAATCCTCCTGAATAGGGAAGGAAAAGGTCATGAATCAAAAAGCCGCAAAGCTTAAAGCAAAAATAGAAAAGTTAAATCAGAAACTGCAACAGCTTGAAGACAAACAGGAAAAAAACATTGCGAAGCTTGTCAAGGACACGGCAAAAAAAAGCGTCGATATTCGTTCCCTGGCAGGCATGATTTTTAACTCACAAAAAGTCTTCAAGGCTTTTGAAAATGATATCGAGGCATGGCAACAAGCCGGTGAAAAATTTCTCTCTGGAGCCAAAAATAAACCAGCTTCAAAAAAAGATACGACAGTCAACTCATCAACAAATCAGACTACATAAAAAAATACGACACAAAACAGGGATGAGCGCCGTGAGCTTACGAAAATCCAGAACAAGAACGCTCATACAGCTTGGGGGCCTCATCGAAAAAACAAACTTGCTCGAACCTCTTGACCTTACTCTCGGTGATGATTTGCAAAAAAATGAATCTCTCTTTGACAACGTTGCCATACTCACCGGAGCGCTTGCTGATATTTATCCCCTCTTGAAAAATGACAGGGAACAAAAAATTCTCTGGAAAGAAAAGGGCAAAAAACTTCTGGCGCAATGATTTTTTACCAGGAAAAAGGGTAGAGGAAAAATAAAACGAGCCTACGAAAAAATGTTGGGGGGGTTATAAAAAATAGAGGAGATTTTTTAGGTGATTCATTGCAAGGACACACAATGCGCGTCACAGAGGCCTTTACAATTCCTGCAATGAATCTAAATATATTATAGACGCGGACAGGTTAAAAATGGGTTAACAAAAAGGTTAATAGAAGGGCTTAAGCGCCATAAAATGAATAAGAAACTATCCGTAGCGGAAAAATATCTTTCAGCCATTATCTTCTCAAGCCGCTGGCTTCAATCTCCTCTCTATTTTGGCCTGATCGTCGCCCAGTTCGTCTACGTCTATCTGTTCCTTGCAGAACTCTGGAACCTGGCCAGCGAAGTTAAGTCACTCGATGAAAACCATATCATGCTGGTCGTCCTCGACTTGATTGATGTGGTCATGATTTCCAATTTGCTGGTCATGGTCATTATTGGCGGCTATGAAACCTTTGTTTCCAAAATAAGGCTCGGTATTGAGAACCACGCTGACCTTCCCGAGTGGCTCAATCAGGTCAATCCCAATACCATCAAAATTAAAGTTTCCATGTCCCTTATAGGCATTTCTTCCATTCACCTGCTCAAAACTTTTATCAACATCAAGCACATGCAAACAGAACACATCATGTGGCAAATCCTCATCCATTTAACATTTCTGGTCTCGGCCCTCGCTCTGGCCTATACTGCCCGGATCAGCCATTCCCATATTCTCACCCATGACAGAGAGGAGGAATGAGGACGCCGCAGGGCCTCTATGAAGAAGGGGAGCTTTACAAATGAGGTCATTTTGCAGGGCGTAAAGGAAACAGATAAAAGGTATGCAGCGTAAAGAAGAAGAGAGCACAGGAGGAGAAAAAATGGATAAAAATGCTGATTGATATGGAAGTCGATGATGACATTAAACCGTATTTCCCCGGCGCAAAAGTTGATGAGTGAGCCTGCTGGACGCAGGTCCGGTCCTTTTCCTATGCTTGCCCTCAAGTCATGGATAATCTGTTAATCATCAGGCTGAGAGCCTGCAGCCTTGAGCTGGGGCATGACCGGGAATACCAGGTGCGGTTGGGGACAGACCTCTTTGGATACTGGCGCGTCCTTATTGCTTTTGGACGCTATGGAAGAGGCGGAACCATCAAGGCGAAACATTTTGAGACCCAAACAGAAGCTTTTGCCTTCATGGATCAAAAACTTAAGCGTCGCTTGACAGCGCCAAAAAGAATCGGGTGTGCTTACCAAATCCTTTCAGTGGATGGACACGATGATATGCTGGCTCTGATCAACAAACAGACTATGGAACACTTTTCATGGGTGAAAGAGCGCAAGGAGTTCAAAGGATAATGATTGAATCTTAAACACCAGGAACCTCAGGAAACCCTTTCGGGTCTTATTGAACGGGTGACGTTTCATAACCCGGAAACAGGATTTTGCGTCCTCAAGGTAAAAGTAAAGGGCCATAAGGATCTGGCCGTTATTGTAGGCGTCTGTGCTGTTGTCACGGCAGGCGAGTGGATTGAGGCGGGCGGGTTCTGGATCCAGGACCGCCAATATGGGCAGCAATTTAAAGCCTTGAGCTTAAGAGCGATGCCCCCTACAACCCTTGAAGGAATAGAAAAATATCTTGGGTCCGGAATGATCAGGGGCATTGGCCCTGTTTATGCCTCAAGGCTCGTCAAAGCCTTTGGGGAAGGGGTCTTTACCATTATTGAAGACGAGCCGGAACGCCTTAAAACCATTGCTGGCATAGGAACCGGACGGCTGGAGAAAATTATATCAGGCTGGGCCGCTCAAAAAGCCATTCGCGATATCATGCTGTTCTTGCACAGCCATGGCATCAGCACCGCGCGTGCCGTCAGGATATACAAAACTTATGGCGACAATGCCATAGATCTCATTCGCCAGAACCCTTACCGCCTTGCTCAGGACATTCGTGGAATTGGTTTTGTGAGCGCTGATAAAATCTCTATGAGCCTGGGCATGGACAAGACCTCCCTTCAGCGGGTACGGGCAGGGATTTCCTACGCCCTTGGCAAAGCCACGGATGAAGGCCATTGCGGTTTGCCGGTTCCAACGCTCCTCAACTCGTGCCAGGAGCTGCTGGATGTTGAAGTCCCTCTTGTTTCTCAAGCTCTTGCCCTGGAGCTTGAACAGGGAACAGTCATTAAGGATGCAATCAAGAGAACGGAGTGCATATTTTCCGGAAGCCTGTACGCATCTGAAAAGGGTATTGCAGAGCGGTTGCAGGCGTTGAGTCAGGGCCCTCTTCCTTGGCCATCTATTGATGCCGGCAAGGCAACCAGTTGGGTTGAACAAAAACATGCGATTGTCCTGTCCATGACCCAGAAACAGGCGTTGAAGAAAGCCCTGGAATCTAAAGTCATGGTCATTACCGGGGGCCCGGGCGTCGGAAAGACGACGCTTGTACGGTCTCTTCTTAAAATCCTCAAAGCCAAACATATCCATATCCTGCTGACGGCGCCCACCGGCAGAGCAGCAAAGCGGCTTGAGGAGACGACAGGACTGGAAGCCCGAACCATCCACCGGTTGCTGGAGACAAACCCGATGACAGGGGGATTTGCCAGGAACGAACAGAATCCAGTGATCTGTGACCTTGTTGTGATAGATGAAGCCTCCATGCTTGATGTTCCCCTTTTCTATGCCCTTCTTAAGGCGCTTCCTTCCAGAAGCGCTCTTTTGCTGGTAGGAGACGCCGATCAGCTCCCATCCGTTGGGCCCGGACAAGCGCTTGGCGACATCATTGCTTCAAAAGCGTTGCCGTGTATTCATTTGACAGAGATCTTTCGTCAAGCCGCAAGCAGCGCCATTGTTGCTGTGGCTCATACCATTAACCGGGGTGCCCTGCCTCAATTGCAGGGGTATGGTCCAAAGTCGGATTTCTTCTTTCTGGAAGCAAACGAGCCGCAAGAAGCTCTCAGCCTTGTCGTTGATCTTGCAACCCGCCGGTTGCCCGGTAAGCTCGGTCTCGATCCGCTCGCTGATATACAGGTCCTTTCTCCCATGGCGCGGGGAATGGCGGGAGCAAGAACCCTCAACCTGGAATTGCAAAAGGCTCTTAACCCGCCGGGCGATCATAGCCTGCAAAAGTTCGGGTGGAGCTTCAGCGTAAGGGACAAGGTGATGCAAATCCAGAACAACTATCAAAAAGAAGTCTATAACGGTGATATCGGCATTATCCAGCGTATTGACCGGGAAGAAGGCGAGATGACCATTGTCTTTGAGGGGAGGGAGGTTTCCTATGACGTGAATGAGCTGGATGAGATTGTCCTCAGCTATGCCATGACCATTCATAAATCTCAGGGTTCCGAATACCCTGCCGTTATCATTCCTCTTATGACGCAGCATTATGCCATGCTTCAAAAAAACCTGCTTTATACTGCTCTGACCAGAGGGAAAAAGCTCGTTATACTCGTAGGCCAGAAAAAAGCCGTAGCTATAGCCGTCAGAAACAACAAGGCGACAACCCGGTGGACTATGCTGGAGGAAAGGCTGCGCGCAAGGGTAAGTTCCATGCCCGGGCCTGCTCACCCGCAGCTTTGAGCGCCAGAGTATAAAATTTGTCAAAAGCATGGACTTAAAAGATGACGGCCAAAAGGAGAAGAGAAATAAAAATGCCTCGACAAATGGGGGGAAGTCTGGATAAATCTACTGAAACTGAATACAGGCGTCTAACATGCCAGTAAGATGTGTGGTCCAGAAAATCATCTCATAATGATGAAAGGAAAATTTTATGAACAGGAAGATTCTAGTCAATGCAGTTTGTGAACAAGCGGCAATGCCAAAAGCAAATGCGTCAAAAGCCGTTGATGCCATATTCGAGGTCATTCAGGAGAGTCTTGAAAACGGCGAATCCGTCACTCTTGTGGGCTTCGGCTCTTTCAGACTTTTTAAAAGAAGTGCCCGGACAGGGCGTAATCCCCGCACAGGGGAGGCCATCTCCATTCCGGATAAATTTTTTCCCGCTTTCACCGCAGGCAGAGCGTTGAAGGAAGCCGTCAATGGCAAAAGACCATCATAATCATAAGGCGGGCATCAATATTGATGCTTTAAGCTAAGAAAATAAACCAGGCATATCTTCAAGAGAAATTATGTTATAGTACTCCAAAGAGATGGGGAGAGGCTTTGCCGCATCTATGAATGAGAAATGATTTCTTTACGTCTATTTAATAGCTTTCAGGAAGGATCCAGCAAGTGGACAACGATCATGGCCGGGATGATAATAATGGCTTTAACAAAGATGTCTCAGGCTATGATCCCGGAGAATTTGAACCCCGCTTCTTTAATCCCAGAAATGACGTGGCCTTCAAAAAGGTCTTTGTACAGCATGAAGACTTAACCCGAAGCTTTCTCAATTCGACGCTTAGACTCACGGGTGAGCGACGCATTCGATCGGTTGAGTTCCTTCCCACAGAACGTCTGCCCATGACCGCAGAATCCAAAAAGTCGATTCTGGATGTCCTGTGCACCGATCAAAGAGGGTTCCAGTACATTATTGAAGTGCAAAACAAGTACATGCAGCACTATGTGCAGCGCATTCAGCATTATGTCTCCCATCTTTACTGTGGCCAGCTGGAAAGGGCTGAAGATTATCTTTCCCTCAAGCCTGTAACCCTTCTCAGTCTTTTAAATCACTCTATCTTTCCAAAGGAAGTCGGCTACTTAAGCTTTCATCACAACATTGAAAGAGAAACGCGGGTGAGCTATCTCAACGATATGTCGTATGCCTTTATTGAGTTTCCGAAGTTTTGCAAGGAAGAAAAAGATCTGGAAACGGAAGAAGATTATTGGATATTCATGATGAAAAATGCGCCCAATATGCGCGATGTCCCTTCCAGAGCGCCCAATGAGGTCAAGCAGGCTTATGAGATACTGGAAAAGCATACATGGACCCGGGAAGAGCGTCTGGCTTATGAAAAGGCCAAAATTGCTCTGATGGATGATCTTGATGCCATCAGGACAGCCAGGCAAGAAGGTGAAGAGATCGGAATCGCCAAGGGTGAGCAAATTGGAATCACCAAGGGTGAGCAAATTGGAATCACCAAGGGCAGAGAAGAAGAACGGCAGAAACATTTGGCAGAAAAACAATCCATGGCCAGGCGGATGCTTGCTAAAGGCATAAGCATGGTGGAGATTTTTGAATTAACGGGAATTTCTGTTGAAGAGATTCAAGCCTTCAAGGCTTCACCTGATGAAGTTAAATGATCTTTGACAAGTTTATAGACAGTAGAGCGGCTAATTTTGGTTTGTTTCGTTATCGCGGTTGCGCCCATACCGGACTTGTAAAGCGATATTATTTTTTCCCGGTCAATTGTCCTCTTCCGGCCAAACTTTACCCCTTTAAGTTTGGCTTCCAGGCGACCTTCGTTTGTGCGTTCAAGAATACGGTGACGCTCTGCCTGGGCTACGGCTGACAGAATGGTGACCACCATTTTTCCCATTTCGCCTTCTGTGCTGATGCCGTCATCGAGGAACCGGATATGTACGCCCATGGCGTCAAAGTCTTTGACCAGATGAACCATATCGGCAGTATCCCGGCCAAGTCGGTCGAGCTTTTTGACCAGGATGACATCCCCTGGTTCCACTTTAACGCGCAAGAGCTGTAATCCTTTGCGCTCTGCATCCTTGCCGCTGGCCTTATCTGTAAATAACCGATGTGACTTGACCCCGGATTCTTTCAGCGCCTTGATTTGAATATCAAGAGATTGTTGGCTGGTTGAAACTCTGGCGTATCCGAATAGTCTCATGGGCTTAAAACTGTCTCTTTAATCGATTAAAAGACGATATGTCTACTAACTGCGTAAAAAACGATATTATATACATTGTAAAACAGGGATTTGCGGGTGTCCACTAAGTTATGAAAACGAGCACGGCCAAACTGTCCACATGGAAACTTTCGCTGAACTTATGGAGGAGTATCCCGATAAGGAATTCATAAAAAACTGGTTTTTGGGCTTGAGGGGAAAAATTGAAGACCTCTCCGAAAAGATGGATGAGGTTTACAAGCCGAAGGCTAACCGCAGGCGGTGGTGGAAATTCTGGCGATGAAGTTTAAATATGTAAGAAGCAATAAAGACGGTAAGTTTTCCTCAGATTTTATTTGGAATATTAGAGTTGATAAAATAACTTAAAGTGAGTCGAAATTTACAGGTCGTCCTCCCAAGGAGGACGGTCTCTAAATAAATAACCAAATATTGCCCATAGACATTCAAACTTGCTATTTTCTATTGCAGGTACTACTATTGCCAAGGATTTGTAAATATTTGCTAACAAAAGCGCCTTTTATCATTTTAAATAAAGGTTTTTGAATAGTTTATAATAAATAAAATAATTAAGCTAAATTAGTATGTAGTCAATAATTTTAGGGATGATCCTATGAAATTCTTTACACATTTTATTTCATTACTTGTATTTTATCTACTCTTAACCATTTACTCATCAAATGTCCTTAGTGCAGATGATTTTGAAAAAGAAAATTTAGATTCTGGTAATCGAATAGTTTTACAAGAGTACATAGACGCTTTTGAACAGGGACAATATCAAAAGGCGTTTTCTGGCTTTTTAAGGCTTAGAGAAATGGGAGGCACAGTAGGGGAATCTTACCTTCATTACATTAAATCTAACAATCTAGTTGACATGGAAGATGATTGTTTAAAGAGGGTCGAACCAGTACCTGAAGGATTCTTGTCCCAATCAAAAGATTATTTAGATGCCTCTTTGACAATAATGAGGCTTTATGAAATACCTGGATTTAAAAAAAAGAGTTTAAAGGAAGCAGTTACTAAGCTAAATATTCTTGCAAAATCTGGTAACAACAGGGCATCTTTATTATTAATCAGGATAATAGAAGACTCAAACCATAAGTCAAAGGCATTATCTTATCTGAAAATTCCGCTAAAGGAAGAAAAAAATTTTTGCAGTTGTTTGGTTTGCAAGATGTTCCATAAATACTTAAAACCAGTTAAATTAGATGTACTATTAAATAACAAAAATTGTGAAGTGTGCCAGTATCGATCAACTCTAAGATTCAATCCAGACGCTTTATTGGACTTAAATATTTTACGCATGGCTAATGGTTATAATATTATACCACATGAGTTTTTCAAGTCATTTTCATTCTTTTTCCTTGCCATTACCAAAAAAGACATAGGAACCGCTGGACTTTGTATGTTTAAAATAACCAAAGAGCCAGTTTGGCTAAGGTTTGCTCTGGAAAATGGATGCATAGAAGCAATGACTAATTTTCCACAGCTTAAGAGCCATCATGATGATACTTTGAGGTACGCTTATTTTGTATCTGCTGAGAATGGTGATAAAGAGAGCCAATACCATTATGCAGATATGGTAATGAGAGGTGCTGGAGGTATGAAAAATTTAGAAGTGTCGCGCTCATATTTGGAAAAAGCTGCGAACAAAAATCATGACCCCTCAATGTTTAGGTATGCCCTCATGCTTAGAAATGGGGAAGGGGGAGATAAGGATCAAATCACAGCACGAAAACTATTAACCAATTTGTCTAAAAATAATAATCCTGAAATCCTATATCATTTAGCATGTATGTTAAAAAATGGAGAAGGTGGTTCTCAAGACTTACTACAGGCAAGAGAGTATATGAGACAGAGCGCAGAAGCTGGCAATACAAAAGCAGAATCAGAGTACGCTTTTTTACTTCAGGGTAAAGATTCAGCGCCTGTGAATTTAGAAATGTCACGAGAATTTCATTTTAGGGCATCGAAAAAAGGCAATGAAAATTCTACCCAAGAATATGCCAAAATGATAAGGGAAGGCATTGGGGGACCAGCGGATCCGGAACAAGCCCGTGAATGTTATCGGATGCTTGCAAATAAAGGTCATAAGTTGTTTAAGCATGAATATGCGCGCATGCTCTATAGTGGAGAAGGTGGAGATAGAGACCTGCCAAAGGCTAGGGAAACTTTCCAAGCTTTAGCGGATGAGGGGGATAGCTGTGCAGCTCACCAGTATGCTCAAATGGCGAGAGAAGGGGAAGGTGGACGAGTAAATTTATTTGATGCGCAGAAATATTTCTTGCTGGGGGCAGATAATGGTAATGCCTGTTGTCAGTTTTATTACGCGCAAATGTTGCTAGAAGGAGAAGGGATTAAGAAAAAAAACCCTGAACGGGCCCGTAAATATCTTGTGATGGCCTCTAATCAGGGTCATGCAGATGCCGTTGCGATTTTGCAAGAATTAGATCATTTGAAGCTTCAAAAAACTAAAAAGAACAAGATTCAAAAAACTAAAGAAAACTACGCCCCTTTGTCATCTCAAAAGATTGAACAAGCAGAGCCAATAAATGTCCATAAAGATGATGGGGCAGCCATAACAACGTATACGTTCCCATACATTACAATAAATGAAGATGAAGGATGCTCATCCTCAAGTTCGGATGAAGAGTTTGAAAACAGGAAAACTCTGGCTTTATCTTCGGGAAATGTTTTTAATGAAAAAACTCTTGAGTGGATAGAAAACTCAAGAAATAAGCGGAGGGAAAAGCGAGAGGGAAAAGTTAAGAAATGTACGACTTGTATTACTCATTCGTTTGAGAAAATTATAGATGATGATGAAAAAAATCGTAGTAGCACTGCATGCAGTTTTCACCATCACTGTGATAATGACAAAAAAGTTTGGCATGTTAAAGACAAAAACACTATTAATTTTGTGGATGCTATTTTTAATCGTAACGGCCAGAAAATAAATTTATTTACAGTTTCTGATGCCTGTAAAGCTTTTAATGATTTAGGATGTATATCGGGAAAATCTAGGGTAGGAAAAAATAAAGCCCAAGTTATTTACAGAGACGAGGTTAAAAAAGTTGTTCATAAATATAAGTTTCATGACCCTCACGGACATGGTGATAATCGTCTTTACATAGCTTTAGTTCCATATACAAAACGATTTTTAATCTCAATTGGTTTAACCGAGTACTGTTCTATAGAACTTCAATCATAAAATTTTTTGCGTTACTTGTAGAGTAGCTGTTGCGGCGCGCTCTTATCGCACTAAACTGGCTCAAATTAATTGGGGTTGCGCATCGGAAAGACGGATATTGGGTTGAATTACAGACGCGGTGCAAAAGCGAACTAGACCCTGCTCAAGCCATTGTGTAGAGCCAATTTCCTGAAGAATTTTTGTCTTTTTTACGTATCCAATTAGGGTTTTTTGCAACAAATCTGATCGTGAGCTGTCTGCAAGCGTGCGTGAGTTGAGAAACTTATTCTGATAAGAAAGGGATGAGGACCCTTTTGGTAAGCAATTTCTTGAATATGCCGAGGTAAGCTGCGTGTAGGGGGGGTGTTAAGGACAATGGCATTCGGTTAGTGGAGGAGGCATGTTATAATCGCCTAGGTTTATAAGAAAATGGAGTAATAAACGTATGAGCGAACAAGCTGTTATTGATTATTGGTCGAGTGTTAAAAAGA
>JACCDN011125139.1_pt1 | contig 47377 bp, 40 predicted proteins | sample 7441691 | NCBI WGS metagenome assembly JACCDN01 (sample SAMN15323439, study PRJNA562643) | freshwater metagenome | isolation source: river surface water | place: USA:Blue River Watershed | collected 2017-08-16 | reverse complement strand
GCGTAATAGTTCAGCGGTTGAAGCCTTGGATAGTGGTGAGAGCGCGAGCGATAGCTTCACCTTCACGGTGACGGATGGTGATGGTGCCTTGGTGAGCCAGTCTTACGTGGTGAACATCACGGGAGCGGATGATGCGCCAAGGGTAATCTTGGATAATCAGGATCCAATTTATTATGAGTCTACTGATGGTAGTTCGCAAATCATAGCCGTGAATAATGAGGTGACTATTTTTGACATCGACGATGATGGTAATTCGGACAATATTATCGAAGCCAAGATTGCAATTACTAATTGGCAGGTTGGTGATTATTTAACGTTTATTGATCCGTCGTCGCCTCTTGATAAATTTACTCTGAGTGGAGTACCGACCACCGATGGTCTATCAAAAATATGGACACTGTCTTTGACAGATGGATATACCTCTGCAACAGAATTTGAATGGGAAGAGGCTTTATCCGGCGTGTATTTTGGCAACACCACTGATGGCCCTTCTACGATTGACAGAAATATTACTTTCACGGTTAGGCAATCTGGTTATGACACCTATTCTGTAATCGATACCAACTCTACAGAAACTGTTCAGGTATTGTCTCTCGTGGATACTGTTGTGGCGACTGGTTCTAGCGATACGTTCACATATATCAATACTCCGGACGTGCAATTTGACGCTGGCGGTGATGGGTCGCTGAATCCTTTAACGATCAGCACTGTTATAGCTGTTGGGGATAAATTTATAGGGCCATTTGACTATATTCAAAACTTCGACAATTCTGGCGTAGAAATGCCTAGTTTAGATAGCGTACTGCTGCCGGGGCACATTGACCGTACGTCCGAATTTCATAATCGAGTATTAGGTGATGATGAGTTTGAAATTTTGTCAGGTACGTACGTGGATAATGTCTTTACAGTTCAGGATTCCTCAAGTTCTCATACGCTAATATTGTTCGATATGGATCCGGATGCTGGTTTTAGCCCTGGTGCAATTTTAATTAATACGCAAATATCAACTAATGAGATGAGTTGGATGGCATCGCCAGAAGATGATTTAGTTAAGATTAATCATCAGGTTTTGGGGTAATAATTTGCTTGCGATCTGAACCCATGTGAAATCTTCGCATGGGTTCTTTAATTTTTTGAATCGTTAGTATTCTAATTAATTCCTAATTCTAAAAAACTATTGGACTCTCGATAAGAGAGTTAACGATTTCTTAAAAATTAGCATGAAAAAAATTAATGAACTTGAAGTCGCTTTATCCTTATTTAGGGATAGTAACTTTGTAGAGGCTATCAATGCTTTCGAGAATATCTTGAAGCGTGATTCACAAAATATAATGGCCCTAAGTTTTATGGCGTCATCATATGCTAAAACTAATAAGCCTACTGAAGCCCTTGCGTTTTTAGATAAGGTCTTATCAATTAATGCTGCTGATCCAGTCATATTTAACAATAGAGCCATTACACTAAATGACTTAGGTATGGTCGAGGATTCTGTGGGTAGTTTTAAGCAGGCCATTAAGCACAATCCTAATTATGTAGACGCATACAAAAATTTAACTGTTCTACTTAATAAGCTGAATCGCCATCAGGAGGCTGTAGGGGTTTTATGTCAAGGTGTAAGACTAAACCCTGATTCAGAAGTGCTGTATCTGTCTTTGGCTAAATCATATAAGGCACTGCTAGATTATAAAAATGCAGTTAAGTGTTTCGACTCTGCGATTGCGTTAAATCCAACAAACCCCAAGAATTATTGCGACAAAGGTGCTGTTCTCTTTGACTTAAGTGATTATCAAGAAGCTCTGTCATGTTATAACAAGGCAATAGAGTGCAATCCTAGCTATGCTAGTGCCTACAACAATAAAGGTATCGTTCTAACTAGACTTGGTGATTTTTTGGCGGCGCTGTCAAGTTATGAAAAAGCAATAGACTGTAATAAACACTTTGCTGAAGCATTTAATAATTTTGCCGTCTGTTTAAAGTCTTTAAAATTTTTTCAAATGGCGCTTGTGGTAATAGAGCGAGCTATCGAGTTAAAACCAAATTACCATGATGCTTTATGGAATAAGAGTTTAATTCAAATACATTTAGGTAATTACCGAAACGGTTGGAAACTTTATGAGGAAAGGCTTTTAAAGCCGAGCACCAATAAAAATTATAAAAATTATGCAAAGCCGGCATGGAGAGGTAATTTTGATATAACTGGCAAAAGACTACTCATTTGCTATGAGCAAGGTTATGGAGATGTTATTCAGTTTTGTCGTTACATACCGTTGCTACATCAATATGGAGCTGAAATCATTTTCAGTGTTCCTGGCCCGTTAAAGACAATACTTTCAAGTTTAGATAAGTCTATTACATTGATTGATCAGGAAAGTGCTTTACCAGATTTTGATGCCCATTGCCCTCTGATGAGTTTGCCTTATGTTTTTGGCACCACTCTTGAAACGGTGCCTAAGGTGGTGCCTTACTTGAGTAGTAATAAACGTAAAGTTAATCAATGGGTAAAAAGGCTGGGAGAAAGAAAAAATATTAGAGTTGGTCTTGTTTGGTCAAGTTTGTCCAAGATTGGTAAGGATAAGAGTATAGAAGTCAGAACCCTCTCTAGTTTATTGGACCTCCCATATGAGTTTCATTCTTTACAGGTTGATTACTATAAGGAGGAGGTTGATTATTTAAATAATCAAACAAATATCATCCAGCACCAAGAATTAATTAAAGATTTTTCTGATACGGCGGCATTAATTGAATGTATGGATTTTGTGATATCGGTCGATACAAGTGTGGCCCACTTATCTGGTGCTTTAGGGAAGTTGACGTATCTATTATTACCTTATCAGGGTGATTACAGATGGTTAAAGGATAGGGTTGATACACCGTGGTATCCCACGATGTCTATATACCAACAAGAACAAAGAAATAATTGGAGCGAGGTGATTGATCGTTTAACCAATCACCTTAAGCTGAAAAACTAACCATCTTTACATAAAATAGAAGCTTATGAAATCCCAGCCTCAAATATCTTTAGAAGTTACTAATTTAATTAAAGAAGGTTTAGCTTTACATAATGTGGGAGAGATTAACGAGGCGAAATTATTGTATGAGCAAGTATTAAGAAGTGATCCCAATCATTTTGATGCTTTACAGCTTCTCGGCACTGCCTACGCTCAACAGAATAATTGGGAGATCTCACTTGAGTATCTCGATAGAGCATTGCAGAACAACAATACAAATGCAGCTCTTTTAAATAATCGAGGGTTTGTACTGAAGGCGCTGAAAAAGTTTGACCAAGCCCTTGATAGTTATAATAAGGCTTTGCAGCTCAATCCGGATTATGCAGATGCTTTGAATAATCGAGGTAATCTATTTTTGGATCAAGGCCGATTTGATGAAGCGCTTCGGAATTATGATCAGGCCTTAGAGATTAAAAAAGATTATGCTGAGGTAATGTATAACTCTGGAATTGCCTTGCATAAGCTGGGCCGTTATGAGGAAGCCATTGAAAGTTATAGTGGTGCTGTGCGCAGCAAACCAGATTATGCAGAAGCTTTTTTTAACAAAGGCAATTCCCAGCTCGCTCTCAAGCGTTTTAATGATGCTATTGAGAGTTATAAGATCGTGCTGCGCATTAAACCAGATTATGATTTTTTACCCGGTTTAATTCAGTATGCTCGTATGTTCATATGTGATTGGCGGGATTTGGAAGCAAGATTAAAGCATTTGAATATTTCGATACGAAATAATGAATTAACCTCCCCGCCTTTTCAAATACTTGGTTTGTTAGATGATCCAGAATTACAAAAAAAGTGCTCAATTGCATACTCAGAGAAAAAATATCCAGACTTATCTAAAAAATATAAAACTCCAACCATCTTAGATAAAACAAAACCCCGTATTGGATATTTTTCTGCAGACTTTCATGATCATGCAACACTTCACTTGATGATGGATGTATTTAAAAGTCATGACCACTCAAAATTTGATTTCTATGCATTTTCTTTTGGTCCCGAAAAAGTTGATGCCTGGAGTAGTGAAGTTAAAAAACTATTTACTCAATTTATTAATGTCCAAAATCAATCTGATGAAAATGTGGCAGAACATGCTCGAAATTTAGGTATTGATATAGCTATTGACCTCAAAGGTCATACTGAGGATAGTCGCCCGGGTATTTTTTCTCATCGTGCAGCTCCAATTCAAATTAACTATTTGGGTTATCCCGGCACCATGGGGGCGAAATATATCGATTACATCATTGCTGATAGGGTGGTAATTCCCGAGGATAGTCAGTACTTTTATACAGAAAAAGTACTTTACCTACCAAATTGCTATCAACCCAATATGAAAGAGAGAGTTATATCTGAGAGAAAATTCTCAAGAAAAGATTTTCACTTGCCTGAGGACGGAGTTGTTTTCTGTAGTTTCAATAACTCATACAAAATCACGCCTAATATTTTCAGGATATGGATTGATGTTTTAAAAGAAGTCAAGAATAGTGTTTTGTGGATATATCTCACCAATCAAACTGGAAGGGAAAATCTTAAACAAGTTGCTCAAAACCTAGGAGTTGATTCTTGTAGAATTGTATTTGCAGACAATTTACCGATTGAGGAGCATTTGAAAAGACTGGCTCTAGCAGATATCTTTTTAGATACTTTTCCTTGCAATGCTCACACAACGGCATCAGATGCAATCAGGATGGGGGTGCCTCTGATTACTTTAGCGGGCGAATCTTTTGCATCACGGGTGGCGGCAAGCATTCTCACTGCAGTAGATATGACAGATTTAATCACGACTAATATTGATGAATATAAGAATCTTGCAATTAGATTGGCCACTGATTCTGACCGACTAAAGAAACTAAAGACTAAGGTAATTAAGAATAAACAGCTTCTTTCTCTCTATGATTCGGTTATTTATACTCGAAATTTAGAGAAAATTTATTCTCAGATATTAGTTAAAACTTTTTAGTATGAAATTTTTTAATGTAATAAGTTATAGAGCTTAAAAATTGGACATTATGTGGATAGAAAAAATATAAAACCAAAGTTAATAATGGTATGTGGTACATGGGGTGGCGGCACTTCCACGGTGGCAGGTTTATTACATCATCTTGGTCTGCAAACTGATGGGGATTATTTTATGACTAACGATGTTAGAACTCAAAATAGTTTTGAGTCGATAAAATTTCGGGAGCTAATTCAACAAATACTGTCCGAAGAAACTCTAGACTATATTATTGATAAAGAATCTGCAGTTCCAATGTTGGAAAAATATCGTGACAATATTCTGTGTAGTGATTTATATCAAAATAATCCGCAACGCCCACTTTTTTTGAAATATCCTTTAGCTAGTTTATTGATGGTTGAAATAGCTGAAGTATTTGATGTGCAGTTTATTTATGTTGTAAGAAAATTGAAAGATATTGAAAGAACAAATGAGAGGAGGCGATGGTCAAAATCATTGGGCCTACATGCAGCACAAAAGATATACAGTTACATGTTTAGTACATTAATAAATTTTGATATGAGAATCTTATTAATTAGGTACGATGATTTAGTTAATACTCCACTTCATTATGTTTCTCAGATTGTTTCCCTGGCTGAATTAGAGTTAAATGAGGCTGAATTGTTGAATAAGTCTAAGTTAATTAAAAGGCTATAGCTCATGTATTGGAAGGCGTTTAAAGCTAGAGTTGCTGATTATGGTGGACAAGTTGCTGTTCTTGGTGATAGCCCTTCAATCCCAGATGTATATCCTAATTTCTTATAATCCCTTAACACTAAAACATCAAATTTAGATGAAGAAAAAAGCTGAAGAACTTGTGCGATTGGACCAAACAACACATGCGCCCTTCCACAAAAAGCAATAACTAATTTTTTAGAATTAGATTTTTTATTAGTATAAATCGACGTATTTTTAGAAAATTGAACTCTTTGATAGTCCTCCATCTTTCTGTAGTTACATGTCAAAAAATCATATTGCGAAGTTATGTGATTAAAAAAACTTTTATGACACTTATCAATATTTTTAAATAAGTATTCATAATCCGTAGGGGTTCCATGCTCTTGTAAAAGAATGATATTTTTATAATTAATTATTTCTGAATTTTCCAAAAAAGAATCATTTAATATTTTTTCAGTTAAGTAGCTCATATTCACATAAAAAATTTATTAACATACCAAAATTATCTAACTCTTTACATTTTTCAATAGTAATTTCTATATCAAAATGACAGAATATTGCTATACAAAGCTCCATATAGGCCAAACTATCAAAATGCAAATCCTCAAAAGAGAATGAATGAATCGTATTTGTGTTGATAACTTCAATAGAATTAGGCAAAGAAAGAGTGCCAGATTCAAATACGTGTATTAACTTCTCAATTACCATCTCTCGAGACATTTTTGGCATCAGCAATTAATTCCTTCAATTTATTTTTATCAACCTTACCACTACAAGCCCTACTTAGATCATCTACTATAAAAACTCTGCGAGGCGATCTAATACCTAGATTCTGTCTACCGTATATTAATAGGTCATGATGAGCGATTGAAAACTTAGTGGTTACAAACAAGACTGGGACATCACCGAAATATTTTGATTCTAGCTTCAAAGCCACACAATCATCTACGGCTTCATGATTGAGGTATACCCTCTCAATCTCCGACGGGTATATATTAATACCAGCAAGTGACATCATGTCATCTGCTCGACCTTTTATGATCAAACAGTTTTGCTCGTTGAGCATACCTACATCACCTGGATAAAACCACCCATCTCTGAATGATTGCTGCGTAGCCCTATCATTCTTTATATAAGAATGAATCATAAAGCTCTTTACTGCCTCGATGAGGCGCTGGAGCTTTATGAGCTCAGCACGCAGTCCGTGACTCTGGGTGCTGAGGAGGCCGACCGCTTCCTGAGGTACCAAACGACCCTGGAGAGGCGACTCTCGAACGCCATCGGCGAGTTGCTGCTCATGCAAAAACGTAAGAATCTTGGCGATGTGTACTAGAGATATCAGCCGTCGCACGAGTGAGATCAGCTCATTAAAAATAATTTTAGTCGCTGTTAAAAATTACAAAAAAATAATTTATCCTTCCGAACTTAAATAAAGAAAAAATGAAAGACTCGTGTCCGCATGCCTTGCAAACTATAAAATCGTTATCACAAACCCAGACAAGAAGCAGACAGTCGTCAGCTTAATGGCCAGTCAAAGGCTTAACCTGGTCAAGGGTGCGCTTGTGACTGTGGTTGATGCGGCCACAAACAAGCCGGCTCGTGATGTCGTCGCAAAGCGTGCCGGCAATAAACTTCTCATCGAGATCAATAAGGGTGAGTTGAGCGCTGAGATTTTAGATTTTTATCAGAGCACAGCTCGGTTTGAACAGGATGTTCAAATTTCCACGCAGGCACTCAAGGGCTTGGGTGCTGAGGGTGTGGCGTCAGCCGACTGCGCTGTACCAAATACGCAGACCGCCGAGCAGGTGCCATCGAGCTTCATGGGTAAGGTTTCCACCTTTGGCGCATTCCTTCCAATTGCCTTGGGTGCAGGGGTTGCCTACAACATTTCGCAGCAGGACAAAATCAAGGGTCCAGCAACACCAAGTTCAGCGCCGTCTGGTTATAAGGACGATGTGGGCAGTGTGACGAGTAACAGCAGCACAGCCTCAAGCACGGACGACACACGTCCAGGCATCTTGGTGGGCACAGGTTTAACGACGACACCGAAGTTGTATGTGAACGGTACTTTAGTAGCTGCGACGTATGACTCTGCGGCAGGTACTTTGACACCGGATGTGGCTTTGACGCAGGGCAGCTACACCTTCACGTACAGCTTGACGGACGCAGCAGGTAACGAGAGCGGTCAGAGCCCTAGCTTGAGTGTTTCGCTTTCCACAACCCCTCAGGCTGGGGATGCGGTCATTAGTCTCGGCAGTGGGAATGGGCAGTTAATTGCTCCTATTCAGGCTGACGGCAAGTGGTACTACTTCTGGGATCGTAATTCAAGTGGCACGGTGGGTGGACTTGATGATGTTAATCACAACACTTTGGAAGCCATCTTCAAGTACGACTCAAGCATGACAACTATTGGTGAGACCAGCGGTACATATCGTTACGCTATTATGAATGACATTAAGGTGGCCCTGCCAACTCTGGGGACCGCATTGACCCCCAAATGAATATCAATCATGGTTGCCATCAGTTTCTGGTGGATATGAGCCTGGTACCTCGGTCAGTAATGGGACTGTCATCAATGAAACTTACGATGATTTATTAGCCATTTGGGATGCTTACAACGGTAGCGGTACCTCTGTTCCGACTTCTGGTATCCCCACCCCGTGGCTTCAGCCGGCAGAGTGGCCGGGTAAGTTCACCTATTGGTCAGCAAACAAAGAGGTTGTGGGTTTCACTTGGACAGACCCTTTCTACTATTTCATGGATTTATACACGGGTGGTATTGGCGTTGGCAACCCAGAAATCTACACCTCGTTTGTGGTCCTCGAGTTCGTCGAATACGTCCCGCCACAGGTCATCTAAGTTGATGGGCTGAAAGCACAGGCAGGTTGCCCAAGCTTTCAGCCACTCTCGAGGCTTACTTGCCGGCGCTTGGTGACTCTGTCGTTACTGGAGCAACTGTGCTGGGGACTAACGGTGTGGCTGGCGTCTTGGCCTTGCAAACGATCACGATCTCCTTGTGATCGGTGGAAGAGAACATGCCTGACTGGCGCACGCTCACGCGATCCAAGATCTCGTAGCCGTTGGCCTGACAGATGTTGCTGGCCTTCTCGAGGCAGCCCGTGAAGGTGGGGCCGCTGCAGGAGAGCACCTGGACCTGCTGTCCGTCCTTGTAGAACATGGTCTTGTCGGTGGCGCAGGCAGACATTAGCAGCGCCGTGCCGGCGATGAGAGTGAGTGATAGGGCGTGTTTCATATTTTTCTTTCCTGATTGGTTTAACGTTCTTTGAGGGACTCTTTGAGGGTCTTGGTGATCGGCTTCATGAGGTAGCTGAGCACCGTGTTGCTTCCCGTGATAATTTCCACCTGCGAGGTCATGCCCGCTTGGATTTCTAAATTTTCCTTGGGCCTGGCCGAGAACTGCTTGCCCTCGGTCTGGATCTGCACGCGGTAGTAGGTCTGCTCGCCGCTCTTGGTCTCCTCAGAAATTGTGTCTGCGGAGATGTAGGTGAGCTTGCCCTTCAAGCTGCCGTAGATCGAGTAGTCGTAGGCGTCGATCTTCACGATCGCCTCAAGGCCCGGCTTTAGGAAGGCGATGTCCGCAGGGCGAACCTTCGCCTCGATCATCAGGTCGTCGCCCACCGGCACGATCTGCATGACCTCCTCGCCCGGCTTGATCACGCCACCGAGCGTGGTGATGCGCACGTTCTTCACAACACCCGCCATCGGCGCACGCAGCTCAACGCGGTCGAGCTGCTCCTTCTTCTGCGTGAGCACCTCCATCACGCCCGCAAGGTCCTCCTCGGCCTTGGCCAACTCGGCCTGGGAGTCCTGCTGGTACTTGTTGCGCTTGTTCGCGATCTGGCCCCTTAGGTCGTTGACCTGGCGCTGCAGGCGGATCACCTCGACGGTGCTGACGTCGCCCATTTTGAGGAGCGGCTCGGTCATCTCAAGCTCTTTTTGTGCGAGCTTGAGCTGCGCCTCGAGGACCTCGAGCTCGTCATTGATCGCCTTGACGCGCTTACTGTACAGCGTGCGCTGGTTGGTCTTGAAGTCCGGGTACTCCTTGGTGATGTCGTCAAACTTGAGCGGGCGGTTGTACACCTCCGCCCTTAGGCGCGACACCGCGCTGGAGAGCGCCGCCGCCTTCGCCTTGGTCTCCAGGTAGGTACTCTGCATGCGGGTCGGGTTCAGGCGCGCGAGCGTCTGGTCCTTCTCCACCGCGTCCCCCTCGCGAACCATCATCTCCTCAAGAACACCACCGTCAAAGGACTGGATGATCTGCGAGCGCGACAGCGGGATCACCTGGCCCTGGGCGCGGGTGGTCTGGTCGATCTCCGAGATGGACGCCCACAGCAACAGGATAAAGAAGATGATCGCGAGGATGCGGATGATCCTGCGACGCTGCTGGGTCGGGTCGGAGGAGCGCTCGTTGACCGACTGCACCGCCATGAAGGTCGACCACGCGCCACGCGCCTGCGACTCGATGCCGGGCCACTCCTGCAAGACGCGCTCGCGCGCCTTCTGGGTCAATGCCTTGGCTTGTTCAATTATTTTTTTTAGTTTCATCATGTTGGGCTGGGCACGGGGACCGTGCCGTTATTGTTATTAGGGGGCGGTGTCTTGCCCTGCAAGAGGTTGAGCATCTCCTGGCGGTCTCCATAGCGCGCTATCTTGCCCGCCTCGACGATCATGATCTGGCTCACGTACTGCAGGACCTGCGGCTTGTGCGTCACGATCACGAGGATGCGCTCGGGGCCCATCCAGGCGAAGAGCTCCTTCAAGACCTTGAGCTCGAGGTCGCGGTCCAGCGACGCGGTCGGCTCGTCTAGCAGCATCACGCGCGGGTTGGCAAGGAGGAGGCGCGCCAAGGCCACCATCTGCTTTTGGCCGCCAGAAAGCCCCATGCCGCCCTCCGAGATCGGAAGACCGAGGCCAGCAGGGTGAGACTTGATCAAACGGTCGAGCCCCACCTTCTCGCAGGCGGCGAGGATCTCGCTGTCGGTGGCGAAGGGCAGTCCGAGTGTGATGTTTTCCTTGAGCGTGCCCTTGATCAGGCGCACGTCCTGGGGGAGGTAGCCGATCTGCTCGCGCAGCAGGTCGGGGGAGAGGTGCTTGACGTCGATCTCACTAAAGAGCACGCGCCCGGCGGTAGGGAAGTAGAGGCCCGAGAGAACCTTTAGGAGTGTTGACTTGCCCGAGCCCACCCGTCCCAAGACGGCAACCGACTGGCCGGCCTTGAACTGGAGCTGTGGGATCTGGAGGAAGGGCTGGTCGGCCTGGTAGCCGAACTGCACCTGCTCGGCCACGAGCTTGGCGTCAAAGGCGCTTGGCGTCACGAAGTGCTCGTGGTCCTTCTGGTCGGACGGCATGGCCATGATCTTGTTGAGGTGCTCCAGGCTGTAGCGGATCTGGCCCCACTGCACGAGCAGCTGAGGGATTTGCATGAGCGGCGCCAAGATGCGCCCGCCCAGGATGCTGCAGGCGATCAGCCCGCCCATGGTGAGCTTGCTGTCGTGCACGAGCATCGCGCCCACGGCCACGGTGGCGACGTAGGTGACCTGCTGGATGGCCGCGGTCATGGAGTTGGCCGTGGTGCTGATGTCTCTCACCTGGAGCTCGCGTGGGGACAGCTGCATCTGCAGCTGGTGCCAGCGGTGCAGGAGCTGGGCCTCGCCGCCGGTCGCCTTGACCGACTCGATACCGTCCATGCTCTCCATCAAAAAGCCCTGCTTGCGATTGGTCTCCTCGGAAAGCATCTGGTTGGTGTACTGCAGGCGCTTACTGAGCGAGTAGCCGATCACGAGCATGATCACCAGGAAGACGATCGGGATGAGTCCCAAGATCCCGCCGATGTACATGATGATGAGCGAGAAGAGGAGCGCGAAGGGCGCGTCGGCCAGCACGAAGAGCGTGGCCGAGGTCATGAAGGCGCGCACGCCCTCAAAGCTCCTGAGCTCGGAGATGAAGGTGCCCACGTCCTTGGGGCGCGCGTCTAGGCGGATGCGCAGGGCCTGATTGAAGAAGACCAGGCTCAACTCGTTGTCGATGTTCTTGAAGGACTGGTCGACGAGCTTCGCGCGGATCTGCTTGAGGGTGTACTCGAACAGGATGGAGAGCATCACGCCGATGGTGAGCACGATCAGGGTCGCGTTGCTCTGGGAGGGGATTACGCGGTCGTAGACCTGCATCGAGTAGAGCGAGGTCGCCACCGCTAGGAGGTTCATCACCACCGAGGCGACGATGCCGTCGTTGATGTCCGCGCGGCGCTTTCCGATGGCGTGGATGAACCACTCGCTCGCGGTCTCGGGGCGCTTGTGCAGCTCGTCCTTGACCGGCTCGACGTGGGCCAGGCCCAGGTTACCCCGCTCCAGGAGCTCGGTGCGAGAGACTTGGACCTGCTGTTGTTCTGTGTCCTCGAGTGTGCAAAGGCCCTGCTTGTCGATGCCGCGGTAGATCAGCAGCTGATCACCAGCGACGCTCACCCACCAGCCGGGGTGGTTCATGTCCACGCCCTGGCAGGCCTCCTCGGTCATGAGCGACTGCACCTGGCCCTCGGGGAAGACCTCGAGCCAGGCGTCCTTGAGCGACTGTGGGTCGATCAGCTTGGGCGTGGATTCTTCCAGGGTCGGTGCCACGGCCACCTCAAAGCGGTGCGCGGGCGTGTAGTTGTTGTTGAGCGTGGCCAGGCGCGCGAGCGCCTCACGGGCGGGCCAGGTCTTTAATACATCCAATGTGGTCATGCGTCCTTAGTGTTTATTTTTCGATGAGGGACAGGTCGCTGACCTGCAAGAGGCCGGTCAAGAGGGCGAGCTTGTACTGAGAGCGCAAGAAGTTGGCCTCGGTGTCGGCGAGCGTGTACTGGGTCTGGGTCATCTCGCGCTGGGCGTTCAAGACCTCCAGCCAGGTGCGCTTGCCGATCGTGTACTGGCGCAAAAAGCTCTCGCGCACCTCGACCGAGTTCTCGGCCTGGATCTTCACGATGTTGAGCTGGCTCTTGCTGAGGTGGAACTGGTTCCACTCGCGGGTGAGGGAGCTGGTGAGGTCCTTTTCGCTGGCCTGAATCGCCGCCTCGGCGCCACGCTGTTGGTTGATCGCCGCGCTCCACGCGTAGGCGCTCGAGACACCCGAGCCGAACTGGTACTCGACCGCGATGAAGGTCTGGTCGCCCACGTTGCGCATGCCGTCGCCGCTGTACTTCTCGTGGCGCAGGTAGACCTGCGGCAAGAGGGTGCTGCGTTCAATACCCACGCGTGCCTCGGCGGCCACTGCCTTGTTGCGCTGGGTGGCAACCTGAGGGGCAAAGCTGAGCGCCAGGGTCCTGGCCTCGTCGAGCGTCTTGAGCTCAATGCGCTTCATCGGTGGCGGGGTGAGTTTTTGTTGCGGCGGGATTGACTGGCTGATGAGGTCCTCGAGCACCGCACGCTGGGTATCCGCCAGGGCTTGCACTTGCTCAAACTCGGCGCGCGCCTGCTGGTAGCGCATGTTGGCAAGCACCACGTCGTTGTCGGAGCTCAGGCCCGAGGTGTTGCGGCGCTGGATCATGTCCAGAAGGCGCTTGTGCTCGTCCTGGTTCACGCGGGCTGTCTCGCGGTTCTTTTGTAGGCGCATCAAGTCGGCGTAGCTCTCAGTCACACGGGTGATGATGTCTTGTTCGGCGGCCACGAGCTCTGAGTCAGCCACGTCCCGCTTGGCCACGCTCTCTTTGACGGTGCTGACCAGCCTGCCGCCCATGAAGAGCGGCTGGGAGAAGCGGGTGGTGGTGGCGTCTTGACCGAAGGTGTTCTTGCCCCTCGTGAACGACACGCCGGGTGCCATCTGCCAGAGTGAGCCGGTGGCCGTCTGGCCTGCCGCGGCGCTCTCCATGCGCTTGGCCTGGATGCTTGGGTGGCTTTGAAGGGCGAGTTGAACGGCGCCTGCGAGGTCCAAGGTCTGAGCGTTGACACTGAGATTGACCATGCCTAAGCAGGCGATGGCGAGGGTGGTTCTTTTGAGCGTTTTCAAGGGCTTACCTCTTGGTTAGCGGTGTTCAAAGTATTTGCTAAATATACCACGCGGAAGTGTCGATGGCGCATGTTTTATGCCCCAAGTTGTGGCAGATTGCCGTGCTTGGGTGGGATTATTGGTTGAGGGAAATCTTCGCGTTAGAATGTGGTCATGCTAAAAGGAAACCGCAAGAACCCGCTCCAAAACCACACCTTCGACTCCATCCTCGGCGAGGGCATGGTGATCGATGGCCGCCTCAAGGTCTCAGGGAGTGCGCTGATTCACGGGGTGGTCACTGGGAACATCGAGGCCTCTCAGGATGCCGATGTCGTGGTGATTGGCGTGGGAGATTCTGGCCGCGTTCAGGGCAACATCATTGCCGACCAGGTGATGATTGGCGGGGGCGTGATGGGCCGCATGATCCCAATCGATGGCCCCCAGGGCAACTGAGCCAGTTCTTCAATTGATCTCCTCCATGGACCGCCAGAGTCAATAAAATATCTTGGCGAGTCGCAGGGTGCGTTGCATAATCATGCCTTGACCGTTGCTAAAACAAAAAACAATAAGAATTTTCAGGAAGGCTCTCATGAAATTATTCTCTCAACTCTCGAGAATTGAATCCGCGCTCTTGGTCGCTGTGACCCTGCTTGTTGGCCCCGGCCTGGTGTTGGCGCAGGCCGACTCAGAAAAGCGTCCAGCACGCAAGGCTTCATCAAATAGCTTAGTTGTTGCTGGTGTGACTATTGACAAGGCAAAGTTAGAGTACTTGATCACTGAGCGTGTGCGCATGGGTCAACCCGACTCCCAGGCTCTAAGGGAATCACTCGCGAGCGAGCTTGTGCAGCGTGAGCTCTTGATGCAGGAGGCTAAGCGCCGTGGCTTGGACCGCCAAGCTGCCACACGTGTGCAGCAGGAGATCGCCAGCGACCGTATCCTTGCCGGGGTCTTTGTTAATCAGTTCGTCAGCGAAAATCCCGTGACCGATGAGATGGTCAAGAAGGAGTACGACGACTTTATCAAGCGCGCGGGCAGCGAGGAGGTCTTGATTCGTCAGGTCCTGTTGCCAAGTCTTGAGGACGCCAAGGGCGTGCTCGCTCGAATTGCCGCTGGTGAAAAGTTTGAGGAGGTCGCCGCCAAGGTGTCCAGAGACGGCGCCTCTCGCCAGCAGGGCGGGCTCACAGGCTGGGTGCCGACTACTTTGTTACAACCAAAAATCGCTGACGCGGTCAAGGGCTTGAGCAAGGGGTCCTTGGCGAAGGAGGCGGTGCAAACGCCTGCGGGCTGGCACGTGATTCGCCTTGAGGATAAGCGTTCTTACACCAAGCCAAAGCTTGAAGCGGTGAAAGGTCAGATTCGCCAAAACTTGCAGCAGCGTGCCTTGGACGAGCATGTGAAATCGCTACTTGCCAAGGCTCAGGGTAAGAATTAACGATTTCTTTGAGGTGCGCTGGTGTCTCGTCATGTGCCTTGTGTATGATGGCGACAGTTTTTTTGGTGCGGCTTTGTGATGGCGCGATGAAATTTATGGCGCAGCGCAAGAGTGAGTCGCAAAACTTATTTTTAACTTGAATCGTTTATTTTTTTGAGGGTGGCTATGAATTTCAACATCGACGGACAAAACTACGACCTAAACAAACTCTCTGATGAGGCGAAAGCTCAGATCGCCTCCATCCAGGCGGTTGACGCCAAGCTCAACGAGCTTAAGCGCGACACGGCCATCATCATGACCGCGCGCAACATGTACGTGCAGGCTTTGAAGAAAAGCTTGGAGCATGTTCAGCCAGAGCCTACCCCCGCCAGCGCTTCCGAGCAGGCGCCTGCCAAGGCAGCCAAAAAGGCTGGCGCAAAGGAGTGAGTTTCTCTCGCGGTAACGCGCAAGACCAACAGCCCCAGGTTTCTTTGATGAGAGTCGACTGACCTGCACCACGATGGTGACGTTAATCACTTGGGGTAACTTCTGATAAAAATATACTTATAAATGTAGTAGTTTGGCGGCAAAATCCATTACCTATTCTTACAAAATTAACTTAGTCCGAGTCTTCATCCATGCGCAATAAAAAAACGACCCCATCCCCAGAGTCCACTCAAGCCATCGAGGGCCTAGAGCTTGCTAGGCAGTTGACAAAAAAACCTCAGGGTTCTGCTTTGCTTGGCGGCTCAATTGTTCCTGATTCTGTTGCTGGACTGCACTTTAAGCGTCGCAAAGAGGGTGATGAGGGGTTGGACGTGATCCAGGCGGATGGTGTGGGGGCGAGTGCACCTCAGTACGAATCGGTGTTGGTGGCTCAGCTTGAAGGGGCTGGTGCCTTGGGAGCCGGAACAACTTCTGGTGCTGCGGTCACGAGCGCAGGTACCAGCTTGGCAGCCGGCGCTGCAGGTGCGGCTGGTGCAGCGGGTGCGGTGACTGGTGCGACGTCAGCACTGGCTGCAACCTCGGCTGCAGCCGCTACAACAACAACTCTTGCGACAGCAACTTCTGCGATGAGTGTGGGCCAGGTTGCTGGCCTTTCAGCGGGTGTGGCCGTTGCTGCAGGTGGCGGTGGCGGTGGTGGTGGCGGCGGTAGTTTGGCAGATCCAGCACCAGCCCCATTACCACCAGCAAATCCATTTCCACCCAGTGGACCTGGTTCTGATCCTACAGCGCTAAATCCTGCTGCATCAAGTTCAGGCACACCGGTTCATCGTTTAGTCGCTGATGCAGGTGCATACTCATCCGCAATTTTAAATAAGAGCTTGGTCATAGATTTAGGGGCTAATTCTGGTCCCATGCAGGGAACTCTTTTTTATACAGAGCAAGTTGATGGGGTGGTTACCACCCGTGCTGTTGCGTACCGAGATTTGAACCATGTCACAGGTACCGTTGTAAATGACGAAATTAGTGGTCACAGCGGGGCTAATACCTTGGATGGCGGTGCTGGTGATGACATTATCTACGGCGATGGAGGTCTGGATACTTTCAAAGGTGGGTCGGGAAGTGACTGGATTTTATTTAATCCTTTGACTCGCGGCGGTGGGTCTGGTCCATACAACGGCGGAGTAGAAGTTGAGCTAGCGGGAGTTTCAGGAAGTCTCACTGGTATCTACAGAAGTGCTTCTCATACAGGTTCGAGTTATGCTGAACTCAGTGGTTTTGAGCATGTGGTCGGTTCGAATGGTAATGATCGTATTGTAGGAAGTAATGCTGACAATATTTTGGATGGCGCCGGAGGTGACGATCAAATTAGTGGAGGTTTGGGTAATGACCACTTGTTTGGTGGTACGAGCAACCTCAATGGGATAGGGAATCAGTTGGTTGGTGGTGTTGGCACTGATACTTTCTGGATTGGTTACAGTATTGATCCGGTTACTCGCTCCACTCAAAACGCACTGCCTGCTACTCGAACTGCATCCAACGTTAATTTATTTAATCCAGTTGCTAACAACGCAACCATCAGCGCTGTGACAAATTCAAGTGCGGTCTATGACTGGCAGTTCGGGGATGACACGTTGAGGGTGAGCTTTGATGCACATGCAATCATTAGCGGCTTGTATGGTATGGACTTAACCAGTGGTACTCAGTGGTCTGGTAACGATGTTGTTAATGTTTCATCAGGTGTGTACAACAGTGGGTTAATTAGTATTGCAGCGGGTGCAGGCAGTAACACAATCTATTTAAGTGCTGGTGCTGACCATGTTTGGACGGGGTATCAGTACCTCCTAAACAGCGATGGCGTCATTAATGGCGGCTCCAATCCGACATCCGTTGGTGCAGCCACGCGAGACTTGATTTTTAATTGGGACGCCGTCATTAATCCTGACTCTCTCAGTGTTGCGGGTAGCCGTGTTGCGGTCATCGGGTCATTGCTGGGGCTTGCGAATTGGAATGGGAATGACACCGTTGACCTTCGTCAGAATGTGTCGAACTCAGGGGCTGTGGTTGTTTCGACAGGCGCCGGTAACAATATTGTTTACGGCAGTGGTGGCGTTGATCGAATTTATGGATCCGCCCAATCGGCCGGTGGCACTCTCTTTAATCAGGTTTGGGGTGGTTTGGGGGATGATGCTTTCTATGTCGGCTATGTTTATGATGGTACTTCACTAAACGAGGGCACCGCCAGCGTGTCCAAAGATTTACTTTGGGACTTTAAAGAGGGTGAAACTCTTCAGATTCGTTCTGGAAGTACCGCTGTAATTGCTCTGATGGATGGTATGGTCAGTTGGGTTGGTGCTGATGACGTTGATCTATCTGCCATCTCGGCAACAAGTCCAACTAATTTAACGATGAGCACCAACCAGGGTGTGATTGTCATTTCAACCGGAGATGCCGATGACATCGTTCAAGGTAGCCAGGGTGTGGATTATATTTATGGTGCTCGCTCAAGCGCTAACGGTAACCAAATTAGGGGTGGGCTGGGTAATGACCACTTTTATGTGGGTTTTAATTACGATCCTCTTGCAGGAGCGGCAGTCGATGCGCTTGGTCGTACCGAGTTGAATTCTTCCGACACGGCTATCGATGTGCTTTTGGATTGGGAGAATCCTAGTGGCCCGAATGGTGATCAGCTGACGGTTGGTACCAGAGGGCAGGCGGTTATTGCTGGTTTGTATGGATTTGCCGACACCTTCGCTGCTGAATGGGCGGAAAATAATTCCATCAACGTTAGTGGCGCTACAAACAATGGCTTGATTCGATTGGGCGCCGGTGGTGGCACCAATCAGATTACTGTCAGTAACGGTATTGACTATATCTACGTTGGATCCCAGTTCAATGGAGACTCTTCAAAGGATGATGGCGCCACTGCGATTGATTACATCTGGGGTTGGGATGATCAAAGCTCTGTGCGTGATCATCTCGAGGTTCGCACCGCCTCTGACCTGGCAGTTATTGGAGCTTTAAGAGGTCAGACCAATTGGGCTAACCGAACTTCCTGGAATGCGGCCGTGGGTTGGGCGGGTGACGACACGATTGATTTAAGGAATCAGGTTGCCAACTCTGGCTTGATTCAAGTGGCTGCGGGCGCTGGCTTAAACACCATTTATGGTAGCGCTGGCAGTGATCATTTTTATGTGGGTTATGTCAATAACGCTAACGGATCAGAGAGCACAACTGCCGTTGCGATTGACACAATTTACGGTTGGGATGCGAGAGCTTGGTCTAAGCCTGCCTTTGATGTTACTGCATCATGGAACGTCAATAATAGTAATTGGAATGGAGAGGCTGCCTCCTCTGATGGCACCTATGACCGTTTGAATGTAGCCCGCGGTTCAACCGTCCGTATCGCGAGTGTGGGTAGTATGTCCGCTGCCGATCCCACCCGTTGGGATGGATCCAACACCGTCGATCTTCGTAGTAGTGTTGTGAATGATAACTTTGTTGAAGATCATGCTGGTGGCATCGAAATTTGGACTGGTGCCGCGAGTGATTTTGTTTTCGGTAGTTCCGGGCGCGATCACATCTACTCAGGCCCTGGTCTGGACAATGTGTGGGGTGGAGACGGTAATGATATCTTTTATGTTGGCTATTCTCCAGTATGGGCTGCCTCTGGTGCAAGTGCTGCCGAGCCTCGTATCTGGGATTGGCAAAATAACGACGACAACAGTGATGCAGCAGGTAGCGAAGGCTCCCCGGGGGACGGCCTTCGCATAGCGGCTGGCAGCTTTACCGTACTTGAAGGTCTTTGGGGTATGAACTCTAATGAGACAAAGGCCGAGCGTTGGGATGGGCATGATATTGTGGATCTGCGCTGGGATGTATTGAACAACGGCAAGGTTATCCTTGAGACCATGGACGGCAACGATACCGTTTATGGCTCTGCTGGTGTAGATTATATTAATCCGGGTGCTGGTCGAAATTTTATTGATATCAGTAATGGCGGCGCTGACCGTATCTATCTGGATAACTTCAAGACACAGACACAAGTTCACGGTTTTAGTAACACTGACGATAAAATCTTCTTGGATACGCGTGTCTTAGATTCGTTTATCACCGCAAGATCGATCGTTACTCGTTCAGGATATAGCATATCGAGTTCTGTTAACGAGGGCGGGTCTCTTGATAGTGGTCAGTCGGATAATCCTGGATATCTGTTCCCGCTTTCTAAGGTCGTCTTTAACTCGGTCTATAACGGGGAGTTATCTAACTACGGCTCTCTGGCACGCGAGCCAAGTGGAGTTCCTGCCTATGGCTGGAACTCCAACGGTGCCTATAACAACTCTGTTTATGACGCCATCTGGCCGCTAGCTGTGACTGGGGTGACCGCCACGGGTAACGGTTTCTTTGCGCTGGGTAACGGCTTGTCGATGATTCCAATTGTGGGTCCTCTGTTAGCGATTGGCCCATGGGTCATTGCGGGATTAATGTACGCGGACGCGGGCTTATCCAAGCCCTACCTAAATAGAGAGTACGACGGTGTGGTGTTAGATACCGGGGCAGCCGTACTTACTCAGAAGGATAATACTCTGACAACAAGCTCAATGGTATGGGAGAGAGAAACCTCTGATACGGATCAGATTGATTTCTTGGATTTCTATAATATTTATAACAGTACGCGTGAGTATGCGAGGTCACTAGAATTTACAAGTCAACAAGTGTATGTCGATGGTTCGGATGATCCTTTAACTGGGGTAGCCAGTTATCTTGCGGTTTACACAGACACCGAAACATTCATCTACCTGGTCGCATCTAAGGACGGCTTGATTCAAGACAATGAAGCGATCCTAATAGCACAGGTTGAAGGTCACTTGACCGCAAACCAAATTCAGATGTACAACGGTGGAACTGATGCCGAATACTTGCGTTACTTTCAGAAGACAGTGGCCGCCCCAGTGTTCCCGGCCAAGCCATCAATTGCCGCTACCGCAATCGAGGCTGTTGCGGGTGGTTCGGAGCAGGTGCTCTATCGCGTGTCCTACACTCAGGGCGGGGTTGAGAAAACGGATTACGTCTCTAGCACGGCATATACAGGGCTTACGACCAATAGCGCGGTTTCCAATTTGAGACTACAGGGTGCTTATACTGATGAAACTAGCATTAAGTTTAGGGTCAACTTTGATCAGAATTTGGCGAGTACGGATGTGATTCGTGTTTATGTTAATGGCGTACAAGTTGATTTAAATGGAAGTGCTAGTGGTTTGGATTTGACCGGAATAGCCGATAATTACTACGACGCTACTCTAGATATTTCAGGGCTTACCGATGGCAGTCATAACATCGGGGTGACTGTAGTCAAAGACATCTTTGAAGATCAGGCCTCAATCACTTTTGTCCGTGATACAACCGCACCAGAGCCAACAGTTTCTGAGACCGCAACACAAATTATCATCTCATCGAACGAGCCGGGAGTTGCATACCTGGGCTCTAGCTCTGCTGCCCTTAATAATCAAAACAATAATTTAGTCAGGTTTGATCTGCCTTCAACTTCAGCGGCAATTTCGGTCAGAGATATTTTTGGGCGTAGCACACCCCTTGGTTCTGTGTTGGTTGGCACAGATGCCGGCGTATCAATGACCGGCTCTGCAGATGATCGCTTTATCTATGGTTTGGGTGGTGATGACACGATTGTGGCGAACTACCAAGCTGCTGGTACGAGCACACAGGGCGCCTCTGTATACGGTGGCTCTGGTGCTGATACCATCTCTGGAAACAATAGAGACATCAAGTTTGTCGGTGGTGCCGATGGAGACACCCTCACTTTAGGTACTGGCGCGGACACGATTGTGTGGAATGTTTCTGCGTCTACCTCCGATAGTTATAACGCTTCTGGCAAGACTGACCTCGTGAATAATTTTAGTCACACCGTAGATGGCCTCATGTTAGTGGCTACTGATGTGACGAGCTTCACAGCTTCAACTGGTACTGTCACCGCAACCACTACTACTGTATCTAGTGTTACAACAACTGCTTTGAGTATTGACCTTAATGGCGCCACTGATTTATATGCTAACTTCTCGGGCACTCACTCCCAAACTAACCTCTTAGGTGCCTTGCGCTTTGACTTAACAGGCACAGTTGATAACAATACCTTGGGCGGTGGGCAAAATGCTGACACACTCAATGGTGGAGCCGGCGATGACACATTGACTGGCGGACGCGGTGCTGACACGCTGATTGGTGGAAGTGGTAAAGATACTTTTGTGTTTGCAGCTGGCGATTCGACCCCAACCATTACAACGGAAACATTGAATGGTCGATCAACTAAAATCGTGCGAGCGACTTACGACTCTATCGATGACATTGGGTTGGCAGATGAGGGTAATGATAAGGATAGAATTGCCCTGGTTGAAACTGTTGTTATCTCTGGTAATACCGCTGGTGTTAATGGTGCTGACGCCGGTGTTATCAAGTCTCACTCGATTAGTAATGGATTGATCCAGTTTGATGATGACAACAGCTATGCGGTTGCTCTGAGCGGGGCCAAGTTTCAGCTGTGGGAGGCTTTGGAGTATCTTCAGAATAACATCACAACCGCAGGGCATACCGTTGCCTTCAACCACAATAGCAACGCCTATCTGTTTCAAAATAACGGCACAGATGATGTGTTTGTTCAGTTGACAAATACCACATTGGCTGGATTAACAACAGTTGATGGGACAACAACCGCGAACTATTTGTTCGTAAACTCGAACGTCGTCCTCTAAGGGCTTACTGAATATGAAGAAATTTGAATTTATGACTCAGCGGTTGTTTGCTAGCCTGGCAGGGGTGGTTATGCTTGCTGGATGCGCTTCACAGGGGGTGCTCATCGGTGATGTGCCAAAAGATCCAGTCCCCCAGATAGTCTTTTTGGGTGCTCGGGATGCCCAGGGCGCTGATTATCTCACCTGGGAAAACGTCAACTCCTTCGGCAAGGTACCCCATGTATTGCAGGCGGTAGGTGATGTGAGTTGTATGCGAGTGGCTATCAATTTACGGGCCACGGGCTACCATCCTCGTGCTCTTGACCGATCAGGTAAGGTCATTCCTGGCGGTGGATACTTTTGCCAGTTGAGTGCTTTTGGCGGATTTAATCAAACTCCGCCCCGCATAGTACTCAAAGATGGTCGCTCAGGCTGGGACCGTCCTGGTGCCTTTGGGCCCGTCCCAGAGGTCTTGCAGAATCGGGCTAAGCAAGAGTGCGCCCGCCAAGGTGCAGGCATGAAGCCTTTGGGTTTTCATCCTAGCGCACTCGATGCGCAGGGTAAAGCAGTTCCTGATGGTGGATTTTTATGTGTAGAGTGAAGTACAATTTTTTCGCGCCTAATCTTGGGCTTATGACAAATCAACAAATCCTTTGAGGTAGAACAATGAAATCAAACAAAAAAATTTTTCGTAAGACTGAGATTAGCAAAATCTGCTCTATGGTGGCGATGTGCGGATTTCTTGTAGCTGCAGGAAATGTTACTGCGGACACTCACAATCTAACTGGACCTAGTTCAATAACGAAAGACCTAGATACAAATTCAGTGGGTATTTATTATGATGATGGCGGATCGACTGGAGGTACGTCGACATCCTCTGTAACGATTACATTGAATCCAGGTATTGATCTTGGGGGTCAGGTGTTCAATGGTTCAGTCCCGTTTGCAGTGTTTTCTTATGACTATAACGATAACTACTTGTTTGCCAATGCGACTGGCAATGGCAGCGTTTTGAACTTGTTGGGTAACAACCAGCTGACTGGGATAGTTGGCGCTCACGTAAACACGGCCAACGGATATCATGTGGCCGATCAGTTGACGGCTATCAATTTACAGGGTAGTGATATTACATTTAATAATGTGATCTATGCCAAGGACATTAATTTTACTCAGGGTGGCACCGCACAGTTCTATGGCTCTATTGATCGCAGTGATACGAGTCCTGCCAACTTGAATTTTGCAGGGCACAATGCCACGGTGACCTTTCATAATGGTGTAACACTTGATGGCAATATCACCAATACTTCAATTAACGGTACGTTAATATTGGCTGGTAATGCAACGATTACGGGTAGTGTCGGTGGAGAAGCTACATCTATTGGGTCTGTTGAGGTTCGTGGCAATAATTCAGTCGTCCGAGTTAATGGAGGTCTTTCTACCGATCGCCTTGACTATCAGGCACTGAGCGCAACAGTTGCGGTTGGGGGCAATCTGGATCTTAACAACAACACCAATCAGGGCGCCTCGAACTCAGTTAACTTTAATGGCTTTACGGGTGGCGAGCTTCAAGTTGGTGGCAACATTGTTGGTGTTTCAGGTAAATCTGCTGTGACCACTACTTTCCCGGGCACTGGAACGGTCACAATGTTGGGTGATGGTTCGGCAAAGGCTCAAACGATCACTGGAAATATCGGTTCTCAAGGCGCTTCGATTGCCGTTTTAAACATTGGTGGTGCCTACTCTAACGAGGGTCTTGATACTTCGACTAACGTCGCCTCTAGCACCACCGCCAATGGTCATGTGTTCGCAAACACGGTGCGTTTGAACAACACGGATAGCGGCACAGGTCTCGAGTCAACTCTCACTATGGCAAGCGGATTTAATATTACCGGGGATGTGAAGGTTGAGGCGGGTCAGAATGGTAGGGGCAATCTTATTCTTGCGGGCGGTAATCAAACTGTAACTGGAACTGTTGGTGAAAGCGGTTTGGTGCTGGGAAGTGTTTCATCTGGCGCGTTGGGTGCAAACTCTACCTTTAATAGTGTGGTTCGCGCCATTGACGTCATCGGTGGATACAACTCTGCGTCGAACGTTCTATCTGGTACAAGCAATTACCTTGATGATGTTTTTGCGACTAATGTCGATGTCAGGGGTGGAACTTCAAACTTCCGCGGTTCGTTGCTAGCCACAGGCACGACCACGATTGGAAGTGGCACTGGTAACTTTAACCTAGATGCAAACGGGAATCCAGTCTCGGGTAAGTCTACAACTGCAAGCATTGTGTTTAACTACCCAGGCACTGCCAACCTTGGTCAGGGTTTGACGGGCACGATTAACTTTGCTGGGAATGATGCGAATGTCTATCTTTGGGATAATGAGCAGATTACGGGTGCTGTTAGTACTAGTGCTAACTCTGGTGGTGTTGGTACCGGCTTTCTCTTTACAAGGGGTAGTGCAACCCTTGCTGCAGTAGGTGGCTCTGGTTCGTCGATCAATGAGTTGAGAATTAACTCAGAGTCTGGGTTGAGTGAAGTGGTTACGGCAACGGGTGATATTTTTGCCAAAACAGTCACCCTTCAGTCGAATGTTAATGCTAATCTAGCCAACAATGAGGACTCCAAATTGACGCTAAATAACGGCATTAATTTGACTGGTAATGTCGTGAGAACTCCGGTTGGAAATACAGCCACTGGTATTTTAGAGGTTCTTGGAACATCGACTATCAGTGGGAACGTTGGTACGATCGACGGTACTTCAATCAATCCATTGAGATCGATCTTAGCAGGCGAGGATAGCAGAACAGCCACCTTCCAAAACGGTATCGTTTATGCCCAAACCCTGACCTATAACGGTGTTGGCAATGTGATCTTCAGGGGATCCTCTCCAGTAGACGTGAATCATACGGGTTCCGTCTTCGCAACCGGTGCTGACAATTTGGGCTTTGTCGGTACTGTTGATTTTGTAAGTAATACTGCGGCGTCTACTCGTAAATTCACATTAGGTGATAACGTTGATTTAATCACAGCTAATGCTGCGGGTGCCGCTGCAAATACGCAAACAAGTTTTGTTAACGCGAACGGCTCTTCCCTTGTTTTTGAGGGTAACAGTGTGGTAACGGGACGTCTTGGCTCTGCCAACGGTTGGAACCAGGGAAGCTTTGAGAACTTTGGCAAGATATTCGCTGGTGCCACGGATAGGGTAGTTAGTTTCCGTGATGACGTTTATGTAGGGCCTAACACTTTCCATGTGTCAGGAACAGGTACCGTTAATTTCTTGGGTAACTTGAATGGCCCGCTTAATTATGATCAGGCTGGTACAGTCAACGTGGCCGATGGCAAGGGTATCACTGCTGCGGTAACAACCAGTACCGATAATACTGGCGTTCTCAACTTCGTGGGTTCTGCGACCACTAACGCTAACATAGGCTTAACTGGTACACGATTAGCGGCGGTTAACTTTCACGCAACAACTTCAGATTCAACGGTGATGCCAGTGTCACCCTCAACTGAAGAGATTTTGATCGGCCATCATGTTTATGCCACGACCACAACGATTGGTAATGGTTCTAATGATGGTGGTGCCACGAACGCCACTATCACTGCAAATAATTTGCATCTAGGCACAAACCTGGCTTTGAGCAATACCACCACCCTGAACACGGCAGGTGCTTTGAGATCGAGCCCATCAGTTTCTCCGGTTGACTTTGCTCATACTCGTAATGCTGACGGGACCATTTCTACAACAGGTACCGTTACGCAATCGACAATTGGAAGAAGTGGTATCACCAGTGGTATGACGACAGCGGGTGCAACTTTGAATTTTGCAATCGGTACAGCAGCTTGGGCCGATCCAGATGGTGCAGGTGGAGTTACTGGGGCTGGTGGCAATGTGAATACAGCTACGTCTAGCCGTATATCTAGCGCTTCAGGCTCTACCACCACATTGACAATGACTGGGGCTGAAACAGTGAACCTAAGTCTGTTGGGCAGCTTGCGTAATGGCCAGACCTACACATTGATTGATGTGACCAACGATAACGATAACTTATCTTCAGCTGGAACATTGCGCGATAACAGCTTTGTTATTACAACCGCGCTAACTAGAAGTAATAATACCTCTGGAAATGGTGATCTCGATCTAGATGGTGACTTGGTGGTAACAGCTACTCGTGCTGATAACGTTTACATCACGTTGTCTAACACTTCTGGCCACTTCTCAAATCCTGCCGCCTTACGTCTAGGTACCTTAGCAAGAGATGGCTCTGACTACGGTTCAGACATGCAGACAGCCTTGAACATGTTGGATATCGACCAGTGGGGCTACGGTAACAACCAGGCTAACTTGGCTGTTCAAGCCAAGCGCTTGGCACCGATTGCCAATAATTCGATTGGCCTATCGATGTTCAGAACGGGTGCATTGATCTCAGATAACATCGGTCAGCGTATGCACGAGATGCGTATCAGCGAGCAGGCTAAGCGATTCGATGACAAGGGCTTCTGGATTCGCAGCATGTACCAGCAGGGCAAACAAAGATCCATCGGCGAGTACGATGGCTTCGACTCGAAGATCAGCGGCTTTACGATGGGTATCGACGCGCGTCCTAACCGCGAGTCGATCCTCGGTGCGGCTCTTTCCTACAGCAACACGAAGGTTGAGCAGCGTGACTTCCGCGCAGGTGATCAGGCCACGGCAAATGCATGGCACTTGTCCCTCTACGGTGCTTATGACTTCACGCCTGAGTTGTTCATCGACGGTACGGTCACTGCATCAACAGCCAACCTAGACAGCGCACGAGCCACGGCCGTGGCTCGTACTGCAAATGCTGACACCGATGTGAATCAATTAGGCGGCAAGCTTAATATTGGTTACCGCTTTAAGCTACCAAGCTCAGCGGCTACCATCACGCCGATGTTGAGCTACGAGGGCGGCACCTTGAAGCAAGATGCCTACAACGAGACTGGTGCTGGTGACATTGGTTTGAGCACGCCTTCACAGCGCTTGAACTGGAACCGCGCTGGTGTTGGCTTGCGCCTAGCGACCACCACGATGTGGGGTGGCATGGTAGCCAAGCCTGAGTTAACCGTCATGGCTCAGAACGAGAAGGGTAACTTTGCCAAGCCAATCTCTTCACAGTTCATTGGCGACTACACCAACACGGCCTTCACGACCAACGTGACGGACAAGTCAGCCTACGCTCGCAGCAGCGTGCGTGGTACCTTGGGCTTGAGCTTGCTCATGAGCAAGAGCTCATCATTGTCCGTTCGCTATGACCACACCAACGGCGACGACTTCAAGTCAAACGCCTTTGACTTGATGGCGCGCTGGAAGTTCTAAATGCTACCCCTGAGGGGTTGCTTGCACTGATTAGGGGCTGCCTTCGGGCGGCCCTCTTTTTTTGAGAAGACCCTTGCCTGGCTTTGGCGGTGTTGTCGCTGATGCAGGCAACATTGACCTGTGGCCATATCCTTTTTTGCAAAACAGTTGGGCGGCTTATTTATTCTGTTGGGGGCATCCTGATCGTGTTTTGGAATTTCTAGCAAGGAGGTCGATGGATCACCGTTGTGTGATCTTCAGTAGAGAACCTTTTGCCTTGCTGCGCCCATACGGCTTCTCAATGATCGTAAAGCTTCGGCATTTATTCTTTTATCTTGGGCTGGGTTCATCAGGACAGCCTAAGTTTTCGGTCATGATGGGGCGTCTTGGCGAAGTCAGTCACTACCCCTTTTGTGATAAACGAGCTACACTTGCCAAATATCTTATATCCCGGATCAGTTAAGGCAAGTCGTCCATCATGCAAGCCATCAAAATTCTTGTCACCAACCAGAAGGGTGGGGTCGGCAAAAGCACCATCGCCGCGAATTTGGCCGCCTACTTAGCCATTCAGAGAGCGGGTCCTGTGAGTTTGATCGATTTTGACAAGCAGCGCTCCTCGTCCAAGTGGGCTGAAAAAGCCCCTGACATTGGTCTGAACGTGTATCACCCACAGATCCAGTACGAGCGGGGCGGTGGATTGGTGTTATCAGAAACCAAGCGCTACCTCAACCTGTACTCCTTGAGCAGTGAGGTGACGGTCTGCGATCTGACTTGGACCTACACGATGTCACCGGAGTTCATGTTGGAGTTTGATTTCATCTTGATTCCGAGTGCGGTCTCAAAGTTTGAGATCGCCAGCTCCGAAATCTTTATTCTCGACTACATTCAAAAATACTTGAGGCAAATTCAAGCTGCCCAGCAGCAAATATTGGTGGTGCCAAGCAGGGTTGATCGCGCGTTCAATCCGGAGCAGAAGTTTCTCAACCTGGTGACGATCGATCGCTGTTCAATAGCCCCGCCGATTCACTTCATTCCTGCCATTGATGACTTTATTTACGAAGACTTTTTGTGCGTCTCAACCAACCATGAGGTGGCCAGCAACTTCATCACTTTTGGGCAGTATGTGGCTGAGCTCATTCATTTGAAGGTCAAGCAGAAAGAAAACTTGAACCATGTCGCGGGAATTTTAGAGCGCAAGAATAATCTGACCGTGCTGGATAAGTTCAGGGTCGCGCGTAAGAATGAGCGGGTCAACGCTCAGGCAGGCTCCAATAGATGGGTGCCTAAATTTTTGTTTAGAAAGTAGATCTTTTTTGGTTTGTTTCGCAGAATTTTAATCTTTAAGTGAATGATTTATGCTTGATGCATGGGCTTCACCGGCGAAACCGATTCACAAGCTGGCGTTCGTTGGAAGAAGTAATTTTTTGTGTTTGTAACACCTCTTGCTTTAGCATGGTGTGTCTCTACGAAATTGCGAACAGGTGCTTGGCAAAAGTTTTAGATTTGTTGTAGACTATCTTGAATAGTAGAGAAGACCAAATACTTTTTTACTAACACTGCACAGGTGACACAAACACCATCTGTTCCGATCAAACAGCCGGAAAAAGTCCTGAGGACACAAATCCCTCAATGACTACATGTAGCACAGGTAGTGCCATTGACAAAAACAGTGGCAACTCATGAACACAAACCCTCATGAGTCCAAGGTTTATTCGTTCCTCATAAAACGTTACAAATCCCAAAGTATCACGGCAGTCACAAAACACTGCTGCATCAAGGCCCAAAAGCCTTGAGTTCCCTTTGCTCATTTTTTCAATGAGCAAAGGGGTATTCAGCATTGAACGTGTGTTGGCGCATTGCGCCGACAAATTTAATCATTATTGCCCCTTGATGGGGAGAAAGAAGTTTTAGATGGATATCCAAATTTTAGGTAACGATGGACGAAGAAAATTGCGCTACAAATCTAATTCCTCATTGAATAAAGTCAAGCATGGCGCTTTTGCTAAAACAAAAATACTGCCTCATGAGGACATTAAAGAGTACCAACGGTTGACTCGTGAGATGTATAGAGATTTAAAGCCCAAGGGATTGGTTGAAGAAAACTTAGCCGATCAGATGATTGACAGTTTGTGGGCTGCTGAGAGGTACAAGCTACGGGTTGTGATGAAGCAAGAGAATATTTTCAAGCAATTAACACCCATTGCTCTTGCGCAGATGATTGACGTGCCAGAGGAGTACATACCTTTTGCACCTGATTATTTGAAGGAGCCCAACACAAGATTTCTCAAACGAGATTTAAAAGTGCCTGAGCATCACTACAAGCAATATCTGCATTTATGCACTCATTCGAAAGGGGTGCAAAACTACCAGATGGTGTTTGGTGCCTATAAGGATCTTTTTCAGGGTGTTCATGATTTCATCGGAAATAGCTATAAGGTTCCTTTCATGATCGCAACAGGAGCAGGTCTTGAGATTGGATGGCAGAACAAGCCTAAGGCTGTTGAGGAGGCTCTATTAAAGTACGCTGCCAGCCTTTATTACATGATTCATTTTGATGAATTACGCCCGCACATTCGGCTTTGGACAAGCAGTTGGTACTTCTTAGACAGGTTGGGTAAAAAAGAGAGTGATTACCAAGATGATCTGGTGATTAAAGAATTGAATCGTTACCGATCTCTGTTACATGACTATATGAAGTTTCGTAAGAGCCAGCTTGATCACACCCCATCGACTGTCACGCTGGGTTTAAAAGACTTGAACTTGAGGCGAAACGAAACAACTGTTTCCGCAACAGAATCAAAAACTTAGTATTTTTTTAACCAGGTGTTTTTTTCGTTAAAAATACCTACTTCTTTAACAATTAGAGTGCTTGATATGGCTGACTTGGGGGGCTTGCCCGAGTCAGTCATATCTTGCAAACAAACTCTGAAAAATGCCCATAAGAATCATGGCTGTGAGAAAATCACTCTATTAAATTTAAGTAAGAAAATCATGATCTTAGTCACGGGTGGTGCAGGTTTTATTGGTGGTAATTTCGTATTGGATTGGTTGGCCAATCCAGATGCTGAGGGCATTGTGAACTTAGATAAGTTGACCTATGCCGGTAATTTAGCCACTCTTCAATCTTTATCATCCGATACACGCCATGTGTTTATGCAAGGTGATATTGGTGAATACGATTTAGTACTTTCACTGCTTATGAAACATCAAATACGTGCTGTTGTGAACTTTGCTGCGGAGTCTCATGTGGACCGCTCAATTCATGGACCAGGTGACTTTATTCAGACCAATGTGCTTGGCACATTTAATTTGCTTGAAGCTGTTCGTGCTTATTGGACAGAGATGTCTGATTCAGCGAAAGCTGATTTCCGCTTCTTACACGTATCTACAGATGAGGTGTATGGGTCTTTATCTCCAACAGATCCTGCTTTCACAGAAAGCAATACATACGAACCAAACAGTCCTTATTCAGCATCCAAAGCAGCCTCAGATCATTTGGTGCGCGCATGGCACCACACTTATGGTTTGCCAGTACTAACAACCAATTGCTCTAATAATTACGGGCCGTATCACTTCCCTGAGAAGTTAATACCTTTAGTAATTCTGAATGCGATCGCTGGTAAACCTTTACCGATCTATGGTGATGGTCAACAAATTAGAGATTGGTTGTACGTTAAAGATCATTGCTCAGCGATTCGTCGCGTATTGGAAGCTGGCAAATTAGGTGAAACCTATAACATTGGTGGTTGGAATGAGAAGCCGAATCTTGATGTGGTGAATACCATTTGTAGCATCTTGGATGAGTTACGTCCAAAATCAGATGGCAGTTCTTATGCATCACAAATAACTTACGTTAAAGATCGTCCTGGGCATGATCGCAGATATGCAATTGACGCTACTAAGTTAGAACGTGAATTAGGCTGGAAGCCTGCAGAGACTTTTGATACTGGTATACGTAAAACGGTACAGTGGTACTTGGATAACCAAGAATGGACAGATGGTGTTTTAAGTGGCTCTTACCGTGATTGGCTTAAGAAGCAGTATAAGTAAAATATTAATACATCAATACAGCTAATATAGTTAGAGAGATTTAAGTGATTTAATCAATTTAAATTCTTTCGAATATATTCTGAAAGTTGAATTGATTTTTGAAATTAACTTGAATTAACCTAAGGTAATTTAAAGTAAGTTTTAGATACAAGGCTATATGTCATATTCTTCATTCGAACTTTTAGACCATGGCAAGCCCATTCTGGTGTTTGGCCGTGATGGCCAAGTGGGCCGTGCTCTGCAAGTTTGTTTCAAAGATTTAAAAACCCCAGTGGTTTTTTTGGGTCGATCTGATTGTGATTTGTCTAATGAGTTGTCGATCAGACAAGTGCTAAATCATTATCAACCTCAAGTGATCATCAATGCAGCTGCTTATACAGCCGTTGATAAAGCAGAAAGCGCAGATCAGCGAGAGCTCGCTTTTGCTATCAATTCCATGGCCCCTAAGATCATGGCTCAATATGCTGCGGGTGTGCCCCATAGCATTTTGATTCACTATTCAACAGATTATGTATTTGCTGATACTAAGGCAACAGCTTACTTAGAAACTGATACTGTCGGACCGGTTGATCAATTGTGTGTTTATGGCCAAAGTAAATTGTCTGGTGAGTTGGCAATTAAAGAAGCCTTTGATTTGATTGCCTCGGCTGATCCAAGTGAGGTTAATCATCAATCGAGTGATTCTAGATACTTCATCGTGCGTACTTCATGGGTGTACGGCGATGGTGGTAATTTTATTCGGACCATGCTGCGCTTGGCGGGAGAGAGAGATCAATTAAAGGTAGTATCTGATCAAGTGGGTGCTCCTACATCAGCTCAATGGTTGGCAGAGGTTGGTGTTCAGATGGCGGGATCTCGTGTTGAGTCTGGTATTTACCATGCTGTGCCTGATGGAGAGGTTTCTTGGCATGGTTTAGCAGTTTTTGCTATTGAAATCGCTGCTAGTTTGGGTGAAGATACAGAAGTAAAATCCAAGAACATCCTGCCTATACCAGCGACTGATTACCCAGTGCCTGCCACTAGACCTTATAACTCAAGACTTAGCAATCAAAAGCTTAAAAAAGTCTTATCAGAAATGACACTTGCACGAGAATATCCTCATTGGCGAGAACAGGTTGAGCAATATATCAAAGAGTATCTGGGGCGATCTTTAAGCAGCTAGCCTTTCGCAAGGGGTTTATGTCAGTTATAATTATAAAAATAATAAATTGATATTAAACCTAAATCTATGAAATCTATCTCGCTGAATCGTAAGGGAATTATCTTGGCTGGGGGTTCTGGCACTCGCCTGTATCCAGTTACAAAAGTTGTTTCTAAGCAGCTTTTGCCAATTTACGACAAGCCAATGATTTACTATCCGCTTAGCACGCTAATGATGGCGGGTATCAAAGATATTCTAATTATTTCAACCCCACATGATTTACCTAGATTTGAACAGTTATTGGGAAATGGACATGAATGGGGTATTAATTTGCAATACGCCTTGCAACCATCACCTGATGGATTGGCCCAGGCCTTTATTATTGGTAAAAATTTTGTAGGTAACAATCCAAGTGCGTTGATTTTAGGCGACAACATTTTTTATGGGCATCATTTAGATCAACAGTTGAATGATGCAATGCAAAGGGATCATGGAGCTACAGTATTTGCCTATCATGTTGCTGATCCTGAAAGATATGGCGTAGTTGCTTTTGATCGTAATGGTCGCGCGACTTCAATAGAAGAAAAGCCTACTGCACCTAAAAGTAATTATGCAGTCACTGGACTGTACTTTTATGACAATCAGGTTGTTGATATTGCATCAAATATTAAGCCATCTCATCGAGGCGAGTTAGAAATTACTGATGTCAATAGGGTGTACCTTGAGAGCAATCGATTGAGCGTTGAATTGATGGGGCGTGGGTATGCATGGCTCGATACGGGCACTCATGAGAGCTTGATCGAGGCAAGTAATTTCATCCAAACAATTGAGCATCGACAGGGTTTAAAGGTCTGTTGCCCTGAAGAGATTGCTTATCGTCGTGGGTATATTAATGCTGAGCAATTGGAGAAGTTGGCTAATCCTTTGTTGAAGAATGGCTATGGTCAATACCTTCAACGTATCTTAAAAGAAGATTTCTAATGATTATTACCCCAACATCCATTCCTGATGTTTTAGTGATTGAGCCTGAATTATTTGGTGATGATCGAGGCTTTTTTTATGAAAGCTTCAATCAAAGTAAGTTTGAAGAATTAGTCGGCAGGAAAGTTAACTTTGTTCAAGATAATCATAGTAAATCTGCTAAAGATGTTTTGCGTGGTTTGCACTATCAAATTAAGCAACCTCAAGGTAAATTAGTTCGCGTTGTTCAGGGTGCTGTTTTAGATGTTGCTGTTGATGTCAGAAAGAAATCGCCAACGTTTGGTGAGTATGTTGCTCTTGAATTAAGCGCTGAAAACAAAAAACAACTATGGATTCCAGAAGGGTTTGCTCATGGATTTCTTGTTTTATCAGAAAGTGCAGAGTTTTTGTATAAAACTACAAATTATTATGCTCCGGAATTTGAAAGATCAATTATTTGGAATGATCCAAGTATCGACATCAATTGGCCAAAGAGCGTGGTTCCAAAACTATCAGTAAAAGATTCTAAAGCTCCTGGCTTAAAAATCGCAGAGTTATTTGAATAGTTTTAAGCTATATGATCAGCGAAAGTAAGGAGCATTTAGTTGTAATTATGATGGCAACCTTTAATGGTTCTGCCTATTTAGATGAACAGCTAAAATCAATCTCTAATCAGTCATATCAAAATTGGCAATTAATTATTAGTGATGACGGTTCTGATGATGAATCTTTACAGATCTTAAAGAGCTTCCAGCGAAGATATTCTTCTGGCAAAGTAGTTATTCGTAGCGGGCCTAATAAGGGTTCTGCTTCTAATTTCCTAAGCATGCTTTCTGATTGTATTATTCGAGGGGAGTATTACGCATTTTCAGATCAGGACGACGTTTGGCTACCTAATAAATTGGAGGTTGCAGTTGCTAAATTAAACTCTTATAAGCAACTGGATTTGCCATGCCTTTATTGTGGAAGAAGTATCTATGCAGATGAAAATTTGAAAAAAATCACAGAGTCTCCATTATTTACTTTCCCTCAAACTTTTCGTAACGCCTTAGTTCAGAATATTGCTGGAGGCAACACGATGGTATTTAATCACAAACTTAAAAAGTTTTTTGAGTTGATAAAGTTTCCAGGTGTTCCGGTTCATGATTGGTTGGTTTATATGGTAGCCACTGGTATGGGGGGCGTAGTTTTTTTATGATAAAAATCCCTATTTACTTTATCGTCAGCATCCTCAATCATTGATTGGAGGAAGCTTTAGGTTGTCAGATAAATTAAAAAATATACGTCGTTTGATTGATGGCGATTATAAAAAATGTGTTGATTTAAATGTCCATGCTATCGATTTAATAAAACCTTATTTGACTCACGAAAATAAAGATACTTTTGGGTTATTTAAATTAATGAGGACAGCTAGATTAAGGGATAGATTCCGATTGATGATTGCTGCTGGAATCTATCGTCAAACTGCAAAAGGAACTGTTAGCTTATTATTAGCGTTATTGTTTAAAAAAATTTAAGGCCGCAATAAAATCAATGACTATTATTTGGTATTAATTACTTAATAGCAGTTAAACAGTTATATAGTTTAAAAAGTTGTTCAATAGTTAGGCCTTAAAATGGCATACAATTTGGTAAATTAGAACTTATACTTATTTATGTTCTGGCATTAAAAATGCTGAAAATAATTTGTTTTGTTTTTATAAGCCCCTTACTTTTCTTAGGATTCATTCGCTGAAAACAATTGATGTCTTAGTTGTTACTTTTTATTCTGATTTAGAAGTTCTGAATAAGGTATTGCAACGATTGGGCGAATCTGCCAAGGCTTGCTTAGGTCTTCATTGTCGCGTGACAATTGTTGATAATTCATATGGTCGTGACGAACTTTATTTTAATTCGCTTCAGAATTTGGTTAAGAACAGCGATTTAAATATTGATCTTCAAAAAGCACCGGCTAATTTAGGTTTTGGTCGTGCGAATAATTGGGCATTTGATCTTCGCTCTAAGACCATACCATCTTCTGATGCCATCTTAGTCCTGAATCCTGATGCGTTTTTAAGTATGAATGCACTTCAGCAGGCTGTTGAGATTTTTGATAAACATCCTGATTATGGTGTTTTGTTACCTAGATTCTCATCTGAGTCAGGTCAAGACCTTTACCTGGCTAAACGTTACCCCAATGTTTGGGTGCTCTTTTTAAGAGGCTTTGCGCCTAAGTTCATCAAGAAAATTTTTCAGTCATCCATCGATGCTTATGATTTAAGAGACTTCCCAGCTGATAAAGCTCATTTAGAAACTGTGGTGGGTAGTGGGGCATGTTTTTGGATGCGGAAAAATATATGGCAACAGTTAGGTGGTTTCGATCCTGATTTCTTTTTATATTTTGAAGATTTTGATCTCACTTATCGAGCTAAGAAGATCACCAAAGTTGCTTATGAGCCTAGAATTGAGGTGATGCACTTGGGTGGGCATACGGCCAAAAAGGGACGAACACATATTAAGTACTTTATCCAGTCAGCTGGTCAGTTCTTTAATAAAAATGGGTGGAAGATTTTCTAATGGGGTTTATCAGTAACACCATGTGGCTGTATTTGATGTATGCCAGTAATTTGGTGTTACCACTGCTTATTTTCCCGTATTTAGCCAGAGTTCTTGGCATTGAAAATTTCAGTTTGTTGATGACGACGCAAAGTATGGCCATGATTGCTGTTTTAGTCACTGATTATGGTTTTAATTGGTCGGCATCGCAGAGAGTAGCTCAATCATCTAAAAGTAAAGTAGACCTATCAAAAATATTTTGGGTCATGCAGGCTAGCAAAGCTTTGCTGGCTGTCATTTCATCCTTGTTTATTTTTTTGTTTGTTTCTTTAAGTGATGAATTAAGTTTGCACGCTTACTTGTACTTTATTTCATGGACGATGATTTTTAGCTCTTTACTGGCTCCCTTATGGTTTTACCAAGGGTTAGAGCGAACGAAAATTGTTTCAATTGCTTGGATTCTTGGAAGGGCATTTGTTGTTTTTGTCACTATCTGGATGGTAAAAACGCCAGATGATTTGGCTATGGCCGCTGGCGTATATGCATTGGGACCTATTCTGACTGGCCTGATTATTTCTATATATATGTATCTTAAAAAAGATATTGTTTTTTGCCCGATTTCTTTTTCAGGGGTTCGTGAAGTGATCCGTGAGTCATGGGGTGCCTTTATCGGAGGTTTATTTACTAGTGGCTTGGGGCACTTAACTACCGTTATTTTGTCTCTGTTAGTGGGGCCAATTTATGCAGGGTATTTTGCCGCCGCCGACCGTTTAAGACAGATGGCAGTTTCAGTCATTGTGCCCTTAGGGCAGGCTATATTTATCAGATTAAATTCTGTATCCCGAGGAAATCAAGTTTTAGCATGGGCTCATGCCCAGAAATTTTTCTTAATTCAATTTTTGATTGGGCTGGTGATAGCAACAGCAGTATTCTTATTAAGATTTGCTTTAATTGATCAGTTGTATGGGGCTGATATGCATCGATCAGTAAATGTTTTAGCGGTCATGGCAGTGGGGTATCTATTTACTGCTAGTAATTACGCCTTGGGTTTCCAGGGGCTTATTAGTTTTGGAATGGGGCGTGTTTTTTGGAAAATATTAATGATTGGTTCAATCATTAATGTCTTGGCAACGGTGGTTCTAGTGAGGTGGTTATCTGCTACATCTTATGAAGTAAGCGGCGCACTCGGAATGTTAATTGCGGAGATATTTGTTTTTATTGTGCAATCAATTTTTTTACTAAAACAACACAAGCGCATTAGATTAAGTGCTGTTGTTAATGAATAGAATAATTATGTGTTTTTCGTCTAAATAATTAATTTGAAAATACTTATTACCGGCGCTTCTGGTTTTGTGGGTGCCCCCCTTGTTTGCCATTTGGCCGGTCTTGGTCATGACTTGGTGGCTCTCACCCGTGCTCTTTCGTCGGTTGATTCCTCTGCCTCAGAACGCCTTAAGTTAAGAGCTGTTGGTGATATTGATGGCTCAACCAATTGGAGTTCTTATCTCGATGGTGTTGATGCTGTTGTGCATTTAGCCAATCGTGCTCATGTGATGAATGAGCAGGTGAGTGATCCTCTTAGCCTTTATCGCGCCATCAATACTGCAGGTACCCTTCAGTTAGCCCGTCAATCTGTGGCTGCTGGTGTTAAACGCTTTATTTTTATCAGTTCTGTAAAGGTTAATGGTGAGTCAACTTTGCCAGGTAAACCTTTTAGAGCGGATGATGTTTCTATACCCCTTGACCCCTACGGCCTCTCAAAATATGAAGCTGAACTAGGGTTAAAGAAGATAGCTCAAGAAACTGGTTTAGAGGTGGTGATTATTCGTCCACCATTAATCTATGGCCCAGGTGTTAAGGCGAACTTTTTGAAGATGATCCGTTGGGTTGAGCGGGGCATCCCTTTGCCTTTGGGCAGCATTCAGAATCAACGCAGTTTATTGGGCATCGACAACTTAATCGACTTGATTCAGGTTTGTCTAACTCACCCTAAGGCTGCAGGACAGACATTTTTAGTCAGTGATGATCATGATTTATCGACCACTGAATTATTAAAAGGGATTGCTCGCTCAATGAGTCAATCTTCTAAGTTAGTAGCTATCCCCCAGCGTGCCTTGGAGTGGGTATTAGGCATCTTGGGACAGAGCGCGATTGCAGAGCGGCTTTGTGGATCATTGCAACTCGATATCCAGCCAACGAAAGATCAATTAGGGTGGCGGCCACCCTATAGCGTTGAGGATCAATTAATCAAGCCTAGCCAGGCTTATCAGCTGAAAAATCTGACTAGATATCTAGATTAAAATCTAAATATGAAACGTTTATTTGATTTATTACTAGCTTTATTTTTAACGGGTTTATTTGCTTTGCCACTGCTCTTGGTCGCTTTGGCAGTTCGCTTAACTTCTAAAGGCCCAGCTCTTTATTGGTCTGATCGCGTTGGCCGTGATAATCAAATTTTCAGAATGCCAAAGTTTCGGAGTATGCGGGTTGATACGCCCGCTGTTGCAACACACTTACTGGATAACCCACAATCATTTTTGACCCCCATCGGTAGCTTTTTGCGTCGCAGTAGCTTAGATGAGTTGCCTCAGATTTGGAGTGTTTTGGTGGGAGATATGTCTTTTGTTGGGCCACGCCCAGCGTTGTATAACCAAGATGATTTAATTGCGCTTCGCACAAAACTGAATGTGCATACGATTGTCCCAGGACTTACAGGCTGGGCTCAGGTGAATGGTCGTGATGAGTTACCGATTCCGGTCAAAGTGAACCTGGATGTTGAATACTTAAAAAGACAGTCTTTTTTCTTTGATATTTATATTCTTTATCTTACTTTCATCAAGGTGTTAGGTAGAGACGGCGTCTCTCATTAAAAATGAGAATGTTGATAAAAAGTAAGAGAAAATACCTGTCTATATGAAAAATCGCTTAATTTCTCTACCTAGATTCCAAAAGCAATTACTAGCCATTGCGGTTGACGCTTTTTTAATTGTTTTTTCTGTTTGGATTGCATTTTCATTACGTTTAGAGCGTTTGCATTTCCCTATCGCGGATGAACGAGTCTTGTATGTCATCCCACTTTTTATCGCTATTCCAGTCTTTATTAAGATGGGCTTGTACCGCGCTATATTCCGTTATGTGGGGCAGCATGCTTTATGGACAATTGTTCGCGCCGTAGCCATTCAAGGTTTGATTTTCTTCGGTTTTATCTTGACTTGGGATGTTTGGGCTATCCCTAGAACGGGCGGTTTGATTCCAAGAAGTTTAGGTATTTTGCAGCCCTTAATCCTTTTGATATTTATTGTTTTTACACGCTCATTGGTGAGGTTATGGTTTGCCAGCGGATCCAATACCCAAAGAAAGAAGAACGAGCGCCGCACATTAATTTATGGGGCCGGTTCTTCAGGTATGCAAATCGGCCAGTCTTTGCAACACACTGGGCAGTACTACTTGGTGGGGTATGTCGATGACAATCTTCAGTTGCGCCACAAGACAATCAATGGCTTAACAATTTATGGCGTTGATGAAATCGATGCATTGATCAAAGAGTACGGCGTAACAGATATTTTATTGGCGCTACCATCTATCCAACAGTCACGCCGCAATGAGATTTTGAGTGATTTGCGCCGTTTCCATATACATGTTCGCTCTTTACCAAGTATGAGTGATCTTGCCGAGGGTAAGGTAAAGGTTTCTGATATTCGTGAATTGGATGTGGCTGATTTATTAGGGCGCAGCCCTGTGGCACCTAATAAAGAGTTGTTTGAGAAAAATATCACCAATCAAGTCGTGATGGTGACTGGTGCGGGTGGCAGTATTGGAAGTGAGTTAACCCGTCAAATTTTGTTGGCAAAACCTAAGATGCTGATTTTGTTGGAGCAAAGTGAATTTGCTTTGTATGCCCTCGATGCGGAATTAAAGGCACGCATTAAAGATGAAGCTTTGAATGTTGAGTTAATTTCATTATTGGGTAATGTTCGCCAATATGAGTGGCTTCAAAAAATTTGTAGCACTTGGCGAATTAATACTATTTACCATGCTGCTGCTTATAAGCATGTGCCGATTGTTGAACACAATGTCACTGAGGGCGTTTTGAATAACGTTTGGGGCACCTTGAATACAGCTAGGGCTGCGATTGAGGCGGGCGTCGAACAATTTGTTTTAATTAGTACCGATAAAGCTGTGCGGCCAACCAATGTGATGGGGGCTTCTAAGCGCCTGGCGGAAATGGTTTTACAGGCATTGGCGCATCAGTCAGGTATCAAGACACAGCTATCGATGGTTCGCTTTGGTAATGTTTTAGGTTCAAGTGGTTCCGTCGTCCCTCTTTTTAGAAACCAGATCAATGCCGGCGGTCCTGTCACTCTGACACATCCTGAAGTGACCAGATATTTCATGACCATTCCAGAGGCTGCTCAATTGGTTATTCAGGCGGGTGCGATGGCTTCCATTGCTAAAGAGAGTGGCCAAGGTGCTGTTTTTGTTTTGGATATGGGTGAGTCAGTAAAAATTGTTGATTTAGCTCAAAGAATGATAGAGTTAGCTGGCTTTACTCTTAGAGGTGATCAGAATCCGGACGGTGATATTGCCATTGAGGTTGTTGGTTTGCGACCTGGAGAGAAGTTGTATGAAGAATTATTAATTGGAGACAATCCAATGCCAACGGATCACCCAAGAATTATGAAGGCACAGGAACAGTATCTGGTTTGGGATGAATTATTCAAACATCTTACGGAACTCAATGAACATCTTAAGCTTGCTAATATTCAGGCCGTTCATGAGCACCTACAAAAAATAGTATCTGGCTTTAGTCCCGATAGTGACATCGTTGACTTCATCGCAAAAGCATGATTGATGGTGAAGTTTTGGAGACCTTAAATTAGTTTTTTTTAAGTTTGATTATTCCTTCAGATGCCAACAAGCTTCCAGCTAGTATCCAAATAAATTGACCCTCATTAAAAGTGGAAAAGTGGGAGTTAAATAAGCTTGTGGTTGAGATCGCAAATATTGACGCGATCCCAATGGCTCTGAATGGGCTGCTGACATGCTGTTGAAATAAGAGTATCAGTAAGCTTATGAATATGGCTAGTCCGAACACTCCATGCTCAACTAGTATTTTTAAGTATTGATTATGAGGGTCGCCCGTCACAACTCCTGCAGTTCCTGATTTTCCTTCAACTTGCATGGCGTATGCTTTTTCAAAGCCACCTGTACCCGTTCCTAGTAATGCATATTTTGGAATCATTTCAATGGTATTTTTCCAAAAGGTCAGCCGATATCCAATTGATGTTCCTTTGGTTTGATCAATCTTAGAAACAAATTCTTGTTTAGCTAGCTCTATCCTATCTCTGGATGTTTGCGTATTTAATAGAAGTCCTGAAATTATTAAAAATACAGCAACACTAATAAGAATTTTCTTTAGGATTGAAACTTTTTTAAGTTGAATAAAAATGAAAGTAATGGTCATTACGATAATTGCAACATATCCACTTCTGCCTGTTGCAATCAGTGCGATGTTGGCAATAAATAATGGCACCGTTAAACCGCAAATGATTCTGAGCGAATTAGGGAGTGATATATTTAGTGCGTTAGCTACTGCAATCATGGTGGCAACAGAGAAAAATAGACCTTGAGTAACATGATTTCTTACCACAACTCCAGCTGCATGTTTGTCTGAAATTGAAGGATATAAATATTCAAAAAAAGAATAAATAGTCAAAATTAAACAAACGAACCAAAATGAATTAATTAGATTCTGTTTTGCACGGGGTGCATTCATAAAAACTGCAGCAGCAATCGGCAGCATCAAGAATTTTCTCCAGCCCCAAATCGATGATGCAATCACGTTATTGGTCTCAATGCCATAAAGCAGCCCTGAAAAAAGAACTAATATGAAGGCTATGCATGCATAGCCCAATCTTGTCTTGAAGAAATTAAGTAATTGATTTCGTATGGCGCTGATGGATATTGCAGCAATAAGCGAGAGTGCTATAAATAAGTTTGCCAATGGAGGTGAGACTGCAATTGACACCAGACCGCCGATGACAAGGCTTTGGGCAATTGATGTGGAGTCAAAGTTTATTTTGAAAAAATTCATGATATTTTAGGGTGTGGTTCTGGCTGTTAACGTTTTAGAAGATTAAGCAGGCGATAGTAGATGCTTGGGATAATTCTTCTTGTAAATATTTTGAAGCGATACCTTAGTAGGTTATATGAGTTTGATTTGGTCTTCCTTTTCCCATCCAGTGTGCTTGTGAACATGCCAAATACACTGCCTTGCTGAACTAGGGGTTTGTAAGACCAGTACTGAGTAATTTTTTCTTGCTGATCAATGTCTTTTAAAAGATGGTCTGCTGGCAACCTCACCTGATTGCTTTCGAGCCAAGCCAAACGTTTTTGGCAGGCTGAATAGTCAGTGATATAGCCATCTGCGGTTGCTATTGGATTTTTGATAATTTTTTCTTTACTTAAAAAGTACTCTTTAGGTACTCGTGTATCCGCACCTCCAAGAAAAATTAGATAGGAGGAATCCTTTTTCTCAGTATCTTTCATTACCAAGTTTATTTCTTGGTTAAAAAATTTATGCAACATCACATCATCTTCAAAAACCAGGACATTTCTGTATTGATTTAACACACATTTTTCCCAGGCGCTAATGTGTTTCAGAACGAGAGAACGCTGAGGAGGTTCGATGTTAGGATCTAGACCAAAAATTTTTTTCTCTAAAAGGGGGTCAATTGAGCCTAGATCGTATTCAAAAATAAATTCAAAGGATATGTGATGTTTTGCTAATTCGTTTTGAATATGAGTAATTCTATCGGTGAATTTTTTGACAGATAAGACATACACAGCATCAATATGTTGATTGGTGAGTGAGAGACTCATTTTCTTAAGCCTTCTTCATAAACTCAGATTTCAGTAACATACTCTGACCATCCACTTTGCAGTCGATGTCATGATCGCCATCGACTAGACGAATATTTTTGATCTTTGTGCCGCCTTTGATTACAAGCGAGGATCCTTTGACTTTGAGGTCTTTAATTAAAGTCACTGAGTCCCCATCATTCAAGATATTGCCATGAGCATCTTTATGGACTCTTGACTCTTCAGCCTCTTCCGTGGCAGCTATTGCAGGCCATTCATGTGAACAATCTGGGCAAATGAAGTTGTCGGTGTCAGGGTAGATGTTTTCCATGCCACAAAGGGGGCATGCTGGAATTATGTTGGTTGTCATGAGTGTATTTTAGTCTTTTGCGCTTGTGTTTGATGAAAAATCCCACTTCGTTAATGCTTTAGGCGAAAATGGCATCCATGAAGATTTTGATCGTTAAATTGTCTTCCCTTGGGGATGTTTTACATAATTTGCCTATTGTTTGGGACTTGCGAGCCCAGTACCCTAATGCCCAAATAGATTGGGTGGTCGAGGAGGGCTATGTTGGCTTGCTAGAGCCTTTGAAAACAAGCCCCAACTTTGCTGGTATTGACCGAATTATTCCCCTAGCCTTCCGTCGCTGGAAAAAGGCCTTAAAACGCGGTGAATTCATTCAAAGTATTCAGGAATACATTGCTTTCAAAGCGGATATCGCCACAACTTCGTATGACTTGATTATTGAAACCCAAGGCTTATTAAAGTCAGCTTGGGTTACTAAGTTGGCTAATCCTCAAAAGACGGCATCCGTATTTGGCTTAGCTAATCAAACTGAGTTTTCTGGTTACGAGCCATGGGCTCGTAAATTTTATACAGATAGTGTGCAAGTGCCATTTCATTGCCATGCAGTAGATCGCTCTCGCTGGGTGGTTGCATCGGCCATGGATATCGCAGTGCCTGACCGTGTATTGATGCCACCTAAGTTTTATCCAGAGGCTTATGTTCAATCTTTGGTGGAGGCGGCTAGATTAGGTTTTGCATCAACACGAGTTGATCTTGGGTTCGATGTGACTAAACCCTATGTGATGTGCTTTCATGCGACAGCAGGAGCCTCCAAGCGTTGGTCAGATGATCATTGGGTGGCTGTAGGTAAAGCGCTGGTTGGAAAAGGTATTCAGGTGATTCTCCCTTGGGGTAACGACAAGGAAAAGGCAGTTAGTGAGCAAATCGCAAAGAAGATATCTGGGCACGCTTCTCTCATAGGTTCAAAAGTGATAGTGCCTAATTCTTTTTCAATAGCGGATGCCTTTGGTTTGATTGCTGGCGCACAAATGACTATTGGTGTCGATACAGGGTTAACTCACCTATCTGCCATTTTGGGCATGCCTACGATTGAGTTGTACTGTGACTCACCAAGATGGAAAACAGAGGGTTATTGGTCTCCTAAGATTCATAATTTGGGTGATAAAGGCCAGCCCCCAAGTGCCGAAGAAGTTTTAGCACTCATTCCGTAAGCTTTCTTTCTCATTATTATTTTTATCCAGATAGTTATCACTATCAATTTATAAGAAAACTATGACTTCATCTGTTGTTGTAACTGAATTAAAAATTAACTCCTCTGAAGAAATCGCTCTGCGCATTAATCAACAAATTGCCACTGAGATGAATGTCCGCCACCAGCAAATTGCTGTGGCTGTGGCATTGATGGATGAGGGTGCAACAGTACCCTTTATTGCTCGTTATCGTAAAGAAGTAACCGGTAGCCTAGATGACACCCAGTTGAGAAGTATCGAAGAGCGTTTGTTATATTTGCGTGAGTTAGAGGATCGCCGTGTGGCGATTCTTAAATCCATTCATGATCAGGGCAAGTTAACTGAAGTCTTAGCTAAAGCAATCAATGCCGCTGACACTAAGCAGGGTCTGGAAGACCTCTATTTGCCCTATAAGCCACGTCGCCGCACTAAAGCCATGATTGCACGTGAGGCAGGCTTAGAGCCTTTGGCTAGAACATTAATAGCAGACCCTAAATTAGATCCTCAAGAAGAAGCTGTTAAATATATCAATATTGATGCTGTTGCTTATGCTGCTTTGACTGCAGAGCAAATTAAAAAGTCTCAAGCAGGTGACGAAGGCACTCATCCATTTATTCCAGATGTCAAAACAGCGTTAGATGGTGCTAGAGATATTTTATCGGAAGAGTTTTCTGAAACTGCGCCATTGCTGGCTAAGTTGAGAGAGTTTTTATGGAATCAAGGATTGATGACCTCTAAAGTCTCGGAAGGTAAAGAGATGGCTGAAGAAGAAAAGTTCCGCGATTACTATGCCTACTCTGAACCTATTCGCCTAGTTCCTTCTCACCGTGCCTTGGCGTTGTTTCGTGGACGTCAATTAAGTGTTCTGCAATTAAAGTTATCTTTAGAAGAATCTCAAGAGTCATTGATTCCACACCCATGTGAATTAATGATTGCTAAACATGTAGGTATTGAGCAGTTAGGTCGGCCTGCAGATAAGTGGTTAGGTGAGGTTTGTCGTTGGACTTGGCGAGTAAAGATTTCACTTTCACTAGAGATGGCACTTTTCACGCAGTTACGTGAAGCTGCTGAAGGTGAAGCTATTCGTGTTTTTGCACGCAATCTCCACGAACTCTTATTAGCTGCTCCTGCTGGACCGAAAGTGGTGATGGGGGTTGACCCAGGTATTAGAACTGGTTGCAAGGTTGCTGTAGTTGATGCAACAGGTAAGTTGTTAGAGACAAGTACTATTTATCCTCATGAACCTAGGAAAGATTGGGATGGCTCATTAGCAGTCTTAGGTGCTCTGTGCGTTAAGCATCAGGTGTCATTGGTGGCGATTGGTAATGGTACCGCCAGTCGTGAGACTGATCGCTTGGTGAAGGATCTCATGAAGTTGTTATCTGCTAAGCAGTCATCCGGCGCCCCAACTTTGCAAAAGATTGTGGTATCTGAGGCAGGAGCATCTGTTTATTCAGCATCAGAGTTAGCTGCTCAGGAGTTCCCTGAATTAGACGTTTCATTGCGAGGGGCTGTATCGATTGCGCGTCGTTTACAAGACCCTTTAGCAGAGTTAGTGAAGATTGAACCTAAAGCAATTGGTGTGGGGCAGTATCAGCATGATGTAAACCAGTTCCAGTTATCTAGAACTTTGGATGCTGTCGTAGAGGATTGCGTGAATGCTGTGGGTGTAGATCTGAACACTGCTTCAGTTCCATTACTTTCAAAAGTATCAGGTCTCAATGCAGGCCTTGCCAGGAATATTGTTTCATTTAGGGATAGTAAGGGCCGTTTTAATAGTCGTGAGTCACTTAAAGAAGTTCCACGCTTAGGTGACAAAGCTTTTGAGCAGGCGGCAGGTTTCTTGCGTATCAGCGGTGGTGACAATCCACTAGATCAATCTTCCGTTCATCCTGAGTCTTACCCATTAGTTGAGAAAATCCTCAAGAAGATTGGTAAGCCAGTATTAGAGGTGATTGGTAATAAAGATTTAATTAAGCAAGTGTCAGCAACAGATTTGGTTGATGACAAATTTGGTGTCGTCACTATTAAAGACATTTTGGCTGAGTTAGAGAAGCCAGGCCGTGATCCTCGCCCAGAATTTAAGACAGCCACTTTTGAGGATGGGGTTGAAGATATCAATCAACTAATCCCTGGAATGATTCTTGAAGGTGTTGTGACTAACGTTGCAGCTTTTGGAGCTTTTATTGATATTGGCGTTCATCAAGATGGCTTGGTCCACGTTTCAGTTTTAGCAGATAAGTTTGTTAAAGATCCACATGAGGTTGTGAAGGCGGGGCAAGTAGTTAAGGTTAAAGTATTAGAGGTTGATGTTAAACGTCGTCGAATTGGTTTAACGATGAGGTTAAACGATAGCTCCCCATCTCAATCTGGATCGGCTCGTTCTGACGCTGGCGATAGAGGTGCACCTAGAGCTTCATCAAAGCCCTCTCATCAAGCTCAACAGCGTTCACAAGCACCTCAGGGAAATACAGCATTTGCTGAGGCTTTCGCGAAGTTGAAAGCGAAAAACTAATACTGGTTTTTATAAGAAGGTTATAGCCTGGAGTAAGATTTGATCTTAATAACTCGTGATCATTTTTTCTATGACCTTCCCATTTGATACCCTCAAATTTAAAAAGAAATTAACTGGTGCTGGCATTCCTGTTGCTCATGCTGAGGGTATGACTGAGGCAGTGAGAGATTCTTTTGAACATTTGGCGACTAAAACAGATTTACATCTTTTGG
>JACCDN010617605.1_pt1 | contig 47390 bp, 43 predicted proteins | sample 7441691 | NCBI WGS metagenome assembly JACCDN01 (sample SAMN15323439, study PRJNA562643) | freshwater metagenome | isolation source: river surface water | place: USA:Blue River Watershed | collected 2017-08-16 | reverse complement strand
GCCGTTACGTCTACTTAGTTATGTGAAATTGCGTGCGGATGTTGCGAATAAGCTGATGAGTGGGCATGAATTGACCGTGCTCGGCTACCACCTTCAGCAGAACCTGTGGCTCGACGAAGGGCATGATCTCGTCATGCTGGATGACTCTATTGCACGAGATCTAGACGCGGCGATGCTAGTCCGCAGAGATGGCCAACCTGGAGAAGACACGCCGGTTGGTATTCTTACAAAAATGCGCGGTTCTCGGTATGAGGGCCTGATTAAAGAGATTGGGGCTAGGGTGGACCCGGCAACCCTCGAACTCGGCTTTCACTTGCTTTCCATGAACGAAGAGGCGTGCAGGAACATTCATCGCCTACTCGAGATCATTACAAAGAAAGCGCACATTGATAATAAGTGCCATGATGTTACGCTTGTATCAAGTACACCGCCTTGCGGGGTAACCTTCCATTGCAACCCCAAGCTATCTCCCGAAGCAATGGAGTTGTTGGAGATCCATTGTGCTAAACGCAAGTACCAGCAGCATGCAGCCCGGTGGTTTGGGGTTTCTGTAAACCCGTCTGGGCAAGTCCAGTTCGGTATCACCTTGGACTTTCCGTGGGCAGCATCAGAGGAGATGGATCGGTTTACTGCCGATATGAAGCCAGTAAATCGTGTGCGTGATGTGCTTCCTGGATATGCACGAGAGGCCAGTCGTTTGAAACTAGGCCGAAATGACCCATGCCCGTGCGGCAGTGGTCGCAAGTATAAAAAATGTTGTTTGAACTAAAGGCTTGGCATCTATCCAGCCCAAATCCCCCCCCAAAAACCTCCCTCGCGCTCACCTGATAGGTTCATGGCAGCGTATAATTGCCCCAATTAACTTTGGGTAACCCGAGTAAAAAACTCGGTTACAGGTACGTCCTTTGGAAAATAACGTTAAATCCAAGGGCGGTAGCTTATGCGGCCACTGCTGCATAACACACAAAAGCGCCATGTCTCCTACAGCACAAACCAACCTCGTTACTGGCGGCACCGGCTACATCGGTTCACATACCGTCGTGCTATTGCTCGAAGCGGGTAACAAAGTCGTTATTGTCGATAGCCAAATTGATGCGGCCACCAGCTTCGCTGGACTCAAAGTCGTAAGTGAGTCTGTTAAACAGCCGGAGTAAGCGCATGGCACAAACATTGTTGCCAATTCTCCGCTAGGCGGATTTAGCTTGTGTTATCCAGAAATTAATAATGATATGCGTAGAGTTTAGGTCAAAAAATAGTTGAAAAAAGAAAAAGTAATCTCCCTACTTGGGCGACTTTGGCGGCATGTAACACAACGTCGTCGGAAGCAGCTGATGTTGCTTCTTCTTGTTATGCTGCTTGCCTCACTGGCTGAAGTAGTGAGTATTGGTGCGGTGGTGCCTTTCATGGGGGTGCTGATGGCGCCAGAGCGCGTTTTTGCAAATCATTTGGCTCAGCCGGTGATTGAATTCTTGGGTTTAACTGAACCGAGTCAATTGTTGATGCCTTTAACCATTGCGTTCATCATGGCTGCGCTTGTGGCAGGAATGATGCGACTAATCCTTCTCTGGGCGCAGACGCGTCTTGGCTTTGCTGTTGGTGCCGATTTCAGTTTTCGTATTTATAAAAATACGCTTTATCAGCCATATTCCGTGCACGTAGCAAGGAATAGTAGCGAGGTTATTTCAGCAATTTCAACCAAAACCGATACGGTGATTAACCATTGTTTGTTGCCTCTGTTGTTTGTGGCAAGCTCAAGCTTGATCATGTGCGCTATTCTGGCGGCTTTAATTACAATTAACCCAGATGTTGCGTTTTCTATTTTCGGAGGCTTTGGCGCTCTTTACGGGCTAATTGTACTTGTCACCAAAAAATCCTTGGTAAGAGATGGTAGGCGTATAAGCCGTGAATCAAACCAGGTTATCAAAGCCCTTCAAGAAGGTCTGGGTGGCATTAGAGAAGTGTTAATTGATGGAACACAAGCGGTCTATTGTAAAATATATCGGGATGCCGATTTGCCGATGCGCAAGTCTCAAGCCAATATCCAAATTATTAGCAGTGCGCCGCGCTTTATCATCGAATCATTTGGCATGGCTTTGATTGCAGTTTTGGCCTATGGATTGACGAGCGACAAAGGTGGTGCTGTAAATGCAATTCCAATTCTAGGGGCGCTGGCACTCGGCGCTCAGCGCTTGCTACCGGTTCTTCAGCTCATTTACTGGAGCGTGTCTAGTATTCGCGGGCATGAGGCCGCTTTGCGAGATGTATTGAACTTGTTGGACCAGCCGCTGCCAGCATACGCAGACCAGCCACCGCTTGAGTCCATGCGTTTTAATGTTTCAATTTGCCTAAATAAAGTCAGTTTTCGATATCGTGAGGGAATCCCTTGGGTTTTGCAGGGCATTGATCTTGAAATTTTAAAGGGAGCTCGCGTTGGGTTTATAGGGACAACCGGTAGCGGCAAGAGCACCTTGCTAGATATTGTCATGGGCTTGCTGCATCCAGGGAAAGGCGTATTGGCGGTTGATGGCTGTCCTGTCGCGGCCCACAACCAACAAGCGTGGCAGTCGCATATTTCACATGTGCCACAAAACATTTTTTTGGCAGATTCAACAATTGCTGAAAATATTGCATTTGGTATACCTAAAGAGCAAATAGATTACAACCGAATTAAAACTGCGGCCCAACAGGCGTGTATTGACGCTGTTATTGAATCCATGCCAGATAAATATAATACGTTTGTAGGTGAGAGAGGTGTTCGCCTGTCGGGAGGACAACGTCAACGGATTGGCATTGCTCGAGCCCTTTATAAGCGGACAGAAGTTATTGTTTTTGATGAAGCGACGAGTGCGCTTGATAGCGAGACAGAGCAGGCGATTATGGATACTATTGAGCATATTGGAGATGAGGTTACTATTCTCATGATAGCTCATCGGTTAAGTACATTAAAAAATTGCGATTTGATAGTTGAACTAAAACAGGGCACGTTGAGTCGCAAAGGCTCCTATGCAGAAATTGTTCAAGCAGAGCGCGTATTTTAAGCTATAAATTTGCAGGTGCTCCGAGCCTATGCCAGAAACCTGCTCGCTAAGGCAATGTTGACGTTCTGGCTATATGATCAAAAAAACCGTGAGAAATTTCGATGCTTCGTGACGGTAGTTTAGTGATTGCGCTTATTCCTGCTCGAGGTGGCTCCAAGGGGGTCCCTCGAAAAAACCTTGCAATGCTGGATGGGCTCCCTTTAATCGCGCACACGATTAAAGCGGCTAAAGATTCAGTGGTTATTGATTCAGTTTGGGTGAGCTCGGACGATGAAGAAATCTTGGAGATTGCCAGAGTGTCTGGGGTGCAATCACTCATGAGGCCCCAAGAGCTTTCCAATGATTTTGCATCTTCTGTGGATGTGGTGAAGCATTTCTTAGGCTCTGCAGTGCCAGGGTTGGAACCGGGTTCGATAATCGTTTATCTGCAACCCACTTCACCCCTGCGTAACGGAAGGCATGTAGATCGTGCATTGCATTCCATGGAAGCGTCGGGAGTCGATGCGGTGGTAAGTGTTGTCGAAGCCGAAAAACCTCCGCAAAAAGCCTTTTGCATTGACGGCAATGGGCATTTGAACTCGTTATTTGATGAACGATTGTCAAACGCTAGAAGGCAAGACTTACCGATCTGTTATTTTCCCAATGGTGCAATATATGCGTTTCGCGTCCATGCCTTTAATTCTCGCAATGGATTTCCGACCAACGGAAGTTTGCCATTTATGATGCAGTCTTCGGAAAGCATTGACATAGATTCAGAGAAGGATTTGGCGCAAGCAGAAATTATGTTAAGGAAGAGTGATGGCTCAATTTGATATTGCCGGGCGGGTGATTGGAGACGATTTTCCCCCAGCGGTAATTGCTGAGATAGGCATTAATCATGAGGGATCGCTAGACGTGGCGGTTGCTATGGCTGATGCCGCAATAGATGCTGGTGCTGAAATTATTAAACATCAGACGCATGTTGTTGAGGATGAAATGTCTGATGAGGCACGCTCGGTTATTCCTGGTAACGCCGATGTTTCAATATACGAGATTATGAAACGTTGCGCATTGTCAGAGCAGGAAGAGTGGACTTTAATGCAACACATTAAATCTCGCGGCCGCATCTTCATAAGCACACCGTTTTCGCGCGCTGCTGCGGAGCGCTTGTTCCGTTTTGATGTTCCGGCCTATAAGATAGGCTCAGGTGAATGCAACAATTATCCTCTCGTGCGCTATATAGCGCGTGCGCGCAAGCCTATAATTCTTAGCACTGGGATGAATTCGATCGACACAATCCGTCCTTCTGTAGATATTATGCGGGAGGCCGGCGTTCCATTCGCATTGCTTCACTGCACCAACGTTTATCCTACGCCCTATAACCTCGTTCGGCTAGGAGCGATGGAAACCCTCAAGGGAGCCTTCCCCGATGCAGTGATAGGTCTTTCGGATCACACTCGAACAAATCATGTCTGCTTAGGTTCTGTGGCCTTGGGAGCCCGAATTTTGGAACGGCATTTTACAGATAGCATGGATCGTCCGGGGCCGGATATAGTCTGTTCCATGGATCCGGATGCTTTGGCTGATTTGATTCAAGGATCTCAAAATATATTCGCGGCGCGCGGCGGCGATAAAGTTGCTGTAGAGGCTGAAGCTCCAACAATAGCATTTGCGTTCGCATCTGTTGTGGTGCTTGAAGATCTTGCTCCTGGTCAGGTGCTTACGCAAGAGAATTTATGGCTTCGCCGGCCGGGTGGTGGCGATTTCGACGCAAAAGATTACGATAGGCTGCTGGGTAAGCGAATCTTGCTTCCTATCAATAGAGGTGCAAGACTAACAAAAAAGCATGTAGAAGCCTTGTGAAATGAACGAAACAAAAAAGATTCTGTTTCTTACCGGAACTCGAGCCGATTTTGGAAAGCTTAAGCCGCTGATGCTGGCTTTAAAGGAGAGTTCGGGTTTTGAAATTTTTGTATTTGTTACGGGAATGCACATGCTGACGAAGTATGGGTATACCTGCGCTGAAGTAGAGCGAGCAGGATTTTCGGATGCATATAAATTTATCAACCAGAAATCCACCGATGGGATGGATCAAGTATTGGCTAAAACAATAGTGGGTCTGTCTGACTACATTCACGAGATTGAGCCAGATCTAATGGTGGTTCATGGTGACAGGGTTGAAGCATTGGCAGGCGCAACTGTCGGAGCATTGAATAATGTTCTAACGGGCCACATAGAGGGCGGTGAGGTCTCCGGCACAATAGACGAACTCATTCGGCACGCAGTAAGCAAATTGTCGCACGTACATTTTGTTGCTAATGATTTGGCGCGGCAACGTCTGATTCAATTAGGCGAAGGCGAAAAGACCGTGCATGTGATCGGCTCTCCTGACATTGACGTGATGAATTCATGCGCTTTGCCAGGTCTTGATGAGGTGCGAAGACATTATGAAATATCTTACCCAAGCTACGGGATTTTAATATTCCACCCAGTTACAACAGAGCTGAATATGTTGCGAGATCAGGTGCGTGAAATGATTAATGCACTTGAAAATTCAGAAAGAAACTACGTGGTAATATACCCAAACAATGATCATGGTACGGAGATCATATTGGATGAGTATAAAAGTATTCAAAATAATTCGCACTTCAAACTATTCCCGTCAATGCGGTTTGAATATTTTTTGACATTGCTACGGCACGCGGATTTTATGATTGGAAACTCTAGCGCGGGGGTGCGCGAGGCGCCGCATTTTGGGGTTCCTGCTATTAACTTAGGTAGTAGACAATACAATAGAGTTCAAAGTGCTTTGGTTTTAAACACGCCTATTGATCAAGACTCTATTATTGATGCGATAGAACAGGTAATGTCGATTTCGAGGGGGCCAGAACGCCTTTTTGGTAATGGGGACTCGGTGCGGAAATTTTGCGATGTGCTCGGCCAAGACGATTTTTGGTTAACCTCCAAGCAAAAACATTTCATCGACAGATGTTAGTCAAATTTTAAAACCAACTGTTAATTTTAAAATGGAAAAATCTTATTTTGGCCTCCCGCAGGATGTGATTTTCTGCAAACGTTGTGTTATATCCAATCAAAGGCCATCTTCGACTGTGGAATTTAAACATGTCAAGGAGGAAAAGAAGTCAACAATTGGTTTTGGCGATGATGGAATTTGTGACGCTTGCCGCTATCAAGAGGTAAAGGCACGACAGATTGATTGGAATAAGCGAGAAGATGAGCTGATTGAGATGCTCAGTAAATATAAAAGAAAAGACGGAGGGTATGATGTTATCGTTCCCGGGAGTGGCGGAAAAGACAGCGCGTTCACATCTCATATATTGAAATATAAATACGGGATGAACCCGCTTACAGTAACTTGGGCACCACATAAATACACTGAGATTGGTTGGAAGAACTTTGAGAATTGGATTCATGTTGGTGGACTTGATAACGTTTTGTTCACGCCGAATGGCAGCCTCCATCGCTATTTGACGCGGCAGGCCTTTTTGAATTTGCTACATCCTTTTCAGCCATTTATTGTAGGCCAGCGCATCATAGGGCCACTCATGGCCGCGAAGTTCGGTGTCAAGTTGGTAATGTACGGAGAGAATCAAGCCGAATATGGCAATAACTCTGCGGATAACTATAAGCCAACGATGGATAGAAAATTTTTTTCCGTAGGAGATCCTCTGGATATGGTCTTGGGCGGGAAGCCTATCAGAGAGATATTGGAAGAGACAGAGTTTAAGTTAGGAGACTTTGCGCCATATATTCCACCAAGTGCAGATTTTCTTGAGCAACGTGATGTAGAGGTCCATTATTTAGGCTATTACCTGAAGTGGGATCCTCAAGAATGCTACTACTACGCAGCCGAACACACAGGGTTTGAAGCGAACTCGGAGCGTACTGAAGGTACATATTCAAAATACAGCAGCATTGATGACAGAATCGACATGTTCCATTACTACACCACTCTGGTGAAATTTGGAATTGGGCGTGCGACTTATGATGCCGCACAGGAAGTGCGCAATGGGAAAATTACGCGAGATGAGGCCGTTCAGCTTGTGAAGCGATATGACCAGGAATTTCCACAGAAATATTTTAAAGAGTTTCTTGATTATATTTCATTAACAGAACAGGAGTTTTTTGCCACGGTTGATCGGTTTCGTTCTCCTCATTTATGGGAGAAGAACGACGAGCTATGGGTGTTGAAGCGCACGGTGTGGCAAGACTCTTAAAGCTGCGATCTTAAGCAGTAAACGCTATGTCTTAATATGGACCTGAAGAAAAAAACAATTCGATTGATAGCAAGGCTAGATGTTAAAGGTGAAAACCTGATAAAAGGGGTTCATTTGGAGGGGCTGCGCGTTATCGGGGCACCTGAAGAGTATGCGAAGAAATATTACGAGCAAGGTGCCGATGAGCTTATATATATGGATGTCGTCGCCAGCCTTTATGGGCGCTCTAACCTGGTAGATATCGTTCGTCGAACAGCGCACGATGTTTTTGTGCCTATGACAGTCGGGGGTGGAGTCCGAACTGTTGACGATGTCGGTGGCCTGTTGTGTGCAGGAGCCGATAAAGTCGCAATTAATACAGCCGCAGTCAGTAGACCTGAGCTTATCTTAGAAGTGTCACGTAAATTTGGTAGGCAATGCATGGTGTTGTCTATTGAAGCGAAGCGCCAAGCCCCTGGAAAGTGGGAAATATATACGGATTGCGGTCGCGAGCGGCAAGGGATTGATGCAATTGAATGGGCCGTGCGGGGAGTGGAATTGGGCGCAGGTGAAATATTGGTAACCTCGATTGATCAAGAGGGAACGCGTAAGGGTTTTGATTTAGATTTAGTGCATGCAATATCTAGTGCAGTGGGTGTGCCGGTTATTGCAAGTGGTGGTTATGGGGCAGATCAACATTTGCTTGAAGTGATTGAACAAGGTGGAGCGGATGCTGTCGCAATCGCCGATGCGCTCCATTACAACAGAAAAACATTGGTGAATATTAGAGAAAATGCTCGAGCAGAGGGTATTCAGATGAGGGCCTTGCCATGAAACCGAAGGTGGCAATTATTGACTACGGTTTGGGTAATCTTTACAGCGTTAGCAGAGCATTCGAAGTATCAGGCGCCGAAGTTTTTTTTGCATCATATCCAGATCAGATCATCGCTGCTGAACACTTGGTACTACCGGGTGTCGGCGCCTTTAAAAGTGGGATGGCTGGTTTGCGTGAGCGTGATCTAGTTGAGCCAATTCGTCAGCATGCTTTAGCAGGAAAACCGCTCCTTGGGATTTGCCTAGGGATGCAGATGCTTGCAACTTATAGTGAAGAGTTTGGTGTGCATGAAGGGTTGAATTTAATCCCGGGGCGTGTATTAGCCCTGCCTCAGACGGCGGTGGACGGTGAGGCACAGAAGGTTCCAAATGTCGGATGGTCAGGGTTGCACAAAGCAGCCGACTCTGATTGGGAACGGACGGCACTACGGCACGTGAAAGAGGGAGACGAGATTTACATGGTTCACTCATTTTCAGTGCACGTAGAGAAGCCAGAGCATGAATTGGCATTTAGCTTGTTTGGAGGCCATAGAGTGTGTGCTGTAATCCGTAATGGTGGAGTAATTGGGTGCCAGTTTCATCCAGAGAAAAGCGGGCCGATAGGTTTGAAAATACTACGGCAATTTCTCCACAATCGTGAGCTCGAATCCTAAAAGGCAATCTGATGAAAAAAACGGTATACGTTGCAATGAGTGCTGACCTGATCCACCCTGGGCATTTGAACATTCTTAATAAAGCCTCAGAATTAGGGGAAGTCACAGTAGGGTTGCTCACAGATGCGGCTATAGCAAGCTATAAGCGTGTTCCTTACATGACTTATGAGCAGCGCAAAGAGGTAGTTGAGCATTTGAAGGGTGTCGCTCGCGTGATACCTCAAGGCACTTTGGACTACGTCCCTAATCTTAATGCCTTGCGGCCAGACTTTGTGGTGCATGGTGACGATTGGCGCGAGGGTGTGCAGCGAGAGACTCGACAACGAGTGATTGAAGCGCTGCTTGCATGGGATGGTGAGTTGGTCGAAGTACCCTATACCGATGGAATTTCATCTACCGCCTTGCAGAACGCACTGAAGGAAATCGGAACAACCCCGGACATCCGTCGGAGTCGCTTACGTCGTCTGCTGCAAACCAAGCCGATCATCAGATTTTTGGATTTGCATAATGCATTAAGCGGCCTCATCATCGAGAACACGGTGATTCAAATGCCGGACGGCAGTAAACGTGAATTTGATGGTATGTGGGGTAGCAGTTTGACTGACTCAACCACCAAAGGGAAGCCTGACATCGAGGCAGTGGATGTTAGTGCTCGTATGAATACGCTCAATGAAGTGTTAGAGGTTACAACTAAGCCAATAATTTATGACGGTGATACCGGCGGGCGTCCAGAGCATTTTGCATTCACCGTGCGAACCTTGGAGCGTCTCGGTGTGTCAGCTGTAATCATTGAAGACAAAACGGGTCTTAAAAAAAATTCTCTGTTTGGCACCGATGTGGCACAGACACAGGACGAGATTCCCGCGTTTTGTGAAAAGATACGTATTGGCAAAGCCGCGCAGGTCACAGATGATTTTATGATTATTGCCAGGGTCGAAAGCCTGATCTTGGATAAGGGCATGGATGATGCAATTGAACGTGCAGTGGCTTATCTAGAGGCTGGTGCTGACGGCATCATGATCCATAGCCGACAGAAGTCGCCCAATGAAATATTTGAATTTTGTGACCGCTACAAGCAATTGCCAAATAGAAAGACACTGATTGTGGTGCCCTCAAGCTATAACACAGTGACAGAAGATGAGCTTGCCGACCGCGGTGTTAATGTGGTGATCTATGCTAATCACTTGCTAAGAAGTGCGTATCCAGCCATGGTCAATACGGCTAAATCTATACTTGTTCACCAGAGATCTGCCGAGTGTGATAGTCAGTTGCTGCCGATAAATGACATCTTAGAACTTATTCCGGGCACCAAGTAATGATCGCGCCAAAAGATTTTTATGAAGCTCTGACCGTTCGCGGCACAGGATTTTTCGCAGGGGTTCCTGATTCACTGCTTGCCAACTTTTGTGCTTACATAGATGACGCGGGGGCGCGTCACCAGCATTTAATCACGGCTAACGAAGGTAATGCGGTTGCCATAGCAATGGGATACCACATGGCGACCGGCAAAGTTGCGGCAGTGTATATGCAGAATTCAGGGTTGGGCAATGTAGTTAATCCACTAACATCGCTCGCCGATCCTGAGGTTTATAAAGTGCCAATGCTTTTACTTGTCGGCTGGCGTGGTGAGCCAGGTTTCAGGGATGAACCGCAGCACATAAAGCAAGGACGAGTCACCACAGGGCAGCTAGAGCTTCTCGAGATACCGCATTGGATATTGGATTCTCAAAGTGATTTAGGCGCCACTCTTGACGCGGCATTTTTAAGTATGAGAGAACGCAATGCTCCAGTTGCAATTGTTGTAAGGCAGAACACCTTTGAAAAATACAAATCGCAACAAAGTAAACCTGAGTTTTCAAATTTAATGCGAGAAACGGCGCTTGAACAGCTGCTTCAATTGTGCGCCAAGGATGATTTGGTTGTTTCGACAACTGGTAAGACATCGCGCGAGGTCTTTGAATTGCGCGTTAAGAATGGTCAGAATCAAAAAGACTTTTTGTGCGTGGGAGGGATGGGGCACACATCGTCAATTGCCCTGGGTGTATCAATCGGTCAGCCACATCGACGAGTGGTTTGTCTAGATGGTGACGGGTCCATTCTGATGCATATGGGCAGCATGCCCGTTATTGCAAATTTCAAACCAAGGTCTTTTGTACATGTGCTGTTAAACAATGGCTCGCATGAATCGGTTGGTGGTCAGGCTACATCAGCGGGGTTGGTGGATTTTAGCAAGCTCGCTGATGCCGTTGGGTATGCGGGTTACGCCGTTGCTAATGATCTACAGACTTTACAACTCGCTTGGAAAAATATATCTGAGATTGATGGGCCGGTGCTGCTAGAAGTAAAAATCAAAAACGGTTCACGAGAAGATTTGGGACGCCCATCAACTACGGCCGAACAAAATAAATTGGCTTTCATGAAAGCAGCTGGTGTCTAACTCAACGTGGTGTTACTTTAATCCGGTGCGAGTGGTATACGCACCGATTGAGTGTATTCCAAGATATGTCACCGAAACGCATATATTGTTAGTAACAACCTCAGGTTTTACCAAGCGTGGAGTTGTTCAACGCATAAGGGATATCCTCTCGCCAATCCAAGTGACCGTTTGGGATGGGGTAAATCCTAATCCTGATATTAAGGATCTGGACGCGGTTGCCAGCCGATTCTGCAAATGTAAACTGGGGGGAGTTATCGGTCTGGGTGGAGGGAGTGCTCTTGATGCCGCCAAAGTACTTGCTACGTTATTGTCAAGCTCAACTACGCCAACATTGACGCAAGTTTTTCGCGATGGTTCGTTAAAGAAATGGCACACGAGACTACCACTCGTAGTAATACCCACAACTTCAGGGACGGGGTCTGAAGTGACGCCATTTGCCACGGTGTGGGATCATGACAGACAAATGAAGTATTCGATGTTGGGAGATTTTGTTTATCCCGATGTGGCACTTTTAGATGCGACATTATTGGTGACACTGGGCGCAAACGATACGCTCTATCCGGCGCTTGATGCGACATCGCATGCCTTGGAGTCTTTATGGAACAAAAACAGCACACCGCTTAGTCGAGCCTATGCATATGAAGCTTTGGGACGGATAAACGAATCGTTGCCCAGGGTTCTAAGTAAGCCAGATTGTTTAAAAAGTCGACAGCAATTACAAATAGCCAGCACACTTGCAGGTTTGGCGATAAGCCAAACAAAAACAGCGATTGCACACGCAATCTCATATTCCCTGACGTCAGCTTATGGAGTTCCGCATGGCTTGGCTTGCAGCATCCTGCTCGATTTCTTTATTGAAGAATTCAAAAATACGACCTTAAAGGAAAGTGAGCATGAATGCATTGAAAAAACCCAGAAAATGTTGAGGGGCCTTAAGCTGGTTAACAGGCTAAAAACATATTGTTATATAGAAGCAGCGATTGATGAGGTCGTAGTTAATGAAGAGAGAATGAGTAATTCAATTATAAAGTTTGAGAGGGCTAAAATAAAAAAATGGCTAAAAGAAAGTGTGGATGCAGCGTAACTCTCACTTAATTAAAAGTTGCAACTATAGGCTATGAAAATTGCGGTATTGCTGAGCATCTACAAGCCCGATTTGGAGTATTTAAATCTACAAATTGCATCAATATTGAGGCAAACAGTAAAGCCGTGTATCTATGCCCGGTTTGATGACTGCAACCCCTTGGTCGATTGCTTCTACGAGAAGAGCATAAAAGTAGATCCTGATTCGGAAAACTTGGGGATTGAAAAAAGCTTTAGAAGGTTAATAGGAATTGCTCTTGAGGACGGTTGTGACGTATTCATGTTTTGTGACCAAGACGATATCTGGAAGCCAGAAAAAGTTGCTAGATCAATTGAATTGATGGATAAGGAGAATCGCGCGTGTCTGGTAACTACAAAATATGAATTGATAGATTCGCGTGGTGAGCCGATCAATGACCGTACGCAGGATCGCTTGTCTACAAAATTTCCGTCAGCGATATTTAGAAATACCGACAACGGAAATTGCATGGCGTTTAACAGACCGCTTGCTGAAATATATTTAAAAACGGAGTTATCAAACCCTCAGATATTGCATGATTCTTGGATGCATTTATTAGGCCAGCTCGTCGCAATATATAAGGTCGTTGATTATGTATCGGTTGGTTATAGGCAGCATCAAAAAAATGCCGTAGGCATTAAAAATAAAAATATATGTCGAAGGATTGTTGACTCAATCAGAAACAAGTACTACGCGGCTCAGTATCTTCAGCTTGTTAAAAATGTTAAGAACATAGAAATGGGTACAGAAAAAGCCGAGGTTATAGGAAAAAAATCGGCTCTCGTTTTTGCTGCCTATAGGGAAGTTAGCATTTTGTCTGTTCTTAGTTTTATAATCGGAGCCTGGCGCCTAAGAAACTGAAATGGTGAATTTTCTTTCGTTCACTGCCCTTGTAATTGTTAAGTGCCAAAGACAATAACGTTCTTTCATGATATCGATATTTCTGATGAATATATTCGGAGATATGAGCTTGGCGCACTTGTCGAATCAGCAACAGTTAGGTACGTTTTTTTTAAAAATGCCAACGTATTGCAAACAGACCCTTTGCATTCGAAGATTCACACTAAAAAGCTGGGGGCTCTAAACTTATGCGTTGAGGTATGGAAGACGCGGTATTTTGTCGTAACAGCCGCAGACACTTTTTCTTTGTTGGGGGTTCTCGCACTTATTAAATTATTTCGTGGCAAATGTGCAAGAATCTATTGGGGCTATTTTCCGACTCCAAATGATCGAAGCTCTTACCTGAAGAAGGCTTTAGATGTTAAAAGCTACTTTCGCTATTTCAATCGAGCTTGCTACAGAATTTGTACAAAGCTGTTCTGTTTGAATTTTGATTACGGTTTGTATTCTGGAGACATCGCTGGCATCAAAGCTGCAAGTGAATCGAACATAGTGCGGCCGATTCAACACTGGGATATGCGCTTTCTGGATTGTAGAGACAGTGAGCGAGAGTTTTCAGGTGAATGCATTGTCTTTCTCGATGAGAACCTGCCCTATCATATTGATTTTAAGTTGATGGGGTGGCCATCTGTAGATAAAACAAAATACTTTGAGTGCGTAAATGATTTTCTCCAAGATTTGGCTGCGCGTTATGGAATGCAAGTAAAAATAGCAGCGCACCCCAAGGCTGATCTCGCTCTTTTAAGAGAAAACTATAGGTTTGAGGTTATTCAAGGCCAAACTCAAAATTTAATAAAGAATGCTGGGCTTGTAATAGCTCATGTGTCCACATCTGTCGGAATGGCTGCAAAGCTTGGAAAAAAGATTATAGTCTATTGCGATGATCAACAAAAATTGCTGTATAAAAACAATCGACTTTTGTGGATGCTTGCATTGGCCAAAGAGCTTGGCATAAAGGTAACTTATGGCGCAGATGACGTATTTATATCAGATGCTCATGGAACTGCCTCCTATGTTGCAAAGTATATTGGTAATAGCAAAGAATCTGTGTCAATGACTGTATTGGAACTACTCAATGAGTAAGTTTGTAATTTCACTCGATTTTGAATTGATTTGGGGTGTTATTGATTCAAAGAAGTACGCGCTTTACAAAACGTATGTCAAAAAGGTACCTACGATTGTTGAGAAGCTCTTGCTACTGTTTGAAAAGCACAACATCAGTGCAACGTGGGCCACTGTGGGACTCATGATGTGTGAGTCAAAAGAGGAAATGTTGTATAGATTGCCAGATCTTGGTGGGCTGTTTTCTGACAAGAGGTTAGATGTTCGAGACTATATAAGATCAAATGTCCGTTCGAAAGCAGATGATCATCTGCACTATGGTTTAAAATTGATTGAAATAATAAAAAACCAACCTGGACAAGAGATTGGCTCCCACAGTTTTTCGCACTTTAATTGTTTAGAAAACTCTAGCAATGCAGTGTATGAGTGTTTTAAACAAGACCTCAATGCGATGAAGCAGCTATGCTGTGACAGAAATATAAGTTTGCGTTCATATGTCTTTTGTAGAAACCAATATAATCAAGAATTTGTAAATCTAATCGCGAATCATGGGTTAATGGTGTATCGTGGTAATTCATACAATAAAGATTGTGGCTATACCATTTTTAATAAAATGGAGAGGAGGTTTAATGCCTACTCCCCGTTGCCGATCAAACACATTGATAATGTTAGCCGCATATCGACCAAAGATGGTAGATGCATATGCGAACATAAAGAAAATGTATTTTTTATGGTTCATGATAACCGGCTGTTGCAACATATTCATGAGGTTGCAATAGTAAATCAGATGGAATCAGCTTTCCAAAAAAAGCAAGATTTCCATTTGTGGTTTCATCCTTGGAATCTTGGTCGAAACGTGAATATGGGCATAGACTCACTAAACCTCATTTTTGAGAAATTTAACGCTGTAAAGAGCCGCTACGGAGCGATTTCCTGCTCAATGGGTGATATGGCCCGCCATCAATGAGGTATTTGCTTTCCATGTTGATAGATGGGTTGGTGATAATATCCATCCCATTGTTTTATATATATAGAAGAAAAAAAAATCTGTATTTGTTCACAGAGTGGGATGGTGAAGAGAGAGGTGACAACCCATCTGTTTTATTCCAAAACATGGTTCAAGTGGAGAAGTATTGGATAACCAAAGAAAAGCAAAAACATCTGGATGGGTTGTTTGTTTACAAATATTCAATTAAGTCGATTGTCCTTCATGTCCTTGCCGGAAATTTTGTGTTCAGCCACAATATTAGGACACAGTTTATTTGGCCATTGTGTATAAATGCTAGAAAGATTTTAATCTGGCACGGCGTCCCGCTAAAAAAAATTGGGTTGCAGCGTTCCTATAGCTGGTCAACAGTCCTTTGGCGGTTTTATAGCAAAAGGGTACGCTTACGTATAACGCCGATCAATCTTGTCTTTTGTCAATCTGAATACGAGAAGAAAATCATATCAGAGGCTTTTAATGTTAAACCAGGCTTGATCGTGGTCACTGGGTACCCCTCTTACATCAAATTTATTGGTGTCAATACCAGAGATAGAGGGGAATGTACGCCCTCTAAAAAGCGAGTTTTGTATGCCCCGACTTTGCGCGATTCGAGTGACGTATTCGTTTTAATATTGGCAGAATATTTCAATTGTGTTGCGCTTAATTCTGATTTTTTTGATTTTTATATCAAACTACACCCTGCGCAAGTACAACCCCATGATTTAATTGCACCTGCAGTCCTTAATCTTTGTGAATCCGCAGATATTGACTATGGTTTTTTTGACTTTGTAATCACGGATTATTCTGGGGTGGCTGTTGAAGCAATATTGTGTGATTGTAAATTGTACATATATGCCCCGGACGTTCTTGAATATAGCGCTTGCGTTGGGCTCAACGAGTTGTTTTACGAGTTTTCAAATAATATGCGAAGCTCATTAAATGAGATTGTTGAGGATATGAGATATGGCCAGAAATTTGCAGCCATGCTTACAGCTAGAGATTATTACGTTGGTGCTGTTCCCAGCGCTAATGTGGTGAAACATATTGCTAACTTACTGGTGGCGAAATTTAATAAACATTAATTCAATTCATGTGTTCTAACCGCTCACCAAAGCCAGGCTGTTCAAATCCCGTTAAAATTTGCGTCACCGGGGGCACGGGTTTTATTGGGGAAAAAATTGTCGATGCTTTGCTTGACCTTGGGCATGTTGTTGTTGTTCCAACGAGAAAGTTGTCAGCTGCCCAGGTACATGACCGCTGCCAGTACGTTGCGCTGGACTTGCTAGATTCTGCTGCAGACCTTGCTGGGTGTCTTGCAGGGTGCTCGATTGTAATCAATTGTGCAGGTGAGCTTTACCAACCAAGCCGTATGTTTAACCTACATGTTAATGCGACAAGCTGGTTGTTGGATGCTTTTTTAATACAGCTCAAGGCCAATGGGGTCTCGGGGCGTTGGGTTCAACTCAGCAGTGTTGGGTGCTATGGCCCAGCGTTCCCAGCAAGTGCTATAAGGGTAATTACAGAACAGACAGACCCGGCGCCAGTTGGTGAGTACGAGGTTACGAAAACACTGGCTGATCAAATAGTGAAAAGCATGGCGGAGGAGCATCCAAGCCTATTAACCTATTCTATTTTGAGGCCATCCAACGTATGTGGCCCTAATATGCCGAATAGTGCCTTAAGAGATTGGTGTGCAATGATAAGAAAGCAACTTTTCTTCTTTATTGGGCCAAAAGATGCTGTCTCAACGTACATTCATGTGAATGATGTAGCGAGAGCACTAGTTGCATGTGCTCTTGATGACCGCTCTGCGAATCAGATATTTAATCTTTCTAACGATTGCATGCAAACAGACCTTGTGCGGGCAATGGCCGTTACGACCCACTCTCGGTATCCGAGATACCGAATACCGGAGTGGGTGGCTCGGGCCGTCTCAAGAGCCTTAAGAGGCATTAGTTGCTTTCCTCTTAAAGAATCACGTATTGATTCTTTGGTGGCGCGAACTAGATATCCTTCTGACAAGTTGCTATCGGTTCTCGGATTTAGGCCTCAAATTGATGTACCGAGTACTATTCAGGAAATTCTAAACAGCTAATGGTCGGTACAAAATCTGGAAGCCCTATCGCTGGAGTAAGAGTTGCGAGAGTGTCTACGGTTGCTTTTTTTGTGGAAACCCAGCTAAAGCGGCAGATAGATGAGATGATTGGCGCAGGTATGCTCGTAACGGTTATTGCTAGCGAAAGGGCTTTGCGAGCACCTATTCAGGGTGCCGTGTACAAATCGATCAATATCCCACGCGAGATAAATTTGTTTCGCGATTTACTGGCTGTTTTTAAACTGGCGAGCTATTTTCGATCGAATTCATTCGATATTGTGCACTCAACAACACCAAAGGCGGGCCTAGTTACAGCACTTGCTGCTTACATGGCACGGGTGCCAGTCAGAATTCATACCTACACTGGTCAGGTATGGGTCGAGAAAAGCGGCATCGTACGAAGGCTTGCCAAGTGGGCAGACCAACTGATTGCCCGATTGAATACACAGTGTTATGCGGACAGCCCTTCACAGATGGAGTTTTTAATAAAAAATCGGGTCACGCGAAAGGGTAAAATTTGCTGCTTGGGTTATGGCTCCCTTGCGGGTGTTGATTTGATTAGATTCAATACGGCAAATTACGCCATTTCAGATCGTTTGGCTTTGAAAACACAGCTTCACATCTCAACGGAATGTAAAGTAGTAACTTTTATTGGGCGTTGTACCAAAGACAAGGGAATTGGGGAATTGCTAAAGGCGTTTGAACGGGTGGCGCAAAGTGGCGTTAAAGTCGTGCTGCTAATTGTAGGTCCCGTGGAGGGTGACGCGCTAGCACCGCTAGATCGGCTAGAAGAATCTGTGAGAAATGACATACGCCTGATCGGTTCGACACAGCTCCCAGAAAGGTATCTCTCCATATCGGATCTGCTATTGCTACCAAGCTATCGAGAGGGGTTCGGTACGGTCATTATTGAAGCTGCCGCTATGGGGATTCCGGCAATTGGCACTCAGATATATGGGTTGCAAGATGCGATTGCCCATAACAAAACTGGTTGCTTGGTGCCGCCAAAAGAGGTTTATCAATTGGCCGAAGCAATGCAGAATCTCTTGATTGACGACAAACGTCGGCATGAGATGGGAGCTGCGGCCATAGAACGAGCAAGAAAATTATTTTCTAGCGCATACGTGAATCAGCTGCTCTTAGCGGAATACGAACGACTGATCGCCGAACATGGAAGAAAACGGTGAATAATGTGATCAACTGGCGTATGAGCATCATCCAGTTGCCTCGCCGTATTAAGGCCGCCATTCAGATTGTCTTTGACCTTTTGGCTTGCAGCTTGAGCACATTAGCTGTATCAGCCGCTATTTTGAGCCAGGCGCCAAGTGCTAGTTTAGATGTATTTCAAACTCTAGTAGTGTCGGTGGGGCTGTTTGTACCCATAGCAATCGGCAGTAGATTTTATAAGATGGTGGTTCGCTACATCGGCTGGCGTAGTGGTCTGAGAATTGGTTTGGCAACAGCGCTCTATTGTGCGGGTTTGTTCGTTTTGCATTTTATGGCGCCTCAAGCCATCTCCATCATCTATGCCGTTGCACAACCAATTTTGCTCTTTCTAATGCTCTTGGGGGAGCGAGCAGCAGCTCGATATATATTGAGCTATGATTTAACGGCGCTTAAAGCAGTTGAAAAACACAGATATGCTTTGATCTATGGTGCAGGCTCGGCGGGAAGGCAATTAGCGAACAGCTTGATTATTGATGGAAAAATCTGCGTCGTAGGATTTATTGATGATGATGTTGAACTACAAGGCTGCAGCGTTAACGGGTTGCAGATAAGGGCTCCCCGCGAAATTCGCGCTCTAATCGAAAGCCGGGAAGTATCAGATATCTATTTGGCTATACCATCTCTGTCCCGCCACAAACGTCATACGATGTTGACGGAATTAAGCGTATTGCCTGTTGCAGTGAGATCTTTGCCAACTCTGGCAGAAGTCATTAATGGCAAGGTACATGTCAGCGATCTGCGTCCTGTTCAGATTGAAGAGGTTTTAGGGCGAGAGCCAGTTCTGCCTGACCTTAAGCTACTTAAGCAGGATATTGCCGATCAAGTGGTGCTGGTGACCGGAGCGGGTGGCTCGATAGGGTCTGAGCTTGCTAGACAAGCGCTAGGACAAAATCCTATGGTGCTGATTCTATTTGAACTGAATGAATACGCGTTATATACCATTGAACAAGAACTACTGAAGCTAATTGCCGGTGGGGTACTATCAACCCAAATTATTTCTATTCTTGGATCGGTAACAGATTCTGCATTGCTAGTAAGAGTGTGCAACAAATTTGGTGTGCAAACAATTTATCATGCCGCAGCCTATAAACACGTACCGTTGGTAGAACAGAACCCCTTGATGGGGATATGGAATAACATTATCGGCACAAGGCGGCTCGTTGAGGCCGCTAAATCGTGCGAGGTTAATACGCTAGTTCTTATATCGACCGACAAAGCGGTGCGCCCCACCAATATCATGGGCTGCACAAAACGTATTGCTGAACTGATTTTGCAAGCCAATCAACAAGAATTTGGAAGTGAATCAAATCTTAAACTCACGATGGTTCGCTTCGGTAACGTTTTAGGTTCTAGTGGTTCGGTGATCCCTGCATTTAAAGCGCAAATTCAAGCGGGCGGGCCGGTGACGGTTACTCATCCAGAAATTGTCCGATATTTCATGACGATTCCCGAAGCGGCGCAGCTGGTGATTCAGGCGGGTGCCTTGGGTAAAGGTGGTGATGTGATGGTCTTGGACATGGGTGAGCCCATTAAAATCCAAGACCTTGCCGAAAGAATGATTCACTTGAGCGGTCTGCGTGTTAAGTCAGGCGCTGATCCAGATGGAGACATTGAGATTGTCTACACAGGTCTCAGACCTGGCGAAAAGCTCTATGAAGAACTGCTGATAGGCGACAATACGACCTCGACGCAGCATCCTAGAATATGTCTTGCTCGAGAGGAAATGATCCCTTGGGAAGAGTTGGCACCCAAGTTAAACCAAATTGAAACCGCTGTTCAAGAAGGCGATAGCGAGTTGGCGCGCAAACTGCTAATGAAACTCGTGCCGGAATTTGTGCCCCAATGTGAAAACCAAGACTTTATTCTGGGCGCTGTAATGCATTATTCTGTGCTGCATTGCAAAAGATGCGGGGGGAGGGGAGTATAATTGCCCAGTATTTTTCCATAATCAACTGTTGTTGAGAGCCGTCACATTGCATGTTTGGCAAGGTGACTCGTGGTGGCGTGGGACTCGTTTTTGGGGCGGTGCATAACCCAAAGGCGGTAGCGTGTTTAGTTCTTTCAAAAAAATGAAATTAGTTTCTATGTCATCGCAGCCCTGTCTAATACCTACTATTCTTTGCGGGGGAGTCGGCTCTCGGCTCTGGCCAGTCTCCCGTGAGATGCATCCGAAGCCGTTTATTCGTTTGGCGGATGGGCAAAGCCTTCTTCAGAAGGCTTACCTGCGTGCCGCCCAGCTTCCTGGCGTGAAACATCTTATGACGGTAACGAACAGAGAGCTGTTCTTTAAAACCGAAGATGAGTTCCGTGAAGTCGCTACTGGGCAAGCGTCAGGCTCGTTCATCCTGGAGCCATTCGGGCGCAACACGGCGCCCGCTATCGCCGCCGCCGCGCTTCAGGTTGCGCAGCAGCATGGATCAGATGCCATCCTGTTGGTATTGGCCGCAGACCATTTGATTGCGGATCAAACAGCCTTTCAGCAAGCCGTGTTCAAAGCTGTGGAGCTTGCTCAACAAAGAAAGCTGGTCACCTTTGGCATCCAGCCCCATACCCCTGAGACCGGCTACGGCTATATCGAATCCGAAGGCAACAAGGTTCTGCGTTTTGTAGAAAAGCCCTCCATCGACAAGGTCAAAGAGTATCTGGCTTCAGGACGCTTCCTCTGGAATTCAGGCATATTCTGTTTTGCAGCGGGCACTATGCTGGAACAAATGGAGCAGCATTGCCCAGCCATCCTTTCCGCCACGCGTGCATGTATTGAAAAATCGCGGCTGGCCACCGGTACTGGTTTTAGTCAGCTGGAATTGGATGCCAGTACGTTCTCGAATGTGCCTGATGACTCCATCGACTACGCGGTCATGGAGAAATCCGATCAAGTCGCGGTCGTCCCTTGCGATATTGGTTGGAGCGACATAGGTTCTTGGGCTGCGCTGGGTGACTTGGATGTGGCAGATGCCAACGGCAACCGTATTCAAGGCGAAGCCATGTTGCACAACGCACGCAACTGCACCATCCAGACCGATGGGCGTTTGGTGGGTGCAGTGGGAGTCAATAACCTCATCATTATCGACACACCCGATGCGCTGCTGGTGGCTGATAAGGCCCAGGCGCAAGACGTAAAACACATTGTTGCTAGTCTCAAGGCGCAAGGGCACGAGGCCCACAAGCTGCACCGTACCGTGCATAGGCCGTGGGGCACCTACACAGTTTTGGAAGAGGGGCAGGGCTTCAAAATCAAGCGTATTGAAGTCAAACCAGGGGCATCGCTCAGCCTGCAAATGCATCGTCACCGCAGTGAACACTGGGTCGTGGTCAGTGGCACGGCTACCGTAGTCAATGGCGAACAGGAAATCAACTTGCAGCCGAACCAATCCACATACATACCCGCTGGTCATAAGCACCGCTTGACCAACCCTGGCGCATCCTCGTGCGTCATGATCGAGGTGCAGTGTGGTGTCTACGTGGGTGAGGATGATATCGTCCGCTTTCATGATGCCTACGGGCGCACGACCGAGGTAGCCTGAGTTGTTCCTTTCCCTCTGGCGTCACCGCAGTCTAGTTTTTGAACTTACCAAGCGAGAGTTTTCAGGAAAATACCGTGGCTCTTTCGGCGGCCTTGTTTGGTCGTTCGCACAGCCATTGTTTATGCTCACGGTTTACACCATTGCCTTTGGTGTCATCCTCCAAGCGCGATGGGGTTTTTCTGGTAGCACCAGAGAGTATGCACTCATGCTGTTTGCAGGCTTGGTCGTGTTTAATGCATTCTCTGAGGTGCTCAGCAAATCAACAACACTGATCACTGCCAACCCCAACTTTGTAAAAAAAGTGGTGTTCCCGCTGGAGCTCTTGCCCGTCATCACGGTAACTGCAGCGCTGATACACGCCCTCATTGCTATCTGCGTTTGGCTTGTCGGTTACATTTTGCTGATGGGCACGCCAAAGTCAACCGTAGTTATTTTTCCGCTGGTATTGATTTGCTTTGTGCCTGTACTGCTGGGGTTGGGGTGGTTGCTATCTTCAGTGGGTGTCGTGGTCAAAGACATTGGCCAGCTGACTGGTATGCTGAACCATGCCTTACTATTTTTGACGCCAATCTTTTATAGCATTGAAGCAGCTCCTCCGCTACTACAAAGCCTGCTGATGATCAATCCGCTAACTTTCATTATCGAACAATTCCGTTTGGTGTTATTCTACGGACAAATGCCCGCCCTGAAGGGCTTGGTGGTTTATTTCGGTCTGGCCTCAGTTTTTGCTTGGGTTTCTTATGTGTTGTTCAAGCGGTTACGCCCCAGCTTTGCGGATATGGTGTAAGTGTGAGCGATATCGCCATCTCTGTTAATAATGTCAGCAAGTGCTACCGCGTTTTTGAGAACCAACGTGAGCGACTGCGTCATGCGCTTTGGCCGCGAGGCGATAATGCCAGAAACGAGATATGGTCGTTGCGCGACATCAATTTCGAAGTCGAACGCGGTGATTCTGTCGCCATCATCGGGCGCAACGGTAGCGGCAAAAGCACATTGCTGGAAATTATCACAGGGACACTCGCGCCGACATCGGGCGTTGTCCAAGTCAATGGTCGAGTGGCGGCACTCTTAGAGCTTGGTAGCGGGTTTAATCCTGAATACACCGGACGAGAAAACGTATTTCTCAACGGCTTGTTGCTTGGGCTTTCGCGAACGGAAGTGGAAAACCGTTTCGAAAACATTGTCAGTTTTGCCGATATTGGTGATGTGCTTGATCGACAAGTAAAAACCTATTCGAGCGGCATGCTAGTCCGCTTGGCATTTGCCGTCCAAGTTGCACTGGAACCTGAAATTCTCATCGTTGACGAAGCGCTTAGCGTGGGCGATTACTTCTTCCAACAAAAATGCTTTGGTCGGTTGAGAAAGATGCGCGATGATGGATTAACACTTCTCTTTGTCTCGCATGACATGGGGACTGTTCGCGATCTATGCGCTACCGCCGTCTATCTTAAACAAGGCTGCAGCCAATTCGTCGGAGACAGCAAAACAGCAGTGCGTGCCTATCTCGCCGAAGACTCTCACAACAAATCGGCGACACAAGAAACTAGCTCTGCCTCGATCGCTACATCTTATGAGACTGATTCCCTTGAACTGACCGAAATCAAGAAAACTTCGGCCTGGTCGATACCCGATGATCAGGAAGCCGGACGCAGACTGTTAGCTGTACGCTTTCTCGGAGCTGATGGTCAGCCGACAACTCACGTTCGACTTGGCGACACTGTCACCGTGCAGGTCCATTTTCGTACACCACCGGATGAATCGGGGCACGTATATCTTGTTATTAAAAATAGGTTTGACCAAGTGGTGAGCAATATCAGCACCAACCGAATCGGTATGGATGCGTTATTTTCAGACAATGTCTCGTTTAACTTATTGGAGATTGAGGTTGATCTTGCGCTTGAGGCTGGGTTGTACTCTGTGATGCTGGCTTATGGAAACCCAGTTGCGCCTAATCGTGGGGAATGGCTTGATGAAACGGAATGGTTTGGTCCGTTGCATGTAAGATGGGACTATGAATTGGAAGAGGCTCCGTTCTTGGGGCAGTTCGGATTATCGGCTCGTGGTCGATTAATCGACAGAAGCAATGATTCATCGAATTCATGAAAAGAATCCCAATATTTTTTTCTTTTGCGCGCTCAGGTGGCACGTTAGTGAACCAATTGTTGGGCACACACCCCGATTGTCTTGTTTTATCTGAGGTCAATCCGGCAGCCTCGGTGGTTTCTTTGGCAGCACAGGCTTCGGATTGGATGGGGCTCATGGAACCGAGTGAGACCGAGCAATTTGAAGTGTTGCCTTACGCGCAGCAGGTCGCTCGTCTTGATGAATTGGCAAGATCGAAAACTAAAACTCTGGTCATGCGCGATTGGGTAACAGTCAATTATCTTCAGGGAGCAGGAGAAATCGATATCACTCCCAGCGGACTCCTTGAGCAAGTCATCTATTTATCGCGTGCAGGTTATGCGTTGCGGCCTTTGGTTATTACACGCAAAGCCGCAGCCGTGTATAAATCTATCTGTAAGAATTTCTGCCAACTGACTAATCTTTCAGAGGAAGACTTTGCGTCGTCTTACCTAGCTTATGCTCGCGCTGTATGCGAGTTTCCCCGGGTCAGCCTAGAGTCCATACAAACAGAACCAAGCGAAGCCTTGCGGCGGATTCTAAAAACCTTGTCGTTATCTGCCGATCATGTGGACGAGCAGCTTGCGAAGTTCGCCGACTTTCGGCGATGTACGGGGAACAATACATTGGCATTGCCAGCTGCTACGTCTTATTTGCGGCACATCGTCCCCATAAGTTGCGATCAGCTAAGTACTGAGATCCCCGAATTCACAGAGGCTGATCGTCTCCTTGGGTACGAGTGATGAACCAAGAAAGGCTACAGGAGTTATGGCACCTGATCGAAATCCGCGACTTAGAAGTGCGGCGAATGAGTTTGCATCTAAAAGCCAAGGAGCGGGTAATCCAGGACAAGGAGCGGGTAATCCAGGACAAGGAGCGGGTAATCCAGGACAAGGAGCGGGTAATCCAGCTCAATGCTAAAGCGCTCCTCGCGTATCGCATGGCTTATGGTGAACTTAGCCCACTCCGCCCGATCGCACGATTAATCCGCCGTAGCTACGAAATAATTCGGCCGCGTTTAGGACGGCTTTCACAATACCCAGCACGCTCCTTGATCTGCCATGTAGACCGTAATCGGCATGCGCTGTCGGTGTACCCACGTATTTCTATAGTTACGCCTTCTTATCAGCAAGGTGGCTACATAGAGCGCACCATCCAAAGCATTCTTGGCCAATCGTACCCAAATCTGCAATATTTCGTACAGGATGGTGGGTCGAAGGATGGCACCGTTGATGTGTTGAAGCAGTACGAAGACAGACTTTCCGGTTGGACATCAGAAAAGGATTCTGGCCAATCCCAGGCCATTAACCATGGCTTTGCTCATACCGATGGCGAAATTATGGCCTGGCTTAATTCAGATGATCTGTTGTTGCCGGGCGCCTTGCATACCGTCGCTGACTATTTCAATCGCCATCCTGATGTGGATGTCGTGTACGGCAATCGATTGATGGTCGATGAAAGCGACATGGAAATTGGGCGATGGATTATGCCCGGCCATGACAGTGAAGTGCTTTCCTGGGTAGATTACATTCCGCAGGAAACGCTGTTTTGGCGTCGCCGAATATGGGAGATGGTGGGCGGAAAAATCGACGAGACGTTCCGTTTTGCCATGGACTGGGATCTGCTCGTGCGCTTTAGAGATGCAGGAGCCCGGTTCGGCCACATTCCGCGGTTTCTGGGTGCGTTCCGCATCCACGAACACCAGAAGACTTCAGCTGCTATTGACGAGATTGGTCATCAGGAGATGAACCGCATTCGTGAACGCATCTTGGGCAGAGTTCCAAGCCGTAAAGAGATCCGAAAAGCGGTGCTGCCGTATCTCCTGAAACATGTTGCTGTTGATATGGCTTATCGAGTAAAAAAACGACTGGAGTGGAAGGTATGAAAAAAAAACTATTTCCTCTCATTCTTTGCTGTGCTTTGTTGACCGCCTGTTGGCAACAAGATGTTGGCCGTAGTTTTTACCCGTCTGGAAAAATTCGCACCGAGGCCACGGTCAGGAATGGAGTCCTGGATGGCCCTTCAACCATGTTTTACGAGAGTGGTGCCAAAATGAGCGAGGCGAACTATCGGGCTGGTCTGGTGCATGGAAAAACAACCGCCTTCTATGAGAGCGGTGCAAAGAAGGCGGAAGCTGAGTATCAGGATGGTGTGCTAAATGGCGTAAGCACGGTTTGGTCCGAAGCCGGCGATCAAAAAAGTCGAGCAGTATTCGTCAGTGGTGTATTGCAGTCGAATTAGTGATGCTCCCTTGTAATGAGTTGAAGCAAGTTTCAGAGGGTTAGATTTTGGCGATTGTTTTTTCTGTTTCAATAGTCCTGATGTGGCTGCTTGTTGGCCTCAGTGTGTTTTCTCTAATGCGGATGCGTTCGAGTTTTCATCTGCGGCTGTTGCTCGCACCAGCTTTGGGCCTAGCTCTCAATATCGTTATCTTGTTTGCTTTGAGCCGTATCGGCTTACCAATAAAAACTGTTGCAATTCCGGTATTTGTTGTTGGAATATTACTGGTTGGACATTTTCTATTTACACGAAGCGTCATATGGAGGCATAGATCTTTTGCTCAACTCTGCTTTGTAATCGCGATTACAGTCATTCCTTTTGCGTGGCCTCTATTAAAATTTGGGTTTGACTGGCTGGCTTTTGTGAACGGGGATATGAGCTATTACAGCTTGTCATCGGCTCGATTTTTGGATTATGGGTATTCGGAACTCCCTGCATCAGGCAATATTTTCGATGCGACCGATCATTCACTTGCGTACTGGTTTCAACCGAATGTGTTAGGTCACCGCGCCGGTGCTGATATATTGCTGGCGCATATCGTAGGCATCACAGGTTTAACCGCGCATCAGGTCTATATGCCGCTGATAATTGCCTGTAATACATGCGTTGCTATCGGTGCCGGTGCGTTGGCTCTTATCACTGCCCGAAAGTGGTCGGCGGCACTATGGACCATAGTGATAGTTGCATTTTCACCTTTGTTGGCTCTTGAAGTGACGATGCAGTTATTGGCGCAAACGGCAGGTTTGGCTTTTCTTGCAAGTTTGTGTGTTGCCTATAATAAATCCATGCAAGAAAACAGAGAAAGTGCATGGCCAATCACCACAATTTTTCTGTTTAGTGCGCTGGCTATTGCTTATTCGGAAGTGGTTCCTTTCTTTGCGCTGTATGTTCTGGTGAAGGAGGTGCTCAGAGCTAGGCAGTGGATGAAGCCAAGATTGCGCAAGATCTACGTGAAAACTAGTGTCGTTTTGGTTCTGGGTGTTGCCCTTCTTTTGAATAAGTACCTTATAGATGTGGTCAAATTTGTTTCGTTGGCGATGGGTGGCTCCTTCAAGTCAGCGGCGATGACGATCCAAACCAGCGGAATATCTCTGTTTCCCCATTTCTTCTTGCCTAGTGGCGGCGCATTGCTCTGGGGCTGGATGCCGTTGGCAAACTACACAAATTCAGTGGTGATCATCGCGGGATTGACTGCAACGCTGTTGTTTGTCGCCCTCGCTCTGGCTTTCGCCATCAGAGGTAATGCCCCGTCACAAATGTCGGTGGTCATGCTGACGGTTGCCGCTTCAATGTACATTGGTGGGAATGGGTTCGGCCTGTTCAAAATTGGCATGTATATCCAGCCATTTATGCTTGCGACCTGTATTTCTGTTGCCGTCTTGTATATAACCCGAAAGAAAATATTACAGATCAGCTTGGCGTGTCTTGGGTTGTCTTTTATTCCCGCATCAGGGCTGCACGTAATGAGGGTGTCTACAACCGTAGGGCACGCTATTGTTCCATATGCATCAACCGACGGAATTGCACATCAATTAGTCGAATTGGGTGATGCGGCACGCGCCATGACGCCAACACGGGTTTATTCCGATACCCCGTTGCGTGAACTGTTTTTGCTTCAGTCATATTACTTCAAAGGAGTCGAATTCCAATCGCTCTCCACCCCGTCCCCCAAAAGTAGTTATAACGAAAAATATTCCCCACTCTTGAGTACAACAGACAAGGCAAAGCTGAGCGCAAATCATGGCAATGAACTGGAATTTGATTTCGGCGCATCTGGTCCAGGGGTGCCGGCGAAATTCTTCCAATCGGATTTCAATGTGGTTGCCGACACGTTGCTGTCAGCGACCCGCGAGTTTTCGATCATAAATCGGTCCACTCAGCCCGCCGGACGTAAACTCTATTTGCAAGCTATCAATGATCTGGAAAATCATTTGGTATTCAAACAAACTTCTCAAGGTACTAGCTTTCTTAGTAAAAACTTCGCTGATGGTGGCGTCGCGCTTTGGGTGGGGGAATCAGACCCGATGTTTTCCAAGCAGACCATGTCAAGTGTCGGACGTTATCATGTCTATGAAGTGCTTGGGGTAAAGCAAGGTTCTAGGATACTGGTTTCGCTGACTGATTCGATGAACAAACAGGATGATTTTTTGTTGCCGACAGTCCAGGTCGTTGGGAATAACTCGGTTCGACTCCCTTTGGTTGGGCGCGGATCAGCCAGAGTGCTTAGCCCGCCAGTAGACCCGAGAAAGCTTGGCAATTCAGCTTATATCGGCATTGATTTTGGCCGTTCGGGTTCTTTTTTCGAACAAGAGCGGAGCGGGCCCATGCGAATGTTCGGTAAGAACATTAAGCTCGACATTCGAAAAACTGTTGCTTTTGCCCGCGATATTTCCTATATCACCCCCGGCCAGTACAACGCCTTTAAACGGCCGGAAAATCTTCATGGCTTCCCTTCAGCATTGCAAAATCCTGGCTTGGAATATTCGGGCATTTTCGAAGATGCCTGGGTTTCAGATATTGCCTATGTCATCTTGAACGCACCACAGAAAGGGCAGCAACGCGTTCTGCATTTATTGGGCCAAATACCCGATATCGAAGGCGCACCTTTTAGCACTACGCTAACGATTAAGATTAACAATGAAATCGTGTACAGTGGCCTGCATACGAAAGGGGATGTTAATATTTCGATCCCTGTCGTTGGCACGTATGATTCACGCAAAGGAATAAAAGTTCAGATTGAGAGCAGTGGTCTACAACGCTTGCCTCGTGGCGATGGCCGCCCTGTTTCTCTTCTGTTAAAAGAGCTAGGGTTTGCTGAGAGGCCAGTTAAATAATATTAGAACCAGAGGTAATCTAACGATTAGCGAACTCAAGCGCGAAAAACTCATGGCTATTTTTCGATAGTATTAAAATTAATGCGTGATTGTGCTGGTAGAAGTAAATTGCCAGTAAAACAATGAAAATTAATGATAATATGTAAATTATATTCTCGGTTCTTCGGTCGAGGGATGCTGCGTTTGCTGAAAAGTTCGAGTGGCATTGAATCCTGTCATTGTGCAGTCTTGTCCCGTAAGAAGATTCTCCTGAGTAAATTAATGTATGTCATTTGCTAACATTTAACGGAGCAGCGTACATGCTTAATTGCGCGATACTCAACAAGGCTGTTTTGCCTATTGATGACAAGTATCAGATCGAGATCAACCATTTCAGGTTCTGTGCCAATAACACTCTCTTCAATGAGGAGTCTTATTTTAGGCTGCACTCGTCCTCTAAAAATGATGTTTTTGCACAACTAGTTCGCATTCCAAGCGGAAAGGTGCAGGTCACCGCTATCTTTTACGCGGACGAGAACTTTTCGTTCGTAAGTCCAAAACGCGGCACCTTTGGCGGAATCACGCTCCACGAGCCGATTGATATGCAGTTGCTCGAACGGTTCGTCTTCGCCACGAAGGAATACCTCATCAAAATGGGTGCCCGGTCGATTGCCATAAAATGCGCCCCTTTTGGACATGATCTGGCACTGTCGTCGGTCATGGCCAATATTTTTCTGCGCCAGGAGTTCCGCATATTGGCGCATGAGTTGAATTATGAAATGATGGTCGATGATCGGCTCTTTGCTGACCGTGTTGACTATGGCAATGTCAAGCGGATTCGCAAATGTCTGAAGGCGGGATTCTTTGCAGAGCAGGTTGATTCTGCCGACTATCCCAAGGTGTATCAAGTCATCAAACAAAACCGGGAAAGGCGCGGCTTCCCCATTACAATGTCGTTAGAACAGATGGGGGAAATGGTTGAAATTTTCCCGGAGAGGATGCGATTTTTCGCCGTCTATCGGGATGCCGCAAAATCCGACATGCTGGCTGCGGCCGTTTGTATTGCCATAGCCGACTCGGTCCTTTATGTTTTCTATTGGGGGGATGCGGCGGATGTGGAGTCTTATAGTCCGGTCGCGTTGTTGGCGGATGGTATTTATGCTCATTGCCAGCAGCGAGGGATAAAGTGCTTCGATGTTGGCACCTCCACCGTGGAGGGGGTGCCCAATCATGGGCTTATCAAATTCAAAAGGAACTTGGGATTTTCAGAATCCCTGAAACTTTCGTTCATTTGGGAAAATTAGGCTATGCGCGATCTGAAAGACTATGAGAAGAGTTACGCGTTGTTGCCGTTCGAGAATCTCCAGGCTCGCTACCGCAAACGCAAGATACTTGAAACCGTGCAGAAATATCGGCCGCATTCGATTCTAGAGATTGGCTGCGGGTTGGATCCGTTCTTCAACCACTATTCCGAGTTCGATACGTTCACGATAGTCGAGCCCTGCGACCAGTTTTTTGAGAACGCGCTCATCCGATCTAAAGCCGATGACAGGATCGAGGTCGTTCACGGGATGCTTCAGGACAACATCGAGGAGCTCGCTTTGCGCCGCTACGATTTGATCCTGATGAGCAGCTTGTTGCACGAGATCCCCGACTGCGAGTCTTTGCTTCGCGCAACCGCGCTGCTTAGCGACGCAGCGACCATCGTGCACCTGAACGTGCCCAATGCAAAATCGTTTCATCGTGTGTTGGCTCTGGAAATGGGACTTATTGATCATCTGGCTGAAAGATCGCAGACCCAACAACAGATGCAGCAGTCGCATACATTCGACCTGGATCGGCTCGAAGCGCTGGCCAATTCAACCGGCTTCAAGGCTATCGAAAAAGGCAGTTTCTTCGTTAAACCTTTTACACACGCGCAAATGGCGCTATTGCAGGAAGTCGGCGTGGTGACCGACCTGGTGCTTGATGGACTGTACAATCTTAGTAAGCATTTTCCGGAGCATGGGTCGGAAATCTATATGAACATCCAATTGGAGAATAAATCCGATGAAAAATGATGCTCCCTTCGTGCTGGTGGGAAATGCGCTGTCTGTCATGGTGGCTGCGCGGGATTTAGCCCAAAGCGGAGTTGATGTTGTCATTGTCAACGGCAGCAATAACTGGGGCGGACACTTTACAACGGTAACGTTTGGCGGCATCGCCTATGATGCAGGAATGGTGCTGCATGAATTCACTTCTTATCATTCTCAAAGCGGCGAGGAAGACCTGTGTTCCTACAATCCCGCCATCCGCAATGATGCGGGTCGATTTTGCAATACGATACGCCAATACGTGAGCCGCTATCAGGAGACTCATAAGATTGGCGATCTAAAAATGTGCGTCGGCCGGGAGTTTTATGATGACTTGTTGATCGCCAATTCTGTATCCTCGCTCAAACTGTTACCCTTTGCCGGCAAGGTGAAAGAGGAGTTGCAACATTTGTTGGAGCAGCCGTCACCCCATGATTTGCATGCATCGAACAAGATGATTTCAGAGGAGTTTGCGCGATCAAGTTATATGGCAGCTTCTTTGGCTAATCACGGGGAGGCTTTTCACTCCAGACTGATCGAGCCCTTCTGCAAAAAATTGCTTAATATCGGTACTGACAATGTGATGGCCAGGTACCACAGGGTGCCCTGGTTGCCTCTTTTCTATCCGGAAACTTTGCTTTCCTATCTTGGGGATACGCCGCAGTCGCTACCCCCTACGGTTTTCAGTTATCCGACAGGTGAATGCATCGGTGAGCTCGCTAATAAGCTCAAAACGGAGATGCTGTCGGACAGCCGTATCAGCATAGTAAACGAATACCCTGCGCAGCTTAGAATCAGGGATGACGGCAGATATGAGATTGGGTTCGCCAAAAGCAAAAATATGCTGGCCGGTTCGCTGGCGTGGTCAAGCAGTCTGGCTGACCTGCTAAAAGTGACAGGAAACGCCGATGAAGTAAGGTATTACGAGAAATGTTCCTTTGCCATGGCCTTCTTGCGAATTCCTGTCGCCGCTCTTGGGTTAGATTTCACGGTGCTCTCCGTCGTAGATCCTGACATCATGGCTTACCGAATCACCAACCAAAGCCGCTGCGCTGGAGAAGATGCAAAAATGGCGCGCATCGTCGTTGAAATAAATACCGACTATCTGAAGGAAACGCTCGCATCGGGATTGGAGAAAGATTTGCACAAGCTGGTGATCGATGAGTTGGCGGCTCTCGGTATCGTTGCCGATGCCAGTGGTGTGGAGCTGATTAGGATTGTCACACTGAAGGACGCGCTATCGGCACCCAATGCTAAAAACTTGCTCTCGTTTGCAGAGGAGGCCGCCGCTATTGCTAATTTGGCTCCGGAGATCTCGTTGCTTGGCCCGGCGAGCGGGTTTTCGTCATCTTCGTTCAATCATCAGATTTTGCAGGGATTGAAACTCTGTAATACATGGAAAAACTAAAATGAGCGCAACTAAAGAAGCCTTGGAGAAAATCGCCGTCGGTTACCACACAAATGAATCGATCCCTGATATTCATATAGAAAACCTTTGCCAAGCCCATTTTATTGGCTGGCTCAGAAAGCAGATCCCGGAAAGAGCGGACGTTTTGGAGCTGGGTTATGGCGATGGCCTCGTAACGGATGCTCTTGCAAATTCAAACTGCACGTTGACATTAATCGAGGGCGCAAAGTCGTTAGTAGATATAGCAAGGCGCAAACATCCGAATGTTGATTGCGTGGAGACTTTGTTTGAAGAATATTGTCCCGCCAAGCGCTATGACGTAATACTTGCATCACATGTGCTTGAACATGTGGACAATCCGCAAGCCATCCTTAAGCTGATGGCAACTTGGTTGACGGATGTTGGAAAGATCATAGTCGTTGTGCCCAACCAGAATTCGATACACAGACAATTGGCGGTGCTGATGGGGTTGCAACCTTCTTTGGACACCTTGTCGAAACGGGATTTGTTGGTTGGGCACCAACGCGTCTATTCGCTTCAGCTACTTGAGCAGCACATACGTGAAGCTGGCCTGCATCCAAACAATTCGACCGGTTTTTTTTTAAAAGTCTTGCCTAATTCAATGATGCTTGATTACTCTCATGAATTATTGCTTGGGTTGAACGCAATATCTGAGGCTTTGCCGTCGGATATGTTGGCTAATATTGCTGTAATAGCGTCTATTAGAAAAGGGTGATGAATTGACAGGAAAAACCGTTTCTATCGTTATTCCAGTTTACTTTAACGAGGAATCCCTGCCTCATCTCTTTGAGGAATTGCAGGATGTTGAGCAACAGTTGTTGAAGGACAATATTGTGCTCGAATTGATATTTGTAGATGACGGATCTGGTGACGGCTCGTTCTCTGAGTTGTTACGCATAAAACATGCGCGACCTGCCACGAAGGTTGTCAAGTTAACTAGAAATTTTGGTGCCGTACATGCTTTCAAGTGTGGCTTGAGTTTTGTCACGGGTGATTGCTTTATGGTCTTTGCGGCGGACTTGCAGAATCCACCCAAGATGATTCCAAAAATGATTCAAAAATGGTGTGCCGGATCGAAATTTACAATTTGCGTGCGCACTAGCCGTGATGATCCCATAGCCTCCAAGATGTATGCCGCCTTTTTTTACCAGCTTCTAAAAGTTATTGGAATAAAGAATTATCCTGACGGTGGATACGATATGGCGCTGATGGACAAGGCGCTTCTTCCTTATCTCCTGACAAGCTCAAAAAATGCTTACACGCATCTCCTGATTCATTGGCTGGGCTTCAAACCGGAGGTGATTCATTATCATCGACCGATGCGAATTCACGGCAAGTCCAGGTGGACTTTTGCCAAGAAATTCAAAGTTTTTCTTGATGTGATGCTAGGATTTTCCGTGACCCCGATTCGGATGATTTCCGCGTTGGGGGCTATCGTTTCACTATTGAGTTTTGTTTATGGCTCGATAGTTGTGATCAGCGCGTTCATTGAAGGGAATCCGGTCGCAGGATTTCCAACGGTCGTGGCACTGCTGACCTGGCTGCTAGGCCTGATTATACTCATGCTTGGTGTTATTGGAGAATATTTATGGCGTATCTTTGATGAAACCAATCTTCGTCCAGAAGTAGTCATAGAAGAGGTGCATTGATTTGTATTTAGTCAGATTTTTTTTTAGTGGGCTTTTAAATACTGGGTTAAGTTATCTTTTGTACCTGTTTTTTTTACAATTGTTTTCCTATCAGGCTGCTTATACAGGAGCTTTCGTGATGGGCATCCTGATTAGTTATGGCTTGAACGCAAAATTTGTATTTCGTTCCACCGTCGATATGGGTAGCTTGAATAAGTTTATTGTACTTTACCTTACGCAGTACTTTATGGGGTTAGAACTGCTGATTGTTTTGATTGATTATGTTGATGTTTCGACATGGATAGCTCCGTTATTTGTTGTTGCGGTAACAGTGCCTGTGACTTTCATTTTTTCAAGGTATATCTTTACGAAGAAAAAAATGGAGACTGATTATGTCAGTTGAGAATTGCCGAATAATAGATTTGCCAAAAATTCAGGATCCACGAGGCACCCTTACTTTTATTGAGAATTCACGTCATATTCCGTTCGATATTCAGCGTGTCTATTACCTGTATGATGTTCCCGGTGGTTCTGATCGCGGTTCTCACGCACACAAACAGCTTCACCAATTCATCATTGCCATGTCCGGAAGTTTTGATGTGGAGTTGGATGACGGCCTACAAAAGAAGCGGTTCCACCTCAACCGCTCTCACTATGGTCTATATGTTTGCCCTATGATGTGGAGATTGGTCGATAACTTTTCATCTGGAGCGGTATGCTTGGTATTAGCATCCGAAACATACAGCGAAGATGACTATATCCGACAATATGAGGTCTTTTTGGATTTGGCACGAAAACAATCATGAGCATTCCTTTTCTTGATCTACAGGCGATAAACTCTCGCTTTCGCGATGATATGCACACGGCCTTAGACAGAGTGATGGATTCTGGATGGTTTGTTCTCGGAAGCGAAGTTGAGGCATTCGAGCGTGAATTTGCTTCCTATTGCGACACAACACATTGCATTGGTGTCGGAAATGGCCTTGAGGCACTGCATTTGGTTTTGCGAGCCTGGGGAATCGGATTGGGTGATGAGGTTATAGTTCCTTCAAATACGTATATAGCGACATGGCTGGCTGCAAGCTATGCGGGTGCTGTGCCAGTGCCGGTCGAACCGGATTCTTTAACCGGCAACATTGATCCTGCCCGCATTGAGGCCGCAATTACAACGCGTACCCGCGCGATCATCCCCGTACATCTATACGGGCAACCCGTAGACATGGATGCCATCATGGCAATTGCTGAGAAGTATGGGTTGAAGGTCCTGGAGGATGCGGCGCAGGCGCATGGTGCGCGCTACAGGGGCAAGCGAGTTGGTGGGCTCGGCCATGCGGCAGGCTTTAGTTTTTATCCCGGCAAGAATCTTGGCGCTTTAGGTGATGGTGGCGTCGTTACTACCAATGATCCAGAACTTGCAGATCGGATTCGCATATTAAGAAATTATGGTTCTCGGATCAAATACCACAACGAGGTGCAAGGCTTTAATTCGCGCTTAGACGAGTTGCAGGCGGCATTTCTTCGCGCCAAGTTGCCTTGGCTAGATACTGACAATGCCCGACGAAGTGAGATCGCGGCCAAGTATCTAGTGGGCTTGAAAGATACCGGTATACAACTTCCGTTTGTTCCTGATTGGGCTGACCCTGTCTGGCACCTTTTTGTTGTTCGTAGCGATCGACGAAATGATTTGTGGGAGCAGCTTAAATCTCACGGTATCGGTTTGATGATGCATTACCCGATTCCACCGCACATGCAAAATGCTTATAGCGACTCGTTTACATCGGCAGGATGTTATCCAATTGCAGAGCAGATTGCCAATGAGGTTCTGAGTTTACCGATTGGCCCCCATCTAACTGATAGTGAGGTGGAGTTTGTTATTCGGTCTTGCCGGAGTGTGTTGTCTACGTCAGTTTGAATTGAAAATCTAACTCATTAATTAATATGAAAGCCCTCATCACTGGTGTGACCGGCCAAGACGGTTCGTATCTCGCAGAGTTGCTGCTGGAAAAAGGCTACGAGGTGCACGGTATAAAGCGTCGCTCATCGTTGTTTAACACTGATCGCATCGACCATCTTTACCAGGATCCTCACGATGCAGGGCGAAGATTTGTCTTGCATTATGGAGACATGACAGATTCGTCCAGCCTGATTCGCATCATTCAGCAGGTACAGCCGGATGAGATCTACAACTTGGCGGCGCAGTCACATGTTGCTGTTTCATTTGAGGAGCCAGAATACACGGCAAACTCGGACGCACTGGGTGCTTTGCGCATCCTTGAAGCAATTCGGATACTGAAACTGGAAAAGAAGACGCGTTTTTATCAGGCATCGACTTCCGAGTTGTATGGTTTGGTGCAGGAAATTCCACAAAAGGAAACTACCCCGTTTTATCCTCGGTCGCCTTATGCCGTGGCGAAACTCTATGCCTACTGGATAACAGTGAACTACCGTGAGGCTTATGGTATCTATGCTTGTAACGGCATTCTGTTCAACCACGAGAGTCCGGTACGCGGCGAAACCTTTGTTACGCGCAAGATCACACGCGCCTTGGCGCGAATTAAGTTGGGGCTACAAGACTGCTTGTTCCTGGGTAACTTGGATGCTAAGCGGGACTGGGGCCATGCAAAAGATTATGTGGAAATGCAATGGCTCATGCTGCAGCAAGATGTGGCAGAAGACTTTGTTATTGCTACAGGCGTTCAGTACAGCGTGCGCGAATTTGTGAACGCGGCTGCGCAGGAGATTGGTCTTGCCATTCGCTGGGAGGGCCATGGTGTCAACGAGAAGGGTTTTGATGACAATGGCAAGTGCGTGGTTGCGGTTGATCCGCGCTATTTCCGCCCGACAGAGGTGGAAACGCTATTGGGTGATGCAACCAAAGCAAGAGATAAGTTAGGCTGGACTCCAAAAATCAGCTTCAAGGAGTTGGTCTGCGAGATGATGCGGGAAGACCTTAAAGCTGCGGAGCGTGATGAGTTGGTCCGGCGGCACGGCTTCACTACCCCGAACTATCACGAGTAAGCGCATGGATAAGCATGCCAAGATTTATGTGGCTGGGCACCGTGGCATGGTGGGCTCGGCCATTGTGCGGCGCCTTCAATCTGCGGGCTATACCAATGTTCTGACACGTACCCATGCGGAGCTGGACTTAACACGGCAGTCGCCAGTTGAACAGTTTCTGCAGCAGGAGAAGCCTGATTACGTGTTTTTAGCGGCGGCCAAAGTGGGCGGTATTCATGCCAACAACACCTACCGGGGCGAGTTCATCTATCAAAACCTGATGATGGAGGCCAATATCGTCCACGCGGCGTGGCGGGCGGGGATAAATCGAATGCTGTTTTTGGGCTCGAGTTGTATTTACCCGCGCGATTGCTCGCAGCCCATCAGTGAAGAGTATTTGCTGACGGGGCAACTGGAGCAGACCAATGAGCCCTACGCAATTGCAAAGATTGCAGGAATCAAGCTCTGTGAAAGCTACAACTTACAGTACGGTACACAGTACGTCTCAGTAATGCCCACCAATTTGTATGGGCCGAATGACAACTATGACCTCAACAACAGCCACGTGCTGCCCGCGTTGATACGCAAAGCTCACGAGGCCAAGCTACGTGGCGATAAAAATTATGTGGTATGGGGCTCAGGCAAACCAATGCGTGAATTTCTGTATGTAGACGACATGGCCGATGCGTGCGTCTTTCTGATGGAGCACGCCGAAATTCAAGATGGATTGCTCAATGTGGGAACAGGTCAAGATGTGACGATCCGTGAATTAGCTCAAACAGTAATGGATGTCGTGGGTTTCAAGGGCGAAATTGTGTTTGATGCGAGTAAACTAGACGGAACACCGCGCAAACTGCTGAACGTTCATCGTCTGCGTTCACTGGGTTGGCAGGCAAAAACTTCACTGCGCGACGGCATTGCAAAGACATACGCAGATTTTCTGAACAAGGCAATTGCGTAGGAGTGGGTTTTTTGCCGTCAACGCCATTGGTAACCATCGCTGTTCCGTCTTTCAACCAAGGGCGGTTTCTTGACGATGCGCTGTCATCCATTTTCCGGCAGCAGGTTCCAGTAGAGGTGTTTGTGATGGATGGTGGCTCAACAGATAACTCTGTGGAGATCATAAAAAAATGGGCTCCCCAGTTGGCAGGCTGGCGTAGCCGTCCCGATGAAGGGCAGGCAGCCGCTATTAATGAAGGTATTGCGCTGGGGAGCGCCCCCTTTGTATGTTGGCTTAATAGTGATGATTGGTTTTTGCCGGGCGGTTTGCCAACGTTGCTCGGTGTTTTGCAAGCGCACCTTGAGGTGCCGGCAGTGTATGGACGGTCGTGGAACGTGGTGCAAAAAACGGGCAAGCGCGCACCCGTATGGGTGGAGCCGTTTGATGAAAAGCGTTTGGCTTTGCGTTGCATCGTTTCCCAGCCTGCAACACTGATACGGCGTTCCGCATGGGATGCCGTGGATGGTGTAGATGGGCGCTTGCACATGGCAATGGATTACGACTTGTGGTGGCGTTTGTACAAAAAATTTGGTGCACTGCAATTTGTGGATAAGTTTGTTGCTGTGAACCGAGACCATGAGGCCACCAAGACCAAGACCTTGCGCCGCCGCCACTACCAGGAAGCAATGGCTGTGGTGCGTAAGTATCATGGCCGAGTGTCGCTGAAGTGGTGGTTGGCTCAACCCTATGCCGTGTGGTTCAAATCAATAACCGGTTAACCGGAAAATTCAGGGTGGTATGAGAGTTCTTCATTTTTACAAAACGTCATTTCCCGACACGATGGGTGGAGTTGAGCAGGTCATCAACCAGATCGCCAGAGGTGCGAATAAGTTGGGAATAAAGACGGATGTGCTGTCCCTTACGCCTGAGCGTGTGCCTCGCACCATCGAAATTGATGGCTATTTGGCTCATCGAGCAAGGCTGGATTTGCAGATAGCCTCCACAGGGTTTTCTGTATCTGCTTTTCTGCGTTTCGCGCAGCTGGCGAAGAGGGCTGATGTCATCCACTACCACTTTCCCTGGCCATTCATGGATGTGGTGCATTTCGCGACTATGGTAAAGAAGCCTACCGTGGTGACCTACCACTCTGACATCATTCGCCAGAAGCACCTGCTGAAAATTTATCGCCCGCTAAAGTTGAAATTTTTGGGAGTCATGAACCGCATAGTTGCAACTTCGCCAAATTACTTGGCCACCAGCGATGTGCTTGAAAGGTACAGGCACAAGGTGAGCGTGATTCCGATTGGTTTGGATAAGGCAACTTACCCGCTCCCATCTTCAGAGAAGTTGGCTTATTGGCGTAACAAGCTTGGACGAAAGTTCTTCTTGTTTGTAGGGGTGATTCGCTATTACAAAGGCCTGCATATTTTGATGGAGGCTGCAAAGGGAACAGACTATCCGATTGTGATAGTGGGAGCAGGCCCCATTGAGGTAGAACTGAAGCAGCAGGCTGCTCAGTTGGGACTGCAAAACTTCCATTTCTTGGGACATTTACCGGACGAAGATAAAGTGGCATTGCTGACGCTGTGCTATGGCGTACTTTTCCCCTCTCATTTGCGATCTGAAGCGTTTGGCATTTCGCTACTGGAGGGGGCGATGTATGGCAAGCCGATGATCTCCAGTGAGATCGGTACCGGCACAACATTCATCAATATTGCAAACGAAACCGGTTTGGTAGTGCCCCCTAGTGACCCGACGGCGCTGCGCCAAGCGATGCAGTATTTGTGGGAGCACCCGGAACAAGCAATAGAGATGGGGCGGCGTGCAGAGGAAAGGTACTGGAAGCACTTCACAGCGGATCAGATGGTTCGATCGTACGTTGATTTGTACGGTGACTTGGTCAAACACCATCACCCAATTTGATACGGACTACGTCAAGAGATAGATGAGGTATTTTAAGTTAGTGTTTTGGGTGAATATCAATTCGGGGTGCTGGGGGCGTTCATAAGGGCTATTGATGCCGGTCATATTCGGTAGCAGCCCATTTCGTGCCTTCTTGTACAGCCCCTTGGGATCGCGCTGCTCGCAGACCTCCAGCGGCGTGTCCACAAACACCTCTATGAAGTTCTCTTCGCCAATCAACGCCCGAGCCATCTCGCGTTCGGCGCGGAAGGGGCTGATGAAGGCAGTCATGACAATCAGTCCTGCATCCATCATCAGCTTGGCCACTTCGGCCACGCGGCGGATATTCTCTACGCGGTCGGCATCGGTAAACCCCAAGTCCTTGTTCAGCCCCTGTCGGATGTTGTCGCCATCCAGAATGTATGTACGTTTGCCCTGAGCGTGGAGATGTTTTTCCAACGCATTGGCTATTGTGGATTTTCCCGAGCCCGATAATCCCGTGAACCAGACGACTTTACCCTTGTGACCGTTGAATCGTTCACGATCCTCACGAGTAATGTCAAAGGGCTGGCGATGAAGGTTTTGCGAGCATGGTGCGTTGGGCAAATCGTGCAGGCTAGGTGCTGATGGGTTGTTCTTGTTATTCAAGCAGAAATCCTCTGAAAGCAGCCGAACCAGAGCTAAGCAGCTACGCACGACCGCTGTTTTGAGGTGACGCCGCTAAAACTGTGTGTGGACGGTATTGATTATAGTCAAACATCCAGTTGCTTGTTACAAATTTGTTTGACATAAAGTAAAACGGGAGTGGTGGTCTTTCCAAAGCGGAAGAGTTGGCCGATTTAAATTTGAAGACCAGAATGTATGATTGATAATAGTCACGTAGTTGCTAGTGCTTTGACAGGTTTTGTCGTGGATTTGACTGGGGCGCATGCCCAAAGCAGACGCAATCGTCAACCAGTTCGCTTCAAGACCATCCGCGTTATTCACGCTAGTGTCCGGCTGGGCATTGGGTTTCTGAACGGTACTCACATCGGTGGGTGCAGGCGCACTAGGCAGCGTGATGCAGCTCTACCTTTGTCTTTGTACCCCCTAAGAATGACAGCGCATCGACTGGTAGCGACCGACATCGTGCATGCTATTCCGTTGGCAGTACAAAATAGGTAATTCAGGGATAATTATCCTATGTCTGCCGTAATAGTCGCTTTTTTGTTGAGTCTAGTAACCACATTACTCGTGGTGCGCTATAGCCATCTGCACGAGCATATGACGGCTGACTATGATTTGGATGGGGTGCAGAAGTTTCATGTAAGCCCGGTGCCGCGCGTGGGCGGGTTGGGTTTGGTAATTGGCTTGATGGGCGGATTGGGTGCGCGATTTATTCAGAATCAGGAAGTGGGTGGCTTTGGTTTGTTGCTGCTGCTCTCTGCAGCACCGGCATTTGGGTTTGGTTTTGTTGAAGATGTGACCAAGCGGGTCGGGGTTAAGGTACGTTTGCTGGCGACGGCGGCATCAGCAGGTTTGGCCGGTTATTTTCTAGGTGCCTGGCTATCCAGTTTGCAGATTCTGGGTATTGATGACCTGATGGGGGCTTTCCCGTGGTTTGCCATTGCCGTAACGTGTTTTGCTGTGGCGGGGGTGGCGAATGCCTTCAATATTATTGATGGCTATAATGGGCTGTCTGGCATGGTGGGTGTGATCATTCTGGGTGGTATCGCGTACGTTGCCTTCCATTTGCATGATTATGAGATCATGATAGCGGCATTAGCCATGATGGGCGCGATTTTAGGCTTTTTGGTGCTGAACTATCCGCGTGGTCTGATTTTTCTGGGGGATGGCGGCGCTTACCTGATTGGTTTTTGGGTGGCGGAGTTGTCTGTGCTGCTTACGGCGCGCCATGCCGAGGTTTCCAAGTGGTTTCCGCTCTTGCTGTGTGCGTACCCGATTTTTGAAACGCTGTTTACGATTTACCGGCGTTTGGTGCGCAAGATGCACCCGGGTATGCCGGATGCGGCGCATTTGCACCAGATGATTTACAAGCGGGTAGTGCGTTGGGCGGTGGGGTCGAATGAATCGGTCGATATGGTGATTCGTAATTCACTGACCGCGCCTTATCTGTGGGTGTTAACGGCGATGGCCGTGATTCCGGCGGTGCTTTTCTGGAATAATGCCTGGGTGCTGCGTGGCTTTGCGCTGTTGTTTGCCGTGTCTTATGTGCTTTTGTACCGTCGCCTGGTGTTGTTTAAAGCCCCGAAGTGGCTGACGGTGAGTGGGCGGCGTTAGCAAACCCAGCTCAATGACTACTGCTGAAAACCGTAAGATCTACCACATATGCCATGTGGATCGCTTGTCTTCAATTATTGAGGCAGGTGGGTTGTTCTCAGACGCAATCGTTCAGAAAAACGGTTTGGCCGGTACGGTTGTTGGCATGGGCCATATTAAGGAACGACGCCTAAAAGAACTGCAATTGGCCAGCCATCCGGGGCTTTTTGTGGGGCAGTGTGTGCCATTCTATTTTTGCACGCGATCAGTGATGCTGTACCTGATTAGCAGCCAAAGTGGTGAGCTGGGCTTCAAGGGTGGGCAAGGCCCCATTATTCACTTGGAAGCAGATTTACAGAGAACGGTGGCATGGGCGGCGGCTCATAATCGGCGTTGGGCATTTACGTTGTCTAACGCGGGTTCGAGATACTTTGAAGACCGGGCAGATTTAAATCGCTTGGGAGAAGTGAACTGGGATGCCGTTCGTGCAAGGGATTGGCGCCAATGCAAGGAACAAAAGCAAAGCGAGTTTTTGATTGAGGAGAGTTTTCCTTGGCAGTTGGTGGAGCGCGTTGGCGTTCTTAATCAATCCACCTATGGGCAGGTGGTCAATGCGCTATGCCAGGGGCATCGACCGGTGGTTGAAGTACGGCCGGAATGGTACTATTAGCTACCATGATTGAACTGGTCAGCGGTAATATCCTTCAAGACGAATCCGATGCTATCGTCAACACCGTAAACTGTGTCGGTGTGATGGGGCGTGGGATTGCGCTGCAGTTCAAAAGTGCGTGGCCGAACAACTTTAAAGCCTATCAAGCCGCCTGCAAGCGCGAGGAAGTTCTGCCCGGTCGCATGTTCGTTTATGAAACGGGGCAATTGGCTGGCCCGAAGTTCATTATTAATTTCCCGACGAAACGCCATTGGCGCGGCAAGAGCCGTATTCAGGATATTGAGTCTGGGTTGCAGGCTTTGGCCAAGGAAATTGTTAATCGAAATGTTCGTTCTATTGCGATTCCACCGCTGGGTAGCGGCTTGGGCGGCTTGAGCTGGAGCGAAGTTCGGCCGTTGATTGAGAAAGTGTTGAGCTCTTTAGAGAATGTGCAGATTCGAGTGTACGAGCCGGCGGATGTTGCCTCTGAAACTGACTTGAGCCATAAAAATGTTGAAGTGCCTAAAATGACGCCAGGCCGCGCGGCGTTGGTTGAGCTGACGCATCGGTATATGAGTGGTTTGCTGGATCCTATTGTTTCCCTGCTGGAAGTGCATAAGCTCATGTATTTCCTGCAGGAGGCGGGTGAGCCGTTGCGTTTAAATTACGTTAAGGCGCCTTATGGCCCCTATGCAGACAATTTGCGTCATGTGCTGAAGGCGGTGGAGGGGCATTTGCTGTCGGGTTATTCAGATGGCGGTGATGCGCCAGATAAGCCTTTGAGCCTAGTGCCTGGAGCCATTGAGGATGCGCGGGTGTTTTTAGAGATGCATCAGGAGACCAAGGTGCGCTTTGATCGAGTGGGTTCTTTGGTAGAAGGATTCGAAACGCCGTTTGGATTAGAGCTTTTGGCAACGGTCCACTGGATTCTAAAGAACGAATCAACGCGTGACCTAGATGAGGTTGTGGAACGGGTTTATGCCTGGAATAGCCGAAAGCGACAGTTCAGCACGCGCCAAATTGGTATTGCGGTTGATGTGTTGTCTGGGCAGGGGTGGGCAGCGCCGGTTTGGCGGGTTCAATAGCACTTCCGCCTCGGATCAGCAAAACTGCAAAACCACCTTCGGGTGGTTTTTGTTTTTTCTGCTAGGGTGTCGTTTTGATACTTTAAATTTATTTAATTTCGCCTATATGTCTGTCGTTGTTTCCATGCGCCACTATTTGTCGATCGGCCACCTTTCGGCAGCGTTGTTGTTTGCAAAACAATGCCAAGATTTAGAGGAGTCTGCAAAATCTACGCCTATTGATGGTACAGAAAGAAGACTGCATGCCGCTTATGCGGTGTCATCGATAATTCTGGCGGCAGCCTTTCTAGAGGCGACGATTAACGAGCTTTTTTCAGACTGTGCTGATGCTGATAGTGCAGAAAGGCTAAGTGATTTACAGGCCAGGTCCTTGATGGGAAGGTTGTGGGGTAAAGGGGTGCCGAGAACTGCGGCATATTCAATACTTGAGAAGTATGAAATTGCGCTTGAGTTAAATGGCAAGCCAGCAATTGACCCTGGCGCGATGCCGTACCAGGATGTCAAATTGTTAGTTGATTTGCGGAATGCGCTTATTCACTATGAGCCAGAGACGATAGCTTGCCATGGCGTTAATCAGCAACACAAATTTGAAAAACGTCTGGCGGGCAAATTTGCCACTAACCAGTTAACAGGGGCCGGTAATCCGTTCTATCCCGATAAGGTTCTTGGGGCTGGTTGTGCTCGTTGGGCTATCAACGCAGCCGTTGCATTTGCTGACGAGTTCTTTCACAGACTCGGTATCGCAGCGACTTATGAGCATGTGCGTTCTCTGTATCTTAATGTTGATGATGATCGTTGATAGGGCTTCAGGCTACCAGTTTGATTAAAAGTTATCCTAGGAATTTGGTGGAGTGAATTCAGGAGGGGGTATGCAGGAAGCTCATAAAAGTACGGATTACAGGTTGATAGCTATCGAGCTAGGTGAGCTTTTGAAATGGGACACGACTGTTAACGAAATTCGTCGAATAGCGTCAGCCTTGTTTCCGTTTGCTATTGAGAAATTTCCCAATGATTCCATTACCTCAGTGCGAGCGCAATTTATTAATGACTGCGTTCTGTCTCTCGCGAACCAGCAAATGGTTCCCGAAGAGCGAAATAAACTGCTTGTTACATTCTGCCGCAGGATTACACCATCGAAGCTTCAGAACGATTTGAATCGGATCATTGAAGATATTTTTGGGTCTTCCGCCATTGCGTTGCGAAATGCTCACGAGGCGTTCATGGGGCGTGCAATGCATCCTCAAATAGTGGAGCATTGCAAGCTGTTGTTCGCCCAGGGGAACTTCTTTCATGCGGTTTTTGAAGCATGCAAGGTGTACAACCGACTTGTACAAGAAAGATCGCAATCTTCGTTAGATGGCCAGGCATTAATGTTGCAGGTGTGGGGATGTGATCGGGGTGTCCTTAAGATTACACAGTGCCAAACAGAGACTGATAAAAATGTACAGGAGGGCATCAAGTTCTTGTCCGCTGGGCTTATGGCCGCAATGCGCAATCCCGCAGCTCATGAACCGGCGCAGAGTTGGCCAATAGATAAGCAAGACTGCCTAGATATGCTCAGCTTTATCTCATTTCTTTTTCGTAGGCTGGATAAAGCAGTCTATTTCCAGAGTTAGGATGAACATAAGCGAAAGCAAAACCATTTCATGTGAACTATGGGTTCGTAGCTGATGTAGGGTGTGGATTATTGAACAATCATGCCAACCCATTCGCGGATTGCCATGCTGCTTTTATCCAGTGCGCTTGCCTTTGGGAGCCATTGAGCTAATGGTTCTATCTCTTCCCGACTAAACCCTGTGGGTGCGGGATAGACCTTTAATCCTTGTTGTTCGAATAACGGCGCGGCCCGTGATGTGTGCCAGGCCTGGCTGACGAGTGCAATTTTACTGACGCCGTGCTGCTTGAGAATGCGTGCCGAATAGACGGCGTTCTCTGCGGTGTCGTTGGATTGGTCTTCAATCCAGATGGTTTTGGCGTTGAAGTCCTGTTTCAGGCTTTCGGCCATAGCATCTGCTTCTGGCCTGCCGCCGAAGGGGGCGCCACCGGTAACGAGGATAGGTTTGCCGGTAAGGCGTTGCAAGTGGGCGGCGTAGCGCAAGCGTTCCAGGCTCCAGCGATTAACGGTGTCGGTATTGCCGTATTCCGGCGCTTGATTGTTTTTCCTGGCACCGAGTACCACGATGGCCTGGATGTCTTTGAGCTGCGCTTCGGTAATGGGCGGGTTGGTTTCCAAGCTGTGTATTAGCGCATTGCCGGTAATCGGTAGACTGAGAATGAGTAGCGTGGTCAGGGCCAGGGCGATGAGGGTTTTGCCAGCTCCGGGGTGACGGCGGCTTAACCACAGGCCCACAAAGGCCAGGAAAATCAGGCTGGCGGGCGGCAGGATGAGGGCGCTGGCGATCTTTTTGAGCATAAAAAGCATGCGCTGATTTTACCGTGCTTTGAGTGCCCTCTTTGTATAATGGCACTGCGTATAGCTACCGGGTTTGTCATGTCTCAACCATCTGTTGCACCTTCCAGAATCAGTATCCTTTTCGCTTATGTGGCTGGGTTGGCGTATTGGGCTGCTTACTTTGTAAAAGGGGCGCCCACCTTTACCGGTAATGACTGGCTCAAAGAGCAGGTGTTTTCCAATCTGGTGCGGGATTCACTGCATAGTCTGCAGTTGCCGTGGCGGATTAGCGCGGATTTTTATCATGCCGGGGTGTTTGAGCTGATTGCTAACCCGGAGATCTCGCTCACGCCGGACTTTTTGTTGTTAAGTGTATTACCCAATAACACCTATTTTTTAGTGCACTGGCTGCTGTTGTTTACAGCAGGTTTTATCGGTACGGTGTTGCTCGCCAGAAAATATGCCTTCAGTTCGTTGCCGTTTTTGTTTTTTGTGGTGTTGTTCAACTTTAACGGGTTTATTAGTTCGCACATCTCCGAAGGGCATATTCAGTGGGCGGGGTATTTTCTGTTTCCACTGTTCTTCTATTGGTTCTCGGATATCGCGGCAGATGCGCCGGCAGTGCGAACCCGTACGGCTTTGAATATGGCGTTGCTGCTGGGTGTGATGTTCATGAACGGGTCGTTTCATATGGCGATCTGGTGTTTGATGCTGATGGCGCTGACGCTGATTTACCGTAAGGATTTGTGGCGCCCCGTGGGTTTGGTGGT
>JACCDN011177011.1_pt1 | contig 47427 bp, 42 predicted proteins | sample 7441691 | NCBI WGS metagenome assembly JACCDN01 (sample SAMN15323439, study PRJNA562643) | freshwater metagenome | isolation source: river surface water | place: USA:Blue River Watershed | collected 2017-08-16 | reverse complement strand
TTTGGTCCAAAAATAGGGCCTGGGTACACCCTTCGTTCAGCACCTGCAAGGTGATATCCTTCTTAGCAGCGCTAATAGAATGCAGGCGCAGGGCCTTGTTGACGATATCTAAAAGATAGGTATCCTGACACTCTAGCTTGAGAAGGCCGGATTCTACCGAGGAATAGTCCAGCAGGTTTTCGACTAAGAAAAGAAGGGTATCCGCTGCGTCGTGTATGGTGGAGAGGAGCTCCTTTTGCTGAGCGTTCGTCTGGCCCAAGGAGCCATCCTGGAGGAAGTCCGTTAGGCCCCGGATAGACACGAGGGGGTTCCGCAGGTCATGCGTGGCAACGCCAAGGAACTTGTTAATCTCTGCATTGGCGTGCTGGAGGGCCTCATTTTGTTCTTTTTGGGTCTTAATCAGATGGGTGAGTTTGAGGTGGGTGCGGAGCCTGGCGATGACTTCGGGTAGTCGCAAAGGCTTTACGATATAGTCGGCAGCTCCGGCTTCAAAGGCCTTGAGCATCGTTTGCGAATCGCTGTAGCCGGTTATAAAGATAATGGGCAGGGCCATGTAGCGAGAGTCGGCCTTGATGGTCTTGCAGAGGTCTACCCCGTTGTGGTCTGGGAGGTCTATGTCCAAAAGGAGGATGTCAGGGGCGATGCTTTCTAGGTTTTTAAGGCCTTCTTGGCTCGAGGCAAAGGTAAAGACCTCAAACTTCTTCTTCCCCAATGCAAAGCGCAGGAGCTCGCGATTGGGCGCGCTATCGTCTATAACGAGGATCTTTTTGCCAGAAAAGTCCAGCTGATCCACGTTTTCAGGCGGTACAACTGTAGAGGGAGGGTGCACAGGGAATTTGGAGGGGCTTAGGGAGTAAAATCGTCTATTATGAGGGTTTGTTTAGTTTAGGTCCGCAAGAGGTCTAATACTAAGCTAGGTATAAGAAAGGTAAAATGAACATGCGTTGTATAGAGCAGCTTGTGTACCAATTGCAAAAGGTCTAATCACGTATCGGCAGGAAGGGACCTGTGCGGATATGTAGACTTTATTAAGTGAAATTTTAATATTAATATTTTATTATTAATAAAATAGAAAATAATGCATTATCAATTATTTTTTTCTTGTGAATGTATTATTTGCTCATAAAAAAGGGAAGGAACGGACTCCTTTTTTGAGGGAGTTGTGTAAGCAACTAAACTATAAAACTATAAAAATTAAATACATTAAAATTATATGCATATAAGACTTATCAATACCGATAAACCCACTGGGGTGGTGGGGTTTTTGCCTGCTGGATCAGAAGATGAACTCAGTGGAGGGGGTGGAGAGGGCAAAAATATTAGTCAGAACCCTGGATCTGAAGAGTTGCAGCAAAACCTAGCAGGAGAAGTGCCAGCTGTTGCAGATCCTGTGCAAGAGGGTATTTTTTCAACTATGGAAGCATTGCACTCTATAAAAAAAGGGCCTCCATCTCAAGAAGATATACGTTTAATAGCAATTGTTGAAGATAAGAATAAACCGATTCAAGAGCGTATCAGTGCTGCTAAAGATATCAAATCTTATGATGCCCTTAATGAGAATTTGGCCAAGCTAATCCTGGAAGTATTATCTTCTACAACAGGTCAAAACCTCAATAATATAATATCTGCTATATATTTAGCAAGAAAAATTCTAGATAAATCAAAGAGAAATGAAAACTGTCAACAAATAGCTCAATTATTTGTACTTGATCTAAACGATCAGATAGATGGTTATATCGAGCAGTTTATAGAGCTGTTTGAATTAATTGCCGATAAAATGGATACTGATGGTAAGCGTCATCTTATTCATGATATTTTAAGAAATAATGAAGATCATAAAGAATTTTGTGATGCTATAAAGCAATTCGTTCAGTCAGCTAATGAATCTCTTTTAGACACAGGTAAAACTGACTCCAAATCTGCACGCAATACATAATATAGAATCTAAAAGTCTACAGTTCTAATTTCTCCAAGCCCAAGCCAAATCCTTTCATAAAGGCCTTCCCGCTTGGGGCTTTTTCATCACTTCTTCCCACTCCTCCCCCCTTAAAAATCTCATCCTCTCGCCGACTGTATAAGACACTGTGTCTGCTATCTTTCATACGAGGGGGTGCTTGTTTTTACTTATAGGGCTGATGGGGCTATTTCTCCAGGGCTTTGGGCTTGCAAAAGGCTCGGGCCTGGGGGATGAGCAGCGTAAGGTAGAGCTAAAACGAACCCACAAGAGGCCGGTGGAGATCCTGGTCTTACAGTCCATGGACCATCCCGTGACTCGGCAGGTAAAAGAGGGGTTTCAGGAGCGCTTAGCTGAGGAGAAGGGCCTGCAAGGGCGTTTAGCGGACGAAGAGGGCTTTCAGGAGCGTTTGGCGGAGGAGGAGGGCTTGGATTTTAGGTTTTTAACCTATGATGTGAAGGGGAAGTTTGCCAACACCCACGTCTTAGCCCAGCTGCTGAGCCGAAAGGAGGTGGACTTGGTGCTGGCCATCGGCCCGAGTGCAGCCCAGACAGCTACTTTAGCCTCCAAGCTAAAGGTCCAGATGACGGCCCAGGGTGAGAGCGAGGCGGTGGCAAGCCAAGTTACCAGCTCGGAGAGCGCAGAAGTAAACACTCAGGCGAGTGCAGCCCAGACGGCTACTTTAGCCTCTAAGCTGAAGGCCCAGATGACGGCCCAGGGTGAGAGTGAGGTGGTGGCAAGCCAAGTTACCAACTCGGAGAGCGAAGCAGTCAACACTCAGCGTAGCCCGAAGAGGGAAGGGGCAGAAAGGCAGTGTGGCCTAGAGAGCGCAAAAGCAGACACTCAGGCGATCCCGGCGCTTAGGCCTACGCCGATAGTCCTCACTGCGGTGACGGACCCCTTTTACCTGCATATTTTATCTAAAAATGCGCCGCTGGAACATGTGTATGGCGTCTTAGACCTTCCGCCGCTGCAAGAACAGTTGCGCCTCATGCGCTTGCTCCTCCCAGGCCTGGAGCGGCTAGGGGTGGTTTATAGCGAAGATGCGGTGAATCTTGTAAAATTCGTAGAAGACCTCAAGGAGATGGCAGAAGTCTTTGGCATAGACGTTTTGGCCTTGCCTATTCGCAAGCTCGAGGACGTGGCTGCAGGCTATGCTGCCTTGGCGCCTCAGGTGGAGGCCTTTTTCATACCGATGGATGATCGCCTCCTGGTACAGCTAGACCTGATTCTTGCCCTGGCCAATAAGGCCTATCTGCCGGTCTTTGCCTCCGATACGGCATCGGTAGAAAAGGGTGCCCTGGCTGCTTTAGGCTACAACTATCATGAAGGGGGAAGAATGGCTGCAGAACTGGCGCTAAGGGCGTTGCATAGGAAGGGCTATGAGGATGACGCCAGCTTAGAGGATCTGCCACGGCTGATTCAGCAAAAACAACGCTTGACGCTGAATCAAAAAACAGCAAGAAGGCTAAGCATAGTTTTTCCGGCATCTATCTTGCGTGCGGCAGATAGCATCTTAGATTAAACCGCTCATGAACCTGATTCAATTCCTTGGCGCCCTAGAACTGGGCCTACTGTATAGCTTGATCGCTATGGGAGTATTCATCAGCTTTCGCGTGCTGGACTTTCCGGACCTAACCGTAGACGGATCCTTCCCTTTGGGCGCAGCCGTCCTCGCTAGCCTCATCCTCCGGGGGTGGAGCCCTGCGCTGGCGACCCTCTTAGCTGCCTTAGCAGGTGCCCTAGCAGGCCTGTGCACGGGCTACATCCATGTGCGGTTTAAGATCCTGGGCCTTTTGGCGGGGATTTTGTGCATGACGGGCCTTTACTCTATTAATTTGCGCATCATGAATAGCCCCAACCTGGCCCTCCTAGACGAGCCTACGCTTTTTACAGGCAGGCCGCTTTTGCCTCTCTTGGGCCTTATCGTCGTCATTTTGGCCCTGGGGCTGATTTACTTTTTACACACCGAAATGGGGCTAGCCATGCGGGCTAGCGGGGCCAACCCCCGTGTCAGTCAGGCTTGTGGGGTGCATGTTGGCAAGATGCAACTGCTGGGCCTAGCGATGAGCAATGCCTTTGTGGCTTTGGCTGGGGCGCTTTTTGTACAGTGCCAGGGCTTTGCGGATATTTCCATGGGCGCGGGTACCATTGTAGTGGGGCTAGCCTCTGTCATCCTAGGAGAGGCCCTGTGCCCGACGCGCCGGTACGCCTTAGTCGTCTTTAGCCTCATACTAGGCTCTATCGTCTACCGCTGCGTGATAGCCTTTGCCCTAAACAGTACGGACCTGGGCCTCAGGGCTTCGGACCTTAATCTCCTGACCGCCTTGCTGGTAGGCTGTACGATGGTAGTGCCACGCTTGCGTAAAACCTTTTTTAGACGGAGGCCCTAAGCACCTTTCTATGATAGCGCTAAAGCACGTTGACGTTTATTTTAACCGCCGGACCCCGCTGGAAAACCATGCCCTAAAAGACTGTAGCCTGACGATTGGCACCGCTGAGTTTGTCACCGTAATAGGCGGGAATGGGGCGGGGAAGTCTACCTTGCTGAATGTCTTAGCGGGGGACGTTTTGCCTAGCCAAGGCACAGTAGAGCTAGACGGCATCAACGTCAGCCGCTGGGGGACCTTGCGGCGCTCTTGCTTTGTCAGCCGTGTGTTTCAGGATCCCTTACTGGGGTCTTGCGGGAGCTTATCGATAGAAGAAAACCTGGCTCTTGCCAGTAAGAGAGGAGAAAAACGAGGATTCGCCCTTGCGTTATCTGCTGAGCAGCGGGACGCATTTCGTGAGCGCCTAGCGGACCTTCAAATTGGCCTAGAGCAACGCCTAAAAGACCCTATAGGGGCTCTATCTGGCGGGCAGCGCCAGGCGGTGAGCCTTGTCATGGCGACTTTGCGGCCGTCGAAGATCTTGCTGCTTGATGAACACACGGCAGCGCTAGACCCGAAGATGGCGAAACTGATTTTAGGCCTGACCCAAAGGCTCGTTAGCGAAAGGGGCTTAACGGCCCTGATGATCACCCACAGCATGGCTCAGGCCCTAGAATATGGGGACCGGACGCTCCTCATGCGCGAAGGCAGGATAGAGCGGGACTTGCACGGGGCTGATCATAAAAGCCTAAGTGCCCAGGATTTGCTGGAATTTTTGGGCTAGGGGGGAAGGATCCGTTTGAGAAAAATTAAGATAATACTTTTAATTTTAAAAAGTATATCAAAAGCTATGCGATCAGCTGATTTTCTCATTTTAGTAAAATAAGAAAAGGGCATCACTTACACATTAAGAAGCTATAAGCTTCTAATTGTTAGTAATGCCCTAAGAGACTAGACTCAGGAACTTAGCCTAGCTTAGAATCAATAAAAAATGCCTGTCGTTTTCTAGACTTGCATGCTATCGCCGCTTTCTTCATGTTGAGCCTCATCTTCTTTAAGAGAAGGCAAACAAGGAGCTTTGCTGTCCCAAACTTTTTCAAGAATATGTTGTTGAGCCAGGTTAATCGAAGGGTCAACAATAGCATGAGTTTGCATTCTGGGCAATTCATTTAATCCCGTATTTTCGTTATGGGCTTGCTTGACAGCTGCACAAGCTCTCTCAACTATCTTAAATTGCCTCTCAGCAAGATTTGTTTGCTCTCTGGTTTCTTGTTCTAGCCAAAGCTTCTCAAACTTTTCTTGTGATGCTTTATAGATGGGGTCAGAGGAGTTTGTTGCCTCCCTTACTTTACCAAATATAAACTCATTATTTTCATTAAGGCCTATTACTGGAGCATGAAGGAAAGGCTGATCTTGTTTAATTGGAGGGCTTATAGGTTTATCCATAAGATTAATATTTTTTTAATGGTGGTTGATTATTTTTTTTTAGTACAAAAATAAATATACGTACTTTTATATACTTATTTTTATGTACTTATGGAATTAAAATAAAAAACTAAAGATTGCAAGATGATAAATCTTTAATAATGTACGGGCTTATAAGCTATGGGATTGAGATAAGCTTTCTGCCTTTCTCAATAAGCTAAAACAGAGCTGTATTGCGGTAGAAAAAGGTAAATACGAGACTAGAGAAATAAACTGTGCCCTAGACGGAGAGCATCTGGCTCGTATCGTAGTCGTCGGCGTGGAAGACGCCTTCTGGCATGTAGGTGGAGTGTTTGATATCCACGAGCTTATCCATCCACTGCTGAGAGGATTCTACAAAGAAGCGTAAAAAGCCTTCGAACCTAGGAAAGTCGAAGTTGCGCAGGGGCTCTTGGTAGGCGAGGGTGACCATCGTCGTCTTGGGATTGTAGCCTAGCGTACAGCCCTGAAGGGCGGGGAGGTTCGTATTGGCCTGGAGGAGCTCTGTAAAGGTATGCAGCTTGTCGCATTCATTGACCGTGCCGAGCTCTGAAAAAAAGATGAGGTTATGCGTCTTTCGATTCACCTGCATGTGGACGTGCACCTTGGCATCAAAGGCCAGGCAGCAGTAGCCATCGTTATCGACCTTCAGGTTTGGCAGGCGAATAGAGTCCCCAAACTGGCTCAGTAAACTCTGGAATATATCTATTTCATGGCTCATGGTTTTGATTGTAAGAAACTAACTGTAAGGAATTGTGAAATCTATTTCAAGCTAAAAGTGTAGGGGGGGAGGGGGGGTTAGTTATTCTAGTATATAGTTGTTTTTCCTGAAAAGTGCTTTTAGTTGATGACTGATTAGTTCAGCAGCTTGTTTATTATATTGCTTGTAAGTTTGCGTACCAGGTTTGTTTTTTGGGATGGATAGATTACCCCTATTCTGACCGTCTATCATACATCTAAAATTATTAGGAAAGCTTAATACAAAGTGATCTTTTGTAGTTATATCACCTCCAGTGGAATCAGGGTATAGAATTTTGAAAATTTGCTGACAAGTTTCGAGCATTATTTTTCTATCTGACTGTTTATTGCCTATTATATTTTTTATTGTATCTTTATGGGCATGTGTTAATTCTTGAAGGATACCTTTGTTAAGAGCTTGATTATACAAAGTCTCTAAACTGTTATATTGATCTTGTAAAGGGAGAGGCGTAAGCTCGACTACTGGGTTATTGGCGTTTGCTTTTATCCCTTTATTTCTTTCAATGTCTAACCCTTGTTGATAGCGTTGGTTCAAGTTGGCATCGTTGTTCAGTTGCTCTTGGGTTATTTTACCACTTCTTACACTGGCTAATATATCTAGAGGGCCGCCCCCGTGAAACTCTTGACGGAGAGAGATAGGCTCGAACCTACGCTTATACTCTAGAAAAATTTCTTTGCTTTCTGAGGGATCCAAGACGGAAGGGGGGAGGGAGGAGGGGCGGTCTTCAAAGCCAGCGGATAGAGAGGAAAGCTGGAATTTTGGATTCTTCGCTAACTCTGGATGAAATTGGCGTAGTTCTTTATAAAGAGCTTTAACTTTTGCACGTTTTGCACGAGTAGCGTCTGTATCTCCAGGCATATCTTGACTGTAGTCGTGCAGACAAAAAAAGATTTTCTCAAGCGTTATAAACCAGTTGAGATCATCTTCTATATAACTATAGATACCTATGAGGTCTCCTGCTGTGTTGAAGCCAGGGCTCCCAGAGTCTCCTGGCTTAGTAGATAAGGTAGCTTCTTCTTGAGGAGGTGGAAAGGGTAAAATCTTAGGACAATCGAGGATATGATGGAGCTCAGATTGTCCAGATCCAGATCCAATGGTCGCGAAGTGCCGATGCGTTTCATTGTTGAGATAGGGGTTAGGTGTAGAAGGACTAAGGCGGAAAATAGCAAAGTCATTCTCTTGTGTAAAACCGCCGAAGACAAGCTCTGCGTCTAGGGGAGTAGGCGTTTCTAGCTGAATCTTTATCTTAGAGATAAAAGCACTACTTGTTTTACAGTAATGGCTGGTTGTTAAGAATAAATCTGGGCCAATCAAAATACCTTTGGCTAGGAAAGGAGTAAATTTTTTATGAGTATGGAGAGATAAATAATTGTCTATTTTCCTCAAGTTTAAAGGAGAGGTATAAATGTTGTGTTGTTCAGATCTTTTAAAACGATAACTGTCTTCAGTATTTATAGTTTGAAAGAATTGTTGTTTTAGTTTATTAGAGGTAAGGGCCTCAGAGAGGCAATCCCATACACTTATTGATTTTGCTGTACTAATAGCTATACGTCCTACCAAATGGCTGTTCTCTAGGACAGGATCTGGAGCCTTAGGGTTGACCGCTAGAGAAGTACCGATTTGAACTTCTTCATACTGAGTGGCAAAGGAATCGTCTTGGAAAGCATTAGAGGGAAAGACCGGATCATACACAGTAACAGCTTTAATTGGGCGAGTGCCGTAGCTTCCGGTAGGTACAAGAGTGGGGGAATTTTCATCGATCTTGTTTGAGTCATTTCGATTCGCAGGCAGTATCGTCTTTTCACGCTCTTTTTTTGCTTCCTCAAATTTTTTTAGTACATCGCTATTGTCTTGATTGCGGGTAGCAGTGGGTTGGAGCCAAGAAGGTAATTTAGGTTGCATAGTTTGTTATTGTTGTAGTGTTAAGTTAAGTTGTTATAAATGAGTACAATACTTGGGGAAAATAAAGTATCGATTGATACATATAAAAATTGACACAAAAAGTCAAGCCTAAAATTAAGTTTTTTTTACTTGATGAAAATATATTGGTAAATCTTTATCAAAATTGATGAGAGGGCTTATTTTTGGTGTTGTGGTTTCTTGAGCGTTTTAAATTTTGCTTCAGGGTTTTCCCTGTATCTTGTGTTTGTTGGATACAGGGAAAACGAGAGGGTGATGAGGGTTATGAGAGGAGAGAGACGGCTTTATTAGACTCTACATAGTCTGTGAGTTTTGAAGATTTTTCAAAGACTGTACTATGTGGTTAGCTTGGGTTAAGCCTTGCTGAGCATATTCGCATCTTTTTTGCACAGGTATGGGTTGACCAGTAGCTAACTTTACAACAGCTGCACCCCCTTTTTGATAGTTCTGTACATCTTGGATTGCCTCACTGAATTTTTGCTCTGCATTTGCTTGATTGCCATTCGCTAGTCTTATAAGAGTTGTGCCATCACTCATTTGATGGCTGAGAATCTGCTTTATTTGATTAAGACTTGCATGATGAGTAATTTGTTGAACATTGTTTTGAACTGTGGCTGAATCATTTATGATGATTGCCTCATGTATCTTGGTATAAGATTGATTGAGCTGAACTGTATTCATGTTTTTTTAGATTTGAGGTTTAAACGATTTACCATAAATCGGGATGATCAGGATCGTTAATATTCTGGTGGGCTGGGCCTCTAGTTGGTATTACTGCTGGTATATTTGGATTTCTTTCCGTTCCACCATTGTTTCTTAGGATTAACATTATGTTATTTCTTGTGTTTTGTACTAATTGATTGTTTGTTTGTTGATAGTGATTTCTTATAATGGCTATGTCTAAGAGAGTTTGGTTATCGCCGTTCAAGACGTTGAGGATTAGGAGCTTACGGTGAGGTTCCATAACGCTAACCATAGCTTGAACATCAAGCAAATTGTCATTTGCAATGGCTGCGTGTAAGTTTGTATATATGTGCAAATTAGCCTCTCTCAATGTATCAAGCCTGTAGAAACCATTATTTACTAAAATTTGTATGACTTGCGTAGCTCTATCAAACCCATCATTAGCTCTATTTAGGACTTGAGGATGGGCGTGATTAAAAGCATTTAAGAAGCTTGCTCTCTGAGCGAAGTTATTATTAATCTGAGTAATTCTGTATTGTAATTCGGTTGGATTGTTATTATCTACAATGCCGAGTAGTTGATCATATAATAGTTGCAATGGTGCCTGATTTGTTGGTCTCGTATTCATATATTTTTAATACTTTAAGATTAAACGAACTTAATTTATTTTATTGTTTATTTTTAACACCTGAAGGCAAATTACCGGTATGTAAGTCCTGAAATAAAAGATTTATTTTGAGGAGGCAAGGTTTTTTTTGATTTTTTTGAAAATTTTTTTGTAATAATTATAAATCAAAATAAATAAGGAAGGAAATAGCGCTAGACTGCTTTGGACTCTAGGGAATGAAAGGCCTGGTTGCCCAAGCGGTCTAGTGTATGGCATTTTAAGCGGAGAGAGAGGAGCAGGGTTTGGGTTGATAAAAGCTGTCAATCCTTAAAAAATGGGATTAGAGGGTTTTTCTTCAGTTTTTCCTTTCCCTGATTCAAATAAATCGCAAGATGGGAGGGGTTTATCTTTGAATAGGCTTTATTTTAGCTTTATCTACTCTCTTTCTCTCTCTCATCTCCTTTTCCAATTTCATCCTCTGTAATGCTCTACCAACTACCAGCGACGTATAAAGCAGAAGCGTGTATTGCCAGTAAATTGGCCTTACTGAGCCAGAGTCCGTCGGCTTTGCCGCCGATGGTTTTGGACAAAGCTGTGGAATGGTCGCAGGGGCGTTTGGGCTTTGAGTTTGATCCCTTGCAGCGGTCAGCCATTTTCCAGGCCCTAGAAGCCAAGCTGAGCATCATCACCGGTGGGCCCGGTACGGGAAAGACCACTATTCTCAAGGCCTTGGTCGACATCCTGCGGGCCAAAAAAGTCCGCGTAGCCCTCACCGCCCCGACGGGCAGAGCCGCCCAGCGCATGACAGAGGCAACCCGGACGCAGGCCCACACCCTCCACCGGCTCCTGAAGTTTGACCCCAGTTTAGGTAGGTTCATCCTCGGCGAAGACCAGCCCCTGGGGGCCGATTTTGTCATCCTCGATGAAAGCAGCATGCTAGACACCAAGCTGACGGCCGCCCTCCTCAAGGCCCTCCTTCCCGGCACGCACCTTCTGCTCGTAGGGGACATTCATCAGCTGCCTTCGGTGGGAGCGGGGGCGATTTTAAAAAACTTCATCGAGTCTGGCACCTTTCAGGTGAGTTACCTCAACACCATTTTTCGCCAGAGCCAAGTGAGCCGCATTGTCAGCGTAGCCCACGGCATCCTCCACGGAGATGCTAAGGTGCCAGAGCTTGTCCAAAACACAAAAACAGTGAATCTGCATGTAGACCTGCAGTTTATCAAAGCCGATACCCCAGAGGCCTGTATAGACTGTATCGTAGAACTTTGCGCTAGCTACCTTCCGCGGCACTACCCGCAGGATGCCAACTCCTTAGGCATACAGGTCTTGGCTCCCATGCACAAGGGGACAGTCGGCATAGCCAACCTCAACAAACGCCTCCAAGAGACCTTAAACCCTAGCAAAGTAGGCCTTTTAAGCGGGTTTAACCGTTTTTGTGTAGGGGATAAAGTGATACAGATGCGAAACAACTATGATAAAAATATCTTTAATGGGGATATCGGCTACATTGAAGACCTGGATATTGAAAAGGCCCGCGTTCGTGTACGCTTTGATGAAGAGCTAGTAGAACTCGAGCGCCTGGAGCTAGGGGACTTAGCCTTGGCGTATGCGATGAGTATTCATAAATCCCAAGGAAGTGAGTTTCCTATCGTGGTGATACCCTTACTCAAGCAGCACTTCATGATGCTGCAGCGAAACCTCGTGTACACCGCTATCACCCGTGGGCGCAAAAAGGTCTTCCTCGTCGGCGACCCCGTAGCTTACGCCATGGCTATTCGAAACCAAGAAAGTACCGAAAGGCATACCCACCTATGCCAGAAGATCAGCCAGTTTTTGAGTGGGCGGAAGGAATGGGGGGTATGAACTACTGGATGAGTGATAGATGACTATAGTAGGCTGGACTGATCTTGTTCTTTCGGCAGGTCTTTCAGCTCCTCTACTTGTCTGCGAAGCTGGGCGATCTCTTGGTCCTTCAGGGCTTGGCGAATGATGGCGACCAACAAATCACTGCTTTTGTTTTGATAGCGGTGATCGTTGAAGGTTTTGAGAGCTTGGTCTAAGGTGAGATATGTATTTAATTCCTCGCTGCTAAGGCCATGGTTGGAGATCAGGTTGATGGCTAGGTTCAAGTTTGCTATACCGCCGATCCCGACTGAAGTTGCTTGTCTTTCTTCATATGTAGACAAATAATTAGAAAACACGTTCATCGCTAGGTTTAAGTTTAAGATACCTACTGTTGCCTTCGCAGCAATGCTGATTAAATGCCCTACAGAGGTAGGGCTTAAGTCCTTTTTGCGTGCTTCATTTAAGGTATAGGCTGCGTAATTCACTTTCTCGAAAAAGACCTTTATAAGAGCAGCATCTGTATTTTTTATGTTTGCCTCTAGAATGTCTAATAAGAAATTAAATAATAAACAGGTTTCCTGAATATCCAGGTGTTCGTGCAAAATATAACTGATAGTATGAGCATCTAGCCCTACTAACTGTGCCCTGTAAAAAGTAAGGCTCATAGCCTCATCTTTTAAAATAAGATCTGCTTGTTCGCCAGGATGAGCGTTTTGATAATAAGTGGAAAACACAGTACTCACCATGCTTTTCCACATTGAATATAAGGTGGTAACATGTATGTGTAAAGCTTTTCCAACTAGACAGATATAGTCAGCTATCACTTCTATATCCGAAGGGGCATTATTTGAACTGAGTACTGTAGACAGACACTTCGCGAGGCAATGTTTATCCAGCCCTACGTGCAGCTCTACGTATCGTGCATAGCTTAACGCTTGCGCTCCTTTTTTATTGCTGAGCAAAGCGTTCATAAAATCTGAATGGATTGCTTGGCTATCAGGTGCATGGACTAAACTCACAGCTAAGTTTATATAATCCATTTTTTCTTTTATAGTATTGATCCTCATAAAGCTAGAGGGATGATTTTCGTTTATATATAGGCTGCTCGCTAAGTGCAGCGCTTCTATTCCTGATTGAGAGGCTTCAAATAGAATTTGAACGTACTCAGCAGAGTTTAGAATGACAGCCCTATCTTCTACGCTAGTATGTTTAAAAACTTCACTGATGAAGACGAGGTACTGAGCTATCGCGTGTGGATCATTTCCGATATGCCCCAAGCTATGCCCTAAGGCCTTAGCGGGTATACCTTTGATGATGGCTAGTTTTAGAGCGTTTACGATGGTAGGAGAGGTGATGAGGTGATTCAAAACATTGCGATTGGGGCTGTCCTGAATGCCTTCATACACATTTTTTAAGTATCCAAAGGCACAACTTAAAAAAACATATATCTGATCGTTGATTTTAACAGGTTTGTCATTTTTTAAACGTATATAGCTATCCTGAGCTACTTCGGATGGAATATCAGCAATCATGTGATGAAAGAACTTAAGTAAATTTGCCTTAGTCATTTCAGGCCGATTTTGAGTGTTTTTAGGAAAAGCGTCATAGCTATTCAGTTTGCGTCGACCGACTCGAAATTCTTTTGCAGTAAAATAACTATCGATCGTTTTGTGTATGAGGGTTTTTTGTTCTTCCTCAATTTTTAGGTCCTCGGGTAAGCCTTCGAAAAAAGTATTGATTTGATGATGGATGTCTACTTTGCTGGCATCTCTTACCGGAATACCGTTTTTCATCTGGGCTGTCACGATGATGGCCGCGCGGCGGGCAATCAGCTGCTGGGCTTCGGGTAAATTATGATTCGTGACAGCTGTTAAAATATCGGGGTTAGACGTTCTACTGAGAAAGCTAAATTCCCCTCCCAAATGACGCGCAATTTGGGTAATTTGCCTAGCTTCTGCTTCACTGATGGGTGTATTTGCCAATACAGGATCATTCCACCTCCAGCTAGTGTGATCGTTAGGGTTAAAAACACGATTGTTTAAGTTACTTTGCATAGATGTTTAGAGATGTTTATATGAGTTAGAAGGCTCAACCTTAAAACAAATTCAACAAATATCAACAACAAATTTATATTTATTGTTGATATTTTGTTTTTGATAATAATTATCCATTAACAAACTAAGATTTCTCTTTCTATTATTTTATGTTTGATTTCAGCACTGAAGCATTATTCAATTTAATCTTTGCTTAATTTTATTTTTTCATTACTGTTAAGAGCTGATGAGTTCTAGTCTTCTAATGCATCAAGGGCTTAGACAGGCCCAGACACAAGTTCAGGTTATTGCGCCGCAGATGCGAAGGTCTTTAGAGATTCTTCAGGCCCCCATGTTGGAGTTGAGGGATATGGTTTTAGAAGAACTACAGACAAATCCTACCTTAGAAGAAGATTTTTCGGGCCCAAACCTGAGCCTGGATTCCCCGACGGCTGTGGCTTCTGGGGATATAGCTGCTGGGGAAAAAGAAGAAGGAGATGTCTTGGGCATGAGAGAGGATCTCAACTTTGAGCAGGGCTTATCCATTCTCAAAAAAATGGATGAAGACTGGCGTGAAGACTTTCGCCAAGATGCTCATACGAACTACAGTGCTGAGCAAGCAGAGCGTAGGCAGCATTTCTTTGACTCGTTTGTCAGCGAAACATCTCTCCAAGAGTATATTATGGAGCAGATCAAACTGGCAGACTGCTCTCTTGCAGAGCGCCAGATCCTCCCTTATATTATTGGTTGTTTGGATGATAGAGGATTTCTCACCCTAGAGCCTATGGCTATAGCAGAGCTTGTAGGCCAGCCCCTAAGTATTGTAGAGAGTGCCTTAGAGCTCTTACGAGGACTCGATCCTATTGGCCTAGGTACTGCAAACTTGAAAGAATGCTTACTCTATCAGTTACGTTATAAAGGTTTGGAGGAGACTTTAGCCTATACCATTTTAAAAGAGCATTTTGATCTGCTGCTTCGAAGGCGCATACAAGATCTGGCTAAGAAACTGCAAGCAAGCCTACAAGATGTGCAAAAGGCTCTAGCTATCATTGCCTCTTTAGATCCAGCACCAGGCCGCCGCTTTAGTGAAGATACGAATAGAGCTGTGCTGGCAGATGTGCTCGTAGAAAAAGATGCCGCTGGCCAATGGAACGTGAGCTTAAATAGGGACTACATTCCCTCTTTACGGCTGAATCCTATTTATCAAAACTTACTCAGCCAGGCAGTACTGCCTTCTAGCGACCAAGAATACCTTAAGAGTAAGCTACAATCAGGAAAATTTCTTATGCAGGCGATTGAGCAGCGACAAAGCACCTTAGCCCGTATTGCAAAGCAGCTACTTATTTTTCAGAAAGATTTTTTTGAGCACGGGATAAAAAAGCTTCATCCTCTTACCATGCACACAGTAGCTGAGGCCCTGAAAGTGCATGAAACGACGGTTAGCCGTGCTATAGCCAATAAGTACATGCAGGGGCCTTTTGGCCTTGTAGAGCTCAAGTTTTTTTTCACCTCAGGCTACGCATTAGAGAGCGGGGAAGCCATTGCCAATACCTCTATCAAGGATAAAATAGCCCAGCTGATTGCCCTAGAAGACCCGCGCAAGCCTTATAGCGACCAAGCCCTAGTAGAGCTTCTTAAAGAAGACAACATCCCCATTGCTAGACGAACCGTCGCTAAATATCGAGAAGAGTTAAAAATCCTCCCTACTCATTTGAGGCGTGTGTATGGCTAAGAAAGGGTAAAATAGGCCTCTTGCGGAACTACGTATGATCTTGCTTGGCCTTTCGCCTTCGCTTTTCAAGCTACGGCGTAATTTTATTCGCCTTCGCTTTTCAAGCTATGGCGTAATTTTATTCGCCTTCGCCCTTACGGCTATGGCGTAATTTCAGCTCTAAGCTCGCTGTAAGGGAACTTATGTTTTGAAGGAAGGGGGACTGTCTACTATTGAGCCTCTTGGATTTTACTTGAATGTTCCTGGTTTTTTCATCATAATCGGAAGTTCTATTAGTTTCCTATGTCTCTTTTCAGACTTCAGGTTTTTGCTTATAGACCGAAAATAAAACTTTATCTTATAATTTTTTTTAACTAGGCTGGGCTTTTTATAGACTTTATCCTCTAGTTTTCCATGACTGATCCCACACAAACGAGTGCTTACCTCATAAAAATCCTCTCAGGGCCCCACCAAGGGGCCGAAGTAGCGATAGGAGAGGGAGAGCTCCTGATTGGGAGCAGCCTTGAGAGCGATCTGATCCTCTCGGATACGCTCATTGCCCCTAATCACCTAAAAATCCATGTTGAAAAGGGAGAAATTGCCATCACGCCCTTGGCAGACAAGGTATATCTGGACAGCTATTTGATCCCCCAGGAACCGAAGCTGATTCACACTTTTCAGTATATTACTTTAGGATCTACGCACCTGGTTATTGGGCCTAGTGGTGAATTATGGCCGACTTTAAGCCCTCCGAATTTAAGCGACCTGAAAAACCAATTTAAAGAAGGACCCAGTACGCCTCCACCTAGCTCAGCCGCGAGTTTGTCTGAAGCAGTTTCTACCCAGGAAGAAGGCGATAGTGCAGAGCAAAAAGATAAGGAAGGAGAAACGAACCCTCCTATCGAAGGGGAAGCAAAGCCCGAAGATGGGCAAGGGCCTTCTGCTCCAAAGAAAAAGAAGGAAGAGCCTAAGGCGAAGGCAAAGTCTAGCGTACCGATTTTAGTCCCCCTTGTAGGTGGGTTTTTGCTGCTGATAGCTGTGCTTGTAGGTGCCTTTCTCTTCCTTTATCCATCTTCAGAGCCAAAAGTCAATTTTAATACCATTTCTCTAAAACAATTTGAAAAAGGAAAGCAGGCTATCATTGCTGCCTTAGAAGCTCGTAATATCTCAGGAGAAGACTTTCAGTTTGACTATAAAAACCGCCAACTCGAAGTGACGGGCCTTGTAGAGACTAATCGCCAAAAACGTGAAGTCGAAAGGGCCATCCGCAGCCTGAGCAGCTATTACAAGATGAATATCCGCAGCCAGGAAAGCTTGGTGGTCAGCTGCAGAGAGGTACTCAATTTACTGAATGCAAGCGCGGTTGTCACTCCTCAGGGGCCTGGAGTGGTGAAAATTTCTGGCTATTTGGCCAACACCACTGCCTGGGAAAATGCAAAAAAAAGCCTCCTAAGCGATACTCCCGGGCTGGTTAATATTATTGACAAGGTCGTCACCGCTAAGGAAGTAGACGATTATACCTTTCCGATCTTAAATCGTTACCAACTGGGCCAGAGAATAAAACTCTATGCTGAAAACCAAGGGGTCATCGCCCGAGGCACTTTGGGCGAAGGCTCCCGCAAGGACTGGTATGAGGCCAGGCTCGAGATTGAAAAGGCCCTGGGCTCTGAGATTGCCTTTAAGGATGAAGTGGCCTTTCAATCCGGCGCAGAAAAAATTTATCTTGACGCTCGTATAGAAAGTGTTACAATTACGGAATCCTTAAAGTGGATTGTCCTTCAAAACGGCAAAACTTATTTTGAGGGCTCTATTATTCCTTCTGGCTATACAGTAGACCGTATTTCTAAGGAAGGTGTTATCCTCAAAAAGGCAAGAGAGCGCATTACTTTAAAAATTGGAGAGCAGTAATCAAACCTAGCTATTTTTTTATTTCACTGACCGCCTCAATCTTTAACTTTAACCCTAGAAACCCATCTATTATGACCGAGACCCCTCAAGCTACAGACGCTAAACCCACAGACCTGGGTGACTTGCTCTTGGCCGACAAAAGCGGCACAGAATTGCGAAACATCGTCAACGAGCTCAGCCACTACAACGGCCTGCTGAAGGCGGAGATCAATCAAGGCCTTTCAAGAGAAGACTTTAAGGCCAAACAAGGACTGGTAGAGGCCATACAGCTGGCACTAGGCTATGTTCAAAAATTCTGGACGAAAAACCATCAAGGGACTATATAAATATTGATTCATGCAAAAAATTTAATAATAAAACAATAAAATTATGAATAATATACAAGGTTCAGGCTCTTCTCTGTCGAGTGGGCCACTATATGGAACGGATGAAGTTGCTGATCTTTTAATAGATCATTCAGCACAAGCAGCTAGCCAGTTGGAGGAAGCACTCAATAGTATTAGTGGCGAATTGAGCCCTACGGCGCTACTCAAGTATCAACAGCAACAGACAAACACCAACTTATTCCATAACCTGACCACTTCTGTAATGGATTCGCAGAAACAATCAATTGAGAAAATATTAAGCAAACTTTAAAAATCAAACCTCAATATTGTTTTTTAAAAATAAATTATTTCTATGGAAAAAAACATCAACGATCTTTATAAACTTTTGATGCGCGTTGGCTTTTTAGCCGCAGACTGTGCGAGTACTCCAGTAGCAGAGAAGTTGTTTCAGGCTGTTTTGCTTGTTAAGCCTAGCAGTGAAGCACCTCTCATTGGATTAGCCTATAATGCTATTTTAGCAGGTAGGTTTGATGAAGCGATTCAATTATTAAAAGAAAAAGCTTTGAAATTAAATCCGGAGAGCTCTAGCGCTAAGGTTTACTTAGGCCTCGCTTTAGGCTGTAAAGGTGAAAAAGAAGCCTCGAATACCATTCTGGCAGAAGTAGCCTCACAATCTGAAGACACGAGTACTGCCAATTTTGCAAAGCTTATCCCACAGTTCCTCGGTACGGCAGCTGCCGCCTAGCTTTTAGAAAACAGAGCGTCTTAGACTCCCTTTATTTCCCGATTTTATGAGTGAAATCAATAGTATAGGTCAAAAATTGGCTGAGCAAATGGCCAAAAATGCTCAGCAAGAGGCAGGTAAGCCATCAGAGGGAGATGTAGCGAAGTTTCAGGATGCGATGTCTCAGATGAATACCCAGGAGGTCCAAAAGATGGACACGGTGAAGCTACCTGGACCGGCGGACGTGCAGTCTGTGTCGTCCGACTATGCTACAAAGGCAGATAACCTTTTCTGCAATAGCTTTAACGATATGAAAAATGGCCTGCCAGAACATCTATCTCCGGATATCAGCAAGGGGGTAGAGGGCTTTAGGAACCGGATACAGGATGCCCAAAAAGAGCTGAGTGCAATTGCGCAAGATACGTCACTTTCAGCTAATGAGGCAGCTTCTAAGGTGGAAAAGACAGGTCATGGTGTTTTAGACTATATTAAAAATACCATTTCGGATTATCAAAATATGCGGGCAAACTTTGACCAAAAGGCTGCTAGTATAGGAAGTGATACTAGCCCCACTGAGCTTCTAAAGCTACAAAAAGATATGAATGACATCGAGTATATGACCTCCCTTTTTACCAGTGCAGCCAACAGCATTTCCACTGGCCTAAAAACCATGCTCCAGCAGCAGTAGAAGAGAAGGGGAGTGAGAAGGCTTACTGAACTTGTGGTAGTTTAGACAGTAGTGGGACAATCAACTTTTCTCGACAGGGGCATGCTTTGTGGGCGTAAAAGTGGTGTAGGCTTAAAAAACTTGAGACCCTGTGAGTTGTTTTGAATAGAGATACTTGCACTTGCCCAGAGTCTCTCTCTTCTTAGACTTTGAAGTAAAAGTTTTGTTTTTAAGCGCTCCGTGCTTGACGATTGGGAAATTTTTCCCCAAGGTCTTCTTATTCAGTTTTTAAGGAGAGATGGCTGAGTGGTCGAAAGCGCCTTCCTGCTAAGAAGGTAGACCTCCAAAAGGGGTCTCGCGGGTTCAAATCCCGCTCTCTCCGCCAGGCTTCGTTCGTTGAACTACGCCCGGCACGCCAGGCTTCGGGCTTCGCTCGTTGAGCTTCGGGTGGCAGGCCAAGGCTTTGGGCGCCAGGCTGAGCTTTTTATCTCCCATAGCTTCAACGTAGTTAGAAGCGTAGGGAGATGCCTGACACGTCGCTCTCCCCCCTACACTCTACGAGCTTTGGGCTTCGCTCAGATATAGCGCAAGGCGCGATGGCAAGCTATGGCGTGATATTACTCCGAAGCCTCTTGTCTCCCGACCGTGTCAGGCGTAGCTCAACGAGCGTAGCCTGAAGCTTAAAAAGCGAAGGCGAACAAACCCCATCGAGTATACTGCATATGCTTAACACAACTTGTTATCCGCCGTCGTTCCGCCATAGCGCAAGGCGCGATGGCAAGCTATGGCGTGATGTTTATATTACCAAGAAGCCTCGGTAAGGTCTAACTTATATGCATTTTGTATATTCTATCCAAAGTGAAATTAGTTCTGAGTATTTTTATGTTGGTATTACCACTGATGTAGAACGCAGATTAAACGATCATAACTCCGGAAAATCAATTCATACCAATAAATTTAAACCCTGGAAATTGATTGCCTACATAGCTTTTAGGGATAAATCTAAAGCACGAAAATTTGAAGCATATCTTAAGACTGGCTCAGGAAGAGCATTTTGTAAAAGACATTTTTAGAGTCCCCCTTCTCGCATGTCGCATGTCTCTTCCTCCTACTGAGCTCATCTCTCCTCAAAAAATCTTCTTGAGAATTCTTTCGCTCTTACGTATAGATATGACTTCAAAAGCAAATCCTCGGCGTAGTTGAAATAAGGATCTCATTAGACTTCTTTCGAAACCACGTATTTTGTTTTCTTAGCAGGAAAGTTTTGTACATGTGCTTTAACCGGCCTGCCGCCCGACGTGTTGAGAGTCAAGAGGCTTGGGCGTAATCCTGGCTTTAAGCTCTATTAGCCTGACCCATCCTCCTTAGCTCAAAGAGCGTATGAGGAAGTACATCGGTAAGAGGTCTTCATTTTTCTGAAATTTTAGGCTTGACTTTTTTCTTCAACTTTTATATACCGGAACCTATAATTTATTTTTGTTCTTTTACATTCAAGTCAGCCTTCTCAGTTTTTGCAAGCTCATTTTAAAAAAAGATGTTTTCACCACTTTTTTAAGATGAAGAAGAAAGAGTCCCCCCCTTTCAGGCTACGCTCTACGAACTACGCCCGACAAGCCCCCCTGAAGCGAACTTAGAGCTAGGAGTGTCATCCGCCTGTTGGGCGTAGCTCATAGAGTGTAGCCTAAAGTTTTAACGTAAGGAGACAGTGTAGTAAAAATGGAGTAGGGAAGGCGGGGCACCCCCCTCCCCCCTAATCTTAGCTAAGGTTCAAAAACCTCAGTCTATAAGGATTTTTTATTATCAAAATGGGTTAAAAAAAGGTGGATTGAGCCTTCTTTTTTTAAAAAAGAAGAAATCCTCTACTTACCCCCCCCCTACGCGAGGGAAAAGCTAAAATTACACCGCAGCCGTAGGGCTTTGGCAAATGAAATTACGCCCTAGCCCCGGCGTAGTCAAAAAGAGAGATGAACCCTATTTCAAAAAACCTTGACGGACCTTCCGTATCAAGCCTAAATACAGGCCTTTTCTCTTTCCATGCAGCAGCCCTTAAGCGATATATTACATAAGACTACCGATTTTTTTACCCAAAAAGGCCTAGAAAAACCCAGGCTAGAGGCAGAACTCCTGCTCTCTCATGTCTTAAATTGTAAAAGGCTGGATTTATACCTTGATTTTCATAAGCTGCTTTCACGTGATCTTCTGGATCGTTTGCGCCCTTTGGTGAAAAGGCGAGCGACCTTTGAGCCCTGGCAGTATATCGTGGGCGGAGTTCAGTTTGCTAAAGCTTTTATCAAAACAGATGCCCGTGCGCTCATCCCACGGCCCGAAACCGAGTATCTGTATGAGCTTTTGATAGACTATTATAAAACCTCTCCTTTGCCTCAGCGCATGGCAGACTTAGGCACGGGTACAGGGGCGCTTGCAATCGCTCTTGCCCAGGCTTTTCCAGAGGCTAAAATGTTGGCTATAGACTACAGCGAAACCGCCCTCAGTTTGGCTCAGGAAAATATACAAGCTAACGGCCTTAGCTCCAAAATAGAGCTCGTGCAGTCTAATTGGTGTGAAAAGCTTCAGAAGAGTTTTGATCTCATCGTTTCCAACCCCCCGTATTTAACTCAAACAGAATGGGAACAGGCCCAGCCTGAAGTCCGCATCTTTGAGCCTAAATCCGCCCTAGTTGCTGAAAACGAGGGCCTTGCTTGCCTTGAAACTATTATTCAAGAGGCCTTCCCTTTTCTAAGCCCTAGACGAGGACTCCTTGTCCTAGAAACGGGCTTAGGCCAACACACAAGGCTCAGTCAGTTGGCCCTAGAGCGAGGCTATACCCGTGCCCAATCCTATAAAGACCTAAATCGGCAGGAGCGTTACCTCTGGCTTTGGACAGGCTAGGCGCACGAGGGGCAATACTCTAAACGCGTAGGGGTTTCTTGAATGAGCCTGCCTATTCCGGAAAACTTGGGTCTTAATTTTTACCTTTAAGCCAAGCGCTCTACAATCAGAGTCACTTCTGCTGGGCGTTTTGGAGCCAGGCGGTAGGCTTTGTAGAAATAATCAAGAGCATCCTTTAAGTTAGACTCATCATTGTAATGAATCATGACCATAGGGTCTCCAGGCTTAACCTGTGTGCCTACTTTTTGAATGCCCGACACACCAACGGAGTGGTCCCACCCGCCCTTGGCGGTAGAGGCTAAGATCTGCACTCCACGGGCGATCATCCCTGCGTTGATGGCATGGATGTAGCCACGTTTGGGTGCGGGTAGCTTCCGAACGTGTTTTGACAGAGGAAACTTATCTGGATTGTCAATATAAGACACATCTCCACCCTGGCCTGCTATCATTTCTTTAAATTTTTCTAGTGCACTACCATTTTTTAGGTGTTTTTGGATGATTTGTTTTGCCGCTAAAGTAGAGCCCGCTACTCCTGCTAAGCGTACAATCTCCATTCCAAGCTTAAGGACCAGCTCTTGCAGGTCTTCAGGGCCTTCTCCCTTGAGGAGCTGGATGGCTTCTTTCACTTCTAGGGCTGTACCCACCGTATCTCCCAGGGGTTGGTTCATATCCGTTACTAGGGCTACACAACGGCGGTTGATAGATCTTCCCACACGGGTGAGGAGGCGAGCAAGCTGCTTGGCCTGTTCTAAATCCTTAATAAAAGCTCCATTTCCCCACTTTACGTCTACAACCAGCCCTTCGGTACCTTCAGCTAGTTTTTTACCCAACACACTCCCTGTAATAAGCGGGAGACTTTGCACAGCTGCTATTTTTTGCCTCAGGCTATAGAGTATACGCTCTACTGGGGCAATTTCCTCTGGCTGATGAATAATAGCGCAGTGGGTTTTTTTTAGGTTTTTAACAAAGGTTTTCATATCCAGCTTGGCTGAAAAGCCAGGGATGGCTGAGAGCTTATCAATTGTACTAATAATAAACTCTTCATCTGGGGTATTAATAGAAGGATAGACAACTCCGCAGGCTGCTACAAGCGGGGCAAGTACCATAGAGCTTTTGTCTCCTACGCCGCCAGTTGAGTATTTATCAATCTTGGGCTTAGTAATGCTACTGAGGTCTACCACTTCGCCAGAGAGCATGATTTCTTCAGAAAAAGTAGCAATCTCTTGTGCAGACATGCCTTGAAAGTAAATAGCCATAATCAGGGCTGCCTGCTGCAGTTCAGGCATCTCCTGGTCCAAAATAGAATCTACGACATACCGGACTTCTTCATCTGTAAACTCACCTCCATCTCTTTTCTTCTCAATAAGGTAGGCAAAAGAGGGCTTAATCTGTTTGCGTTGAACAACCTGAGTGATATGTTTTTTCATGTATTTGTGTTAGGATACGAGTAAGAGGACGGGACAAAACGAATTAGGGGTAATTCGCACCTATGGCTTCTGGTTTTTCCTTTGAGGATACATTTTGGCAGTGCCTAAGGCTGTAAGTAGCCTATGAGCTATCTTAGAGCCTGTATTCAAATTAAAATACCTGAGCTATAAAACTCCCAAACTCTTATTAGACAAAAAATTTGAGAAATGTCGAGGTTTTTTTGCGAAACCCTCTGCATTTTTACAATAGACAACTTGCGGACCTACATATTTTTGTTTCTGGGCGAGGCGAAATAAATGAGGAACCGGCCTGTCGCGCCGTCTCCCTACGCCTGAAGAGCGAAAACTGAGTCTATTTTTGACAAACTTCCAGGGAGTAAAAGACATCGGTTTCCCAAGTGGTCTAATGAAACTATAACCCCCAAAACCGATCACTCTGCAGTATTAGAGCTTCCAACCTGCGGATAGGCCGACGTTCCAGGTTTTGACACGGCTGCTAGGCTTTACCCCACCGTGCACAGTCAGCGATAGGCCGCTGTCTGTCAGCGCTACGACTTGGCCGCTTAGGTTCACAGAAGACTGCTCTACTTTGTAAGCAGGAACAGAAAACTCTTTTGGCATGTCAGAGACTTTACCCTTCACCTTGTCATCCATGGGGTTCTTAAAGTCATAGGCATAAGATACACTGATGGAGGGAAGGATAGCAAGATGAGATCTTGGCTTAAACGTGGCCTCTAGGGTAGCTCCAATTTCTGCTACTACCGCTTGGCGTTTTGGCATATTAAAGGACATGGTAGTACTTTGGATGCCTCCGCCTTCAGTGTATTTATCCATGCTCACATTTTGGTAGGTACCGCTCACAAAAGGGGTGAGGGCGACATCATGGCTCTTTTTCACCACCCAGCGGTAACCGCCACCTACAGTTCCAAAGTAGTGCTGACCTTTTGGGGTACCCTTGTGCTTGCGTGTGGCAATGCCTAAGGCGACATTACGATCTATAGTATAGTCTAGCATCCCCGCACCTGCCGAGCCATAGACGAAAAAGGGCTTTTCAAACTTATAAGCGCCGTGCAAAGACAGGGCTGTTTCCTGTACCTTTGCGCTACCCTTACCTGCTACAAAGTCTAGCGTGGTGTAGGAGTGATTGAGGCGTAAACCCAATACAGCCGCAGTATTTAGCCTGTAATTGGCAAAGATTTCACCGCTATAGGTCTTAGCATTCTTAAAACCCACTTCTTTCTTGGTAAAAGAGCCAGTACGGCTTTGAGCAAAATCACCCACTGCATCAATCGTCCACTTCGAGCCTCTTTCATTTAAAAAGAAGCTGCTCGCTAGGCCACGTGTGCGTTGGGCTACGCTCGTTCCTACATTCAAAGGCAATTCCCGCACCAAGGCCACCTGCGTCGGGCTTTCTATCACAGACGCTACGTATTGGCCAGTGAGGGTATGGGCCGCTGCATGGGGATGGTCTCCCGCTACACCAAGAAAGAAAGGATAAGTGGCATTTGCAAGAGCCATTTCAGCTCCTGTAAAGTAATCAGTGGCATTTAAGCTGACTTCTTCAACCAGCCTATTGTAATCTATATAAATCACATTCGCTGAAGGGGCTTGGGCTTGGATACCGATGTATATAGATTGGTTAAACAAGAAGGTAGAAAAACCTCCTATTAATCTCCTTTGGTCAGCATTCATACCCCCAAACCCACCCCATAATAGTGGTTGGTTACGATAGCCTTCATTTAGATGATTAAAAACTACGATATAGTTGGCCCCTCCTTGATATAAGTCCCTTACAAAATTACCTATGTTCGTGCCTCTAGGGGCTACATCTGCTATAGTACTCGCGAAATCAGCGCTAAGATCTACCCCTCCTGCTTGATATTGTGTAATATACTGAATCAATGCTGCTTGGTTTAATAGAGCTAGGGGTCCAACAACTGCCCTTACACCATCTGCTAGATCATCTCTTACGAATTGACCATACCCTAGAGGATGCGTTGCACTGCCAGCAAAGTCATTAGGCCCGACATACATCATGTAAAGGGCATCAGAGTTAATACCAGCAATGTTCGCATTGTAATTAGCAAGCTCAGCCGCTAATTCATAACTACCCCTACCTCCTAAGGCAAAGTTCGTACTATCAGCTGTATAAGGAACAGGCGGTGCAGCATTATAAGTAAACCCATACTTCTGAGTAACAAAAGCTGCCCAAGATGTGACAGGGCTCGTAAAACTACCTCCGAAGGAATAAACCTTGCTAAATTCCTGAGCGGGCTTAGCGAAAGCGGCTGCACTTGCACCGAGTAAGGCCCCCACTGCTAGGCACTGTTTGAATGTTTTCTTCATATGTGTTCTATTTTAAGAAGGATTTCAGTTGATAGTCTATCTACCTTTTTAGACGATAAAATAAAGGATATTTCGTTAGATTTTAGCTGTCAACGCTTAATCTGTAAATGAGGCTGTTCACAAAGCCTTCTATCGTACGGGGCTCGGCTTCAAAACTAGGATTTATTCCGTAGGCCTTTAAAGCCTCGCTGGTGCTGGGGCCCATGGAGCCTGCGAGGGGTGTTTTGCCTGCTTTAGCAATTTGTAGGTCTTTAGCCTGGGCATAAAAGGCATGTACGGTAGAAGGGCTAGTAAAGAGAATGGCATCCGCCCCATCTCTATGGAAGGCCTCCCTTGAGGGATGGCCCGCCACAGACTGGTGCTCTGTTTTGTAAACTTGAAAGGTATCTACGATAGCCTTTCCTTCCTGCTCTAAAATCCTAGGCAGGTCCTTGGCGTTTAGGTTCCCGCTGATGACGAGTACTTTGATATGCTCCAGGCACTGTTCCTTCATCAGCTGGGTGGCTAAAGCCTTGGCTGTCGCTTCTTTGGGGCAAAAGTCTACTTCTAGGTGCAGTTTGCGCAAAACCTTTGCAGTCGCCTCTCCCACACAGGCAATCCGCATAGGGCCTAGGCAACGCAGGTCTTGAAAACGCTTAAAAAAGAGCTCAAAAAAGTATTTGACACCGTTTTGGCTAGTAAAGACCACCCAGTCATATAGGGCGATATCCTGCAAGACATCTTCTAGGGTCTCCTCGTTATGATCTGGGCTAATTTTAATCAGCGGCAGGTCTAGCACGCGGGCTCCTTTTGATTCTAGAAGGGTATGCAGCGCAGAGGATTGTTCTTGGGCACGGGTAAGAACGATGGTCTTATGCTTTAAAGGCAAAGTCATAGCGGAAGACTTTGGGGGAGATGATTGAAAAAGTAAATAGTAGAAATAGCAAAAACCCACGACGATGCACCCATGGGTGACTACTTCCTTTCAAGACGTCCAGGGCCTGAGCTTCGGCAGGTGCGTACGGATGAGATCTTGCATATAGGCATCTAGGTTCTTAAAATCGGGCTTGTGAAGCTCCAAACACAAATAGCCTATACTTTCATGGAAAATTCTTAAAATGGGTGCTGTGTAATGGGCTGCAAAGGCAGACTGACAGCCGCCTCCTAGCATTTTGAGAAAGGCCCTTTCTAGGCTCACCGCTTCGAAGGTAGCCTGATCCAAATAGGGCTGGAGCAAAGGAGCCAGTGTAGCTTTACACTCGAGGCCTATAGCACCTTGGCCCGGAGCAGGCACACACAGATCTAGGCTCAGCTCTTGCAAGTCCAACCGTAAAGTGGGAATCAAATTGAGCCGCTCTATCCCAGCATAAGCCAGCACAGTCGCATCGGCGTAACCATCTTCAATTTTCTTAATACGCGTTTCTATACTACCCCGAATATCGATAAACTCGGCCTTTGGAAAGAGTTTTTTAAGCTGAGCTTCACGCCTTGGGCTGCCGCTAGCGATAATCCGTGGAGTTTTACTACGGCTGAGTAAGACATCCCCAGCCCTAGCTCTTGGCAGATAACCTCCTATGACTAGGCCTTTTGGAAGCTGCGTTGGCACATCTTTCGCGCTATGGATGGCAATATGGGCCTTTTCCTCTAACAGAGCCTCTTCGAGCTCTTTGGTAAACAAACCTTTCCCCCCTTGCAAAGCCAGGGACCAGTTTTGCTGCTTGTCCCCTGTGGTGCTAAAGGTAAGGACCTGAAAGGTGGCACGGGGAAAATGAATTTGAAGATGCGCTTTAGCGAGCTCTGCTTGCCGAATAGCGAGGCAGCTTTTACGAGTACAGAGGGTAAGGGCAGACAGGGGCATAATGGGAGTGGTGGACAGCGAGGGACTCGAACCCCCGACCCCCTGGGTGTAAACCAGGTGCTCTAACCAACTGAGCTAGCTGTCCTTTTCAACAAGCTGGCATCCTGTCTAGCAGGTCTCTTTTAAAAATCAAGTATGAATTTGAAAAAAATCATAGGACCAATGATATCAGGGGTTGCATATATCTATTTTAAAAACCTGAGGCATAAAAAAGCAAGAAAGTGATATGCAGTCCCTTGGTTTTTCTTCTTTTTACCTAAGGCCTCTTCTCCTGCTTTTCTTAAAAATAAAGATTGAAATAGGAGAAAAATGCCTTAAGTTCTGTGTCTATAAAACTTTAATATACCTTTATGGCCAGAGAATATATCATCCTTGAATGCACTGAAGCTAAAAAAGAAGGCAAGTCTCCTTCCCGCTATATGAGTACCCGTAACAAGAAGACTCAGCTCGAACGCGTAGAAAAAAAGAAGTATAACCCTTCTTTGCGCCGCCATACGCTGCATAGAGAGATCAAAAAGTAAGTACAGCTAGAGGCTCATAGTATAGCTTAGCAAAAGTCATCTTCTGTAAGCATAAGCTTTACAACATAAGGCCTATTGTTGACCTGCGTATTAGCTTGTTTGGCCTTTCGCCTTCGCTTTTCAAGCTACGGCGTAATTTTAGCTCTAAGCTCGCGTAAGGGAACTTATTGTCTGAAGTGTCAGGCGTCTCCATACGCTCCTAAGTATGCTGTCTCTCTACATTAAAACGTCGGAAGATAAAAAACTTCAGGCTTCGCTCTTGCGAGCTACCTGTCTCCCGTAGTTCAGGAGCGAAGGGGGAAAGAGTCCAATCTTACTTTTGACGTACCCAGGGAGGCAAAATACAATCATTTCTCAAAAGGTCTAATGCCCTCCTATCCTAAGTAAAGAGATTAAGAAGCAGTGTAGACGACAATAAGATAAAGAAGGATCTGATTTTATTTTTCCGGAGCTATTTTCAAAAAAACAAGCTTTACTTCAGGCTATCTATTTTTAAAGTCAGGTCCATGCAAAAATATATTTTTCTGACTATTTTAGCAGCTTTAGCCCTAGGGTTTAGTGGCTGCGCTGCTCATAGGACGCACGATTCGTCCAAACTCCCTTGGGCAAGACCAGCGCCGTGGGAACAGAATAACCCTCAAATTGGGGCAGGGATTAGCTATTAAGTTTTTTGACTCTAGCAAGGTAGATATTTGCACTAGATTTACTGTGAGAAGTCTTTTTTAACGCAGTTCTAAAAAGGATTTCCTCTGATTTGGCGCTGCTGTCACGCTTCTTTTAAACCAATGCCTATGCGCTTTCAGATCAGTAGGGCCTAAACGCATCTGCCTTTTTTTATCCATTTTTATCATGCACTCAGATAGGCTTTCTTCTTTTCAGGCCGAGGGTGGCACCTTGTACGTACTAGCTACGCCTATAGGCAATCTCAGTGATATATCTGAGCGGGCTTTGGCTATTCTCAAGACGTGTGATAAAATTGCCTGTGAGGATACCCGTGTAGCACGCAAGCTTCTAACCCATTTTGATTTCCATAAGCCTTTAGTATCCTACCGAGATGAGAATGAGACTCAGCAGGCTATAAAGCTTGTAGAAGAGCTAAGGCAAGGTTTGTCCATAGCTCTGCTTAGCGACGCAGGTACTCCAGCCATCAGCGACCCAGGCTTTCGTGTGGTCCGTTTATGCCGCAAAGAAGGTGTGCCGGTTAGTCCTATTCCAGGGCCTTGCGCTCTTATCACTGCACTTTCAGCTTCGGGCTTGCCTTCGAATGCTTTCTTTTTTGGAGGCTTTTTACCAGCTAAAAAGGCGGCCAGGGTCAGGTTTTTTCAAGCTCAAACCCAGGCAGAGCATACGATTATTTTATACGAGTCTTGCCACCGTATTCAAAGCTTTATGGAAGACCTGCTCGCTTGCCTTGGACCAGAACGCGTCGTCACTGTAGCTCGGGAGATGACTAAAAAATTTGAGACATTTTTGGTAGGGCCTGCAGGCGCTGTACAAGCTCAGCTCAAAGCCCAGAGCACCAAAGGGGAGTTTGTAGTCCTTATAGCACCGGAGGGGTTTCAGCTCTAAGGGCTTGCAAGCCATGCTCACTACCATGAAAGAGCCTACTGTAGCCGTTATAGATCTAGGGTCCAATTCCATCAAGCTTTTGGTGGCTAAGGCAGATCCGTACAGCAAGATAAAACCTCTTTTGTACAAAAGTGAAGATACGCGTATCGCCCAAGGCACGGGCCAGCTTGCATTAACAGATGAGGCTATAACAGCGGCTGCCCAAAGCGTGCACAAGCTATACCAAGCTGCCCTTGATGGCTATCAACCATCCAGGGTAGAAATTGTGGGGACCAGTGCTGTGAGAGAAGCTAATAATAATCATATATTGTCAGAAAAAATTTACGCCTTAACGGGCCTTTTCTTAAGAGTGCTGAGCGGGGAAGAAGAGGCCCTAGCCATTGCGCAAGGTGTGCAGCTAGATCCTCAGCTTCAAGATCTTTCGGCCTTCAATCTCTTTGATCTAGGTGGGGGAAGTCTAGAGCTCATCCATTTTGAAGCGGGTAGAGTAGAGCAAGCCCTGAGCCTCCCGCTGGGGGCCGTTCGTTTGACGGAGGACCTCGTTAGCTATGCTTCCGAAGCCCTGAGCTCTCAAGAGGCAGATGCCATAGCGGATAGAGTGAAAAATAGCATTAAAAATAGTGATTTTAAATATTTTAGTGAGGAATTCTTTAAAAACCAGAGACCCCTCCCCTTAATTGGCACAGGCGGCGCAATGACTATCCTCAAAAATCTTTTTGACAACAATACTCCTTTCATTAAGAAAAATGCCCTGTATGACCTATTTATTAAAGTAGCTAGGGCAGATCTGCAGGGGCGTATTCAGATCCATAAAATCCCCGCTAAGCGAGCAGATATCTTTCCCACAGCGCTTGCTATTATCCTCACACTCTTACAGATGAGCGAGCAAGACAGCATACGCCATTCGTATTATAGCCTACGTTTTGGTCTGGCCTATGAGCTACTAAAGGCTTTAGACTAAACTTCAAGCCCTAAGTATTTTTTCCTGATAATATGCAAGATAGCCTGAGCCGAGAGGCCTTTACGCAAAGACTAGATAGCAATTTTTCCGTCATTGCCTCTGCTGGCTCTGGGAAAACACGGGCGATTGTAGAAAGAGTCATCCATCTTTCTAAGCAAGCACAGCAACAGGGTAAAGACCTGAGCACCTTAGCTGTTCTCACCTATACTCAAAAAGCAGCCCAAGACATGTACGAAAGGGCCTGCAAGGCTCTAGTAGCTACCCAGCAAAGCCCTGCACTCTTACACAGAGCCTTTTTTGGAACTATTCATAGCTTTTGTCTGTCACTTATCCAGGATTATGGAGTGTACATCGGTATACCCCCTAGTATTGAGGTTTTACCCCCTCACGAGAATCTGTGGGAAGAGTTTATCCAATCCCTCACTTCCTGGGATAGCTTTCTGAGCCCTCCTCATTTAGAGTATTTAAGCTCCTTCCTGAAACTATCAGACTACCTAGAGCTAGCAAAGGAATACCCACCGGAGGCCTTTCCTGAACTGGATCTATCTCAACTCACACCCCTGAAAGAACCGGATTTAGCTGCCTTATTACACTTTAGGGGAGACAAGCGAAACCAAGTGCAGGTCCAAGCAGGCCAAGCCTTAGTGCTAAGCTGGAAAGCTGCAAGAGACCAAGGGCACTTCCCGTCAGGCCTTCCTAGCTTTACGAAAGGAGGTAAGGCCTTCCAAGAGCTCTATACAGATTGTTTCCAGCCCTTAAAAACGGCTCTCAGCCAATACTTATGCTGCTTTTTAAAAAGCCTTGCTATAGGCTATAGATGCTTTCGCCTGTCTAAACGAAAACTCACCTATGAAGACCTGGTCTACTATGCAACCCAAGTTCTGCAAGAGCCCAGCAGTGCTACTTTGCTCAAAGCCAAATCCTATGTTCTTTTGCTGGATGAGGCCCAAGATACAGATCCAGCACAGTTTCAGCTCTTGCTAGGCCTGGTAGGGCTTTGGGATGTGAATAAAAATGCTCTAACCCGAGAAAGATCCCGAGGAGGAGCTTTCTGTATGGTTGGCGATCCCCAACAATCCATCTATAGCGAGAGGGCTAGCCTATCTTTTTACCATATCCTTCACGAAAACCTAACCAGCATAGGCGCCTTAGAAGAGCTAAAGTTCACCACCACTTTACGCTGTGCAAAGACTATTGTGGAGAGTATCAATACGCTTTTCCCCAGTATTCTTAGCTCCAAGGCTATAGGACAAGTAGACTTCGTGCCTTTGTATGCAGTAGAACACAAGGAAACTGGGCGTATTTGTATATGGCAAGCTCCTTACAAGGAAGGCGAGGATGAGGATGAAAACTACAAGTCTGAAGCCCTTTTTATAGCTGAAAAGCTTGTTATGAGCCCTCCACAGTTGACCCACTGGGGGGACTTAGCCATCCTTTGCCCTAGAAAACAGTGGCTTCTAGAGATTGGAGAAGCTTTAGAGGCTTATGGCTTACCCTTTCAGCTCCATTCTGGACAAAAAACCCTCGGAGAAGACCCTGCGTACGCCTGGCTCACAGCCTTATGTACGGTATGCAACCGTCCTACCGATGCGTTTGAACTTTTTGGGCTTTTACGAGAGCTCTATGGCCTTGAAGATGCAGCTATTGCTAGGTATATCAAAACTTTTTATCATAAAGATCGCCTCCATCCCCTAAACCTGATCGCTCCCCCTCCAGATACAAGCGCTGTGTTTCAAAGCTTAGCCAGCTTAAAACACTTGCGCGAAACCATCCAAGGCTCTTCGCTAGCAGAGGCCTTTCAGCATATTTTAAAACAGACGTGCCTCGAAGAACGCCTGGCTTGTCTTCCTCTCCAGGCACGCGAAAGAGGCCTTGGCCTAGAACAGCTATACATAGAGGCCAAAAAGGCGGATTTGAAGCAATGCAGCTTAGGAGAATTTGCCCATACTCTCCGTCAAAGGCTTCGTGAAACAGGACCTGAGGTGGCGCCCTTACACAATCATATACAACTCTATACCTGCCATAAGGCAAAGGGCTTAGAATTTGAAGTGGTGATCTTGCCTTTTCTCTCTCGCAAAGTTAGCCGGGCTCCTATAGCTTATCCAGCTTTATATAGGGTAGGAGACCAAACGCAGTTTTTATTAGACGCCAGTCAAATCAGTCCAGAACTCAAGGACTTTGAACGGAGCTACTTTGATGCAGAGCTTGCTCGCCTGCTATACGTGAGCTTTACCCGGGCAAAGGCAGAACTCATCCTCATCGATAGTGGCTCCCCCTCTGGACCGGCCTCACCCAGCTTTGCCGAGTTTTTCGATTTAGGGCTTCTACAGGGCCTGCGGGACAAGGAATAGGATACGGGTAGTTCTTCTTTAGACCACTTGAGTGCCAATAGGTTTTAACTATTAAGGGAGCGAAACAGGGTTTCGATACTCCATCTGGACCGATAAAGATCTAGAGGACTTCTTTTTGGTGAGTTATGTGCTACAATAATTAGACTGCCATCTTTGAGGCGTTTAGCGGTTACCGAAGTGGTCACTTCAGCTTTTTCTCCCAATCGTACAACTAAAGTTCGGCTTTTCCCTACGGGTAAACTGCGAAACCATTCATGAATATAACGACGCTCTTCGCCTTGGAAAGCCCAGTTCCCTCAGATCCCTTGCGAAAGCCGGTATTATCTTCGTTGGCCTGCCAGGCGTCTCCCTACGCTCTTAGCTATGCTGTCTCTCTACATTAAAACGTCGGACGATAAAAAGCTTCAGGCTTTGCTCTTGCGAGCTACCTGTCTCCCGAAGCTTCAGCGTAGTGGAGATGCCTGACACGTCGGGAGACAGGTATCTTTTAAAGCGACTTGTCGGGCGAAGCTCAACGAGCGAAGCCTGAAGCCCGAAGCCCGACTTGTCGGGCGTAGCTCACAGAGCGTAGCCCGATCCCTCTAAAAGTTATTGGAGATCCCTTTTTGACCGCAGGCATTACCCCATTTTATACCGCCTTGCCCCCTCCCGTTTCACTGTTTATGCCCTCTAAATTTTTTTTGTCAGGTAGTTTAAACTGGAACCATCTTTTAGCTTGATTTTTCAATCTAGATACCCTAAATCTAGGGGGCTCGGTAGCAAAATAAGTCAATCCTTTCGTCTCCCTCTTCATCCAGCACAGCCCGGGAATCCTTTACAGGAGCCTAAAAAGCATTTTTATCGAAAATTAGGCTTGACATTTGCACCCTTTTTCCTAAGGATGCTTCCCTTTAAGTTTAGGAACTATCATGGCAAATATCAAATCTTCCAAAAAAGATATCCGTAGAATCGCAAAGCGTACCGCTAGAAACACTCAGGTCAAAAGTACGTTTCGTACCCTTGGCAAGAAAGTGCTCAAGCTAGCCCAAAGTGGAGACATCGCCGCTACCCAAGTAGCAGCTCGTGCCTTTGTTTCAGCCCTGGATAAAGCAGCCAAAAGGGGCATCATCCACGCAAACAAGGCCAATCGCCACAAGAGCGCTGTCGCTCAGTATGTCTTTGCAAGCACCTAAAGCTTTTCTTGTTTAGCCCCCCCTCCCCCTATCTAGGGTCAAGGCTTCTCATGAAAATGCCCAGGGTATCTTGTAGAGTTTTGAGATTTGTATCTTAGTTGCTATCTCAGTTCTTAAGAGTAGCGTAGCATAAGGCTAAACTAGCTCTTTGTTCTTTCATTTTTTAAAAAATCAGTATCAAAAATCGTTTAAAAAGCTAGGCGGTTTTTTTTCTTAGAGAGCCTATTTCGTTCTTGAATAGAAAAAAAACCTACCACACCCCTCCCCCCTCTAGCTCATCAAAACTTAAAACATACTGAGACTCAATGTTTACACCTATGGGATATAAGCTCAGCTCCAAGTTAAAAAGCAGACTTTTCCAAGATATAAATTTCACTAAAAGGAAAAATGCCATCCTTGACCTCCCCCCCCATTCACTTTCCTGCCCCACTATTAGGAGATTCTCCACGAACGCTAAGGGCATACTGGTCTAAGCCAGGCATCTTTGCTTTAGAGAAGCCTCCTGGTTTTTTGGCGGCCCTCTCACCCTTCTTTCCCAAAGGCCCTAGTCTAGAAAAAGCTTTAGAAATCAGACTTTCCCCCAAAGAACCGTCATCTCCCCTCCGCGTACGTTCTATTTTTCCCCTAGAGCCCGATTGCAGTGGCGGGGCGCTCTTCAGCACAGAGCCCACCCTTACAGAATACTACCGAAACGCCTACGGATCTTACCAATTTTCCTTTATTTTCAACCTTCTCGTCCAGGCCAATATGCTGGAAGACAGCCTGGATTGCGACCTTCCGATCTTCCACGAACCCCATGCCCGCTTAGGCTTTATCTCCCACAAACAAGGCAAGAAAGCCTATACGCGCTTTCAGCGCCTAGAGCGGCTTAGTCCCTACTACGAGCTCTGGGAAGCACATACTTCCTACCTTAGGCCCTATCAAATCCGCCTGCATGCCAAGGCCTGTGACTTAAAGATCGTGGGTGAAAGCCTGGTGGACAATATTCCCTGCGTCTGTCTATCCGAGCTTAAACGCGGGCGCTACAAGGGCCTAGAAAAGCCCCTCTATCCTGCCTTGGCGCTCCATCTTGCTTTTCTTCGCATGAGCGAGGAGGAAGCCTTTGCCATTCCTTTACCAAAGCCTTTTGAGGTGATGCTCGCTAAGATCCGCAAGCATAGCTAAAGACGGATTCACTACTCCCTGCTCTGCTAGCTGAAGCCTATCTTAGGGCTGATTTAACTGCATTCTAAGCCTAAAAAAACTAAATTCACCCTAAGGCCAAAAAGCAGTTTACTTTCGTTTCCTATTTCAGTATACCTAGATCATTCACCTTAAACCCCTTATTCACCTACCCTAATGCATACTCTAGACGCCATCCAGCAACGCCGCGCTGTAAAAGCCTACGACTCTACCCATACCTTTAAAGAGAGCGAAATCCAGCAGCTCTTTTCATTAGCCATACAGTCACCCACGGCCTTTAATATTCAAAATTGGCGCTTTGTCCTCGTGCAAAATCCGGCTCTTAGACAGCAAATCCGGGCCGTTTCGTGGGATCAGCCCCAGGTGACAGATGCTGCTTTGCTGGTCATTTTTTGTGCAGACCTCAAGGCCTGGGAAAAGGAACCCGGGCGCTATTGGAAAAATACGTCCCCCGAAGTCCAAGCTATGATCCTTCCTGCTATAGACCAGTACTATAGAAATAAAGAGCAGGTCCAACGCGATGAAGCAATGCGCTCCTGCGGTATAGCAGCTCAAACGCTGATGTTAGCCGCCAAGGCCATGGGCTATGACAGCTGCCCTATGGACGGGTTTGACTTTGAGGCCGTCGCCAAGCTGATCCATTTACCTAAAGACCATGTGATTGCAATGTTTGTCGCCATCGGAAAAGCCACAAAGCCTGCCCACCCAAAACCAGGGCAATTAGAGCTAAAAGACGTACTGGTACACAATCATTTCTAATCTAGTAATGGCTCCGGGGCTTGATATGCACGCTTTGGTACAAGTGAGGCTCTAGCTTGGTAATAAAGCGGCTCGTTTGTAGCAAGATAGGAGGGCCATTTGCTGGGCCCATTTTGGGAGACAGGAGGTAAAGGGCATCTTTGGCCCTGGTGGCCGCTACATAAAAAAGCCGGAGTTCTTCAGAGAGGTTGCCCTCTTCTATAGCCCGCTTTAGGGGAAACAAGTTGTCTGCAAGGCCAATGATAAATACTACCGAAAACTCTAGGCCCTTAGCCTGGTGAACGGTGCTGAGGCGAAGGCAGTTTTCTGTCAGTACCCCCTTGTCACTCATCTCAGAGCTAAGGAGCATGAGCTGGCCAAGCAGCTCCGTCATATCCGTATAGCGGGCAGCAAAGACTTTTAGGCTATCAAGGTCATCTACTCTTGCCTGCCAGTTGGGGTAAAGGGTTCTCAAAAAGTCAGTATACCAGCCTTCAATAGCTATAGTAATGATGGCTTCCGGGCTTTCCTGTCCTAGGGCCTCATGCATGTCTTGAAGGCAATAAGCCATGTCTACCCACAGGTCCCTAGCCCCTTCGGGGACTTTAGCGGTTATAGTAGGGTTATCCAGCGCTTTAAATAGACTGATGCCTTCCTTTACGCTAAGTTCGAGGAGCTTATGGAAAAGCTTTTCAGCCGTCCTGGGGCCTACTTTAGGCAAAAGGCCTACAAAACGGCAAAAGGCAGTACTATCTGAAGAATTATTCACAAAACGCAGCTGGGCTACCAGGTCTTTGACGTGCGCTTGCTCAAAAAATCGTACTCCGCTGGTGATTTGATAGGGAATATTCTGCCGAGAAAGCTCTAATTGCAGGTCCATTGCCTGATAGTGGGCACGGTAAAGGACGGCTATGTCTGAAGGCCTTGTACCCGCCTCTATCAGGGCCTGGACACGGCGGATGACAAAATTGGCCTGTTCGCGGGTATCCATCGTCATGACAGCATAAGGGGATTCTCCCCTAGGTCTAATCGAGCGTAACTCCTTGCTGTAGCCTTTCGGATGTTGGGTGAGGATGCCGTTAGCCAAGTCGAGGATATTGGGCGTGCTGCGGTAATTGGTCTGTATCTTATAAATAACAGTGCCTGGATGGCGATCTGGAAAGCTCAGGATATTCTCAATATCCGCTCCACGCCAGGTATAAATGCACTGCGCATCATCCCCTACCGCCATGATTTGGTGACTTGCCCCCAGGGTATCTATAATGGCAGACTGTAAGGGGTTCGTATCTTGGTATTCATCCACCAGGATGTATTTAAATTTTTCCTGCAGCGTCTTAGCCACAGCTGGGTGTTCTTTGAGGAGCTTTAGGAGTAGTACCAGCAGATCATCATAGTCCACCACCTTTTGGGAAATCTTCTTTTCCTGGTATTTCTCCCAAAAGCGTTGGAGCTTGGCTTTCAGGTGAGCCAGCTCTGGTGCCTTTTCTACGAGGGTCGCATCTAGCGTTTTTAAGGTATTTTGCTGATAGCTAAAGATATTCAGGATAAACTTGGACCTAGGATTATCCTTGTTTTTTAAAAATGTAGGGTCTACCTCTCGTATGGCCTCACCCAGGAGGCTGTCAGCATCGCCCTCATCAAGGATATTAAAGCTTTTATCTAGACCTACGAGCGGTCCATGGTTACGGAGGATTCTCTGGCCTATATGGTGAAACGTACCGCCCCAAAAGTGATGTGCAGGCATATGCGTCAGCTCTTCTACTCTCGCTATCATTTCTTTTGCCGCCTTGTTGGTAAAGGTAAGCAGGAGAATCTCCCACGGCTTTAGTCCCTGGCTTAGTAGCCATGCCACACGAAAGGTCAGCGTACGCGTCTTGCCAGAGCCTGCTCCCGCCAAAACCAGGGCCGGCCCCTTCTGGGCGGTAACGGCTAGGTACTGCTCGGGGTTCAGTTCTTTTTCAAAGTCAATCGTAGGCAGGGCCGGAGAGAAGGCCTCAAGTAAAGCTTCCATAATAGCAGGTGGTAAAAAATGAATCTTTCCCACCTTAAAAGCAAAAGCTGCATATGCAATGTTTAAATAAGAAAAATCTACGCTCCATTCTATCGAGTTCCCTGGGTTCGTCAAAAATAAGATCGGAATCCTTCCCCCTACGCTCCTGAGCTACGGGCGACAGGTAGCTCGCAAGAGCAAAGCCTGAAGTTTTTTATCTTCCGACGTTTTAATGTAGAGAGACAGCATACTTAGGAGCGTAGGGAGACGCCCGGCAGGCCAATCCAGATAATACGTAGGTCCGCAAGTGGTCTAGTGAAAAAAATAAGTACACCCGAAACAAGTTTTTTGACACCAAAAAAAATTTTATAAAAAATGTCTTGACTTTTATGATTTAGTACACTAAGAGTCGCAATGCGTGTTTTAATTTATTAATTTTGTAGCGAGCTTGGTCTTATCTTAATAATCATCGATAAAATTATTAAGTCTTCGCACACAGTAATCCAATCAATCAGTCTGAAAATCTTAACTGAAATTCACTATATAAAAATAAATCAAAAACCTTAAAAAACAATAGCATATGAATAATCAAAATCCAATACCCAATTTCAATCTTGAAGATAAAGCCACCTGGAGGTGGAACCATCGTAATCTTATACATACGTCTATAGAAGAAGCAGAGGCGAGTCATATTAAGCAAGTTTCAGGCTGTGTAGGAGGAGTGAGGATTCTTTTAAGTTCTGGCGCTATACCGCATATTTTAGATGCCGTTACAAATCCAAACCTACCAGAGCCTCAGCCCTCTATAGCGTGCCGAACAGCTATTTTTATGTCTGCTCAAGATGTTTGTAAGACGTCTAGAGGCCAAGCACGCACTGAAATTGATGAATTTTTGAATAAATTTCCTGATAATTTAAGGGTAAATAATGCACAAAGGACTTTGATATACAAAACTATAGATAGTTGGTGTACAGCAAGGGATTCTAAAGATTTAAATAATTTTGGTGAAATAACTCAAATAAATTTGTTTCACTTTTTTAATTACCTTTTAAGAGATATTCTTCCTGTAAATAATTTGGAGAATGATATTAATGAAGAAAATTATATTAGGCAAGACCTAACAGAACCCTTATGTCTTAACGGCTTTAACACTTGTTCTATATTCATTAATTGTGCTTCTATTTATTTAGTAAGAATGTTCAATAGGAGTGCTGATGCTCACATACGTGTAATACTAAATAAGCTTATAGGTAATCCTCAAGGAGCAGAAGCCATACAAACTGCTATTCAGAAAGAGATCAGCGCGGATACCTTAATTACCAGTTTAAACTATAAGTGTATTGGAAATGAAAATTTAATAGCCAATTATATCCAACTAGCAGCAGATATGGTCAAGGTGGAGGGGCATGACAGGGTAAATGCAGGAGTGATAAGCGCACTTTTAAGCAGTAGAGAAGGAACGCTAGCACTCATACAAGCAGCTAAAGCTAATCTTTCTCCTCAAAATTTAGCATTAGGTTTAGATAGAGATGAAATATTATTTTTTGGTGGTCTGAAATCATTATTTTTATACAATATACCTGCACAGGTTGATTATATGAATTTAGTAGCAGGTTTAGTCAATGCGCCCAACAGCCCTAGTGTTACTAAAGAGGTAGTCGAAAATTTGATCACCTCCGAAGAAGGGTCGGAGGCTTTGAACTTGGCAAGAACTTGCGGTTTAGGTGATGAGGCGCTAGCCAAAGCATTGCAGGTGGCTATAGATCGAAACAATAATAGCATTGCCAATAACGTACAAAGACAAACCGCTTATATTAAATTTCTTTGTGAAATTATTATTGAGCCCTCGTCCCTCAAAAAAATAGAAGACGTAAGAACTAATGCGATAAATGACTTTTTGAAAGCTGCAAGTAATCATAAAATCAGAGATGCTATATACGAATGCTTTTATTATGAACGGATACAAGCTAAGGCTGTAAAGGTGCTTATGTCGGTTGCTAAAATGCTAGATAAGAACAATCCAAATGTAGTTGTATTGGCTAACTTAAAAACTTATTTAGTTATTACCGATATACTTGCAAAAGAGGCGCAAAACCTAGGAAGCGACGTTAATGATATTATCAATAAATTTAATGAATTTATAACGTATGCTGAATCTTCTAGCAGCATTTTATATAAGGCAAGCCAACTGCATAATATTCGGCCTGAATCGCTCACAAAGCTGATAAAGATTGCAAATAATAACCATGACTATGCGGTTAAGAATATACAACTAGTGATTGACCTCCTTGCATCTACAAAACTAACAGCGGATGAAATGAATCATTATTTGGAATTAGAGGATTCTTCGAAAACAATTAATACTGCTCGAGAGAAAAAAACACCGCATGAAACCATTATTGATACTGTTAGCTCCAGTGTGCGCTCCAGCATGCAATTGAGACAACAAATAGAAAATGCAAACCAAGAACGGGTAAGGACGATAGTCAGTGTACCAGCAGAGGTGCGCATTGTAATTTTAAACACTTATTCTCCAGAGATACGCACACAAGTCATCGCTAGGCTACCGGAAGATATACGCAATGCAGTTGTAGCAGGTTTAAATCAGTAAATCAGTAAAAAAGCATAGCCTATAAAATTTAAATCAAACCCATCATTATAAACAACAGTAACCAAACTTCACTCATTATATGGAATTAAATAATCTTCAGCCGAATAATACCTATAATGCATCTTTTACCCCTAATACGGCTTATGGCGCTGGGAAGCAGGAGGCTCAACCTCAAGCAAGGCCTGTGCCGCCTTTGGGAAGTGCTGCGGATTTGTCTGCCAACCCTTCTGCTAGGAATTTGCAGGAGTATAGCGCTAGTAGCACTCCACAAGGAGCGACAGACCCCTGGACTTGGCAAGAGTATCAACCCATACAGCCAGGAGAGCCGTATATGGAGAAATTAGCGGATGAAGCTATGAAGACCAAGAAAGCGGAGATGCTTTTAAAGCATGCTCGAGAGTATGAAGAGTTAGGGGACTTTAAGGATGCAGAAAAAGCTTATAAAAAGGCTTTAAAGCACACGGAAGACGCAGAACATTATAAACTGTATGCAGCGTGTTTGAAGCAAATCTACCTTAATCTTGCTAGCGCTTCGTCAAAAGATGAAGCACAAGAAAAAACCTATAAAGAGAAAGCTGCTCGGGCTTTTTATTATTTGGGGGAATTGCATAAAAAGCAAGCAGCCTGGAAAGAGGCGCAAACTGCCTATAAAGCCTCCTGCGACCTTGCCTTCTATGAGGCTCCCTTGCAGGTTTTAGTAGACGTAGCGCGGCAGTTAGAGGACACTACAGACATTGCTGCTGCTTTAGAAAAACTGGCTGACTTCTATGTAGAAAAAGGTAAAATAGATTTGGCTGTAGACCAACTAAAAGAGGCGTTTGAAATCGGGAAAGCAGCTAGAATCCTGGAAAAGCTAGAAGTGCTTTACAGACAGGAGGGTGGAGAAGATGCTTTAGAAAAATTAGCTGACTTCTATGCAGAAAAAGGAGCAATAGCCTTAGCCATAGACAAGCTAAAAGAGGCGTTTGAAGTAAGGAAAGCAGCTAAGATCCTGGAAAAACTAGAAGTGCTTTACCGCCAGGAGGGCGGAGAAGATGCTTTAGAAAAACTAGCTGACTTCTATGCAGAAAAAGGAGCAATAGGCTTGGCTATAGACAAGCTAAAGGAGGTGCTTGAATCCAGGAAATCAGCCAAAATCCTCGAAAAGTTAGAAGCTCTTTACAGGCAGGAGGGGGGCAAAAACAGCCAGTCTCAGATGCACGAAGTAGCTATCCAGCGTTTTGAACTGCAGCTTAGCCAGGACCAAAAAAACATAGGCTTGTATAGAAAGTATGCGTGGTTTTTGAAAGATATTGGGAAACGCAACGAAGCAAGGGCGATTAAAGAGCGCATGGATGAACTGCAGGCAGTGGAATCTAAGCTATTGCGTAAACTAGAGCAAAAAGTTGTAAAGCAAAAAATTAAAATTGGAGATTTAAAACGGACAATTCACTCGCAGGCTGGAAAAATTCATCATCTGCAAGAAAACGTACAAGTCAATGCTTCGAATAATGATACAGCTTATACAGCTATCGGTTCCCTACTAACAAGAGTTAAAGCTTTTGAAACTGTTAAGCTTCCAGAACAGGCAAACAGTATCCGTACTGTAAATACACAGCTCGAAAACTTGGGCTGCCACGTTAAATGCTTGGAGGAACAAGTAACGATTTTAGCCCTGAGCTTGAAGGACATAGACTTAGAACCCATTCTGAGTAAAAATCCTTATATCAAATCGTTGAACTTGACTCGGTGTAAATTAGTGACCGATAATGCGTTTAGGCATATCGACAAATGGCCTCAATTGACTTCGTTAAACTTGACTGGATGTAAGTTGATAACCGATGATGCGCTTAGATATATCGGAACATGCACTCAACTAACTTCGTTAAACTTGACTGGATGTAAGTTGATAACCGATGATGCGTTTAGATATATCGGAACACGGACTCAATTGACTTCGTTAACCTTTTCTGGCTGCAATCAGGTGACCGATGAAACCTTCAGGTATATTGGAGAATTCAGTCAATTGACTTCGTTATCTTTTTCTAACTGCACCAAGGTGACCGATGATGCCTTCAGGTATATTGGAGAATTCAGTCAATTGACTTCGTTATCTTTTTCTAACTGCACCAAGGTGACCGATGATGCCTTCAGATATATTGGAAAATGCAGTCAATTGACTTCGTTAGCTTTTTCTAACTGTACTCAGGCGACTGATTATGCGCTTTTGATTATTAAGTTTTTAGGATTCACTCAACTGACTTCGTTAACTTTGCGTGGGTGTTATAAGATCACTAGCGATGCTAGAGAACAGCTTAAGAAACAGATACCGGGGGTGACGATTCACGGATAAGGGCCCCGAGAGATAGCTATTCAGTCTTGCATCTTTAGCGCTGAGGTTTTAAGCTTTTTGGCATCTTGATACCCCCTCCGATGGCCTTTGATGCTGTTCAGCCTGAGCCTGTGTGCGATAGGCGGAGGCGTTATGCGGTGATTTTGGCGGGAGGGAAGGGGGAGCGGTTTTGGCCGTATAGCCGGGCGAAGCTGCCCAAGCACCTGCTCTGCCTTGCGGGGGCAGACCAGCTGATTTGCCAGACCTTTGAACGCCTTAAGGGAGTAGTGCCGGAGGGGCAGATCTACGTCATCACCCATAACAGCCAAAAAGCGGGCATTTTAGCTGCCTGCAAGGGCCTACTGGAAGAAAACCTGCTCCTAGAGCCCATTGCCAAAGATACTGCTCCGGCTGTGGCTGTAGCCTCTCTTTTTATACAGCGCTTGGAGCCCAAGGCTACTATTTTGGTATTGCCAGCAGACCAGAAAATCGAACCTTTGGCGCCCTACCATGCTGCCCTAGAAGCTGCCTTTGCCTGCGCGCAAGAACATCCTGCCATCGTTGTCTTTGGAGCAGTACCTACCTTTCCAGCCACAGGCTATGGCTATATGCGCAAGGGGCCCCTGTTTAAACCCATTCAGCAGGAAGCACTGTTTGGGGTAGGGGGATTCGTCGAAAAGCCCGATATTGCTACAGCTAAAAGCTACATCGCTCGGGGTACCTACCTATGGAACACGGGGTTTTTTGTAGGCTCGAGCTCCACGCTTCGCAAAGCCTATGAAAAGCATGCGCCTAGTATAGATACCGTTATCAAAACTATAGAAGCAGACCTGGAAACAGGAACAACCTGGGAGACAGCCGTGGCTAGGCACTATGAGAGGTTTGAAAAACGTTCGTTTGACTATGCGGTTTTGGAAAAGGCGTCTAATCTTTTAATGCTAGAGGCGAAGTTTTCCTGGGATGACCTGGGCTCCTGGCTGGCCTTAGAGCGGCATACAGCCCCGGATACCCATCATAACATCCGCAAGGGCCTGACCCTCCTGCATGAGTGCCGTAATAACATCATCGTGAGTGACCCTAAGCACCTCATCGGCGCGCTAGGAGTGGATGATATGATTATTGTACACACCCCGGATGCGACGCTAGTTTGCCCCAAGCACAAGAGTGAAAGGATTAAGGAACTGATGAAAATACTAGCTGAGAATGAGGGCCTGCAGGGCTATCTCTAGATTCCTTAGGCATAGTTTGTGCTACTACAGGGACGTTTAGGAGCTTTTTATGCCTAGCTTTTACGATTTTTGGACCCGGTTGAGAAGAACACTGCTGCTGATGGTAGTCGGTATGGAGGGTATTGCCTATATGAGCCTATGCGAAGCCTCTTCCAAGGCCTTAGGCATGCATGATTATAAGTACTATGACTTTTTAGACTACACAGCCTGGGACTTTGCTACTTATGAAAAACCAAAGCGCAAAGCCTTCAAAGGCTATCTAGCAAATGGATTTTCAAACAAACAGCAGGCTTGTTTGTACTTCTTTCCTAAGACCCTCGTGCCCAAGTTTGATAAGACGAAGCTCATATCTCTAGAAAAGGCACAAGAACGGATCCAGCGAGTGAATGCCCAGACCCTTGGCCAGCAAAAAAAAGAGCCAGAAACCCTGCCTGCAGCTTCGCCTGAACCCATACAACCTACTATACCTGCGCAGAAACGTATCGTCAGCCAAGCAGGGGGCAGTCCCGCTCTAGCGGTGCGAGGCATTCAAGAAGAGAAAGGCGCTACTCCTCTGACCCTGAAATCTATAGACCCTACGAGCTCCCTTAGCCCTGAAGATATCTTACTCTTTCTCAAAAAAAAGCTCCCTCCAGGGGGTAACGAAGCGAGTACGGCGGAAGTGGTCGTGCCCTTTCATGTACCGTTAGGTAATACCAACAGCCCCACCCTTTATCCTAGCCAAGCGCTATATACCCAAGAATGAAAGCCTCACGTATGTTTATAGCAGGATGCTTCCTAATCTTAACTATTCTAAGCCCTAGGCTAAAAGCAGAGGAAGCGCAGGTCCACCCGCCACCTCAGCAGATAGAAACGCATAAACGCACGCCAGAAGGAGACGGCCCAGAGGCTTCCCTAGCTCTAGCCTGGAAAGCACAGATAGAAGAGCTACTGCATAAAGCCCGGATTGCCCTTCGCCTCCAAAAGCCAGACTTGGCGGAGCAGTTTTTCATCGAAGCACTCAACAAACAAATGCCCGATATGCAGCGTAAAAGTATCCTCTTAGAACTGGCAGACGTCTTTGAGGGCCTAAAGCGCTATGCCAAGCTCTGCTCTGTTTATGAAAAATATATTGACCTCTACCCCAAGGATGAAAAGGTGGGAGAGCTCTACTTTCGGCTAGCTGAGATCTACCGGGACATTGGCGCGCCTGAAAAGGCCATTGAACGCTATTATAACATCTTAAACCTTTCCTTAAGCGCAGGTGCAGAACAATTTCATACCTTAAAAGAGCGTAGCCTAGAAGCGCAAATGAACATCGCCCAGACCTACCTAGATATGGGAAAGTATGCAGAGGCGAAGCTGTTTTTCAGCCGTTTAAAGCACCTAAAAATCCCTCAAGATCAGGAAGAGACCCTAGACTTTAAACTGGCCTACTGTGCCTACTGCATTCAGGACTATAAGTCTGCATTCCTCAGCCTGCAAACGTTTATTCACACCTATACGCAGAGTGAACATCTGCCAGAGGCGTACTTCATGCTTGCAGATGCGTGCCAGGCCCTCAAAATGCCAGATAAGGCCCAGGAGGCTGTGAAAACCCTCCTCAGCCTTCCTCAAACAGCTACAAGCCCAGAGACCCTTCTGTTTTGGCAGAAAAAGACCGCTAACCAGCTGGCCAATACTTTTTATAAGAATGAGGACTTTATGGCAGCCCTAAAGATCTACCAAGCGATGCTCCACCTGAGCCCTACGGCCGAGTGGCAGTGGCCCATCATCTACCAAATGGGCCTGTGTTATGAAAAGCTTTCGATGTATCCCAAGGCCCAAGAAGCGTATAAGAGCCTACTTGTGCAGGAAGTAGTTAAAAATGCCCCATCTGAAGCACCTGAAGGGTTAACGGACTACCTGAAGTCTATCCAAGAGATGGCCCAGTGGCGTACAGACCACCTGGGTTGGATGATGGAAAGTGAAAGCCAAGTACAAGCTTTATTTAAAATGCCTCAGCTATCTTCCGGCGCCAAAGAATAGACCTCTTGCATAACCTTTATCTTGTTTTATGAAACACCATACCCTCCTTCTATCGTACTTAGAGCTGTTTGATAAGATTTATACCGCTCTGTTAGCTGAACATGAGTGGATGGAGGCCCATCAAAGCCTAAAAGAAGGCAAGCCAGAGGACCTGATGGCGCTTTACCAAAACTTAGAAGAGGCCTTAGAGAGCTTTGCCTACTTCAAAGCCAAGCCGCCCTTAGACAGCAAGAGCCAAGAGCTTATGAAACAAGTGCAAAACAAACTCATGCAACTGATGATGCTGTCCCAAGACAATGAGGCGGCCGTTCTGCGTATGGGGCAAAAACACAGGCAAGCGCACGAGGCCCTCTATACCCCTTCCAGTCAGCGGGTGGGCCTTCTGTATAAAAGCACCTAGCTATAGTTTTTGCTTTTCAAAAGAGTATAGTTCACTTAAGCTAAAACTATGGAAAAACATCATCCCACCCTCGAGGCTGGCGCAGAGGACTTCCTTCGCCATCCCGACTGCTTTAAGCATTGCCTCATCGGGAGCTTGCTCTCCTTTATTCCTATAGTGAACCTCTTTGCGCTAGGCTACCTCTACCGCTTGTCGCAGGAGGTGCAGACGCAAAAAAACTTTAACTTCCTGCCCTGGGAAGGGTGGGGGAGGCTGTTTGCTCAGGGCCTTGTCTTTATGGGATTTAACGCTGTCTTTATCGGCCTACCTATGCTGCTGGCCTGGCTTTTAAAGCATCTAGTTATTGTATTGAGCTTTAATATCATGGGCTTTTTAGCAAACATCCCCATCAACCTTTCTGCCTTCATAGGGCCTAGCCTCTGCGTGTCTGCCCTTTTTCGCTACCATCAGACCAAGAGCTTTCAGTCTTTATTGAACCTAAAGGCCCTCATCCAACCGTTGCTGGAGCAGTGGCCGAGGGTTCTCCTGGCTAACTTTTGCCTTTTAGGCTTTATGGGCGTACTCGCCCCACTGTATGGCGTCGCGAGCTTTGTGGGCTATGCGTTTTATATCTATTATATGGGCGGGGTGTTCGCCTTCGCCAAGGCTACGGCGTAATCCTAGTCAGGGCATAGTTCGTAGAACAACGCCTGAAGATCGAAGTCTGAAGGGGGACCTGCCGCCCGTAGCTCGATGTTTCGAGCGTAGGGTGGAGGGGTAGTGGAATCTATAGGTTGTTTAATAGATATTTAGCCCTGGTATTTGTCTCTTAAGCTGCTCTTTAGCATTGCTAGTAAGCTGAGTGCAACCCTGCAAGTTGAACGAAGTGAGCCGAGTGAGGCCTGCAAGATGCCGCAAGCCCGCATCGCTAA
>JACCDN010754182.1_pt1 | contig 47475 bp, 48 predicted proteins | sample 7441691 | NCBI WGS metagenome assembly JACCDN01 (sample SAMN15323439, study PRJNA562643) | freshwater metagenome | isolation source: river surface water | place: USA:Blue River Watershed | collected 2017-08-16 | reverse complement strand
CTGTAGCTCAGTCGGATAGAGCACCCGCCTTCTAAGCGGGTTGTCGCAGGTTCGATTCCTGCCAGGCGCGCACTTCCCGGGATATGACTCTAGAAAAAAGAACGGCCAGGCTGGTCGCCTGGCCGTTCTTTTTTACCCTCGAGATTGAGAAGTTTTAACCGATCTTTGCTACCTGTGAAAGTGACTTCTTGAGAAGTTCGCCATCGATAACTGAGAAGCCGAGATCTTGTCCGACATCATTTGAGCACTTAGGTGACAAGATGAAGTTCGCAAACTCTTTGACTGCTGCAGCCTTTGACTTATCTGGATACTTTGTATCAGCCAAGAGGTAGGAGACGATACCGAGTGGGTATGCGCCCTTTTCGGTAGTTGCATAATCAAATGTCAACCAACCATTTGCATCCTGTGATGCTGATGCGAGGAAGGCGCTGACTCCAGTTGAATCTGGAACTACTGCAGCCCCTGATGGGTTAATCAAGTTTGCAACCTTGAGCTTATTCGCAGTTGCGTAGTTCACCTCAGCGTATGTGATTGAGTAAGGAGTCTTTGCTGCAAGCTGTGCAACACCAGTTGATGATGATGCACCGACGATACGGCCAAGGTTTGCCATGTCGTTGATATTTCCAGGGAATGAATCCTTGAAGACTTTATTCTTTGGCTTAGTCCAGATTGCTGGAGCGCTCTTTGCCAAATAGTTGGTGAAGTTCTCGCTTGTTCCAGAACCCTCAGAACGATAAATCACGCTGATCTTCTGGTTTGGAAGAGTGTAGAAGCTCTTCTTTGTTGATGTACGAACAACGATTGGATCGCCCTTGGCATCCTTTACAAGGTTGCCGTTCTTATCTTTGCGATACACAACTACAGTGACCGAACGGTTGTTATCTGCAACGATAGCTGGATCGTTCCACTTTGTGATCTTGCCAGAGAAGATTCCTGCAACAGTTGTTGCTGAAAGCTGCAACGGTGTCTTTGATGGAAGATTGTGAAGAATGGCAATTGGTGCAGCAACCAATGGAACGTGGATCAGCGATGGACGCTTTGAAGCTGCTGTATAGGCACCATCTGTCATCCAGAAATCACCGATCGACTTATCTGAGTTTGCCTGACCTGTGCCAGAGCTTGAAGATGCGTAAGTAAATGTGTGAGTTGTTGCATTGGCAAAAGGAGCCTTACATGCTTCGATGAGAAGCGCTGGGAAAGATGCGCCTGAACCTTGTAGATCAACGGCATGTGCTGGTGTTGAAGCAACTAGACCGAACGCGAGTGCAATCGATGCAACTTTCGCGAACTTTGAAACTCTCATTATTTCCCCTTTAGGATTCACGTTAGGTTTTTCCTAACAGGGAGAAAGTATTGAATCAGGATGAATCGGCCACCTTTTATTGGATAACGTAGGTAAACAATTAGGTGAACAATTGGTGCTATTTAGCCGAAGCGGCCAGTTACGTAATCCTCGGTTCGCTTGTCTTTAGGGCGAGAGAAGATCTCACTGGTAGGTGCCGTCTCAACCATTTCACCTGGGCCGCCGTCAGATAGGAAGAAGGCTGTGTAATCAGAGACTCGGGCAGCCTGCTGCATATTGTGGGTAACGATGACGATAGTCATTGATTGTGAGAGCTCACGAATTGTCTCTTCAATACGAAGGGTTGAACCTGGGTCGAGTGCAGAACATGGCTCATCCATTAAGAGAACCTGGGGAGAGACAGCCAGTGAGCGCGCAATACAGAGGCGCTGCTGCTGTCCACCGGAAAGAGATCCGCCATGAGCACCGAGGCGATCTTTTACCTCTTTCCAAAGTCCTGCACGAGTTAGGCACTCTTCAAGGAGTTCATCTTTATTGGGAACTTTAAGCTGAGCCAACTTAAGTCCTGAAAGAACGTTCTCACCAATTGTCATCGATGGGAATGGATTTGGCTTCTGAAAAACCATGCCGATTTTTAAGCGAATCTTAGTTACATCTGTTCCCGGAGCGTAAACATCTTTACCATCGAGAAAAACTTCACCGGCCATTGCTGCCGTTGGAATAAATTCGTGCATACGGTTGATGGTGCGGATAAATGTTGACTTGCCACAACCAGATGGCCCGATCAGCGCTGTTACTGTGCCAGCAGCGAAGTTGAGGTTAATGTCAGAGAGAACGTGATTCTTTCCAAACCATGCATGCACTCCACGGGCCTCAAGACCGGTGCCTAAAACCTTAGGGCTCTCCGGTGTGACCATATCGGTTGTTGTCATCGCTTAACCTTTCGTGAACTGAGCGAACGAGCTGAGATAAAGAGAATCAGAATTACAACGATCAAAACTAAGAGTCCTGCCCATGCACGAGTGATCGCTTCTTCGGAGCCTGCGTTAAATGATTTCCAGATGTAATACGGCAGAGAACCAAATGGGCCAGAGAATGGATTTCCATTGACCTTATCGCCACCACCCGTAAGTAGAAGAAGAGGCGCTGTCTCACCAGCGATACGGGCAACTCCGAGAATCATTGCTGTGATGAGTCCGCTGCGTGCTGCAGGAAGAACGATCATTGCAACTGTTCGCCACTGAGTACCGCCAAGAGCTACACCGGCTTCGCGAAGATCAGATGGGATGAGCAGGAGGACTTCTTCAGAGGTGCGGGCGATAGTTGGAATCATCAAAATTGAAAGTGCGAGTGCTCCCATAAATCCGGAGTACTGCTTTGTGATGGGATACAAGATCGCAGAGAGGATGAAAAGACCCGCCACGATTGAAGGCACGCCAGACATCGCTTGAACAAGAAATTTAATGGGGCGCATAAAGCGACCTTTGATCTCTGTCATGTAGAGCGCTGTAAGAATTCCTAACGGAACGCTGATAATCAAAGCGATTACAACCATGATCAGAGTTCCGGTGATCGCATGCAAGATTCCACCATTTGTTAGTGGATCTGTTGGTGTTGCCATTGACATATCAGACTTGAAGAGATTAAAGGAAATTCCCTTATATCCCTTGGAAATAACCGTTGCCAAAATACTTGCAATCGGAATCAAGGTTGCAACTGCGCCGACTACGACAAGGCTACTTACGACTGCATCCTTTGCTCCGGCACTTCCGCGAGTAATTCCCTGATAGAGCCCTGTGAATGCGGCATAGACCAGGAAGAAGATTGCAAAGTATGCAAGTTTTCCATTCATTGGAGAGAACTCAACAAAGTAATATGTGACAACAACGGCAGCGATTAGAACTAGAAGATCACGCAAGCGATCTTTAGGTGTTGCAGCCCATGGCTTTCTAGGTGTTGGAATAGTTGTCATCGTCCAGACTTTCCTGTCCGCTTAACAATGAAGTCAGCCAAAGCGTTAACTCCTAGCGTCATCACAAAGAGAACCAGGCCTGCTGCCATCAAAGCTTTAATTTCATAAGGGCTAGCTTCGCCGAATTTAAGAATGATCAGCGATGCCACGTTTCCGCCTGCGCCAAGGAGCACATGCCAGTTGACCTGGAAGACAATGTTCAAAACAGTGTAAACAGCTACCGTCTCGCCCATAGCGCGGCCAAGACCAAGCATTGCACCACCAATAACGCCGCTGCGACCGTGTGGGATTACAACAGCTTTGATCATCGCCCAACGTGTTGCACCGAGCGCGTAAGCAGCTTGAATTCGATCAAGTGGTGCTTGTGCAAAGACTTCGCGAGAGACAGAGGTAATGATTGGAATAATCATGATTGCAAGAACTACCCCGGCAACAAATGGCGAGCGCGTAACAAAGTAAGGCTTGACTTCAAAGAGTGGAATAAAACCTAAGTACTTATTGATCAGCTTCGCCCAATACTCAACGCTCGGCATAAGCACCAAGAATCCCCAGATACCAAAGAGGATTGAAGGAAAAGCTGCCATCAAATCAATAATCGCGATAAGAATTCGCTTCAACCAATTGGGTGCATAGAAATTAAGGAAGAGTGCAGAAAAGACAGAAATTGGAACAGCGATGACGACAGCAACAAGTGCACATAAAATTGTGCCAACCAACATCGCTGCCAACCCAAAATTACTTTCAATGACATTGCCAGCATCATCTGTGGTGATAGACCATTCCGAGCTAGTAATAAATCCAAAACCTTCTTTAACGATGACTTGGAAACCGCGGTAACCCAAGAATGCGGTGATCAATCCGAGAATAAGGAGCGAAGAGAATCCACCGGCGGTAACAATTGCACGGAAGACTCGATCAGATCGTCGCGGCTCGGTGGTGATCTCGCGAGGAGTCACCTCTTCGATTGCGCTGGTCATGGCGCTCATCCTGCATCGCCTGCGAAGAATTAATGCGGATAGTTGGTTAACAGAAGGTGAACGCGTGCTGAATTCACGCTCATGAGCGGTAACCCCCTAAACTGCGCCACATGGCCACCGAACTCCCCCATCTAATCTGGATTGATTGCGAAATGACAGGTCTCTCCCTGGAAAAAGATGTCTTGGTTGAGATTGCCGTCCTTGTGACCGATTCAGATCTCAACGTGATCGGAGAGGGCATCGACCTAGTGATCAAGGCGAGCGCAGAACAGCTCGAGGGCATGAACGAGTTTGTGACCCAGATGCACACCTCCTCAGGGTTGATCACCGAGATCCCCAATGGCATCAGCGTCGAAGCGGCAGAAGATTCGATCTTGGCCTATCTAGCCACAGCCGGAACCGTCGAGGGCAAGTCACCACTGGCGGGAAACTCAGTAAGTGTTGATCGCAATTTCATCATGCGCGATATGCCTCGCCTTAACCAATACCTTCACTATCGCACCGTGGATGTCTCGAGCATCAAAGAGCTAGCCCGCCGCTGGTATCCAAAGATCTACTTCGCAGCCCCTGCCAAGACGGGAAATCACCGAGCCCTTGGAGATATCCAGGATTCAATCGAAGAACTCAAGTATTACCGCGCCAATGTCTTCATTGAGAGCCCGATCTCGGGGGCAAATCCCCCTGCGGAAAAGGTAGACTAACCCCGCACAGCACATGGTGGGCGTAGCTCAGCTGGTAGAGCACTCGGTTGTGGTCCGAGATGTCGCGGGTTCGAGCCCCGTCGTTCACCCCAAGTTTTCTCTCGAGAAGTACTCTTCAATCAGGTTCCAAGCACGACCCTACAGAAAGTGTCATCCATATGATCTTCGATGTTGTCGTTGAAATTCCAGCGGGTTCGCGCAATAAGTACGAAATCAATCACAACACCGGTGAAGTCCGCCTCGATCGCATGCTCTTTACAGCTACTCGCTTCCCGCACGACTACGGTTTTGTGAAGAACACACTGTCCAACGATGGTGATCCACTTGATGCGTTGATCATGCTTGATGAACCAACATTCCCAGGCTGTGTTGTCTCCTGTCGCGTTATCGGAATGTTCCGCATGACAGATGAAAAAGGTGGCGACGACAAGCTCTTGTGTGTTGCAGCAGGTGACATTCGTAAATCAAATCTCAATGATTTAGATGATGTTCCAATTTACGAACTTGAAGAAATCAAACACTTCTTTGAGGTCTACAAAACTCTCGAACCAGGAAAAGAAGTACACGGTGGCGATTGGGTTGGACACGATGCAGCAGAAGAGGAAATTCTCGCTTCTTATAAGCGTTATCAAGATAGCCACTAAGATAAGAGCCAATTAAGGAGAGATAAATGGCTGCAATAAATAGCGGAGATACAGCCTGGGTATTGGCAAGTGCAGCCCTCGTTCTCTTTATGACGCCAGGTTTGGCAATCTTCTACGGTGGAATGGTTCGCGCTAAGAGCGTTCTTAACATGATGATGATGTCCTTTGCGGCAATCGGAATCACCACAATCATCTGGGTTCTCTACGGTTACTCACTTGCATTCGGTACCTCACAAGGTGGCTTGATCGGTAGCTTCGAGCATTTAGGTCTTGCTGGAACTCTTGATCAAATTACTGGCGCAGAAGGCCATCAGATACCTGTACTGGCCTTTGCAATGTTCCAATTAACTTTTGCCATCATCACTGTGGCTCTGCTTTCAGGTGCAATTGCAGATCGCGCAAAGTACGGATCATGGGTCCTCTTCGTTGCCGTCTGGATCACCTTGGTCTATCTACCTATCGCACACTGGGCCTTTGCAGCTCAAGGTGGCACAGGTGGATGGATTATCGACAAGCTCGGTGCCCTCGATTTTGCAGGCGGAACAGTTGTTGAGATCAACTCAGGTGCTGCAGCTCTTGCTTTAGCAATCGTTCTTGGAAAGCGCGATGGATTTAAGCGCGATCCAATGCGCCCGCACAACATGCCGCTTGTTCTTCTCGGCGCGGGAATGCTCTGGTTTGGTTGGTTTGGATTTAACGCAGGAAGCGCCCTTTCTGCAGGCTCACTTGCTGCAACAGCGATGATCAATACACAGATCGCTTCAGCTGCAGCATCAATGACATGGATTCTCTATGAAAAGCGTCGCGACGGTAAGGCAACAACACTAGGCGTTGCATCTGGTGCAATCGCAGGTGCTGTTGTGATTACTCCAGCTTGTGGTTACGTCAATCCACTTGGCGCGCTGATCCTTGGTCTCATTGCAGGAGTTGTCTCTAATTACGCTGTCTCTCGCAAATATAAATTCGGGTACGACGATTCTCTCGACGTCGTTGGTGTGCACGGTGTCAGCGGGCTTGTAGGAATGCTTGGTATCGGACTCCTTGCTACTGCAACTGTCAATGCAACCGGTCTTGAGGGTCTTTTGATCAACGGATCATCAGAGCTGCTAACACGTCAGATCATTGCCATCCTTGCCGTTGCTGCATTCTCATTTACAGCAACATGGTTGATCGCAACGTTGATTCAACGCACAATCGGATTTAGAGCAACTCGCGAAGAGGAGCTAGAGGGCTTGGATACTAAGTTCCACGCAGAATCTGCTTATGACATCACCGGAAATTCAAATAGGTACTAGGAAAAGAGCGACAGATGAAACTCATAACAGCCATTCTTAAGCCATCAAAGGTTGATGATGTGAAGGTAGCGCTGCAAGCTGCTGGTATCCAAGGTATGACAGTCTCTGAGACTCGCGGCTTTGGTCGCCAGAAGGGCCATACCGAGATTTATCGTGGTGCTGAATATCGCGTTGATTTCCTACCTAAGGTTCGCGTTGAAGTTCTTGCAGAAGATAACGAAGTTCAATCAATCGTTGACACGATTGTTGAGGCAGCGCGCACTGGTGCAGTTGGCGATGGAAAGCTCTGGGTAACACCGGTTGAGCAAGTCATCCGCATTCGCACAGGCGAGCGCGGAGATGACGCAATTTAATTTCGATTAACCTGACGGCAATAACTGCTTAGGGCAGGCTGCAAGTATTCGCGTCATTGCCTCTTTCTCTGGCACGGTAACCCATAACGAATACTTAGCCTTTACTGCAATCTGCTGTGCAACATAGGTACATCTAAAACTCTTCAATGGAGGCAACCATGTTGCAGCATCGCCATCACCTTTCTGGGAATTCAATCGTCCCTTAACTGCAAAGAGATTCAATGGATCATTTGCCAACGCAGTTCTCTGAGTAACGGTTAACTTAAATGCACCTGTCTGCCAGGCATTAGAGAGTGCAACAACATGATCAATCTGCACTTCCATACTCGTTACATTTCCGCGGACGAAGTTAATAGTCTCCCCCGAATACCGATCGATGAGAATTCCGCTCTCAACAACGCAATTCCGGGTCTTCACCTTGTAGACAATCTCGGTGAGATCTCGCTTCAACATGTCATTTCTTGTGTCACAACCATTGCGGTCGACATCTGCCCATGTCTGTCCGAATTGGGCTCGGGTATAACCCGTCTTTGGGGCGCGACCTTTGACCGGCAATGAAGAGAGAGCTGATACGGCGGTGACCTCTGTGGCTTGGGAAAATGTGGTTGCCTGGGCTGTTTCGATAAAACCAGAGGCTGAAATTGCCCCGATAAGGGCTATGGCTAGCCTGATCTCCCAGCGACTCATATCTCAATCATTACGCGTGGCAGGTGGCAAAACAAGGGCAAACACACTGGTAGGGTCTGCTCTGCATTCAACGGTTCCGGCCGATGGATGCCCCGGGTTGTTAGCTCAGTTGGTAGAGCAGGTGACTCTTAATCACCGGGTCGGGGGTTCGAGTCCCTCACAACCCACTTATAAGTCCTGGTAACAGGTCTAGTAAGTAGCTCTTCCGCCAGAAGCATCAAAGGTAAATCCGGTTGTAAATGAGCATGCCTTAGACGCCATGAATGCCAAAATCTCTGCAGCTTCTTCTGGCTCCCCCACGCGTCCCATTGGAATGCGAGCCAGCATGTACTTCAAAGTTTCATCACTAGTTCCAGCATTAAAGGGCGTACGAATCACTGCAGGAGCAAAGGCGTTAATTGTTATTCCTTCGGCGGCAACTTCTTTACCGACTCCTTTTATGAATCCAATCATTCCCGCTTTAGAGGTGTTGTAGGCGTGCATACCTGGATTGCCTTCTTTACCGGCAATTGATGCCACATGCGCGATACGCCCATACTTCTTTGATTTCATATGTGGAATCACAGCTTGAGTGAGCCAGATAGTTCCAAAGAGATTGATTGCGATCGTTTTCTCGAAGGCGCTCCAGTCAAGATCTTCCAGTTTTGTATTTGTGGGTCCAACAATTCCGGCAGTATTTACAAGAGCGTCAATTTTTCCATGCTCGGCAATCACGGAATCCACGAGAGCTTTAATACTCGTTTGGTCACTCAGATCAACGCTCTTTACCTGCGAATCATTTAGTCCCAATTCGCTTTGGAGAGTTGTAAGTCCTGCCTTGTCTAAATCGGCAATGACGACATGTGCGCTGCGGGAAGCTATCAATTGTGCAGCAGCTCTACCGATACCACTTGCTGCTCCGACTACTAAAACTACTTGTCCGGAAAAATCTCTAAGGTCGGTTGTCATAGCCACTCCCCTGCTCCAGGTATGAAGCACACGGTAAATTCTTCTCTAATGGTAGGGCTTAGGGGTCTAGCGCGGTAAAAAATTGAGGTCTAATCTTTCGGGATGGATAAAGTAGCAATCGTCACTGGCGGCGCTAAGGGCATCGGCTTAGGTAGCGCGCAACGCCTATTGGAAGATGGCGCTTCCGTTGTCATTTTCGATCTTGACGAGAAGGCGATCGCCAGCGCAGAAGCAGAATTTGCCAGCTACGGAGAACGTTTCTCAGGAGTCAAGGTAGATATCTCATCCGATGCGCAGGTAAAGAAGGCCGTCACCGATGTTGGCAACAAATTCGGTCACATTAATTATTTGGTGAATAGTGCCGGCATCCAAACATATGGAACTGCCGAAGATACTTCTGAGGAGCTGTGGGATAAGACATTTGGCGTCAATGTGAAGGCTATGTATTTGACAGCTAAGTATGCAATTCCTTTTATGCGCAAAGCAAAAGGTGGATCGATTGTAAATATCTCATCCGTGCAGGCTCTTTCTAATCAGACGAATGTCCTAGCTTATGCATCTTCGAAGGGTGCAGTAAATGCACTTACTCGAGCGATTGCTGTCGACTATGCCCCAGAACAGATTCGCTGCAATGCTGTTCTTCCTGGCTGCGTAGATACACCGATGATTCGTGCGACGGCAGAATCTTTTGCTGGCGAACGAAGTGCGGAAGATTTCTTACATGAATGGGGTTTGACTCATCCCATTGGGCGTATGGCAACGATTCATGAGATCGGTCAGCTGGTTGGATTCCTATGTTCCGACAAATCTTCCTTTATTACTGGATCTTCATACGTCATCGATGGCGGAATGACGTCACAATTACCAAATAAGCTCACTTAAGAATGAGGCAGAAGGGATGCCCTTCTGGATCAAAGAACACTTGAAAGTGTTCAGCTGTTTGATAATCAGATTGCACCGCCCCAATTGCAATCACCTCAGCACGCGCCTTCTCCATATCTGTTACGTGAAAATCTAAGTGCGCTTGCTGAGCAATTGGTCCAGTTGGCCATGTGGGTGGTTGATGGCTCTCAACTTTTTGAAAAGCCATCTTTGTTGCGCCATGTTCGTCCAATAGTTCTAGCCATGTGACATCTTCTGGAGCGAAATCTCCTAGTGGTTCCACTGGCCATCCAGTGATCTTGGAGTAAAAGTCGGCGAGTGCGATGGGATCCTTACAATCAAGAGCTGTATATGCATATTTAGCGATAGACATAGGCGGCAGCGTAACCTTTTTGTTATCTCAAAATCCTCTTTTACATACACTCAGGGACTATTTTTGCTCCCATGACCAAATTAGCCTCTCGCCTCGTCGCCCTCCTTTCCCTTGCGGTTCTATTTATTTCCGGAGTTCCAGCGGTTTCGTCAGCGGCTACTCCTGCGGTCGTAAAACTGACCGTTCACTACCAGCGGGCAGATTCTGAATATACAAATTGGAATCTTTGGCTCTGGAAGAACGTCACGACAGGTTCTGATGTCGATGTCAATAAGGCGGGCGTTCAATTTACTGAAAGCGATGACTTCGGAAAGATTGCCCGCGTTGACATTGAAGGAATGAATAAATTTGAGAGCGTTGGCATCATCGTTCGCAAAGGTGAATGGCTAGCTAAGGATGTAAGCGCAGATCGTTTTATCACTAAGTTTAAAGATGATGGTGCAACAGAGATTTGGCTACGCCAAGGCGATCCAGTTATTTATTACGAGAAGCCAACCGGTGCGGCCCAAGAACCTGCAGGAAGCAAGTTAGCGAAGTTCTATGACTCAGCTGACTTTGCCTCCAAGTACACCTACACAGGTAACGATTTAGGAAACACATATTCAAAGACAAGTACGAAGTTCAGAGTTTGGGCGCCAACTGCGACCAAGGTAGATCTTGTGACCTATGCCGCTGCAGATGGTTCAACATCAAGTGGAGTCCTTACCTCTATGACTTCGAGCGTTAATGGCACATGGACGGCAGAGCTAACAGGAGATAAGAACGGTCTTATCTACAACTATCGCGTGACGGTTAATGGCGCTATCAATGAAGCGGTCGATCCATACGTTCGAGCTACGACAATTAATGGCGTGCGTGGAGTCGTTGTCGACCTAGATAAGACAGATCCGACTGGCTGGAGTACGAAAAAGCCAGCCTTTAGTGGCAAAGCTACGGATGCGATTATTTATGAACTCCACGTACGAGACCTATCAATGGATCCGTCCAGTGGTATCCCGGTTGTTAATCGAGGTAAATATTCAGCCTTTACCGTTCTGAATTCCGCTTACAACGGAATCAAAACCGGAGTCTCAGCGATCAAAGAGCTCGGAGTCACTCACGTTGAGCTACTTCCAATCTTTGATTACGCCTCTGTAGATGAGGCGTCCCCAACATTTAACTGGGGTTATGACCCAATGAATTACAACGTGCCTGAGGGCTCATATAGCTCTGATCCAAAGAATCCGACTGCTCGAATAACCGAGCTCAAGGCTGCGATTCAAGCTATGCATAGTCAGGGCCTTCGCGTGAATATGGATGTTGTGTACAACCATGTCTACGCCGCGAGTAATTTCAGCCAAGAGCTCATTGTCCCTGGGTATTGGTTTAGAACTGATGAATCAGGAAACCTCACAAATGGCAGTGGCTGCGGCAATGATGTTGCATCCGAACGTCCAATGGTCCGCAAATTTATCGTCGATTCGGTCAAGTACTGGGCAAGTGAATACAACCTCGACGGATTTAGATTTGATCTGATGGGCCTGATGGATATTCAGACAATTAACGAAGTAACTGCTGAATTAAAGAAGATTGATCCAACAATTATCGTCATTGGCGAAGGTTGGGATATGGGCACGCTGCCTGCTGAATTACGAGCAAATCAGAAGAACGTATCCAAGCTCAACAATGTCGCATTCTTTAACGATCAAATCCGAGATGGTCTTAAAGGTTCTGTCTTTACACCTGCAGATCCAGGTTGGGCCACAGGAAAGCTAACAGCGCGTTCTGATGTCACCGCTGGAATCGTTGGCAACACCGAGCACAGTGAGAACATGGCAGCAAAGTGGATTACCCAAACTCCTGCACAGGCTGTCAATTATGTGGAGTCACACGATAATTTAGCTCTAGCGGACAAGATCACCGCCAGCGTTAAAGGCGTGACACCTGCTGGAATCGCTCAGTTAAGCCACTTTGCTACATCTGTCGCATTCTTATCCCAAGGCGTTCCATTCATGCAGGCTGGACAGGAATTCTTGCGCTCTAAAAATGGAGATGAAAATAGTTACAAATCAAGCGATGAGGTGAACTCACTCAAATGGTCAACCAAGAGTAAGTATGTGGCTACGACTAAGTACTTCCAGGGCTTGATCGCACTCCGTAAGGCACATCCTGCCTTCCGCATGAGTACCACTGCTCAACTCAAGGCGAATCTGAAATTCATCCCGACTACCAATGATCTGATCGCCTACACACTCAATGGTGCGGCGGTGAAGGATTCAGCCAAGACGATCCTGGTTATTCATAACCCGAATCTAGGAACTTCTACATTGACCCTTCCGACCAAATCCAAGTGGTCTGTATTTGTAAAGGGAGTTGTTGCCGGGAACAAGGCCATTGAGACCTTAAATACCAAGACGATAAGCATCCAGGGTCAATCAACAATGGTTCTTACGCAATAGCCGCTATCGCTGTTGCAGCACATGGTCATAAGACCGTGGAGTGATCTGATATTTGCGAGTAAGGCTGCGATACTTCACCTATGTTTGAAGCGCTCTTTCTGGGATTGATTCAGGGTCTTACAGAGTTCCTGCCTATCTCCTCGAGCGCTCATCTACGTCTTACCGGCGAATTTCTCCCTAATGCTGGAGATCCTGGAGCTACCTTTACCGCGATCACTCAGATTGGAACAGAGCTAGCAGTCCTGATCTACTTCAGAAAAGATATTGTCCGCATAGCCGCTGCCTGGCTATCAAAGGTTGTATTGCGTAGAGAGATTCCAGGAAGTTCGCCGCAAGATGTTCGCCTCGGGTGGATGATTATTCTGGGTTCACTACCAATTGTTCTTCTTGGATATCTCTTCCAAGAAAATATACGCGATACCTTTAGATCACTCTGGTTGATTGCCATTGTCATGATTGTCTTTGGCATCATCCTTGGTATTGCAGATAAATATGGAAAGAGCGAACGAGATCTTACAAAGCTCACCCCGCAACATGGCTTTGCTTATGGCTTTGCCCAGTCACTTGCCCTGGTTCCAGGCGTATCACGTTCAGGTGCCACGATTGCCATGGGTCGAATCTTGGGTTATTCCCGTGAGAGCGCACTTCGGTATTCGTTCTTACTCGCCGTCCCTGCAGTCTTTGGAAGTGGCTTCTATGAACTCAAAACGGCAATCAGCGAGAGTGATCCATCTGCGCCATATTCACTAATGGAAACTCTTGGAGCTACCGTTGTGGCCTTTTTCGTAGGTTATGCGGTCATCGCGTGGCTGATGAAATTCATTTCAACGAAGAGTTTTATGCCATTCATTATCTATCGAATCGCACTTGGTACCGGCATTTTGATATTGCTCAGCACCGACGTCATCAACGCATAAGGGTGCTGGCATGTTAGGTGGAATCGATAACGCGCTCTTTTTCACCTCATTTGGTGGGTTTGTCGGAGTTGCCATTCTGATTGTTTTCCTCAAGTGGGCATTCTCATCCAATAAGAAAATGATCGTGATACCCATCAAAGCAGGAAAGAAAGATGAGTACGGATTACTCAAGCCGCTTCCTACTCCAGGAAATTACATAGAGGCGCAGATCTCTCTACTGAAGTTGCAAGATTCAAATATCAGAGCCACTCTAACCAAAACCTTACAGGGTCCTTCATTGATGGTCTTTGAAAAAGATTATGAAATCGCCTTAGCGGTCCTCAAGAGCTAATTCGCTCAGTTCTTTGCCGGAGATTCGATAGACAGTCCATTCATCCATAGCCTTAGCACCAAGGGATGTATAGAAATCAATTGCTGGAGTATTCCAGTCAAGTACCCACCATTGGAAACGTCCGTACCCGCGCTCTTTGCAGATCTGGGCAAGATGTTTAAGAAGATCTTTTCCGTATCCGAGCTTTCGATATTCGGGACGAATAAAGAGATCCTCTAGGTAGATGCCGTGGAGTCCCTGCCAAGTTGAGTAGTTCAGGAACCAGATAGCAAATCCTGCTATCTCTCCTTCATGTTCCACAATCTCACAGAAAACCTTTGGATCATCCGAAAAAAAGGATTGTTTAATCTGTTCTGCAGTGGCTATGGCCTCTTCAGGAGCTTTTTCGTAAACGGCTAGCTCGTAAATCAACGCAAGTATTTCTTGCGCATCTTCTACACGAGCCGGACGAATCACTTATTTCCTTGTTGGAATTTAGGAAGATTTAAATCGAATTGGATAGAGAGCATGCGTACCAAAGCAACCACAACTCCCCCTGTAATTGTGGCGACTGTGAGGTCGACATTGGCGGCGACCAAGAGAACAAAGGCGATCGCTCCAAAGAGTGATGAGGTACCAATTGTTTCGCGATGTAGTAGCACTGGCTCAACCTGACAGAGAACATCGCGCAAGAGCCCGCCTGTTACCGCTGTAATAACGCCAAGGATGATGGTGGCAAACCATGGGCTATTGAAATTATGAGCAAGCTGTACACCTGAGGCTGTCGCAATCGCTAAACCAAGTGTGTCCATAATCAATAGAGTTTTGCCGATCTTTGTTACTCGTCGAACGCTCAAGGTGATGGCAACAGCGGCGATAATGCAGCCGATAACCCACGGATCTGTTATTAATCCGGGCTTAAGACCAAGGAAGATATTTCTGAGCGTTCCACCTGAGACAGATGCAGCAATTGAAACTAGTGCGATTCCGCCGTAATCCAACCCACGATCTGCAGCTACGCGTGCACCAACAAGTGCAAAGACGAAGACAGAAAGCAGATCAAGGAGATGTAACAGCGTCATCCTGAATCCGATTACTTATGAAACAGCGATGATGTCGACTGCGAAGATCAGAGTTTCCTTCTCAAGTGGGTGTCCAGCCATTGGGCCGTAACCAAGTGCTGGTGGGATGACCAAGAGGCGACGTCCGCCAACCTTTGATCCCACAAGTCCCTGCTGCCATCCCTGGATCACGCCAGAGAGAGGAAATGTTGCAGGGTTTCCACCGCTCCAAGAAGATTCAAGAATGCTTCCATCTGACCACTGCATCAATGTGTAATGCACGGTGAGTGTTGACGTTGCCTGAACTGCTGTGCCTGTTCCGACAATGACGTCTTCTGCGATGAGCTCGGTTGGAGCATCGCCTGTTGGTGCGGTGATTGTTGGTGCCTCACCTGCATTAGCGGTGACCTGAACGAGTGTGCCTGATGACATGTCATCTCCGATTTCTGAGCAGCCGGTAAGGCCTACGAGTGAGAGTGCAAGAATGAATGCAACTTTTTTCATGGTCGGATCCTAACCGTCTAAGTAGCTTACTTGTTGTCGATTTCGCGAATAAGCGTGAATTCACCCTGACCGAGTTGCCCCTGGGAGCGATACATCTCAAGTTTTTCGCGAGTATCTGCAATATCAAGGTTTCGCATTGTTAATTGACCGATGCGATCTGTTGGACCGAAGGCGGCATCTTCTGTGCGCTCCATTGAGAGCTTATCTGGGTGATAACTCAGATGTGGCCCTGATGTATTGATTACTGAGTAATCATCGCCGCGGCGAAGGCGAAGTGTTACTTCACCAGTAACAGCGGATGCAACCCAGCGCTGTAGCGATTCGCGGAGCATGAGTGATTGTGGATCTAACCAACGACCCTCATAGAGCAGGCGACCAAGACGGCGACCTTCAGCATGGTAATTAGCGATCGTATCTTCATTGTGAATTGCGCTTAATAGACGCTCGTAAGCGATGAAGAGAAGTGCCATACCTGGCGCCTCATAAATTCCACGGCTCTTGGCTTCGATAATTCTATTTTCAATCTGATCTGCCATTCCAAGACCGTGACGTCCACCGATGGCGTTGGCCTCATTCATCAATTCGACAACATCATCAAAGTGCTTGCCATTGATTGCAACTGGTCGACCTTGTACATATTCAATCTTTACATCTTCGCTAGCAATCGCAACAGATGGATCCCAGAAGCGAACTCCCATGATTGGTTCAACGATTTCGATAGAAGCATCAAGGCTCTCAAGGTTTTTAGCTTCATGTGTTGCACCAAGAATATTGGCATCTGTTGAGTATGCCTTCTCTGTGCTGTCGCGGTAAGGAAGGTTATGAGCTACTAACCATTCAGACATTTCTTTACGTCCGCCAAGTTCGCGCACAAAGTCAGCATCAAGCCATGGCTTGTAGATACGTAGGTTGGGATTTGCAAGAAGTCCGTAACGGTAGAAACGTTCGATGTCGTTGCCCTTATATGTTGAGCCATCGCCCCAGATATCTACCTTGTCTGAAAGCATTGCGCGAACCAAAAGGGTTCCGGTAACTGCACGACCCAAAGGGGTTGTGTTGAAGTATTGCTTTCCGCCTGAGCGAATATGGAACGCACCGCAGGCAATCGCTGCAAGGCCTTCTTCAACGAGTGGAGTCTTGCAATCGACAAGACGAGAAATCTCTGCGCCATACTCTTTTGCGCGAACTGGAACTGATTCGATATCCGGCTCGTCGTACTGGCCAAGGTCTGCTGTATAGGTGCATGGGACTGCTCCCTTATCGCGCATCCAGGCAACAGCTACGGAAGTATCGAGACCACCTGAGAATGCAATACCGACTCTTTCGCCGATAGGAAGGGAAGCAAGAACCTTAGACATAGTGCTTAGTCTAAGGGTTGAGGAGGCGTGCTAGCGCAGGCTTTACCTTCCACGCGGCGATCATCTCGTCATATCTGGCAACTTCAATCGCTTCGGCGGATGCACCAGTCTTTACCGCCCGAATCATGAGATTTCTTGGAGTGTGCTCTCCCCCAATAAATTCGATCGCCTCAACGCGATATCCACGAAGTTTGAGAATCTGCATCCGTAGAGAATCCGTGAGTAAATCAGCAAGACGCTCTCGCATGATTCCGTGGCGCGTGATGAGAGTCCATGGCTCGGGTGAATCAGTTAATTGAGATTGAATATCGTGATGGCAACATGGTGCAATGAGCATTAAAGACGCTCCTGAATTTACTGCCCAGGCAATTGCATCATCGGTTGCTGTGTCACATGCATGAAGTGCAATTGCGACATCTGCCCGATCGACAGTGGTGCTAGAGATTTCTTCTGCACGAAACTCTATGGAGTCAGAAATCCCGAGTTTCTTTGCAATCTCATTATTTCGATCGCGTGATGCAGTTCGGACATCAATTCCGATGACCTTCACAGCCATTCCAACGCTCTGCAAATATTGATGTGCGGCAAAGGTGAGGTAGGCGTGGCCACAACCTAAATCAACAATAGTTAATGGGCTCTCATCTGTCGGTTGGTGAATATGTCCAGCTTCAATCGCCGCAGTGAGAGTTGGCGTCATTAAACGAAGAAACTCTTCCACCTGGCGATACTTATCGCTCTTGGAAGGTTTGATCTGACCTGAAGCGTCGCTGATTCCAACTTCGCGCAAGAATGGGTCGGATGGATCAAGTAGACGTGACTTCTTCTTGTCGTGAGAGAGATCTACTTCTCCAGCACCCGCAGTAATTGCAATAAGCGGCTCATCCTTCTTGGTGATGCGCAGTGAGAAGCTCTCTTCGAGACCTTCGATCAAAATGTTTGCATAACCTGCGCGCAGGTACTGGCTAATCGGGAGTTCCCTAGGTGTGAAGTTCTTGGTTGTGACAGCTCTTCCATCACTTGTGCTGACCTGGAAGTGAAGAGCTTCCTTAATCATTACTGGACGAATATCAATTCGAGGAGTTTCCGTGACCATATTCCTTCGTCGACCCGAGAGCACAACTCGCGCAATTTTTTCTGGGGATTGGAAATGCTCAAGGGCTCTCTCAAAGGCCTCTTCGAGTGAGATTCGATCCTGGGGTGACATGGTGGCTAAATTACCGTAGTTCGTGTGGGTGTTAGGCTGGGGCTATGAATCAGGTTGCAACAATTTCCACAACAAACTGGATAATCACTATTGCAGCCCTTCTCGTCATCATCGGCTTGGACTTTGCATGGGCAGTTGCTCGCCGCGAGAAAGATACCTCGATGCGAGAGGCAACTCTCTGGAGCCTTTTCTATGTCTCTCTCGCCGTTGGCTTTGGACTCTTTCTAAGTCGATGGCTAACCTCTCGCGAACAGCAAGAGTTCTTTGCCGGATGGCTCACCGAGTATTCACTCTCATTCGACAATCTCTTTGTCTTCGTTCTGATTTTAACGCGCCTTAAAATTGATAAGCAGAAGCAGCAATTAGCTTTATTGATTGGAATCTTGATTGCATTGGTCCTTCGTATCATTGCAATCTCACTTGGTAAGGCTGCGATCGAACGTTTCGAGTGGGTCTTCTTTATCTTTGGCGCTTTCTTGATCTATACAGCAGTATCGCTCTTTACAGAAAGTTCACATAAGGATGAGAAAGAAGAAGAGGAAGAGAGTCGCCTGGTCATCTGGCTACGAAGTAAGGGTCTCAAGCCATTTACCATCGCCCTCTTGGCTCTAGGAATGACCGATCTTCTCTTTGCCCTAGATTCAATTCCGGCAATCTTTGGTCTGACAGAAAATGTCTACCTTGTAATTACCGCAAATATTTTTGCTCTCATGGGTCTTCGCCAGCTCTACTTCCTCATTGGCGGATTGATGTCACGCCTTGTCTATATCGGCAAAGGCTTATCTGCAGTTCTTGCCTTCATCGGATTCAAATTGGTATTCCATGCCTTCCATGCAGTCGACATTCATGAAGTTGCAGGTTGGCATATTCCAGAAGTCACGATCACCCAGAGTCTGATTGTGATTGTCGCATGTCTTGGTCTTGCAACCATTGCGAGCTTGATCAGCACGCGCGATAAAACTCGCTAAAGAGTTACTTCAACAGCCAATCCACCAAGTGCGCTCTTTCGCAGAGCGAGCGTTCCTTCATGTTCAAGAACAATCGCTGCAATGATCGATAGCCCTAAACCTGAGCCTCCGGTATCGCGTGAACGAGACGCATCAAATCTATTGAGTAGCTCAATGCCATCGCGATAAGAACCTTCAGGTAACCCTGGACCGCCATCTTCTATACGTAGAAGTGTCTGCTTTCTTTGAACTTTCAAGGTGATTGCGACAGGTGCATCACTGGGGGTATGTCGGGAGATATTGTTGAGGATGTTCTGCACCAGGCGACGCAGGTGTTCGCCAGAACCTAAATAGGTAATCGCGTCATCGATTGCAATCGAGATATCTCGCTCTGAGTTAAGTGTCTTAAAGTCATTTGCAAATGAGGAGACCATCTCTGAAAGATCTAACTCTTCTCGCACGGGAATCCTGGTCTCCCCTAGCTCTGCCAGCAGTAAGAGATCGTGAATCAAATTCTCCATGCGCACGATCTCAGCATTAACGCGAGTGAAAGCTCGGTCGCGATCACCTTGGTCGGTGATCTGCCCTTTAGATAACATCTCTGAATAGCCCTTGATTACCGTTAATGGTGTCCGAAGTTCATGTGAGGCATCTGCCAAGAAACGTTGCATTCTCTCGAGTGAGTCAGCCTCTAACTTGCGGTTATTTCTACGAAGCACCAAGTATGAAAGTGTGATCGCGAGCAAATCAGCAACAAGCGTGAAGGATGCTACGCGTGTGAGATTTGTGATGAAATCTCGATCAATTGATTGCAAAGTCTGTGCAAGAAGAAGGCTATCTCCTCCTGAGATTTCCAGGGTTGTAAGTCGGTAATTCTCATCTCCAGAGACGGTTACCGCTATCCCTTTAGATCTCTCGATCTCTGCAGCCGTTGGAATCGACTCAAAAGGAAGTCGTGAATCATTGATTATTGTTAAATCTCCAGCACGCGATACCAACGCAATCGTGATGTTGAAATCTTGTTCAGAGGCACCATCTAGGGCGGCGCTCACAGGTGAGTCAGGATTTGAGCGCACAAAACTGGCGATGGTTTCGAGTTGGTCATCGACTACAGAGATCTGCGAGTTCTTCACAGATAGCGTTGCAAATCCACCAATTAGAAGCGAGAGCGCAGTTGTGATCAGCGCACTTGCCAGGATAGTTCGAAGGCCCTTACCTCTCACTGCTTCTTTGGCTCCTGAATAACAAAGCCAACGCCTCGAATAGTCTTGATTCCTTCAAAGCCATCTCTGTGAAGCTTCTTACGCAGATATGAAATGTAGGTATCTACAACTGTACTCTCTGATTCGAAGGTAATACCCCAGACATCATCAAGGAGGACGCTCTTTGAGAGGACGCGATTCTTGTTCTCAATCAGTACCTGAAGTAATCGGTACTCAGTCGGTGAGAGATCGACAGTTTCATCGTTAAATGTGACTGTATGGGTGGAATCATCAATGCTGATTGGCCCGCACTTGAGTGAATTACTTGATGCCGAATTCACTTGGGATCGACGCAGAATTGCTTTAAGTCTCAAGACTAGCTCTTCAAGACCAAAAGGTTTCACAACATAATCATCTGCACCGAGTGTTAAGCCACGAGTCACATCCACTCGATCTGCACGTGCGCTCAGCATCAATACAGGAACTTCATTGCCGTTCTTGCGTAGCCGCTCGACCAGTTCGAAGCCATCCATAAGTGGCATATTGATATCGATGATCATGATGTCCGGTGAATAAGTGCGCAGTACCGTCAGAGCGCTCATGCCATCGCTGGCAACCTCGGTGGCAAAACCTGCAAGTTTGAGAGCATCTTTAAGGAGGTCTCGAACTCCAGCTTCATCGTCCACAATCAGAATCTTGATTGGCGCATTCGCAGCTGAGTTCATAGCTATAGCCTTACAGGTCTTGCCCTACATTTCCACCTTCACTACGCCCTCCCCCGCGAGTCGAAGGGATTTTCACAGAGAGTTCACAATGTGAACTGGCATCCTTTCCTCAAAGGAAAGGGGGGTCTATGCGTAGAGCGATTGCAGCAACGTTAGTCATTGCGCTATCTGCGCTAACAGCACCGGCATATGCCGATGTAACCCCATCCCCATCACCAACTTCAACGCTCTCTCCATCTCAACAGTACGAGGTGGATCTTGAGAAGTATCGTGAAGATTTCAAATACTATAAGACAGCACGCGCAGCCTATGATCGCGAGTTAAGTGCGATCGCTATGGAATTTATCAGAGCCCTCGAGCGCGCAGCACGTGAAGCTAAAGTTGCAGGTAAGGGCGCTGGTGCCAAAGCAAATCTTGCAGCAGCCCGCGCGCAGGCAGCTGCAGCACGTGATCAAGCTGTAGCAGCTCTTGGCCTTCCACCTGTTCCACCAATTCCGCCGCAGAAGCCGGGCAAGGCGAACAAGATGAAGAGCCCACCTTCACCACGATCTGAGAAAAAGAATTAATCTCACTCATTACATCAATAGGTGCTGATAGTTTGCCGTTGTGAATCAGAGTCAAACATCGTGGTGGAGTCAAGCTGTTATCTACCAGATTTATCCTCGCTCCTTCTTCGATAGCAATGGTGATGGAGAAGGTGATCTTGCGGGAATCACCTCCAAGATTGAGTATCTAGCGACACTCGGAGTAGATGCAATCTGGTTGAGCCCCTTCTACCAAAGCCCCAATAAAGATGGTGGCTACGATGTAAGTAATCCGAGAGAAATTGATCCACGATTTGGCGGACTAGAAGATTTCACTCACCTCATCACAACCTGCCATCAAAAGAAAATTCGAGTGATTGTCGATCTTGTCCCTAATCATTTCTCAGATCAACACCAATGGTTTCAAGAGGCAATTCATGATGCGCCAGGTGCACCTTCACGAGATCGATTCCACTTTCACGATGCACGTGCAGATGGCAGCGTGCCAAATAATTGGATTTCACTATTTGGCGGTTCAGTGTGGACGCAACTGCCTGATGGACAGTACTACCTTCACCTTTTCGATCATTCACAGCCAGACCTCAACTGGGAGAATCCAGATGTCGTCAATGATTTCGACCAGACGCTGAAATTCTGGCTCGATCGTGGCGTAGATGGCTTCCGCATTGATGTTGCACATGGCCTAGTAAAGGAAGAGCTCAGCCAGGATCATCCTGCGCCAGAACTCCTGAGCGATGCTCTGCGCCTTGATATTGAAATGGTGCCCGAAGAGCGCTCTGCGATCCTTTCAACCGTTCCCTTCTTTAACCGTCCTGGAGTTCATGAGATTTATCGCAGGTGGCGTCGCATCTTTGACTCTTATGACCGCGATGTTGTCTCTGTTGCTGAAATTTGGGTCCATCCCCCACAAGAAGCGGCGTTATACGTACGCCCCGATGAGTTAAGTCAGGTCTTTAACTTCGATCTACTCACAACTCCCTTCGAAGCAACTGCGCTTTATGAAAGTATCACCGCCGCATTTTCGATTCTTGAACCTGTCGGTGCGCTACCCACATGGGCGCTGAGTAATCATGACTCCCCACGTGTTGCTTCTCGACTTGGCCTTGCAGAGTCGCAAGCACTTGCCATCTTCCTCTTAGCTCTTCCTGGCTCGTTCTACATTTACAACGGACAGGAACTCTCGCTACCTGATGCCCAACTCCTTGATAGCGATAGACAAGATCCTGTCTACTTCAGAACCGAAGGAAAACAAAAGGGGCGAGATGGAGCGCGCGTGCCACTTCCATGGGATTCTGAAGAAAGTAATTTTGGATTTTCTAGCGCAAGACCGTGGCTTCCGATTCCAGAGAGTTGGAAGAGCCTGAGCATCAATATTCAAGATGGTGATATCGAGAGTTCTCTCAATCTCTATAGACGCGCCCTCACCAAGCGTCGCGACCTTATCTCCACCGGCGTAGCACTTACCTGGCTATCGAAGGGAGAAGATGGAATCCTCGCATTTACACGAGATAACTATCTCTTTATTCTCAACGCTACTGCGTCAACTAAGTCATATAAAACAACCGGTGTCATTGCAATATCTTCAGATCGCCAGAATTTAATAGACGATTCAGGCATCACACTCATGCCGAACTCTTCGTGCTGGATTGTTACTTATTAAAACGGAAGTAGATACATCGCAAGAGTTCCGAGAAGTGCATATAGCAGTGCTTGCACTAGAATCGAAAGCGCGGTGAGGCGATCGGCTCTCTTTGCTTTCTTATCTGCCACGCGAGAAAGTTTGCCAAGTTTTCCAAAATTAAAAGTTCCCATAAATCCATAGGCAAGGCAGAACTTCTTACGTGATTGGACCCAACCAACGCTTGCTACGAGCAGGGGAAAGAAAAGGCCGAGACGGGTAACTCGTGGAGCGCCGATTCCAAAGAGTGCGATTGAAGATGTAACAAATAGCGCGAAACCAATTGTTGCTACTGCCTGGCGCTGGCGAATCTCTGCTGCTCCGATATTGCAGCTGCCAGGAATATATTCGGCTGTCATTTAAGCTTCTTCGAGTTCGGCGTCATCAAGTTCTTCCTCATCAAGCCATGCTTCTGCCGGCTGATCGTCTTGACGCTCTACCCATGAAAGAAATGATGCGACGCCTTTAAATGCAAGGGCAATTACAGCTAGCCCTGCCAGGATTCGTCGAATGATCTTCATGCCTTAAATTTACTCCTCTTTCGCCAAAATTTCCCAAGGAGAGGTTAAATCGCGGCGAAGGCTCTCTGAATATCTGCCCATAGGTCATCAACATCTTCACAGCCCACTGAGAGACGGATCAGGGTCTCAGGCACAGATAGGCTCTCGATAGGCCAACGGCGTCTGCGCTCCCAGAGCGATTCAACGCCGCCCAGACTTGTTGCGTGGGTAATGATCGTAGAACTATCGCAGATGCGGTCTGCATCTGCTGCAGATCCGATAATTTCAAAGGAGAGAACAGCTCCAAAGGTATTCATAAATGCAGTCGCTCGCCCATGCTGTGAATCAGATGGCAGGCCTGGATAGCGAACACGACTTACCTTGGGATGGTTCTCCAGACGCTTTGCAAGTTCAAGTGCGTTCTCGCATGATTTCATAAAACGAAGCGGGAAAGTTCTGATTCCTCTCAGCGCTAACCATGCTTCAAAGGGGCCAGGGATCGAACCATTAAATTTGCGAGAGTCTTCCAACTTCTTTGCAATTGCATCGTCATTGGTCGAAAGCGAGCCCATAACAATGTCGCTATGGCCAGCCAAGAATTTAGTCACAGAGTTCATGACCACATCTGCACCCATTTCAAGTGGGCGTTGTGTAAGTGCGGTCGCAAAAGTGTTATCGACCATGACAAGAGTCTTCGCTGCGCTGGCAGCCGATATCAATGTAGGTAGCTCTGCAACATCAAGACAAGGATTTGTTGGGGATTCAAGCCACAAGAGATCTGCACCAGGAAGTGCTGCAAGAACTTCCTCTGTCTTTGCTACATCAACAAATCTCACAACCAGACGTTTGGTCGCGTGCAGCTCATTAAGCAAAGTCATCACACCGCTATATCCCTGATTGGATGCAACGACGGTAGAGCCTTGTGGAAGTATGGAGAATGCTGCGCTGATTGCCGCCATTCCGGAAGAGAAAATTAAAGTCTTGCCGCCTTCAAGTGCGCTAATTGCAGATTCAGTCTGGCTCCATGTCTGGTTGCCATATCGACCGTAACCAATTGGTCCACCAGCTGTGAAGGTGCTATTGAGCGAGATCGGTTCATTGAGCTCGCTATCTGAATGACGTTGCGGACGACCGGCAGTAATTGCGCGAGTAGAAAACTTCTCACCAGATGGGTCGTGGCTCATGCGCTAAGCCTAATGCAGGTAATTAGCGAAGGAGAACTGACATTGCAGCGTTATGGCCTGCTATTCCACTCACTCCGCCACCACGACGGGCTCCTGCTCCGGCGATGAAGATATGCGGATGATCTGTTTCGCCTCCCCATTGTGGAGAGTCGCTCTGCATTTCATCTTCAATAAAGGGAAAGTCTAGGTCGCGGTGGAAGATATTTCCGCGTGGAAGTGCAATTGCCTCTTCGAGATCCAGGGGCGATTTCGCCTCTATGGCAAAACTGCCATCTGAATTTTTCGCCAATACGGATTCGATGGGATCTTCTAAATATTCATTGAGGCTAGCAAGTGCACTTCGTACAGCGGCATCAAGTGCGCCGCTTGGATCTTTATCAAAGAGAGAAGCATCGGTATGCAAACCAAAGAGTGTCAGCGTATGGAAGCCCTTGTCGACTAGCTCTTGCGAGAGAATCGAAGAGTCGGTCAGTGTGTGGCAATACATCTCCAATGGAAGACGATCAGGCATCTGCCCATCTTTTGCCTTCTCATAACTTGCATTGAGATGCGAGTAGCTCTCGTTGATATGGAATGTACCGGCAAAGGCAATTCGTGGATCGATCCCTGACTTTAACTGCGGTAAACGAGTCAAAAGCATGTTGATTTTTATCTGAGATCCCTGCAGGGATGGTCGTGAGCTCTTACCTTGAATCTGATCAAGAATCTGCGGTGCAGCAGCAAAGAGAAGATCGGTAGATGAATAGCTGCGGCCATCTGAAGTTTTAACAACGACGCCATCACTATCTGCTTGGATTGTGGCGACTGGAGAATTGAGTTGGATCGTTGTGCCATGTGATGTAGCTATTCGCTCTAGTTCGCGGACAAGAGCGCCCATTCCTCCCTGTGGAACTCGCCATTGCCCAGTTCCGTTTCCAATCAAGTGATAGAGGAAGCAGATATTTGCTTGCATCTGATGTGAATCGACAAAGGTTCCGATGAGCGCATCTGTAAGGACCACACCGCGAACTAAGTCGCTAGCAAAACGTGATTCGATAACCTGACCAATCGGCTTTTCGATCATGTAATCCCAGACGTTATCCATTCCAATTTCAGAGCGCATCTGACTGCGCGTCTTCAAAGGCTGAAGCATGCTTGGTGCAAACTTCCGAGCAAATTGCGCAATCTCTCCATAGAACGCCTGCCACGCCTTCGCCTCATGATCGCTGCCAGTCAGGCGGAGGAAAGACTCTGCTGTATCGCTATTCCATTCGGTTGAAACGCTCAACCCATCATGGCGTCCATCAATTTCATAGGGAGTATAGGAAGAGACCTCGCGGCCCAACGTGGTGAAGTTGATTCCCAGATCCTGAACAATCTGGTCTGGCAAGAGCGAGACGAGATATGAATAACGTGAAAGGCGTGCATCAAATTCGGGGAATGCACGAACGCTTGCTGTGGCTCCACCTAATTCAGAGGCTGCTTCAAGGAGCAGAACGCTCTTGCCAGCTTTAGATAAGTAGGACGCTGCAACTAATCCGTTATGGCCACCACCGACGATAATGACATCCCAATGGCGATTGTCGAGATCAGCCACGTATTCCACGAGCCATTTGAGTAATCGCCTGCGTAATAATCTCTGGACTTGTTGCGAAGTTAAGACGGGCGAAGTTCTTCCACTGCGCACCATAAATATGGCCAGGGTTGAGAGCAACTCGCGACTTCTCCAAAATCTTCTCGGTTGGGATCTCCCCTAGTTCGAGATTTGAAAGATCTAGCCACGCCAAATATGAGTGTTGCGGCGGATTGTATCCCACTTCTGGAAGATGCTCTGCAAGTAACTCTGAGATGAGATGGCGATTGAAATTAAGTTGAGTGATCACGGTATCAAGCCATGTCACGCCTTGATCAAATGCCGTTGCAGTAGCAAACGCCCCAAAGAGTGAGGCGCGAAAGTGGAGTGAATAAGGCAGTGCATTCAATTTCTCATGCATCTGCTGGTTACCCGAAACAATGATTGCGCACTTCAGTCCTGCGATATTCCAGCCCTTGCTTGCCGCTGTTACAACGACAGACACACGTTCAGCATCCTGCCCGAGTGTAAGAATTGGAGTAAATGGATGGTCGCGATATTCAAGTGGAGCGTGAATCTCATCGCTGATGATAATTACATTGTGCTTGATGGCTAGCGCGACAAATTTTTCAAGCTCTGCTTTTGAATACACTCGTCCTACTGGGTTGTGTGGTGAGCAGAGTAGATGGACCTTAATACCGCTGCTATAGGCCTCTTCAATCGCCGGCCAATCAATCTGCCATTGCTGGCTAATGTCATCAGAGATGTGATGAATAAACGGCACATCAACAGAGGTCACACGCGTTTCATTCATCCAGGTATAGAAGTTCTGATAGACCGGTGAGCTGATGAGAATGCGATCACCCGGTGTCGTAAAGACGCGCAAAATCTCAACCACGCCGACACCAACATCGGTTGCGACTCTGACCTTTGCAGGATCAACGCTCCAACTCCATCGCGTCTGGGCAAAGGATGAAAATGCTGCCCCTAGCTCTGGAATTGCGCCGAGATATCCCATATCTGAGTTCTCCACCATTGAGTGAAGTAACGCTTTGATTGGTTCTGCAATGGGAAAATCCATCTCCGCAACGGGAAGTGGAATCACATCAGATGGAAATGCTCTCCACTTTTCGCTGTGATGGGTTGCAAGCTCTGCAAGAGTTGGCGCTTTAACGACCTGATCGCTCATGGTGCGAGTATTCCACTAAGCCCCATCTGAAACTAGACGTTTAGTCGAGTTTCGCACCACAAGTGTTGTGGGCACAATCAGCGAACTTGGCTCTTTCGTTGGCTTTCGCAATCTCTCCATAATCGACCAGGCGGCCATCTCCCCCATTAATTGGACGGGTTGTTCGATTGTTGTCAGCTCTGAAAACTCTGACATCTCATGTCCATCAAAGCCCACGATTGAAATATCATCAGGACATTTCAATCCATGTCGACGCATTGCTTGCATCACGCCAAATGCCATTTCATCTGATTCGCAGAAAATCGCGGTAGGTCTATGCGGTCTAGCAAGGAGATCATCCATTGCTCGAGCAGCAGTGTGCATGGTGAAACCACCATGCACTTCGCGAGCTGGATCCCACTCCAAACCATTTTCAACCAGCGCCTGCAAAAATCCTTTTCGGCGATCTTGCGGAACGCTAAAGTTAAAGGGGTCATCTGGGTGGCCAGACATCAGAGCAATATTTGTATGGCCCTGATTTACAAGATGCTGTGTTGCAGTTCGCGCAGCAGCAACATCATCGATAGCAACGCTTGCGCAATCTTTGTGGTGCATTCCTACGAGAGCTACCGGAATACCTAAGCTGAGCATTGATTCAAACTCTTCTTCGGTCGGTGGCAGACTGATAACGATGAGAGCATCAACGCGACCTTTGAGAAGTTGATGTTGGAAGAGTCTTTCGCGACCCTTCATCTGGCTAAAGTTATAGAGAAGAAGATCTAGCCCAGCTTCGCGAAGAGCTTGCTCAGCACCGCTAATTACTTGTGCGAAATACCAGCGTGAAATATAGGGAGCGACAATGCCAACGCTATTTGTCCGTTGTGGCGCACCGTTACTTGAATCTGTCGTAATTGGATAACCAAGGTTTTCTGCCGCCTCAACAATTTTCTTCCGAGTCTCTGGGTTGACATGGTGGAGACCGCGAAGTGCGCGTGAAACTGTGGCGATTGAGACGCCAGCAAGTTCTGCAATCTCTTTAATGCCGGCCATCGCTCCTCCATCTCATCTGCATCTGTGGCAGACTGAAAAAGCCTGGACCATTTTCTGAAAGTGACTGTAAAAGTAACGCCAGAATCTGCAAATATCAAGAGGCGAAGAAATTACCTATCGAGGAAAGGCAACTCCCGTGCTTGAGTGACAGTCATATCCGTTGGGGTTCTTTGCCAGATACTTTTGGTGATACTCCTCGGCAAAGAAATATCTCCATGGCTGCGCGCTCTCGATCTGCGTCACAATCTGACCCAGACCTTCACCGGTGAGAGCTTCTTGATAGCGCGCAGATGAGGCAAGGGCTTTGGCCATCTGATCGTCACCGACTGTGTAGATCGCGCTTCGATATTGAGTTCCAATATCTCCACCTTGAGCATTTAACGAGGTGGGATCGTGCATCACCCAAAATTCTTCTAAAAGTCGATCATATGAAATGAGCGCAGGGTCAAAGGTGACTGCGACCATCTCTGCATGTCCTGTACGTCCAGTGCAGACATCTTCATATGTTGGATCAACGGTACTTCCACCCATATATCCCACCGATGTCTCAATAACTCCATCGAGGGACCAGAATCGACGCTCAGCGCCCCAGAAACAGCCTGTTGCAAAGTAGGCGACTTCATGTGAATTACTCATATCCGAAGTCTTTCATGGTTAGAGCAAACTTTCTTCACGTAAACTAGCCACACCTGCGCCCCCGTAGCTCAGGGGATAGAGCACCGCCCTCCGGAGGCGGGTGCACAGGTTCGATTCCTGTCGGGGGCACTTTCGACTTGATCTATATCACCTAAAAATGAGAAATCTTTCTCGCTACCTTCTTGTTTAAGAGAGTAAGACGCGAGAGAATTGCCTTTCCGCCAGTTGAGATTCTCTGGCTTTTGGCTGCAAGCGTAAGGAGAGATCATGGATTGGCGACATCAATCAGCATGCCGCGATGAAGACCCTGAACTCTTCTTCCCTGTTGGAAATACCGGCCCTGCAATCACCCAGATCGAAGAAGCGAAGAAAGTCTGTAATCGCTGCATCGTGAAAGAGCCATGCCTTGCATGGGCTCTTGAGAGTGGTCAAGATGCTGGTGTCTGGGGCGGTCTCTCAGAAGATGAACGCCGTGCACTCAAGCGCCGCGCAGCTCGTAATCGAGCACGTTCCATGGAGCCACATAACTAAGAGTTAAGAGACTTTCCTTACAACGGAAAGTTAAGTCTGGCCGTAGTTCCTCGTTCGGTAGATTCCAAAACTAGCGTTCCCTTTAACTCGTTTTCTGTAAGGGTGCGCACAATCTGAAGTCCTAAATTTGACGAAGTCGCTAAATCAAAACCTTCCGGCAGTCCGACGCCGTTATCGATAATTGAAATTGTTGCGCTGGTTGCACTTCGCTCCAGGAGAATCTCTAGGGTACTTCCCCCTTTTTCAAGGCCATGTTCTAGGGCGTTATGGATCAACTCAGTGACCACCAGTGACAGAGGTGTTGCAACAACAGAATCAAGTGATCCGAGCTCTCCGCTTCTAGTAATTGCCAACTCGTTCATGCGAGAGCTGAGTTCAAGTGAGTGCGAGACCAATCTATCGAGCACATCGTCGAATGCGACCGAGGCATCTGTTCCAGATGAGAGAGTCTCGTGAACTAAGGCGATCGATGCAATACGGCGGACCGCTTCATTGAGGGCAGCGCTGGCCGCTGGATCATCGATGCGTCGAGCCTGCAGCCGCAACAAGGCCGATACCGTTTGAAGATTGTTCTTTACACGATGATGAATCTCGCGGATTGTTGCATCCTTTGTCACGAGTTCACGTTCACGGCGGCGAAGCTCAGTGACATTTTGAAGAAGAACGAGAGCTCCCGTTCGATCCGTGCCTTTTATCAATGGAAGCACTAGAAGCTCAATTGTTCCTCCACTATTTTCCATCTCAACGCGTCTAATAGCCTTGCCTGAGAGTTGAACGCGAAGCGCTTCCTCGTGAGCGTGACTTTGCGGTGTAGAAATCTCTTCGGCAACTTCTGTTAATACTTGTCCTTCAAGTGCGCTATTCCAACCCATTCGCCCAAATGCAGATCGCGCATTGGGGCTTGCATATGTAATTGCGCCGTTGAGATCTAATCTTAGAAGCCCATCACCAACGCGTGGAGCTGGATCAAAGTAAGAATTCGCATCATCATATGGAAAGTTACCTTCTGCCACCATGCGATAGAGCTGATGGGCGATCTCGCGATAGTTGAGTTCAAGTCGCGATGGTTGGCGCATCAATTCTGAATCACGGTGGCGCGAGATGACGGCGATTACTTCGCCCTCATAAAGCACAGGAGTTGTCTCTTCCTTAATCAGAAGATCTCCCACTTTCTCAGGAACTGTATCTCGAATAATTTCCGCACTTGATAGAGCCTGATCGATATGTGGTCTCTCTCCCCATCGAATCTCTTCTCCAAGAACATCATGAGCAAAGACCGTTGCCGCCGTCATCGGGCGAATATGTGCAATCGCAACATAACCAGTAGGCCAGCTCTTCATATCTTTGCGAATCGGAACCCAGAGAATCAGATCTGCAAATGAGAGATCAGATAAGAGCTGCCAATCTGCAACTAATTCACGGAGGCGATAAATCTGCGCCGCACTGAGCGGGCTTCTACCCTGGACAAACTCTTCAATCGTCGGCATTAGCTTTTCCAGTTGGTGAGAAGTTGGTCTACCTCTTGCACGCCATACCAGGTCAAATCTTCTCCATCTGGAGAGACGAGAAAGATGCAGGCAACCCAATCGAGTGCAATTGAACCGCTTGTTGTGATGCTATCTGCGCCTTGTTCTGTGATGAATTGATCGGGTATCTCAACGGCTGCCACAAATCCATATCCAGCCTCGCGCAACTCCAGAGCTTCTTCTGCTGCCAGCATCGAGAGGATAAATTCGCGCTCTTCCTCATCGAGTTCTGGATGTTCAGAGTTGAAATCTTCTGTGGCTGCAAAGAAGGTATTTACAGCAAGTGTTTTATCAGCCAGAAGTGCTGAGAGTTCGTCGAAGGTGACCCCCACATAGCTGCGCATGTGTATAAGGGTACAAGGTGGGTAAGAAATCTATAAATCTAAAGATTTATCCGCCTGCACAGAGAGTTTGCGCGAACACTACCAACTCTTTTCGTAGCGCTCCCCTTGGATTCTTCTCCATCAGAATCGAGCGATCCTCCTCGGCCCTTCTTACAGTGCGCGGATCCGAAGGCAGAACTCGGATCGCGTGAGGGTGATATGCCGAGACTGTGGCGAGAAATTTCTCTTCCTGTTGATCTCCCTTCTTTCCATTCTCTCGACGATTGAGAAGGTAGGTGATCTTTGGGCGCATTTGTTGCTCACTTAGAGAGCGCAGGATCTTTCCTAGATAAAATTCGCTGATCTTTGTTGGCGTACTCAGCACACATAAGTGATGAGAGTTCTGCACTATCCAACTTGCCAGGATCTCATCCCAGCGCCTATTAAAACGTGCTTCCAGAAATGTAGTGAAGGTGCCGCTATCGAAGATTATGAAATCAACCTGTGAGCTGTACTCCGAGATGATCTGATCGATCTTGGGCCCACTCTCTTGCGTTACTTCATAGAGATCAAAAAGAGGACTGATGGCACGTGGCCGCTCTTGATTGATATTTCTCTCACCTAAGACCGTTGCAAGTGCAGGGTGGCGATGATGAGCATCGATGAGAAGTACCTTTTTACCCAAGAGAGTCAATTCGATCGCAAGGTTAAGCGCCACAGTGGTTACGCCATCGCCGCTTTTGGAACCAGTGAGCGTTACCAACTTTGCGCGTTGCTGCCCCGCATCCCGAGTGACTCTGCGCAGCATCGGAGCTCGTCCCGGAGATCTAATTACTGAGAGAAGTTCGATCTCATCCTGCGGTTTAGGAAGTTCTGCGCCAGTTGTCTCTCGTAGATCACTCTGAAAGCCGATCGCCCGATCAATGTAAGGAGCAACGGATTCTAGAAATGCAGAGTCCATCCCCGGAATGTCGGATGAGTAAATCAACGTCGGTTTATCTTCTTCTATCGTTGTCAGAAAAGAGTAGAGCGATTGCCCGTCAAGTGCTCGAAAGAGAACGCTCCATCCTTGTCCAAATAAGGTGCGCGCCACAAAGCCTTCAAATTCAGGATCAGAGATAGCGGTAACCACATGTAACTCAGCCATTAGAGCGCACCACAACTAGCCTTCCATTGGAAGTACCAGCAAGCAATCGGATCACTTGTGAATTATCAACCGATACTGTGATCGCCAATCCGTTACCAAAGTTTGCACTCTTTCTATCTATAGAACGAAGGAAGATTCCCGTAAGCAAGAGTTCTGGAGTGCTCAAGCTTTGGTTATCTGCCGGCTCTGGAACCCAATAGAGTGAAATAGCTTCGCCGATTTGAATACTTGTAGGAATATCTGAGGGTGAAATATTGAGCGGTACTTGCTCAGCGTCAAAGGCCATTGTGTCTTCGGAGAGACCTGCCATTGGAATAAATTCACCTTCACCGATAAAGACTGTACTTGTTAACCCGATAGGTGAGATCTCTTCTGCCATATAGAGATCGCTATTACCAGCAAGGGAAGCGCTGGTAAGTTGAAAATCCTCTGATGTAAGAAGTGAACCTGGTGCAATTGGATGGGCGGCAACCCAATACCGTGCGCTCTTATCTGAAAGAGCAGCAAAGGCAAAGGAAGAGAGCAATGCAGCGGTGAAGAGAGTTGCCGCAACGATGACGCGTGGAGATCTGAGCGAGAGTTGTGAATTTCCGTGTGATGACATGAGGGTGGAGCAAACGCGAAATGTCGCCAAAGCGCACTTGGCTATCCACAGTCATCCTTTAGGTTGAGATTTTTTCATCCTGCGAGCTGATCACTTCGCCACGATCGCAGGAAATGCTCGCGCTATGACTACCTACAGACATCACGAATACACACTCACCTCCAGCACCCCTGAACTCTGGAGCCATCCCATCCTTGATCTCTATCCAGATTCACATAAGGCAAAGGTCGCCGAACCTCTTCCAGTTCAGAAGGCAAAGCTCTATCTCGTTCCATCGCACTTTGGAGAAGAGTTCGATGGAGATGATTATCCAGAGCCAACTTCTGCCAGCGAACTTCCTGAATTACATGCCTGGACCATGACTTTTGCTGTTGCGCTCATGGAGATTTGGGCGGGGCGTCGCCAACCAGCGCAGTTAATGTCACGCTGTCACCGAGTTATCTATAACGAACTTGTCAGGAAGACAGGATCACAGAAAGAAGTGGGAAGAATCAGAACGATTCATCAGAGTGAGCCATTGGATGGAATCTGTGAGTCAACGATCACTGTGCGCTTCGGAGATAGGTTGCGTGCGTTAGTGATCCGCTTTGAAGGCGTGGATGGCAGATGGCTCTGCACTGAACTTGATCTGATTTAAAGGGTTAAGCGGCGCCGTGGCAACGCTTGTACTTCTTACCTGATCCACATGGACATGGAGCGTTACGTGTGACCTCGTTCTTAGTCACAACTCCAGATTCATCTGCTGCAGTGTATGAAAGAGCGCTTACCTGAGCAGGTTTGGCCTCAATCGATGGCGCGGAAACTTTTGAGCCATCTTCAACATTGACCTGAACATTAAAGACAAGGCTTGCTAGCTCTTCCTTAATTGCATCCATCATCGCAGAGAAGAGTTCGTAACCCTCGCGCTGGTATTCAACCAATGGATCACGTTGTGCCATGGCACGTAGCCCGATACCTTCTTGGAGGTAATCCATCTCGTAAAGGTGTTCGCGCCACTTGCGATCGAGAACAGAGAGAAGAACTTTTCGCTCAAGTTCACGCAGTACTTCAGCGCCTAATTCGGCCTCACGCTTTGCATACGCTGCTTGAGCATCCTCAAGGATTCGCGCCGATAAGAATTCCGCATCTAATCCACCGATTGAACCAACTTCAGCAATAAGACCTTCAGTCGTTAACGAAATTGGATAGACAAGCTTGAGCGCGCCCCACAATTTCTCCAGATCCCAATCTTCTGCATAACCCTCTGCCGTTTCGGCATCAACGTATGCCTGGATGGTATCTGCCAAGAATTGCCCTACCTGTGTAGAGATATCTTCGCCTTCAAGGACCAAGCGACGCTCGCTATAGATAACTCCGCGCTGGCGGTTCATCACATCATCGTATTTAAGGACGTTCTTACGAATTTCAAAGTTCTGGGCTTCAACCTGTGTCTGTGCAGATTTAATTGCATTGCTGACCATCTTTGATTCGATAGGAGCATCTTCAGGTAGGCCGGCAGCAGAGAGGAAACGCTCCACCATTCCTGAATTAAAGCGGCGCATCAAATCATCTTGTAGTGAGAGGTAGAAACGTGACTCTCCTGGATCGCCTTGGCGACCAGAGCGTCCACGAAGCTGATTATCAATACGACGTGATTCGTGGCGCTCAGTACCTAGAACATAGAGGCCACCGAGTGCGACAACTTCTTCATGTCCTGCAGCAACGGCTGACTTCTGCTTTGCAAGCTCTGCTGGCCATGCAGCTTCATATTCAGCGGCATTTTCTACTGGTGAAATTCCGCGACGCTGTAATTCAAAGTCAGCCATAAATTCTGGGTTACCACCGAGCATGATGTCGGTACCGCGGCCTGCCATATTGGTCGCAACAGTTACTGCGCCCTTCACACCAGCGCGGGCAATAATCATCGCTTCGCGCTCGTGATGCTTTGCGTTCAAGACTTCGTGTGGAATTCCATTCTTCTTCAGAACTGCAGAAAGTTCTTCAGATTTTTCAACGCTGACTGTTCCCACAAGAACTGGTTGTCCCTTGCGATGGCGCTCGACGATATCTTGAGCCACAGCGATGAACTTTCCAGCCTCTGATTTGTAGACCAAATCCGGTGCATCGATACGTTGCATTGGGCGGTTCGTCGGAATAGGAACAACACCCAACTTATAGATCTGGTGGAATTCTGATGCTTCGGTCATTGCGGTACCGGTCATACCTGAAATCTTTGAGTAGAGACGGAAATAGTTCTGCAAGGTAATCGTTGCAAGAGTCTGGTTCTCGTCCTTGATCTCAATACGTTCCTTAGCTTCAAGGGCTTGGTGGAGTCCATCGCTATAACGACGCCCAGAGAGCATGCGACCTGTGTGCTCATCAACAATAAGTAGCTCACCGTTCATGACTACATAATCCTTATCGCGCTTGAAGAGCTCTTTCGCGCGGACAGAGTTATTGAGGTATCCGATCAGCGTTGTATTTGCCGCCTCGTAGAGATTTTCGATCCCTAGGAGCTGTTCAACCTTGGTAACGCCGGCCTCGAGAACGGCGATTGTCTTCTTCTTCTCATCTACCTCGTAATGGGTATCGCGAGAGAGCTGGTTGGCAATATTTGCAAACTCGACATACCACTTGGTCGCCTTATCGGCTGGTCCGCTGATGATCAACGGCGTACGAGCTTCGTCGATAAGGATCGAGTCAACTTCGTCGACGACTGCGAAGAAGTGATCGCGTTGTACGCAATCTTCAAGGCTCCACGCCATGTTGTCGCGCAGGTAATCAAATCCAAATTCGTTATTTGTTCCGTATGTGACGTCGCAGTTATATGCCTGGCGACGCTCAGCAGGTGACATGCTGTTGACGATGACGCCCACTGTCAGGCCGAGGAATCGATGAATGCGACCCATCCACTCGCTATCGCGCTCAGCGAGGTAATCATTTGTTGTAACTACGTGAACACCCTTGCCTGCGAGTGCATTTAAATATGATGGCAATGTAGCAACGAGAGTCTTACCTTCACCGGTACGCATTTCAGCGATATTGCCCATATGCATCGCTGCGCCACCCATGAGCTGAACATCGTAATGGCGCTGACCAAGGGTTCGCTTTGCAGCTTCGCGTACGACGGCAAATGCCTCTGGAAGAAGATCATCAAGATCCTCACCTTTAGTTAGTCGATCTCTAAATTCTTGAGTCTTAGCGCGAAGTGCTTCATCTGAAAGTGGAGCAATTGAAGGTTCAAAAGAATTTACTTCGGCAGCAATCTTTGTGAGGTGGCGAAGGATCTTTCCCTCACCTGCACGCATAATGCGATCAAGAATTGAAGACATCAACAAACCTTTCGAAGACTTTACGCCGAAGATATTTAACGCACCGAGGCTACCCGATGGGTCACTGGGTATATCGTAGGGGTTTAGCAACACAGGCAGTAACAGCGCCGATCACCTCATATCCAGCATGGAAAAGCACCCTGGCGGCCTCTCTGAGGGTCGCCCCTGAGGTCAATAAATCATCGACAATAATGACGGGAATATTTTCTACAGTAGCCCGGTTCGCGCAATGTAGAGAGCCATGCAGATTGATCTCACGTTCATGGACATTTAACGCACTCTGATCTCTTACGTGACGTTGATGGTGCAGGATGGATCTGACCATAACCTCAGGCGTTCTTGCCAGGAGATTACTTTGATCAGAGATGAAATCGCGTCCGCGCTTTCGAGTTGCCGATTTTCGTGATGGAACAGGAACCAAATCTGCGATACCAATCTCGCGATGCATATAGGAAAGTGAATGCGTCAGAGCTTGCGTAATCAGTTGATCGGCATCAATCAAAGCAGACTCTTTAGATCCGAGTAAGACCTTTTGCGCAACAGGTGAGTATGGAACGGCCGAATACACAGGAACACTTCTGTGAGCAACGCTGAGATTGCTCCGATAAATATGTGGATTCCAGAACGAACGACATTGCGAACAGATTCGAAGTCCGAGACTGCGACAACCTAAACAACGGGTTGGAAAGAGCAATTCAGAGAGTGCGGAAAATGATGACACCCGCGAGATGATTGCCGGTTATCGACCTGACTCTTCGAGATTCTCTCTCTTATGTGGATTAACTGGAAGCGGACGACCAGCAATCTGATTTCCTGCAATGCGTGGAAGTGTGAGGACGAAGTTAGCACCATCTCGAGGAGCTCCCCATGCATCGAGTTCACCATTGTGAAGTCGAGCATCCTCGAGAGCGATGGAGAGACCAAGGCCTGTTCCACCACGTGTACGTGCACGAGATGGATCTGCACGCCAGAAGCGATCGAATACTCGAGTGAGAGAAGATTCCTCCATACCTTCACCGTGATCGCGAACGCTTACAGCAACTTCAGTCAGAGTTTCGACGCATTCAATCTCAATCGGTTTGCCATCAGAGTGATCAAGGGCGTTTGAGACTAGGTTTCGAATGATTCTCTCTACACGTCTGAAATCTGCTCGAATGTGGACTGGATCTTTAGGAGCCATCACTGTGATCTGTGAATCTGGAGAATCAAGGATCACTCCGAGATCAGAGACGCATCTGCGTACCAAGGCGACAAGTTCAAAATCTGTTGGCTCAAGCACTGCTACTTCAGCATCAAAACGGCTTACCTCCAAGAGCTCCTGAAGGAGTTTTTCGAAGCGATCGATCTGCGCCAACAAGAGCTCTGCACTTCGTGCGATGACAGGGTCAAAGTTCTCACGTTGGGCATGGATAACATCTGCTGCCATACGCAATGTAGTCAGTGGAGTTCTCAATTCGTGTGAAACATCTGAGACAAATCGTTGCTGGACCTGCGAGAGATTTTCTAACCTACTGATCTGCGCTTCGATCGATGTAGCCATCTCATTAAAGGCATTTCCTAGCGTTGCTATTTCGTCTTTACTCTCAATCTGCAACCTCTGTGTGAAGTCGCCTTGGGTAAAGAGGCTTGCTACTCGCGCCGCATCGCGCACAGGTTTTACAACCTGTCGCACTACAAGCCAGGTGATCAAGGCGATTAAAAGTAGAAGTACGACGCCGGTAAGAAAGAGGGAGTTTTGAACAAGATCAAGTGTTGCGCGTTGATTAACCAAGGTAAAGACCAAATACATTTCATAACGGCCAGACCCTGGAATCGATACACGTTGACCCACAAATAGAGCATCGATGGTCTCTCCGCTGCGATACGTCAACGGTGCGAATTGATGACCTAGATCGTTTGACTTCGAAATTTCAAGTCGAAGATCTTCAGGGATAGTTGCCGACAGCAGACCATTGGAGGCAAAGCTGTAATTTGGTTGCTGACCATTTTTAGCTGCCTCACCTTTACTAAAGATCTTCAACAGGATGATCTCGCGAGAACCTTCCGTTGTTCCCAGTGAAATGGATGAGGAAATCACATCCTCAACTCCCACTCGAATCATTGGCTCGGATGCGCCCTCGACAAGAAGAAATTGATATCGCGCGTTATAGAAGACCGAGCGAGCATCAGCGAGAGAGGACTCGAGGTTTACCGTCTTAATACCATCGGAGAGTTGTGAATAAAGCGCCGAACCCGTTAGCCATACAACGCCCAAAGAGAGCAGCACTGTCGAGAGGATAACTTTTGCAGCAAGTGATTGAGCAAGAGGCGAACGTTGTGGCCTCATTAGGATGCGCCTACAACTCCAGCTTTATATCCCACACCTCGTACCGTCATAACAATCGTTGGATGCTCAGGATCATGTTCAACCTTTGAGCGAAGGCGTTGCACATGCACATTTACTAGACGGGTATCGGTTGAATGGCGATATCCCCATACTTCACTGAGCAGAGCATCACGAGTGAATACGCGACCAGGCTCTTTTGCCAAAGCTACTAATAGGTCAAATTCAAGTCGTGTCAGCGCAATAACTTTTGCTCCACGACGAACTTCATGAGCGGTGACATCGATTGCCAAATCGCCGATTGTCAGAGATCCCTTAACGTCGGCATTTGTGCGACGAAGGCGCGTACGAATACGTGCAATAAGTTCAGAAGGGTGTTTAAAAGGTTTAACCATGTAATCGTCGGCACCGGCTTCAAGGCCAGCGACAATGTCTTGCGTATCGCCCTTAGCGCTGAGCATGACGATCGGCACCATAGATTCGGCGCGAATTAATTTACAAACTTCTACTCCATCAAGACCTGGCAACATCACATCGAGGAGAACGAGATCTGGGCGATTGTTTCGAAAAACATCCATGACCTCGTCTCCACGACTGACTAGATCTACGTCGATGCCGGCACCTGTTAATACGATGCCGAGCATCTCCGCAAGATCCTGGTCGTCATCGACGACCATTACTAAGGTCATTAGCTACCGTGCTCCCAAGAGTTCAGGTACATATCTTGAGCCGGTGTAAGAACATCGATACGTCCACCCATAGAAATCAACTTGAGTGAAGCAACTTCCTTATCGATGTATTCAGGAACCATATGAACGCCAGCCTTAAGGTTCTTAGCTTCCTTAACGAGGTATTCAGCTGTAAGTGCCTGATCAGAAAATGACATATCCATAACTGATGCTGGGTGGCCTTCTGCTGCACCAAGGTTTACAAGGCGTCCTTCTGCGAGAAGGAGAAGACGGCGGCCATCAGCAAGAACGTATTCATCTGTCTGGTGACGCATCTTTGAATTCTTCTTCTTTGAATTCTGCTCAAGCCAAGCAACATCGATTTCGATATCGAAATGACCTGAGTTAGCCATGATTGCGCCATCCTTCATAACGGCAAAGTGCTCGTCGCGAAGTACGTCGCGGTTACCTGTAACGGTAATAAAGACATCACCAAGCTTTGCTGCATCGATCATTGGCATCACGCGGAAGCCCTGCATCATTGCATCAAGTGCCTTAGTTGGATCAATCTCTGTAACGATGACATCTGCGCCCATACCCTTTGCGCGCTCTGCAACGCCCTTGCCGCAATATCCGAAGCCTGCGACTACGACGACGCGACCGGCGAGCAAGAAGTTAGTCGCACGGAAAACCGCATCAAGTGTTGATTGACCTGTTCCGTAACGGTTATCGAACATGTGCTTGGTATCGGTGTCGTTGACAGCGATCATTGGGAAGGTGAGGGCTCCATCTTTTGCCATTTGGTTAAGACGGATAACGCCAGTTGTTGTCTCTTCGCAGCCACCTGTGATGGTTGGAAGAAGTTCGCGGCGTGTGGTGTGGAGTGTGTTGACGAGATCGCAACCATCATCAAATACCTGATGTGGTTCGATATCAAGAGCTGCATTGATATGTGAGTAGTAACCATCGCGGTCTACTGCATTGCGAGCAAATACTGAGATGCCGTACTCGTGAACGAGCGCAGCTGCTGTGTCATCTTGTGTTGACAATGGGTTAGATGCACAGAGTGCAATCTCTGCTCCGCCAGCCTTGAGAACACGCATCAAGTTCGCTGTCTCAGTTGTGACGTGCATACATGCAGAAATTCTTACTCCTGCAAATGGCTGTGACTTCTCAAAGCGCTCTCTGATCTGAGCGAGTACTGGCATATTTCGCTCAGCCCACTCGATGCGCTTACGGCCTTCGGCTGCAAGAGATGCATCTGCGATGTCATGCTTTGGTGTTGTTTGTGTGGTTGTCATAACTCTTCTCCTCTACACGGTAGGTGATTAATTGCTTACCTAAGGCGTAGGGCTCTACTTGCTAGGTTGCTGTACCCCCAAGTTTAGGGGGTAAAAAGGTTACTTGCCAGCTATGAGGGCTAAGACTTGCGAGCGAACCTTCTCCATCAAAGATTCTGTGTTGGCTTCAACGTTGAGGCGAAGTAGAGGTTCAGTGTTTGAGGCGCGCACGTTAAACCACCAATCCTGGCTCTCGATTGTCAGGCCATCGAGGTGATCTGCAGTAATTCCATCCATCTGTAGATAATGTGATTCGATTAACTCCATCACAGCCTTTGCATCATCTACAACTGAGTTGATTTCACCACTGGATGAGTAACGGTTATACGAATTAAGAAGTTGGCTCAACGTCCCTGAAGATTCAGAGAGCGCTGCAAGCGCATGGAGCGCTGCCAACATTCCTGAATCGGCGCGCCAAAAATCTCTAAAGTAGAAGTGGCCTGAATGTTCGCCACCAAATATTGCACCGGTTTCAGCCATCATCTTCTTAATATATGAATGACCCACTCGTGAACGAACTGCAGTGCCACCATTTTCTTCGACAACTTCCTTAACGCTTCGGGATGAGATCAAGTTGTAGATAATTGTTGAACCAGGATCACTTGCAAGGGCACGATCTGCAATGAGCGCCGTAAGTGCTGATGGATTAACGAGATCGCCTTTCTCATCAACTAAGAAGCAACGATCGGCATCGCCATCAAAGGCCAGACCAATATCGGCCTTATTCTTCTTGACCGCCTTAGCAAGATCTTGGAGATTCTTTGGATCGATGGGATTTGCCTCATGGTTAGGGAAGGTGCCATCTAACTCAAAGTAGAGCTCGATCATCTCGACATTGAGTCTTTTAAATACTGCAGGGGCGGTGTACCCAGCCATTCCATTGCCCGCATCAATAACAACCTTTAGTTTGCGCATGGAAGAGAGGTCAACAAGGGTGAGAAGGTGATCGACATACTCTTCGAGCATTGCCTCTGATCTTTCAACACCTAGATTTCTTAATTCAAGCGGTGAGCCTTCTGTGACAAATTTTTCAATTGTCAATAGCCCTGATTCTTTTCCTATCGGGCGAGCACCACTGAGGCACATTTTTATGCCGTTATATTCGGCAGGATTGTGACTTGCTGTAAACATAGCTCCAGGCATATTTAACTTGCCAGCAGCAAAGTAGAGCATGTCAGTTGAAGCAAGACCTATGCGGATGACATCTAAACCTTGCGATGTGATTCCAGCTGAGAAGGCATCAGCAAATACAGGTGAAGATGGTCGCATATCTTCGCCAATGACTACTGTTCCAGGTTCACGTTCTTGCTGTAAGAATCGAGCAAATGCGACGCCAGTAGCAAAGCAAAAATCAGCAGTGATCTCTTTATCTACGAGTCCGCGAACATCGTAGGCTTTAAAGATTGACATCTAGGACCCTTTAATTTGGAACTGCACGAAGATGGCCGCGGCGAACACCGATGTGTGGTGCAACGTGTGTGCTCTCAGCAGATTGACCAACAACTTGAGGTGTAACTGCTGCAGCTTCACGTACCGCATCTGCAATAGCCATTAGATCATCATCGGTTGGACCAGATCCAGATTGTGAAATCTCTTCCTTAATTACAGACCAACCATTTGGAACTGTGAGCTTGCGGGCATGAAACTCGCACAAGTCATAGGCATGAGGCTCGGCAAATGTGGCAAGCGGTCCAAGAACTGCAGTCGAATCGGCGTAAATGTAGGTAAGAGTCATGGTGGCCATAGCGCGACATGTTGCGCGAGAGCACCCTCTACCTGTTCGTACCGCCGAAGTCATAGATAGAAGATTAGTGGGCTAGAGGTTGGCTATGGATTTAAGACACGAATATTGGCGGTAGGAAGTAGCGCACGTGTGAGCTCGCTTCCAGGTACCAACGGTAAGTATCCAAAGCCACTCTGCGTTGCAATCAGAGCCCCGCCGTAGGTCGCTTTACTTACCTCAATGAAGTTAACTGTTCGCGCATTAGCGGGCACTTTAAAGGTCGCAATTCCCTCGCCCTTAATCGTGACCTTCTTCTCTTTCTTATTTGTATAGAGGATAGAAAGTGTGAGCGAGATCTTCTCCCCCGAGAAGACAAGTTCTGGTTCTAATCCGCTGACTGCAAGTGAGTAACTCTTCATCTCCTGCGTCGACGTGCTCCAGACAAAGTCGGATTTCGACTGCGCATATGTAGAGGAATAGACCGAAGCGACAATTGGGCGATCAGATGAGATCTTGAGCGAGAAGGTCGTCGGCGCAAGCTGAGGATTAAGGGCGATCTCACTCACAACGCCAGCTTTGATTATTCGATCATCAAAGCCCACCGGAATAAATGAACCCTTGGTGGAGTTGAGCTGGACGGTCACCCTGGCATCTACTTCTCCAGGTACCAATACGCGAAGAGTGTGACCAAGGGTCTTTCCGGAGCGCTTCATCTGAGGAATGGCTGGGATAACAATCTCTTTCGTTGGATCGGCAGATGCATTGACCATATCTCCGCCAAGTGATTGCAAACCTCGACCACGTTCGTCGACTAGAAATGCGTTCACTCGCCCTGAGCGAGGTGAGATGTGCAGGGCAATTCGCTTTGCTCCCGGATCTAACGAGTCTAGATTTTGAACGAGTGAAGAGTTTGCTTTGAGTGTGACTACCTTTGGTGGACGAATGCCGCTTTCGCTCCAAATTTCCACATCAATGATCGCTTCACTCAATCCACTATTAATAAGAAGAAGCTTGCCCTTACTTGTGACATCTGCTGACCCACCGACAAACCATTGAGAGATTGATGGTGCAGAGCAGATAGTTGCTCCAGCCCAGACACCCTTTTTGATCTGCCATACAGGGGATGTCATATTTTTAGTATCAATAATTGTTGGTGCTGACCCTTGCATGAGTCGAAGTGTCCGTGCTGGTTTGAAGAGCACTGTCTTCTTTCCTAATACACGAGTTCCTGTCTGAGTTGATGGAACAGAGACCGCGCTGCTCTCCCCCGATGGCGTAGCCGGGCAGACAACAGGTGGGAAGTTTTCGGAGAAATCGCTATTTGTTACGGCAACATGCGTCACGTTGCTTGCAAGAAGTGTCGCGCCAACGATTGCAACGATTACGAGAGGGCGGGTGAATTTCATGCCAGCTCCTTCTCTGAAATTTCGCTCTTGCGGCGACCAGATGGCAGAGCAAAGAGCGCGCAGACGAGAAGGATGATGAAGTGAAGAGAGACCCATCCGCGTCTTACTGAACCATCGTGAATCAAAATTACTGGTCCTGTCTCTTCAACAGAGAATTGAGGTAGGGAGAGATCGCTCTTGATGCGCGTTAAACGCTGACCATTTTGGACTAGATGCCAGCTACCGCTGTAACTCTCGGTGAGCGTCACAACTCCTGGAGAGTTGACCATGTACTCATCTTTTACAGATGTTGGAACAAGTAGCGATGACTTACCGCTGGCATCTGTGATGATCAGATTGCCGGTAGCGCCAGCAACTTTCCAGACAATGCCAGCAGAGGTTGAGGATGCACGCGTGAATCCACCAAGACCATCGATTGTTTGAACTAGGGCTCCTTGAGTAGGTGCTTTGAGGAAGATGTAGGTAATGCCGTAGCTTGCAAAGGTCTTGCTACTTGTTATCCCACTTCCATCTGCCAAAGCAGTCACTGCAGCTGCAATCTCTGGAACTTCAGAAGGGGCAACATCTGCTTCACCAAGGGAGACATCGCTGCCTCGAGCAATGTAGTAATTCAATGATGGAGTTGTACCCACTAATCGTTCTCTGAGTACCAAGGTTTTAGAGAGAGTTTCGATTGCCAGATATGGCGGTAGAACTTCACCTTGAGCCGATTGCAATGGAGCACTTGGCGCTTTAGAAACAATCCATCCTGTAGATGTCACTGCGTAGAGTGCCGAGACAATGACAAGAGAAGAAACTGCAAAGTGGCGGTAGTTGATATGTGTTGCAATAAGCCGTTCTCTGACTTTGTCGAGCATCACAACTGCCGAATATGTTGCGGCCAGGGTGGCAAGAGCGATGAAGACACCCGGATAGATGTAATTCGGTGTACTTGTGCCCTTTCCAGTAATTGCAAAGGTGGCAGAGAACGTTGCCAGGCAGATGAATGTGCCGCCAATGTAAGCCACCTGACGAGCCTGCGTTATCGAAAAGAGTGAGATCGCTAAAACAATCACCACAGGGCTAATCAGCCACCAAGGAAGAGATCCAGCTCCTCCAGGGTTAGCGAAGAATGCAAGGTTTGGTCCACCACCGGCAGACATCAATCCAATATCTATAAGGAACTTGTGTGGTGCGCTCACAATTTCCAAGCTCCAAGGAATTGTCAGAGCGATCGGCGAGAGAAGAATAATTGTTCTGCGTCCGAGGCGTGTGAGAAGAAGCGCACGATCGCCATCTTTCCGCCATTGAAGGAGATCGGCTACCACAGCCGCACTTATAAGAAGAAGGAGAGCGATAAAGAAAGTTGGAGCAAAGCTAAAGATCAGGGCGAGCAGGAGTGAGTGTGCAGCAACTTTTCGAATGGAGAAACTCTCAACGTTTCTCCATTGCAGCACGCTAGAGACGAGAAATGGTGCAAGAGCCATCAGAACCAAAACACCCATACGTCCTGTATTAACCGCTGAAATAGATATGGGCGAGAGCGCATAAAGGGCTGAGGCAGATGCCGTGATGAAGCGATTGTCGCTGACCTTCTTCACCAGGTGATGGGCTGAGGCGAAGAGGAGTAGTGGGGCAACGATAAAGAAGAGTGAGATGAAGAGACCGACATTTCCCAATGTAAACAACGATGCAATCGCAATCAGCGGCATCCACAACGGTGAGGCGCTCTTGCTACCCATGCTTACCTGATGCCACGGTGCGAAGTAGAAATCCCAAAGATCACGAGCGCCACTTGGTGATGGGGCCAGAGTTCCGCCAGAGACAGCACCGATTCGATTACGAGACCAGAGCAGTGTCAGAAGCGCCAGAAAGATAAATACAACGACAAATGGTTTACGGAAGAGCGAACTCCACCTTCGGGTGGTGACTGGAGTAAGCAAGTCTTCTTCGTCGAGCTCTTTCTCAGTCGGTAGATCTAAGAGAGATTCATCCTGAAGCGTCTCTTCAGTTGGCTTAAGAACAAAATCTCTCAACGCTGCAAAGGCGCGATCGATAGCAAGACGTAATTGACGCCCGCGAGATGGAATGAAGTGAGAGACAACTCGAGCTGATACCAGACGAGTGGCTTTTCTATCTTTGCGCGCCTTGATTAATTCACCTGGCTTCACAACGAGAGAGACGATCGCAAGAATCTCATCGCCTGCATACCCTGGAAGTTTTGCAAAGAGATAACCGACTGCGCGCAATAAAGCTGAACCAAGTAGTTGAAGGGTAAGAAGTGGAAGTAGCCACCATGTTGCATTTGCAAGAAGCACATAGGCGGCATTCTGTCGATCAAGCAAGAGAGGTCGCTTTAAGAGTGCACCCTTTACATCCACCGCTCTTCTCTCTGTGGCAGAGGCTTGTGCGTGGTAGGCGATTGCATCAGTGACTACAACTGCCGCATGTCCTGCAGCATGTACGCGCCAACCAAAATCAACATCATCGCGGAAGAGCTCAAGATTCTGATCGAATCCACCCAGCTCTTCAAAGACATCGCGTCGAATAAGTGCGCCAGCAGTGCTGACTGCAAGCACGTCGGCTACTCCATCGTGTTGTCCTTGATCGTATTCAAAATCTTCTAGGTTGGTCCAACGCGCACCATTTGTTGCGATGCTAATTCCGATTTCAAGAAGGTGTGTTCGATCGTGCCAGCCAAGTAATTTCGGTCCAGCCATAACTACGTTGGGGCGATCTTCAACTGCAAGTAAGAGCGATTCGAGAGCTTTGGGATCTGGCGCACAATCATCGTGGAGAATCCAGAGCCACTCATTTGCCGCAGCCGGTGGAAGTTTCTCTACTGCAGATGCAACTGCTGCACCAAAACCTGTTTCGCGCGCCATTGTCAGAATGGGAATGCGAGCGCCTTTAAGTAATTTCGCAGATGAATCGATAGATCCTGTATCAACTGCAACGATCTGATCAATCGCACGAGTTTGTGAAGCAAGAGATGCGACAACTTCAGGTAACCACGTTGCTCCATCATGGACAACGAGGATCGCGCTGACGCGATGTGAAGACATTGCCTACGCTGGGCGACGCTTCAGACGGCGACGCTCGCGTTCGGAGAGTCCGCCCCAAATTCCAAAACGCTCATCGTGTGCGAGCGCATACTCAAGACATTCTTGACGAACATCGCATGAGAGGCAGACACGCTTTGCTTCACGAGTTGATCCACCCTTTTCAGGGAAGAAAGCTTCTGGATCGGTCTGGGCGCAGAGTGCGCGCTCTTGCCATGAGAGTTCAATATTTTCGCCATTGGCGAGTTGGATAGTTGGTCCAGCAGTGGGGGCTGATGGCTTGCCAGTAGAGGTTCCTTCTGGGCGGATTGGCATTTGCTAATCTCCTCAAGTCATTAGGGCCCGGTCCGAGAGTGGATTTCGGGCTCGCTAGGAGTGAATTACACGCTTGTAATCCCTTCCTGTCAACTCCCCAAGT
>JACCDN010331384.1_pt1 | contig 47496 bp, 37 predicted proteins | sample 7441691 | NCBI WGS metagenome assembly JACCDN01 (sample SAMN15323439, study PRJNA562643) | freshwater metagenome | isolation source: river surface water | place: USA:Blue River Watershed | collected 2017-08-16 | reverse complement strand
CCCCCTCCCCCCGCCCGTCCAGACCGACTGTGCACGCACAGACGTGGAGTGCCGGCTCGAGACCCATGAGCTGACGAACGAGCGCCAGGACGGAAATCTCCTGAACATGAAGCGCTCCATCCGCGGTCTGCGGACCGGCCTCCGCAGCGTCAGCTCCTACTCCAACCGGCTCCGCCGCCTGCAGGAGTGGAAGGACAGCCTCCCGACCGATCTGATCGGACAGGGGGAGGTTCAGCAGATGCTGACCGCTCTCGAAGCCCAGCTGTCGGAGCCCATCACCCAGTGGAACAACAAGTTGGCTGAGGTCGAGCTCTCGATGCTCGATCGCTACGACGAGTTGTGGTACCAGATCTATCAGCTTCAGCGCGAAGATGACAAGATCAAGGACCGCTTGGACAACGTCGAGCAGAGCCAGATGTTCGTACTCATGGGCGCTGTCGCTGGTGTCGAGTTCGCTGATGATGTGAACGCCATGGGTCGCCTGGAGGCTGGTGTCTCGAAGCAGGTCGGCGTGGGCGTCATCAACGTGCGAGGCGGATTTGGGGGCACGATGGAAGCGAACGGGCTCGTTGCCGAATTTGGCGTGGATGCTTTGGTATTCGGCGCCGAAAAGGCTCGTTTGGGCCCTGGTCTCGGTGGCAACATCAATTTCGGAAATGGTACCGGCGATGTGTTGCCCGCCCTCGTGGTGGAGGCCGGACGACTCGATGGTTTCTCGATGGCCACCAGGTTTCTCTTCCCCCTGGAGATCGCCAACGAAGAGGAAGACAGTGATCCCGAGTTCAAGGGGCTTCGCCTCGAGATCGGCGCCATCGTCCGCTGGTGATCACCAGCCCTCCCTCATTCCATCCTCAAAACCTATCGACAACAATCCCTCCGATTCTAGTGCCAAATCCTTGTCAGGATCCCCGAGCTTCGGCTCTGGGAGGATCTTCGATGAAGGTAGTTCCGCCGGATATCTACAAACCGGCCCCAAGTTCAGTGCACATATATTACATGTGTGTAGCGAATACTTCTTTATAACGTTATATAGAGAAGAAAGATCATTACAAAATAATAAGTAAAACAAAAAATCTCTTGACGATCGTCAAGTACCTTAGCTATGCTAGACATAGGGTATTAGATGATCGTTGAGAGAAACAAACGTGCCCCACCGAGGGCCCCAAGCGCGGCGCGTATGCCGCAAGGAGAGTCCAGATGCGTAGCATCTTTCTGCTGATGGTCCTTGGCTTTGTCCCGGGGTGTACCATCAAAGGTGGTGAGGAGGGCGCCAAGGGCGACCGTGGTGCCGATGGCGCTCAGGGAGCTCAGGGCGAACAGGGACCGGCCGGCCAGGATGGCCAGGACGGTGTCCAGGGCGAGACCGGCGAGCGCGGAGCCGACGGTGTCGACGGCGAAGATGGCCAGGATGGCATCGACGGCGAAGATGGCCAGGATGGCATCGACGGCGAAGATGGCCAGGATGGCGTCGACGGCGAAGATGGCCAGTCGTGTAGCGTGGCCGAGAACGAGGCGGGTTGCGCCGTGCACACCTGCACCGGCAGCCAGCCCGTCGAGATCTGCCCGCCCTCCTTCGAGGGGTGCGTGCTGGTCCTCGGCGAGCTCACCGACGATCTCTGTGTACCCTTCATCTGTGAAGGGATCGAAATCGAGGTGTGTGCCGTCGAGTGTTCTCAGAACAGCACCTGCGTCAACATCTATGGCGCGGCTGCCTTCTGTGGCAACGATGGATGGTGCAACAACGTGCCCACCCCCCCCAACCCCGACCGGGACGGCGACGGCGTCGACAACGGCGTCGACAACTGCCCCGACATGGCCAACCGCGCACAGACCGACACCGACTGCGATGGCATCGGCGACGCCTGCGATCCCCGTGACGACCGCCCCACCGACCGCGACAACGACGGCGTCGATGACAACGTCGACAACTGCCCCAACCATGCCAACCCCCACCAGACCGACAGTGATCGTGATGGCGTCGGAGATGCCTGTGACGACAGCAACAACCTCGGCACCTGCGAAACCGACCGTGACTGCATCGGTTCCCCCTGGGGAAGCAACTGCGTCTGGTCCGTGATCCACGAGACTGGGTTGTGTCAGGAGTGCCACTTCGGTGGTGCCCCGGAGCGGCCCTGCCCCGCAGGATACGAGTGTGCCTGGGGGGCCAGCCACGAGCCGGTGAGCGAGCAGGGGAGCGGCATTCACTTGGCCGAGCTTCGCTCGGTCTACTGGTGCGAGCCTCTGCCTCCGCCCGCCGACCGCGACAACGACGGCGTCGATGACAACGTCGACAACTGCCCCGAGGTAGCCAACCCCGACCAGCGTGATCGCGACGACGACGGGATCGGCGACTTCTGCGATGACCGCCATGATCTCTGCGAGGCTCATGCCGAGTGTGGCGCCGGCATGCTCTGTATCGCCGGTGAATGCGTGGTCGATGCCCAGCCCGGGCAGTGCTCGCCGTTCGCAGTCCAATTCGTCAGGAACAATGGGGGCATTCCCGTATACCTCGAGTGGTACAATGCCCGGAACCCCGCCCCGACTCGTTCAGGGGAGGTGCCCGATGGCATTCATCACAGTGAGAACGGGGAGTGCGCCGTCGCGATCTTCGACTTTCGCCCGGGCCAGTGCTTCGTGCACACCCGGTACGGAATCTCGGAGTGCGATGGTCTGCCCGCCAGCCCGGAAGTGATCGGCGGAACGCACAACCAGCGCCCCTAGGTGCGCAACGCTAGTTAGTGAGCTCTGACCCAATGAGCTGTCCAAATTAAAGAGGGTAGAGGCGCCAGCCTCGCTCAATCTGCTTAAGCACCTTCGGGTGTACGAGCAAGACGAGTTCCTTTCTTCCCGCCTATACGATACGATCACATCGAGTCGCACGCGGGAACCCAACACTTCCTTATCAGAATAGTCTGGTAATGAGATGATGGGAAAATAAAAAAATGATCATTAAAAAATAAAAATAATATCTCTTATATAAAAGAGAATTTTTTGTTTTTTGATTTTATAGACTCTTGACAAAACTAAAAAATTCTGTTAGGGTACCAAGTCTTTACAATTTTAAATATCTCTCTATATAAAGATAAATGCAACTTTTTCTAAATTTTTTCTAAAGATTTTCTAAAAGTGTCATTTATTGATGACTCAAATGTTCTTTAAAAAAGATAAAGAAAATATCAAGGAACCTATCAGCGGAAATGGATTAAAAATATTTTGATCTTTTTTCGCTGATAGGTTTCAGCGACTTCTCGCGCGATAAACGCGCATGGCCGCTCAATTGTGGAAACCGACAATTCTTTTATCCGACACAAAAGGTGAACCCTACAAGCTTAAGCTGTCCCAGAGACCATAAGGATGGTCATTTAGTCTGGGGGGTGTTCACTGATTAGTAGCGGGTGATTGGAAAGAAGGGATTCACGAAAGAGCCTTTGACACAAGGAGAATGCCGATGAATCGGCACATCGGAGGGCTCGCGCTCTCCATTCTGTTCCTCGTGCCCGCGGGCTGCGAGGACAACGCCGAGCCCCTGGGGCCGGCGATCGCGGATGCGCAGCCGGACCTGGTCCGTGACTGCGACCCCAATCGCCGTGATCGCAACCACCGGGCGCCGGAGCAGTGCAACGGCGTGGACGATGACTGCGACGGTGAGGCCGACGAGCATCCGATGGACCTGTGCCCCGTGGGCATGGTCTGCATGGGCGTCAACCGGTGTCAGGTGATCCCGTCCGAAGGGTGCGATGGCATCGACAACGATCTGGACCAGATCGTCGACGAGGGGCCGTTGTGCCCCGAAGGGCAGATCTGTCGCGCCCAGCTCGGATGCCAGGACCCCCCGGCCGAGGTCTGCAACGACCAGGACGACGACTTCGACCAGAGCGTCGACGAGAACTTCGACCAGAAGGGCATGCCCTGCTTCGTCGGAGTGGGGCAGTGCTTCAACGAGGGCTTGCTGGACTGCAACGCCCCCGGTGACGGTCTCATCTGCAACGTCGCCCCCGGTGAGCCCGTCGATGAGAGCTGTGACGGCCTGGACAACGACTGCGATGAGAGCACCGATGAAGGCTTCGGCCTCGGAGACCTGTGTGTTGCCGGCGTCGGGCTCTGCCAGACACGAGGTGAACTCGTCTGCGATGGCAACGGTGGTGTGACCTGCGATGGTCAGCCCGCGGCCCCGGGGGTCGAGGTTCAGAACGGCTTCGATGACGACTGCGATGGCAACACCGACGAGCAGGTGAGCTGTGTCCTCGATGAGGAATGTCAGACCCCCTGCAACCCGGTCGCCGAGCAGCCGTGCGGTCTCGGCTTCGAATGTCGCAACATCGTGACCTTCAACTTCGACAACAGCGTGCACTGGGACTTCAACACCTGCGTTCCGGTCGGCTTGCCGGGCAACTACGTCGTCGGCTGCAGCGTAGGTGCTTCTCAGGAACTCCCTGGGGTCTGCACCGAGGGTTATGACCCCGAGTTCGATGCTGAGGTCGCTCAGCTCGAAACCGAAGGGCCTCCGAACAGCTGCGAGAACGGCTTCGACGAGGACGCTGATGGACTCGTCGACCTGGCCGATCCGGACTGCCAGGCACCTCCGGTTTGCATGGTGGATGAGGACTGCCTCCTCGGTCAGGAATGCGTCGAAGCCCTGTGCGAGCCCATCGAAGGTTTCTGCTTCGGCAATGCCGACTGCCCCGAGGGCGAGGTGTGCGGTGATGACCATCAGTGCTCGCTGCCGCCTCCGCCTGACAACGATGGTGACGGTGATCTGGACGACTTCGACAACTGCCCCGAGAACCCCAACCCCGACCAGCTCGACAGCGACGGCGACGGACTGGGTGATGTCTGCGACAGCTGCCCCAACCTCGACAACCCCGAGCAGGAGTCCGACGACGATTGCGACGGGGTCGCCGACGATGAAGACAACTGCCCCGAGAACCCCAACCCCGGCCAGCAGAACGCCGACAACGACGGCCTCGGCGACGCATGCGACCCCGTGTTCAACTGCATGATCGACGCCAACTGCGCCATGGATGAGGTCTGCCTCATGGGCGTCTGCCAGGACGCCCCTCCTCCGCCCGCCGACTGCGACGGCAACGAGGACTGCCCCATGGCCGAGGTGTGCATCGCCGGCGAGTGCCTCCCCGCCCCCGAAGGGCAGTGCCTGCCGTTCGCCGTGGAAGCCACAGGGGTGGGAGCCTTCAACTCCCACTACCAGTGGTACGGGCCGCGTCTGCCCACCCGCAGCGGGCAGCTCCCCAATGGGTTGAACCGATCGAACGCCGGCGAGTGCTCCGTCGAGGTCTTCGACTTCGAATCGTGTGTCTGCCACACGCGATCCGGCTCCAGCCCGTGTGGCGAGTTGCCTCTGTCACCCGGGGTACTCGGTTGCTGGCACAGCAAGCCGGGCGTCCGGCCTCCGCCGCCCAACTGAACCGCCACCCCAGGCGGAGAAGCCCGGCGTCGCTGCCGGGCGGGGTTTCGTTCCTTCCAACCAACTGTTTCGGTCTCGGGCGCGGCGCATCCAATGCGCTTCGCCCGGACCTCCTTCCCAATTTTCCGCAGGGGCATGTGTTTCGTCGCCACATGCCCCCGGATTCCCAATTTGCTCATCAAAAATTTTTGGTGAATAGATCAGGAATTACTAAAATTAAAATAAAAACTGTCATGTAAAGGCAGTTTTTTTGTCCTATAATATATTGCTTTTTCTCCTTTTTTGTGGTAGGGTATGTTTATTAAACATCATATTATTATGAAAATCACAGACAAAATATTTCGTTTACTTTTTCCGAATAAAAGTATTGCACACATTGTAAACGAGTATAATATACCCCGTGAAATTAAGTTTCAATTTGCTTCAACCAAAGATGGTTGGATTATTGCTACTTCACCTGATCTTCCGGGGTTTGTGACAGAAGCAAAAAATCCTCAAGAACTTTTGGAGATGATTAATGACGGTATTTTGACCTACTATGATGTACCAAAAAAAGTCGGAGATATTGTACATAAGACATTGAGGATCGAGGGTATGGGTACTGTTTCATTGTCAGGACCTTATTGTCAAAGAACTGTATACAATGGGAGGTGAAGAATTAGTACAAAAATTTAAGAATTTATTATGAAAAAATCCCTGATAAAGGGATTTTTTCAAATTTTGTCAATATCCTATTGACAAAATGGTCAAAATAGGGGATAATGGCTTGTTTTAGACAAGTTAGTGAAGATTTTTTGATTAGCAAAAGAGAAATAAATATGTTATTTTTCTTTTGGTGTTCAACCACGTGAAAGGAGAATGAAGGTGAAAGCGCAGCCTTTCACCCGCGCGTCGGAGTGTTTGCTTCAGCTCGCCCATCTTGTCCGTGAACACGGCAGGATGGAGGACTCGGCCAGTCAAGCCTACGTCCTGGAGCAGCTGGCAAATATCGCTGGCAATGACCTTGAAGTCAGCCTCGAGGCCCTGGCTGGGGCATATGACTTTTTGGTTGTCCATGCCGTGGGAGATTCACGCGAAGTGAAGTCCCGACGGTGGGATTGTGGCGAGTTTGGCCTGCTGCTCAAAACATTGGGTATTGTACCGAAATCGCAGGGGGACGGAATTCTTGAGTTGTGGGAGAGGTGGAAAAATTCCACTGAGCCTGCGGCTCAGGAGCTCCGGCCCATGATCGAACGGGAATACCGCGAGCTGCGGCTTGAGCGCGGGTTGACGGTCGACTAGCCGAAGATAGTCGACCGTAGCAGTTTATGTGTTCTGCAAAACAAAGAACACTCCCTATGGCGGTGGTCAGCCTTAATTGCAGGTTTTTGGCCTGCTGCACCGCGAGGTGCAAAATGGAGGGTTTCCGTTGTTCGTAGCAGAGCAACGGAACCTTGATTCTCTTTCTTTAATTTTGACAAAAATCAGGGGAGAGTGAGAGGTATATATTGACACAGTACATTTTTAGTAATATCCTTCAATCATAAGGACAACGACGAAGTTGCTGGTTCGATTTCCGTCAGGTCCACCACAAAAGCAACTCTCTTAGAAGGGTTGTTTTTTTTCTTTTAAAAGAGTCAAAAATTTGCTATACTTTGTCTCAAGTGATTGTTGTGCACTTACAAACCTATGGAGATTTTTTCTTTCCTCTCGGCCAATTCGCTCACTCTTTTTTTATTTGGTTCACTGTTTGTTGCCATACTTTTTTTGGTATTTACCTTGAAGCGTACTGAATATATTATTTATTTTTTGCTCATCTGGTTTCCACTTGAAGCCGTAGTTCTCAAATACACACCCGTGGATTATTATTCGATGGTGAAATACCTTCCAGAAGTGTTGCTCTATGGTTTGTTTGTGGGGAGCTGCGTTTTTTATTTTTTGAAAAAAGGAAAAATATTTGCTTCAAACCATCTCAACAAATGGTTTTTTGCTATTATTGCTGTTGGTGTGATTTCGCTCCTGATCAATCAATATAGCCCTTCGATTTGGGCACTGGGCCTACGTCAGACACTGCGTTTTGTCTTGGTATTTTTTGTGGTATTGCACATGCAATATGAATATTCGATTGTCAAACGCTGTTTGTATATTGGACTAGGAGTCATAGTAGGGGAAGCAGGATTGGGGATTGTTCAATATCTGACGCGGGGAGCGATTGATCCATTTTTGTTTGCGACCGAAGCCGTGTCTGTGGCTGGTAGTGCTGTGATTGGTGGTGAAGAGCAGTTTTGGGCACCAGGGACGCGTGTCTTTGCGACACTTGGACGCTATGACCGGCTGGGAAGTTTACTCGCTCTTGGTTTTATTTTGTTCCTGCCGTATTTTTTGAAATATCGCGACAAGTTTTTTTCAGTCTGGATTGTCAGCGGAATTTTGGGAACAGGATTATTGCTTACGCGTTCGCGCGCCAGTTGGATTGCTGCTTTTGTTGGCCTCGTGATTATTGGAATTGGAATTTTGAAAGACAAGTTTATCAAGCGGGCAAGTATTGGCCTGGTTGCTGTGGTGCTCCTGTATACCAGTCTCTTTGCTGTTTTTGGTGGGCAGGGGACACAGGTAGTAGATACTCCCAACCAAAAGCTCTCGGAACGTATCCTTGAAGCAGTGAGTCTACGCAGTTGGCGTGAAAGTTACGAGGGCTATGGTCGTATTTTTTTCATTATCAATACTCCGGTGCATATTTATCACGTCGCACCATTTTTTGGCGTGGGACCAGGAAATTTTGGTGGAGGAGTAGCCGCGGCTCTCGTCAATACCAATGCGTATGAAAAATTGAAACTCCCCTTTGGAATTCAAAATCAGTTTGGACAGATCGACAACAGTTGGTTTTCGATTTTAGGTGAGTTTGGTGTGGTTGGACTTGTCGCCTGGCTGTGTTTGTTTGGTGCGCTTGTACGATCAGCGTTTTTTGTGTATAAAAAGGAGAGTGAATTGTCCCTTTTGGCACTGGGTGCTTGTGGGGCAACCGTTGGAATTGCTGTAATGGGATTTTTTGGACCGTATTTTGAATTTCGAACGCTGATGTATTATTTTTGGTTGACCATGGGTCTTGTGATCCTGGACTACCAAAGAGAAAATAAAAAAGGAAATTTGTTAGATGAGTAAAGTTGTCATTCCGAAGCGTAGCGAGGAATCTTTCTATGATAGTAGATGATAGAATAGTATGCCTAGGCAACATGAGTATTATATTTATATAATGGCAAGTATAAACAGAGTCATATATGTAGGTGTTACTAATAATTTAATACGAAGAGTCATGCAACATCGTTCAGATAATTTTCAAGGATTTTCACATAAATATAAAAAATGTAGCCATACATCGAGAAAAAGAATTAAAGAAGTTTCGTAGAGAGAAAAAAGTGAAACTCATTGAAGAAAAAAATCCCTACTGGAGAGATTTGTTTGAAGATATTGGTTTACTTTCAAAGAGAACATGATACTGAGATAGTATATTCTAGGAAAGATTCCTCGCTACGCTTCGGAATGACATCGTTAAGACATTTTACTTTAAAACAGAATTTTATGAGACAAACAAAGGTTCATAACCCCATCGACTGTGTCGTCGGCATCACCTACAACTGCAATTCACGTTGCCAAATGTGTGATATTTGGAAGATCAAAGATTTTCCTGAACTTCCCGTAGAACAGTACAAAAAACTCCCAACCAGTTTACGAGATATTAATATTTCTGGTGGCGAACCATTTTTACGAATGGATATTCCAGAAATTATTGCTGTCATTCAAAAACGTGCGCCGCAAGCTCGCATGGTTATCTCAACCAATGGTTTTACACCGACGCTGATCGAAGCACAGATGAAAAAGATTTTAAAGATAAAGCCAGATATTGGCGTCTCCATCTCTGTTGATGGCTATGGTGACATGCATGAAAATATTCGTCATATTCCTGATGCTTGGAATAAAGACATGGATACGCTCGAGCGCCTACAAAAACTTGGTATGAAAAATTTGCGTCTGGCCTTCACTATTTTGCCAGAAAACGTCCAAGATTTTGGAAAAGTCTATGACGAAACTCGTCGTCGTGGCATTCAATTTACCCATGCCTTTGCGCAAAGCAGTGAGCACTATTTTGGTGGTATCCAAGTAGACAATCATCCAGATGTAAAAGTGCTCAAAGAGCAGTATAGTTATGTGATGAATGAAGAGCTCAAGACGTGGAATTTGAAACGCTGGGCTCGCAGTTATTTTGCCTATGGTTTGTATCGTTTTAGTATGGAGCGTCAGCAGGTGCTGAGCAATGATCCTGGTACCAGATTTTTTTACATGGACGCGCGCGGTATGGTGTATCCTTCGGTTGTGCATAGTTATGGTATGGGAAATATCCAAAACTATGACCACTGGGAAGATCTTTGGAACAGTGAACGCGCTGACAATGCACGAGAACTGGTTCGTACGAAAGGCAAACCTGCCTGGATGATCTGCACTGCTCGTACTGCTATCAAAAAACATCCATTAAATGTTGGTATGTGGGTGTTAAAAAATAAGTTTGGCGGGGTGAAATTGTAAGATATGAAAATCGTACTGGTCAATAAATACTTGTATATCAAAGGTGGATCTGAACGCGTAGTTTTTTTGACCAAAAAATTACTCGAAGAGGCTGGCCATGAAGTCGAAGTATTTGGCATGAAGCATGAAAAAAATATTTTTGACAATGATTATTGCATTCCAAAAATAGACTATGGAGATATGAGCCTCGGGCAAAAACTTTCTCATTTGCCCAAATCTATTTTCAATAAACAAGCCAAACAACAATTCAAACAGCTCCTTCAAAATTTTCAGCCGGATGTGGTGCACTTTCACAATATTTATCATCAGCTTTCTTTTTCTCTTATTGAAGCAGCAGAAGAATTGCATATTCCTATGGTGATGACACTTCACGACTACAAGATGCTCAGTCCCAATTACAATCTTTTTCATCATGGAAAAATTGACGATTCCATGCTCGGTGGAAAATACTATCGTTGTCTCTTGAACAACTGCATGGAAAACATGGGAGAGAGTGTACTTGGCACCATTGAAGCGTATTACCGCGATGCCAAACACTACAGAGAAAAAATTGCACAATTTATTTCGCCAAGTTATTTTCTCAAAGATTTGTGTCTACGCGCAGGCTGGAATAGCAACACGGTTCAAGTAATGGTAAATCCACTTGAACAATCAACACAGAATTCGTGGCAAGAGGGTCAATATGTAGCCTTTGTCGGACGCCTCAGTAGCGAAAAAGGCGTACAAGTCCTCCTTGAAGCTGTACAAGAAACTCCACATATACCATACAAGATTGCAGGTACTGGACCAGAGGAAGAATCACTCAAACGTTTTGTCAAAGAAAAAGGTCTACACAATGTTGAATTTGTTGGCTGGAAAAGTGGCAGCGAAATTGAAGATTTTGTCAGAGGGAGCCGCATTGTTTTGGCACCATCGGTTTGGTATGAAAACTATCCCTATAGTATTTTGGAAGCCAAGGCGTTTGGTAAAATTGTTCTCGGTTCTCGTATTGGTGGAATTCCAGAAATGCTGGAGAGTGATTGTTTGTTCAATGCAAATGATCATTATGAGCTTGTTGATCTGGTCCAAAAATGGTATGATACACCGCTTGAACAACGACAAAAAAGAGGCCAAAAACTGATGCAGGAAGTCAAAGTGGAAAATGATCCTGCCGTATATAGAGAGCGTATATTGGAAGTATATAAAAATGTATGTTCAAAGTAGGTTATGCAATGAAAATAATTGTAGGGATGTTGTCCCTGATTTTGCTATTTTTTGCAACAGTTTCTCCTGCTGTGGCAGCAGAATTAAATTTTCCTTTGCGTGCCAATTACTATTTGGGCGAGCTCAGAGACGATGAAATTTTTCTCAAAGACATTTCTCGCTATGATTTGCTTATACTCACTCCCGCGCAGATCAAGAGCCATCCTACGGCGATAAAACGCATTCGTACCCTTCATCCAGGAGTTATTATTTTGGCCTATGTTCCAAGCCAAAGTTATAACCTAAAATACTGGAAATCTGATCCAGTTTTCAAAAATTTTAATAACTTGCCAGATTCTGTGTGGCTGAGAGATCCACTTGGGTCTACAGTTATCGATTCATTTCAAGTTCAGTGGGCAAATCTGAATCCTGAATGGAATTCAGTGCTGATGGATTTTATTAAAAAACAAATATTACCACTTGATATTGATGGAATTTTTTTTGACATGGTATCTCATAATATTTCATGGCTGAACGGGGGTTACTTGGATTTCAATGGTGATCATAAAAAAGATGATGCCAAAACCATGGATGCGCTCTGGGTCTCTCGCACAACTGATCTGCTCAAACAGGCAAGCCACAATTTAAATACCAAATATATTGTTATCAATGGAAGTTCTGATCCAGCTTTTCAAAAGTATGTCAGTGGTCGTATGTTTGAGACGTTTCCAACTCCGTGGGAAGGGGATGGCAGTTGGTCAACCGTCATGAACTCTGCCAAAAGTGGAATTCGTTCGAATCGTGCGCCAACACTTTTGGTTTTCAATGGGAATTCGGAAAATAGTGGTATCAACAATAATTACAGCAAGTTTCGTCATGGATTTGTGAGCGCTCTCTTACAAGATGCATATTTTTCGTATGACTTTGGTGATCGCGATCATTCTCAGCTCTGGTGGTATGACGAATATAGCAGTGATCTTGGAGCTGCTTTGGGACCTGCTACTTTACAAAATGCAACTGTATCAGCATCAGCCGAAGCACCGTATGCTCCTGGTGTGTGGGTACGTCAATTTCAAAATGGCATTGCGCTTATCAATACCACCGGTGAAAAACAAAGCATAGATTTGGGCGGCGAATATGAAAAATTTCATGGGACACAAGACCCTCTTGTCAATGATGGTTCGATTGTAAGTCAAACAGAAATTAATAAAGACGATGGACTTATTTTGCTTCGTACTTTTGCCAGTTTAAATGATGCTCTCTTTACCAATGGAGACTTTGTGCGATTTTTCCGTCCAGATGGATCACGGGTACGCAATGGTTTTTTTGTATTTGAAGACACATACAAAGGAGGAGACCAAATTGCTCATGTTGATCTTGATAAAAATGGCAAACGAGACTTGGTCGTCATTTCCAAAAATAAAATCACCATGTGGCGTGATGATGGACAGCTATTTGCCAAACTCTACCCCTATACCGCCAGCTATGAAGGCACGATTCGTTTCGCTTTTGGAGATATGACTGGAGATGGACAGATGGAAATAGTGGTAGCTCCAGGGCCTGGGTATCCACTGCCTCTTCAGGTATATGATCGTTTTGGAACACTTTTATACGACAATTGGTTTCCTTTTGGAAAGGCGTACAAAGGAGGATATAGCCTTGGAGTTCTCTCTCCAGAAGAAAAAGCCGCTGGTAAGGTGGTAGTAGGCTCTGGGACCGGAAGAGACACGGTTGTACAGCTCTATGACACCAATTTTACTCTCTTCAAAGAGTGGTTTGCCTATGAAAAATTTTTCAAAGGGGGGGTCAATGTAGCTGTAGGGGATGTAGATGGGGATGGAAAGCAAGAAATCGTCGCTGGAGCTGGGCCAGGAAAAAAGGCTTTGATCAAGGTATTTGATACCACCGGAGGGCTAAAATATAAGGAATTTGAGGCCTATAAGGCCCTTGGAACCCCGGGAATTGATGTGCGGGTAGCGGATGTGGATTTTGATGGGAAAAAAGAAATCGTTGGCATGAGTGAAAGCTTCTAAAAAACCGCTTAAATAAGCGGTTTTTTAGTTCTTTCTGACTATTGACAAAAGGGCAAAAATATGCTATACTATCCTGTTTATAAGTTTTACCAAATTCTATGAAAATAGCCATGGTTGGACAAAAGGGTCTTCCAGCTTTGCATGGTGGAATTGAACGCCATGTACATGATCTCTCTTTGCGATTGGTAAAGAGTGGTTTTGAAGTGCTTGGATACTGCCGAAAATGGTATACCAACCGCGAGGATGGCGATTTTGAAGGTGTAAAGCTTATCCATGTTCCAACACTTCGTACCAAGCATTTTGATGCTATTGTAGGAACATTGTTTGCGACTCTTGATGCGATAAGACGTAAAGTTGATGTTATCCACTATCATGGAGTTGGCCCATCACTTCTTTCTTGGATTCCACGTTTGCTTTCCCCAAAAACTTTGGTGATTGCAACTTTTCACTGTATTGATCGTAAGCACCAAAAATGGGGACGTTTTGCAAGACTCTCACTGCGTCTTGGTGAATGGGCTGCTTGTAAGTTTCCTCATAAAACCATTGCAGTATCTCGTCCAATTGCCGACTATATGCGTGAGGTTTATAATACCCAAGGGGTCTATATTCCAAATGCTGTAAATATTCCTGAGCTTCTCACTGATACTGAGGCGCTGCAAAAATGGAACCTTTCTCCAAAAGAATATATTATGGTGGTGTCTCGTTTGATCCCACATAAAGGTATTCATTATATTATTGAAGCCTGGAAAAATATCCTAGCAAAAAATCCAGAAAAAATTGGTAATAAAAAACTTGTGATTGTTGGAGACGGATATTATACCGATGATTATGTTGCTTTTGTCAAAGATCTGGCCAAAGAGACGCCTTCAATTATTTTTACTGGTTTTCAATCAGGAAAAGATTTGCAGACGATCTTTTCACATGCCAAGTTGATGGTGCATCCTTCAGACAACGAAGGATTACCAATTGCTGTGCTTGAAGGAATGAGTTACCAGTTGCCAGTTTTGGTTTCAAATATCATTGAGCACAAAGATTTGATTGACAATCCTGACTTCTTGTTTAGTCAGGGAAATATTGAATCTTTATCTGAAAAATTATCATTTCTTTTGTCACAAGAAAAAGAATTCTTGAACAAAGAAGTCGTTCGTAATTCTCGTGTGATTGAACAGGAATTTGAATGGAGTAAAGTACTCGGACGCATTATTGATATGTATGAAAAACCTGTATCAAGTACAAAAATTCCAACCGTTGCGATAGAAAATCAATAAACAACAAATAAAAGACCTCCAGATTGTGGAGGTCTTTTTTACTCTTTGACGACCACGCCTTTATTTTTTGCCAATATATCGTTTGGCAGAGAAGTATCAACCGTGCGAGCAGTGCTACTGACCGGAAGTTTGGTAAATCCATCAGTCCCTGAGACAGTAATGTTGGTAACAGCCGGAACGGTTTTTCCAACCATCTGTGCTGTAGGAGTAAACGAAAGAGCAAAGGAAATGCCAATTGTTGTATGGGCTGGTATGTGTGGTGCACTCCAAGATATTTTTCGTGTGGCGCTATTGTAGGTCACATCTTTTCCAAAGGTCACGCTTGTTTTATCACCCCATTCAATTCCTGAAGGTAAAGTAGCTGAAAAAGAGACATCTTCAACCTGACTTGTCGAATTTGAAAGTACCACGGTTGCAAAATATTTTGTCTCACTTCCTACTTGTGGTGGCAATGGTCCGCGACCCAGTTGATCTCCTTCATCTGTGTAATAACGCAGTTCTCCCGTAAGTCCAAGATGGGTGGCAATTTTTATCTCTGGGGTGGTAATTTTTTCGCGGTAGAGAGCGTCTTGAACAAGTGGTATGGAGGCTTGAATTTCTGGAATGAGATTGAGTGTAACATCATTACCAGATTGAAAATTTGAAAGAGGAATCAACAGATCAAGTGTTACGGTCTGTCCACTTTTCAAAGTCGCAAGTTCAGGGAGATAATTTTGATTTATTGCAAATATATTGTTTCGCACCACTCCTTTATTGGCTGTTACAATTCGTACTTTATCAATGCTATTTGTCAATGGAAGACTCAGGGAAATATTTTCCACAGTATATTCATTGGTGTTTTTAATACTGATGGACAGTGGAACAAGTTCAAGTGGTTTGGCAACCCGTGTTTCTTTTTTCCATACGGCGCTTACTTCAAGATTCGGTGCAATCACTTCTACATTTTTGATTATTTTCTTTTGTGGAAAATCGGTATTGTTGGCTCTGATGGTCGGAGTAATTTCTAGACTGATTGGGCGAACATTTGGAAGGTTGGTTGTCAAATTCCCACTGAGGGTTGTAGATGTTTGACGGTTAAGAACAGGAAGACTCCAGACACTTCCTTGATAGGTACCAAGAGATGTGGTAACCGTATCAAACCCAATACCAGGAAGTGTTGGCAGTGAAAGGCGTATTTCTTGGAGTGGTTCATTGCCAGTATTGATGAGATCAATTTGAAAGGGGAGTGTCCCTCGTGAGAGAATAAAATCACCCATTTTCCAATTTACCAAGAGTGGTGTGTCACGTGGAGAACTAATCAGTCGATCAATTACATATTCTCGATCACGTTCTCCTTCTTGTACATAGGAAAGTTTCACTATCGTGTCATAGTGTTCGTCTGGTGTCCCAAACAGTGTTCCTTGTAAGGTGAGTGATCCATTGGCACCAGGCGCAAGGGAAGAAAGAGTAAGTGAAGAATTTTCTGTATTAAAATTTTGAGCAGAAGTGCTGGTGTTTAAAATAAATCCTTGAGGAAATTGCACCGAAAGCAGAGGTGTAGTAAGAGCAACATCACTGCGGTTGATATATGAAACTCTATAGGTAATTTGAGTACCAGTTTTGATACGTTCTGTTGATTGTTCGACTGTGAGTGTAACCAAAGATCGAACCGTGGGATCATAAAAATGCCAAAAAAGTGTTGCACCAAAGAGAAAGACAATAAATGCCAAGAGACTCATGTCAAAAAAGAAGAGTTTTTTTGCATGGCGAAAGTTGAGATGATATTTTTGTTGATAATGAAGTTCAGCCGCATGAAGCGGAGAGATTAAAAAAGCCAAAAACCATTTATGGGGTGCATGGAGCAAATAGTGTTTGGTAAGATTTTTTTCAACAAATTGCATAACAGAGAGAAAATATAGGCCTATTATACTTCAGCCGGAAAACAGACGCAAGAAACACTCCGAGAGAGACTTTGTTTTGTGTACACTAGTGTAGACAATTATAGACTTTTTCCTTTGACAGATATGTATTATTCTTGTATACTTCTCTTCATACTTATTTTCGTCTGGTTATGCCTCAATTTACTCCTGCAGAACTCTCTGATTCCAAGGAAATTATACGAGTTTCTATTTCAGAAGCAGCTCGTCTTTTTGGAGTAAATGCTCAGACCATTCGTCGGGCCATCAAAAGCGGTGATCTGACCTATGTGGTCGTTGCAAACCGTTATAAAATCAACTTTGAGAGTCTCATCAAGTGGTCTCAGGAAAAGACTACTGTGCGCAACAAAGCCAATAAACATGGGATTGGTCAGTTTGTGGATAAGTGGAAGATTCATAATACTCTTTACTCCCCAAGTCTTAAAAGCCTGAAAAAAGACTAAATTTAGGCGTATGGCTACGTTCTCGGTCCGTTCCTTGCTCGCCGTATTGTTGAATACGGCTCGCTTCGGTACTCCCTGCGGCCTTGCCCTACACCTAAATTTAGTCTTTTTTATCTATATTTAGATAAAAAATTAGAATTTTTCTTGATTTTCTCCTCTTCTTCTGGTATACTCATCCTCAACTTATGAACATGGCTGAATACAAAAAATAGTCGATTCTATAAAGTGTACTGTAACACTTTTTTATTTTTTCCGTCTTCTAGTATGAAAAAGCCACTCACCGAAAAGTGGTTGCTCTATAAAATTGTCACCAAAAAAGACGCTGAAGCCTTTGGAATTCTCTATAATACCTATATTGAGCGTATTTATCGGTTTGTTTACTTTAAACTGGGAAATAGAGAAGAAGCCGAAGATGCGACCAATGATATTTTCCTACGCACTTGGAATTATCTGATTACGAATCAGACAAAACAGGTGCAGAGCCTCAGTGGACTTCTCTATGGGATTGCACGCAATGCGATTATTGATATTTATCGCGAAAGAGCTAAAAAACAGCTTGTTCACCTTGAGCCTGAAGAATTGACGCAGATTCCTTCACAAGAGAATATTCTTAAAAAAGTGGAACATGCGCAGGAGATGACTCGAATTGAAAAGCACCTTCGAAATCTCAAGCAGGAATATCAAGAAGTCATTATTCTTCATTATATAGAAGAGCTCACTATTTCCGAGATCTCGCAGATGCTTGGGAAAAAACCTTTGAATGTCCGTGTGCTCCTTCATAGAGCCGTAAAAAAACTCAAAATCTTGCTCGATCAAAATCAGAAATAGCTGTATGAAAGAGCAAACTACAGTATGTCTAAAAAAATTATCTCACAATTGAAAGAACTCAAAAGAAGCCACGAGGGCCTCAGTCCAAATCCTGAATGGATGAAACAGAGCCGAGAAAGACTCATGAGTCAGATTCAAAATAGTTTAGGAGCACAGCCCGTAGCCGCCTCTTTTTCTTCATCCTTTGAAACATTTTTAAAATTGTTTATTTCACCAAAAGCCTACTATGTACTTCGTACGACGGCTATCTTTATTCTTGCTATTGGAATTACAATAGGCGGATGGATTGGCGGCGTGAGTGCTTCACATAGTTGTTTGCCTGGAGACTTTTGCTATAATGTAAAATTGGCTGCCGAAAAAACTCAAGTTGCGGTTGCCTCGGTCACTGGAAATACAGATGGAAAAGTGGCCTTGCATCTTGAATTTGCTTCAAGGCGTTTGGATGAAATTCGTCTTGTAAAAGATTCACATCAAGTCGATGCGGTAAAAGAATTAAAAAAGTCCTTAACATCAGTGAGTGATACCCTCTCTGAAGTAAAAGATAGAGAAACTGCTACACGCGTTGCCAAAGATATTACCAAAAAAACTTCTGATATTGCTCGCACTCTCAATACGGTAACACAAAATGATGTCAATGTTTCTATTGCTACTGTAAAAGAAATTGCTGATGCTACAAAACTCGTAAATGATACAGGAATTCAAGCTCTTCAAATTGCTATTGAAGGTCAGCCTGGTGGTACACCCTCGGATGATATCAAAGCATTGGTTGTCGATAAAATTGATTCTATTCTTGATACCAATAAAAATGCACAAGTGGCGGTATATGAAGTAAAAAATAGTGTTGATGCACTTGCAAGTAGTACTCTATTGTTGACACAGCTCGCAGTGAATACATCAACCGCTACCTCTACGCTTCCCCCTGTGGTTTTGTCACCAGTGACGTCTACAATTATTAATATCGATGCGGTGGTAAATGTAATGGCGACTTCATCAGCTACACTCTCAGAAACCATTCAGAAAATCGACCAAACAACACAAAAAGCCGAAGTCGTTGCCAGTGAAGCAAAGGCACTGCTTGAAGGAAATAAAGTGGATGAAGCCTTTGAAAAAGTAAAGACTCTTAATGTTATTACTACAGAAACGAGACAAGATGTGTTGCAAGCACAGGAAAACCTGAATACTCAGCTTCTCACTCCGAATACTGCTCCTGTATCTGCATCTACTTCTACTTCTACCCCGCCGTCTCCACCAACAACGACTCCTTAAAGTACTGTGCGGCTCTCTCTCCTGAAGTATTTCAGTGGAGTGAGCCATACAGTAGGGTTGGCGTTTTTCTTCCGTCTTTTTATGAGAGGGAAGAAATGGATCGGGTAAAACTCAAGGTCGAGACTTTCAAAAGCCGTTTTGCCTACTTTTTGATAAGTACTTCTCCTTCTGACTTCCTTAAGGATGCGCTGAAGGAAAAGGAAATATAAATTTATTTATGTCTGACGTATTACGATTTGGTAAAAAACTGTTTACCTGGTCTGTAGTAGCTATGACGATCGCTTGGAGTGTAGGTCTTTCTGCACTCGTTCCAGCAGGTGACGCTCAAGCAGCAGTTGTTCCTGTTGCTGACGTTGAAGCTGGCGATCTCATCAAGCTCGAAAACCAAAGTGCAGTTTACTATATAAATGAAGACATGGAACGCATGTACTTCGCAACAGATTGGATGTTTTATACTTGGTTCCCTGTCTTTGATCAAATCAAGACAGTTCCAGCAGGAACTGACCTCGATGCATACCTCCCACCAGCAACACGCGGTGTGGTAAGTCCTCGAATGGGTTCTTGTGAATCAATGAAATCTCCAGCTTCTCCAGCTGTTTACGTTGCAAGTTATGGCGGAGTTCGTCATAAACTCGCTTCTGAAGCTGCTGCAGTAGCTCTCTGTGGAGCTGATTGGGCTAGACACGTTCATGATCTCCCAGACTTCATTATTTCTCTTTTCCCACTCGGAGGAGAACTTGATGGAAGTACACCATTCCCTGGACAACTTATCCGTTCAGAAGCAAATGGCCCAGTATACGTTGTTGGAGCTGATTCAAAAGCATACGCTGTTGAAGGAAGTCTCCCAGCATTCTTGGCTGCTACTGTTCGCATGGTAACACAGGATCAATGGGACAATCTCGCTGGCATGGGTGAAGGAAACCGCACGGTTGCTTCTCTCACTGCTGACGTAGCTCAACTCTCTGGTGAACCAAGTGGAGACGACGATGAACCAAATGATAACGAATCAACTGGTGATCTTCGTGTAAGTCTCGCTGGTAACACAGCTGAAGGTGACGTAGTTCCAGGTGGAGCACAGAACGTTGAATATGTTTCTGTTGTTCTCCAAGCTGTTGGTGGTGATGTAGAACTTGATTCTCTCACTTTCCACCGTGGTGGTGTTGGTGATAGTGATGACTTTGATAAAGTATATCTCTATCATGATGGTATGCGTCTTGAAAATGGACGTTCACTCAACACTGATGATGAAGTTACATTCAATGTAAACCTTCACATCGAACAAGGTGATTCTGAAACCTTGGTAGTAAAAGCTGACATGGAAACCGCCGTTGATGGACCAGCAACTGAAGGTGACCAAAATCGCTTTGAACTCCGTGGTGAAGATGATATCGATGCAAGTGGTGCTGACGTATCAGGATCTTTCCCAATTCGTGGAAACTTGATGGAAGTTGGTTCACAAGATATTGGTACTATCGAAGTTACCGCTGGTGGTACTGATACTACTGCTAAAATCGGTGAAGATGATGTAAAAGTAGGTGAATTTGACGTTGAAGCTTCAAGTGAAGACGTTAGTGTTACCTCTATTACTCTCCAACAAAAAGGTACTATCGATCTCGATGCACTTTCAAACGTAGTCCTTAAACAAGGTGGCACAACTGTTGCTACTGGTGAAATGATGGACGATGACAAAGTTCGTTTTGAATTCGAAGAATCTGATCAAATTGAAGAAGGAGACAGTGTTACATACCGTGTCTATGCTGACGTTGGTATTGCTGACACTGATGACACCATTCAATTTATCTTGGATGAAGATTCAGACCTCAGTGCATGGAGTGAAGACAATGCTGGTTATGAAGTAGGTGTTACCAACACTGACCTCGATGCAGCAGGTGCTATGGAAATCACCCTTGAAGGTGGTAAAATCAATGTAGACTTTGAAGGTGAAAGTACTGAAGTTCGTCAAGATCAAAGTGACGCTTCATTTGGTACATTCACTATTCTTTCTACTGCAGAAGATCTTGATGTAGATTCAATGGATTTTGTTCTCAACAAAACTGCAAATACTCTCGCTCTTGAAGACATGAAACTTCGCGATAAAAATGGTCGTGGAACCTATAGTCTTGAAGCAACCAGTACAATTGGTGCTGCTTCAGCTACCTGGACCGTTACTGTTGAAGACTTGTCTCTTGAACAAGGTGTAGCTTATGAATTCGAAGTTATCGGTGACGTACCTAGTACTGCAACCAGTAACTATTCATACTACTTTACTTGGGATGCAGATGATGTAGATGCTGAAGGTGTTTCATCTGACAATGCTATTGAAGCTGATGATTTCTCTTCTGCTTCTCTCACTGGTCCTACTGTAGATGTAGACACTTCATCTCTCGTAGTTCGCTCAAGTGCCCTTTCAGATGATACTGTGGTAAATGGTACACGCAATGTACTTCTTTATCGTGGTACTCTTGAAGCAGGAAGTACTTCTGATGTTGCCATCAACAGTATGACCTTTGGTACTTCAAGTGCAAGTAATGCATGGAGTAACCGCTTGAACGGTGTTAAACTCTTCGTCGTTGGTCTCAACGAAACTGTTGACCCAACTGCAGACGAACCAGTAGCAACAGACAACACAGTTTCTTCAAATGAAGCTATCTTTGATGGAGTTGATGTTACTGTTCTCAGTGGTTCTGCAAACCGCATGAAGTTTGAAGTTTACGGTGATATCACTGATGGTTCAAGTACCGGTGATCTCGGCCTTGAGCTTACAGACGTCGATGCAAGTGATGAAGATGACGAAGATGTAACTGCTGAAGATTCATCTGGTAATGCTATTACTGGTCTTGAAAGTGATCGTGTTATCACTATTGCAGGAACTGGTACCTTGAGTATGGTTGTTGATACTGACTACAATCAGCTCAAGAACGATCGTTACGCTCTTGCAGGAACTGAAAAATTCCTTGCTGGACGCGTTAAACTTCAAGCTGATCGTGAAGATGTAATTGTACAAGATTTGGCTATCCGATTTGTAACAACTTCACCTACAGCAGATTTCAGTTTTGATCGTCTCGATGCATCTATCGACACTATCAGTCTCTACAGTAATCCAAGTATGGCTGACAACACCCTTCTTGGAACTGCAGACTTCTCAGCAACAACTACTATCGAGGATGTAGACTATACAGTAGCTGATGGTGAAACCCACTATCTCTATTTTGGTCTTAAACTCAACAGTGTTGGAACTGCTGCTGATGGTACAGCTATCCCAAGTACATCATTCAAGTTTGCTGTTGCTGGTACAGGACAAGATGTAAAAGGTGCTGATTCTAACGATGATATCACCCCATCTGTCACAGCTACACAAACCAATGATATCAATGTAAACCCTGTACTCATCACTGATGTTTCAAGTGATTTTGCAGGTGGTACTCTTGTTGGAGGAAACCAAAATATTTTCTCTTTCAAAGTAACTGCTGATGCAGGAAGAAATACAGACGAAGATGGTGATGTACTTAGTGCGCACCTTCAACGTCTTGGTCTTCAACTTTCTACTGACGTTGGAGGATCTGGAACTTCAAACACTTCAGCTCTTCAACTTTGTCGTGTAGACAGTGGTAACTGTATCACTCTTGGTACAACAAGTCTTGTATCTTCTACAAATACAACCGTTACTCTTGAAACAAGTAACGATGGATACATCGATGTCACAGATTTCACTGACGCAAACGACGAATATGTCGACGATGGTGAAACTGCTGAATTCGTTGTAAAAGGTACATTTGCTAACGTAACCGATCACTTTGTTCAGGTTAAACTCGTTAACTTGAACAGTAACGGTTTACGCTACGGTGTAGATACTGACAGCGATGGTACTGATGATTACGAATTCTCTGATATTCGTAAAGAAGCACCACGTGGTACTGACTACCCAAGTGTTACTGGTAAAGCTTTGACAAACTAATTGTAGTTTTCAAACGCCCAGTTTCAACTGGATATAAAGAACACCCCCGGTTTCCGGGGGTGTTTCTTTATCTTGCCCTTTAGGGAGAAATGCCGTATAATCTGTCTATATTCCTAATATTGCTTTATGAAAAAAACTCTGCTTTCTGTTTTGAAAGTACTGACAATTGCTACCTTTTTCATGCCTCTTATTGTCCTTCCAGACATGTTTATTTTCCCTTTTATTGTCCCAAAGGTAGTATTTTTCCGAATACTCGCAGTACTCATGATTGCAGCCTATGTTCTACTCCTTATTATCAACAAACAGGAATTTCGTCCTCGTTTTTCTTGGCTGAATATTGCCGTATTATTTTTTAGTACGGGTCTTTTTATTTCAACGTTTTTCGGTGTAGATTGGCGCAATAGCTTTTGGGATAGCCATGAACGTATGCTTGGTACGTTTACGATTCTTCATTATGTTTTGTATTATTTTATACTCAGTCATACGATTAAACCTGCGGAGTGGAAAAGCCTGCAATGGTGGTTATTGTCTGCAGGGAGTCTTGTTATGGGAGTGGGGCTCCTCCAAAGAATGGATCCTGAGCTTCTTTTAAATGGTAGTTCGTGGCGTGTTATCTCAACTCTCGGAAACGCGATTTATGTTGGTGGATATGGGCTATTTTTGGCATTTTTAGGGTATTTACTTGGTATAAAAGAAATCGTGCCTTGGAAAAGATGGTTAGCCTTTTTCTTTTCTTTTTTAGGAGTTATCGGTGTGTTTATTAGTGGTACTCGTGGTACGATGCTTGGTTTATTTGCCAGTGTTGGTTTAATGCTTCTTTTATACTTGATCTTTTTGAAACAAAATTTAAAGGCACGAAAAATAATTGGTGGTGTTATCATCGCTGGAGTGTTTGCTTTAGTAGTGTTATATGTAAATCGATCCAGTACCTTTGTTGAAAGTATCCCATCGTTATCTCGTTTACTCAATACTTCTTTTTCATCTGATACCGGAAGTACACGTGTGATGGCATGGGGTATCGCTTGGGAATCTTTTCAAGATTATCCTGTATTTGGTTGGGGGCCAAACAATTTTTACTATGCGTTCAATCAATATTATCGTCCGGAATTCTTAAGCTTCGGACTTGGAGAAACGTGGTTTGATAATGCGCATAATGTGGTCATGAATACACTTGCTACGGGTGGTATCTTTGGTATTATCGGATATGTTTTTCTCTTTATTGCCGCTATTTATCAGATTATTTATTCATATAGACAACAAAAAATAGATGTTCATATCATGGTTGTTTTAAGTTCGTTTTTAATTGGTCACTTTATTCATAACATTTTTGTTTTTGAAAATCCAACTTCATACCTCTATTTCTTTTTTTCATTGGCCTATATAGAAGTCTTGGCTCGTTTTTCAAGAGAAAAAAACACGAATGTACAAAAGGATAAAATTTTGTCGCCTGTTTGGAAATATGGTGTCGTAGCAATTGCACTTATCTTTCTATTTAAGACAGATATTAATGTTGCACAGGCAAATAATACAACCCTTAAGGCAATGCGTTTTGTAACGCAAGGACAAGTTGGTGCAGCTCTTGAGTTGTATGAGAAATCAAAATCGTTTTCTTCTCCTCACGTCGCTGATATTCGCGGAGATTTTGTTCGTCTTGGATCACAACTTGTACAAAACAGTATTGCGGCACAAAGAGTAAACGATACTTTGCTTCAATTTTTCAGCATTCTTTATGAAGAACAAAAAATTAATCATGCCTTCCGGCCAATAGATATTCGTATCCATATTTTACAGATTCAAATGGATATTTTAGGAAGCATGCTCTATCCACAGGGTCCATATTTGGAAGATGCACAGGTACTCTTGGCTGATGCTATACGTTTATCACCGAAGAGACAGCAATTATATTTTCTTTCCTCAAGTATTTATACACAGCAAGGTAAATCTCAGGAGGCTATTGATGCGGCACGTCAGGCAGTAGAGTATGATATACGGGTAGGTGATAGTTGGATACATTTGGCTTTAGCCTACTTTCAGGCAAATCAAAAAGAAAAGATACCCGAATTACTTGCCGAAGCAGAAAGTCGAGGAGTTATTTTTACTGATGCCAATAAGACTACGTTAAAAAATTCATTTGGAATTATTATTCCGTAGTGTGAAGAAAAGATTGGTAGAAATTTCTTGTATTTTCACGCATGTGAGAAAGAGAGTAAAGATTACTCTCTTTTTTATTTTGCGTAGATATATTTTCCCAAAGATTTTTTTCTTGTAGTGATCGAGAAAGAGTTTGGGTGAGGAGTTTTGGATCATTCGGTGGAACGAGCCAGCCATTTTTTTGTGTTGTGATAAGAGAGGGAATACCACCAACTTCGGTTGCAATAATGGGCAAACCGGCTTGTAAAGCTTCAAGAAGAACATAGGGAAGGCCTTCTTTGCGTGAAGGAAGTGTAAATACATCAAAGGCAGGTAACAGTGATGGCGCATTTTCTAAAAAAGGAAGGAGAAAAACGGTCTGGCTCAAATCAGAGTCTTTGATTTTTTGTGCTAATAGATTTTTTTCTGGACCATCGCCAATAAGAACAAACTGTAGTGTATGTTTTTCTTCTGGAGTGAGCTTGGAAATTGCCTCAACCAAAATATCAAGTCCTTTGGTTTTGTAATGATTTGCAACTGTCCCGTACCAAATTTTATTTGTATCAAGATTTGGTTCCTGTGAAGTAAGTGCTCGGCGAGCATCACCTTTGGAACGGAAGGAGAGAGTGTCGATTCCAAGATGAATAGTGTGGATTTTTTCTTTTGGTATATGAAGGATATTTTGTGCTATAGTAGTATCTTGCACCGAAAGGGTAATAAGAGCGTCTTTTTTCGTGGCAGTATATTTTTCGAGTGCTTTATAGAGCCATTTTCTACTTTTACTCAGTGGTTCTAAAAATACCCAGCCATGAGCTGTATAAACGATTTTGGTATCTGGTATTCGTGCCAAAGAGCCTATAATGCCTGCTTTTGAGCTGTTGAGATGAACAATATCAGGTTTGAGTGTCTTATAGAGTTTTTTCATTTCTCTTACAGCCAAAAGGTCATGGAAAGGGGAAATATCACGGCGCAGATGAAAAAGGGGGTGAATGGTTATACCTACGGATGTCTCACTCAGTCGCTCTGTAAACATTTGGGCATCATCAGCTCCAAGAGCGATATGTACTTCAAATTCTGAAGCCATTCCCGTCGCCAAATCAAGCACGTATTTTTGTGCTCCACCCCAAAACCCTTGAGTTAGACAAAAGAGAATTTTCGCTTGACTTTTCATACGCCATGTAGAATAATATATTTGGCTTTATTATGCAAGATATGGACTCTCAAACGTTGCCTGAAATTTCAGTCCTCATGTGTGTCTACAATGGGGATGTTTTTTTAACCACTGCAATTGAAAGTATTTTAGCGCAGACTTTTTCAGATTTTGAATTTATTATTGTGGACGATGGCTCCACAGATAAAACCAGTGAGTTGCTCTCTGCCTATGCTGTCAAAGATCGGCGTATTCATCTGATTACAAATGAAGAAAATCTTGGCTTGACCAAATCCCTCAATATTGGTCTCGGTGCTGCTCGGGGAAAGTATGTTGCCCGTATGGATGCTGATGATATTGCTTTGACAGATCGGTTTATGATTCAGTATTGGTTCATGGAAGAACATCCAAGTCTTGCCGTGCTTGGTTCAGCGGTAGATATAATTGGTGAAAAGGGAAGGAAAATTGGAGAGAGGCGGCTGGCTATTTCCTATGAAGAAATCAAATCAAAGATGTTGTTTAACAATCAGTTTATTCATAGCACGCTTTTTTTCCGTACCGACATTTTGAAAGCTCTCGGAGGATATAATGAAGATTTTAAAAAGAGTCAAGATTATGAACTGATGTTTCGTATTTCTGACAAATATCCTGTGGCCAATTTACCAGAAAAACTTTTGCAATTTCGATTCCATACCAACTCTTTGTCCTGGATAAGTAGTCAGCAACAAACCTGCGGTATTCGTGCTCGATTCCTTGCAATTCAAAAATATCATTATCCAAAACTTCAGGGAATCGCACATATTTTTGCTCGTTGTATGTGGCTTTTGATCCCCAAGAAAATAAAGATTTTGTATAGCCAGAAAAAAAATCAGAAAGTATTTGATACGGTATGACACAAGATGGTCAACAATCTACCTTAGGAGTCTTTTTTACTTACGGAGTAAGTTTGTCGGTGTGGGAACAGCGTGGAATGCTTCAAAGAGAAATTACTTATTATGAAGAACTGGCAAAAAAATTTGCTCGAGTATATTTTTTTACTTATGGAAAAGAAAATCGAGATTTGGTTGCGAGACTTCATGAAAAGGGCATTGTGGTAAAAGAAAAGAAAAGTTTCCTTCCAAATTTTATCTATTCTTTTGTGTTGCCGTGGATCTATAAAAAAGAACTACAGGCCTGCAGCGTATATAAAACGAATCAGATGTTTGGCAGCTGGTCAGCAGTGATTGCCAAAATGCTCTACCACAAAAAATTGATTGTTCGTACTGGTTTTACCCTGAGTATATTTGCACAGCGCAGAAACTGGTTGAAATTGGTTTTTGCCCGGATGATTGAGCGCTTTGCACTATCCTACGGCGATACCTGCATTGTGGCGACCGAAGAAGAAAAAAATTATTTTTCAAAATATAAAGATAAAATAGTGGTGATTCCAAATTTCGTAGATACGACGGTATTTCAACCTCTACGCTTTGCATCTGCTTCATCGCAAAAAAAGACTGTATTATTTGTTGGACGGTTATCTGCTCAGAAAAATTTAAAAAATTTGTTGTTTGCCATCAAAGGCCTGGAAGGAGTAAAATTACAAATTATTGGTTCTGGTGAAGAACAGAAAGATTTGGAACGTATTGTATTGAACGAAAATGTGGCAGTAGAATTTTTGGGTAATAAGCCGTATGAGGAAATCCCTCAGTTTCTCTCTCGTGCCGATGTATTTGTTCTGCCGAGTCTCTATGAGGGTAATCCCAAGGTTTTACTCGAAGCTATGGCATGTGGGTGTCCTATTGTGGCCACACGTGTCTCTGGTATTGAAAATATTATTACGCACAAAGAAAATGGGTATTTGTGTTCGACCGATACCATGTCAATTCATGACGCTTTACAAACTGTTTTAGAAGACGAACCGCTCCAAAAGAGCATGAGTGAAAAAGCAGTTCTCTTCATTCAAAAAAAATACAGCATTCCTTTTATTTTGGAACAAGAAGAAGCTGTATATAATAAACTTGGTATTTTATGAAGTATTTTGATGCAAAAAATCAAAGGCTCGTATATATTTCACGGCAAGCGACTCCAGAATTTTGGGATGAATGCTGGGATGATGATCAATTTAAAAAAACAGTCACTTCAGTTTCTCCACTCAGTTTTGTACATAAAAAAACCAAACAATATCTTCCACTGGGGGCGGCTATTCTTGAAGGAGGTTGTGGTCGAGGACAATATGTTTATGCACTTAAAAAGTGGGGTTACCAAGCGTACGGCGTTGACTATGCACCCGAAACTATTAAGCGAATTCAAGATGTATTTCCCGAACTTGATGTGAAAGAAGGGGATGTGCGGGCGCTTCCATATGAAACCAATTTTTTTGATGGATATTGGTCTTTTGGAGTGATTGAACATTTTTATGACGGGTTTGAACCTATCATGAAAGAAATGCACCGAGTGGTAAAACCAGGGGGATATGTTTTTGTGACCTTTCCATATATGTCACCACTGCGACGGCTCAAGGCGAAACTGAAACAGTATCTTTATTTTGAGGAATCTCTTGTAGATAAGACAAAGTTTTATCAGTTTGCTCTCAATGCCAAAAATGTTCGTGATCGTGCGAGTAATGAAGGATTGATTCTGAAAGAATTGTATCCGCTCGATGGGATTAAAGGTCTCAAAGATGAAGTTGGATTTTTGAAGCCAATTTTGCAGTTTATTTATAATTCAAAATTGTTACCGTTCAAAATATTGCGACACATTATTAATATTGTCTGTCGTCATTTTTCTGGTCACAGTATTTTGTGTATTTTTGAAAATAAAAAATAACCTCATCTCTTTCTCTATGAAAAAGTTTGTAAAAAATCAAACGCTGCTGAATATCCTTTTTAAATTTTTTGTGTTTCTTCACAACAAATCATATGTAGTGCTCTCAAAGATTGCTATTGTACAAAATAATGGTATTCATCCAAAACACAGAATTTTGAACTATCATAAATTTTTTACTGACCATATTGAACCAACTGATACGGTACTCGATATTGGTTGTGGCAATGGAGCCAATGCATTTGATGTGGCTGATAAGGCTAAAGAGGTTGTTGGCATTGATATTGAAGAAAAGTATATTCGTGACGCACAGAAGAGACATACAAAATCTAATATTACCTATATTATTGGCGATGCTACTGTTTATCCTTTTACCAAAAAATTCGACAAAGTCATTCTTTCAAACGTCCTCGAGCATATTGAACACCGGGTCGAATTTTTGAAAAAAGTTCATCCTTTGACTAATACGATTCTTTTTCGTGTACCTTTGCTGACTCGGGATTGGTTGCCAGTCTATAAAAAAGAAAGGGGAGTGGAATATCGTCTTGATTTGACCCATTTTACGGAATATACGCTAGAGCAGGCCAAACAAGAACTCGATCAGTCAGGGTGGAAATTTCAGGAATTTTCCGTTCAATTTGGCGAAATTTGGGCAGTTTTGGTACCAGTTGAGGGGTATACTCAGAGGTAAATGAACCAATTTGACACTTTTTGACACTTTTGTTAAAATACTGTTGCTAACCCTATATCATCTATATTCGCTTGCGAATAAAAACTTGTTCGGAAAGGCTTGCCTAAATGCAACCTTTCTCTCACAATTTTTTATTTTCTCACTCAATTGATTATGAAAAAAGCCCTTATTACTGGTATTACCGGACAAGACGGTTCCTACCTCGCCGAGCTCTTGCTTGCTAAAGGCTATGAAGTTCATGGCATTATTCGCCGTTCCAGTAGTTTTAATACCAGCAGGATTGATCATCTCTATCAAGATCCACATGACAAGGATGTGAAATTTGTCTTGCATTATGGAGATCTGTCTGATGCCAGTAATATCAATGATATTTTACGTAAAGTTCAACCGGATGAAGTATACAATCTGGCAGCGCAAAGTCATGTCCGTGTCAGTTTTGATATGCCTGAATATACGGCAGATATCACGGCTCTTGGAACCCTGCGACTTCTCGATGCGATCAAAGGTTTGGATCGTCATGTGAAATTTTATCAAGCGGGATCTTCTGAAATGTATGGAAAAGTTTTGGAAATTCCACAAACAGAAACAACACCATTTTATCCTCGCAGTCCCTATGCTGTTGCCAAAGTTTTTGCTCATTATATCACTGTGAATTATCGTGAATCGTATGGAATGTTTGCTGTCAATGGAATGCTCTTCAATCATGAATCACCTCGTCGTGGTGGAACTTTTGTCACCAAAAAAGTGACTCACGCTCTGGCCAAAATTCAAGCTGGCAAACAAGAACGATTGTACCTTGGAAATCTTGATGCCAAGCGTGACTGGGGATATGCTGCCAATTATGTAGAGGCAATGTGGCTCATGCTTCAGCAACCTGAACCGGAGGATTATGTCATTTCTACAGGTGAGACTCATAGTGTGCGGGAGTTTGTCGAAGAAACCGCAAAAATTTTGGGCTTTGATATTGAATGGCAAGGAGAAGGTCAGCAAGAAGTGGGCATTGATAAAAATACTGGAAAAGTAATTATTGAAATTGATCCACGCTATTATCGTCCAGCAGAAGTTGATATGTTGATTGGTGATTCAAGTAAAGCTCATGAAAAATTGGGCTGGAAACCAGATGTAGATTTTAAAGGACTCGTGAAATTGATGGTTGAGGCAGAGGTTGAGGAGTTAAAAGGATAATTTTTTTGTATGGGAGAGAATCGTGAATATCATCCAAATACTTGGGCAGAAGTCTACGATTTTTATCGAGAAAAGTTTAAACAACAGTATCCTGATGCTTTTGAAATATTAGCAGCTGCTGGAGTTCACCCAGATAGAACCGCTGAAGTACCAAATCCTTATGAACCTGGAGAATCTGAGACTAAAGATTTTCGTAATATTGGTGAGCACAATGTAGCGGCTGGAATTGTGGCCTATAAAATTGCAGATGCCTTATTTCACCAAAGAATAATAGAAAAAGGTACTCGAGAAAAAATTGTTGGTCGTGCTCTCATTCATGATGCAAATAAGCGATTTGAAATTTATAGGCGTGATGCTTTTCGTCGTAGGGAGCAGGCTGATACCGACGTGTATAGTGCCGAAGCTTATCAAGCCGTTGGAGAAAAAGTTCGTGAACTTGGAATAAAAGGCAAACTGGTAGACTATCTCAAAGACGCTGGAAAGGAAACGGGTCATACGAGTTCAGCTCAGTTTATTGCAATTGATGAAAATGGTATGCTGTGTTTAAAACAAGATGTCCCACTCAAAGATATGGTGGTGCATATTGCTGATGATATGGTAGCTTCACCCTTACCTGGACAAACCGATCATACGGAAACAAAGTTAGTTACAGTCCAAGAACGTATGAAAATGTGTCATTTTATAACTCGTTATCCATTTTTGTATAAAGAAGGATTAGGTTTTGATGAAGATGGAAAAGTGGTTGTTGTAAAAAATTGTGAGGATTCTGAAGAAATAAGAGGTTTACGAGAAGTTCATACGTACGCGTATTATCAAAGATTTATTGGTGGGGAGATTTGTAAAAAGCTTCAAGCTTTGATTGATCCTGAGAGTGAAATAGATCCAGAAGAGTTTATTAAAAAATTAGTAAATAGTTAAAAGGAACTTTTAAGCTTTTTTATATGGAAAAAAATGCAAAAATTTTTGTAGCGGGTCACCGTGGACTCGTTGGATCAGCACTGGTACGCAATCTGGAGTCAAAAGGGTATAACAATCTTCTTTTGCGGACTCATGCTGAGCTTGATCTCACAAACCAAGCGGCTGTGGCAGAATTTTTTGCTACTGAAAAACCAGAATATGTATTTCTCTCTGCAGCAAAAGTTGGTGGTATTATGGCCAATAGTACCCAGCCAGCTGAATTTATTTATATCAATTTGCAAATTCAAAATAATATTATTCATTCGTCGTATCTGCATGGAGTGAAAAAACTTTTGTTTCTTGGATCTTCTTGTATTTATCCAAAATTTGCTGAGCAACCGATGAGGGAAGAATCGCTTCTCACAGGTATTCTCGAGCCGACTAACGAACCATATGCTTTGGCAAAAATTTCCGGGATCAAAATGTGCCAGAGTTACAATCGTCAGTATGGAACAAATTTTATTGCTGTCATGCCAACCAATCTTTATGGCCCAGAAGACAATTTTGAATTGAATGGTTCTCATGTTTTGCCAGCACTGATTCGAAAATTTCACGAAGCAAAAATCTCTGGTGCACCAAACGTGACTGCTTGGGGTACTGGATCTCCGAAGCGTGAATTTCTCTATGTGGATGATATGGCTGATGGCTGTGTTTTTATGATGGAAAATTATAACCCGACTAAAGAAGAAAATGAAAAAGGACCAATTTTTATGAATCTTGGAACGGGAGTGGATGTCTCGATCAAAGAACTAACCGATATGGTAAAAGAAGCGACAGGGTTTACAGGAGAAATTGTCTGGGATACGAGTAAACCTGATGGAACGCCACGCAAACTTCTTGATATGTCACGGTTGCATGCCCTTGGTTGGCACCACAAAGTGGATCTCAAAGAGGGGATTGAACTTTCGTATAAATGGTTTTTGGAAAATCAACAGAGAGCAAAGAAATAGTTTAAAGAGGAGCAAAAAGGTATGTTGTTTAACTCGTTTGTCTTTATCGTTATATTTCTGCCCGTGGTTTTTGCAGGATATTTTTTGCTCCAAAAAATTCGTCCGCAATTTGCTTCGATTTATCTAGCGATTGCATCTTTGTTTTTTTACGCCTATTGGAATATTATTTATCTTCCAATACTTCTTTTCTCGATTATTTTCAACTATCTTTTGAGTATTTATATTACTCCCGAGACAGAAAGATCACTTCGTCCAAAACCTCGAAAAATACTTTTTATCTTTGGAATTATTTTCAACATTGCACTCCTTGGATTTTTTAAATACAGTAATTTTTTTATCGAAAACATCAATGCTGTATTTGGAAGTGAGCTGCAACTTCTCAAAATTCTCTTGCCACTGGGAATCAGCTTTTTTACTTTTCAAAAAATTGCCTACTTGGTTGATTGTTACAAAGGAAAAGTTCATGAAAAAAATTTTTTACGCTATCTGTTGTTTGTAACTTTCTTCCCACAACTTATTGCTGGTCCGATTGTTCATCACAGTGAAATAATGCCCCAGTTTGCAGAAAAAGAAAAAAGAAAAATAAATTTTGATAATATTGCCAAAGGCTTGTTTTTGTTTTTTATTGGACTGAGCAAAAAAATAATCATTGCTGATACTTTGGCTGGGTATGCCAACCAGGGCTTTGAAAGTACTCATGCGTTATCTTTTGCAGATTCTTGGATTACTTCACTTTCGTATACTTTTCAGCTCTATTTTGATTTTAGTGGGTATACGGATATGGCGATTGGCCTGGCACTTTTGTTTAATATTACTCTTCCTCAAAATTTCAACTCTCCCTATAAGGCTCTGAATATTCAGGATTTCTGGCGTCGCTGGCACATGACGCTGAGTCGATTTTTGAAAGATTATATTTATATACCACTTGGAGGAAATCGACTGGGTGAATGGAAAAACTATCGCAATCTATTTTTGGTTTTTTTGATTGGAGGTATTTGGCACGGCGCATCATGGATGTTTGTTATTTGGGGGACACTTCATGGAATTGCAACCATTATTCATCGCCTCTGGCAAAAAACTTCTCTTAAAATGCCAAGATTTTTGGCTTGGTTTTTGACGTTTCAGTTTATCAATATTACCTGGATTTTTTTTAGGGCTACAGATATTGAGAGTGCACTTCGTATTCTCAAAGGAATGTTTTTGCCTTTTCAGAATCCCTTTGCTTTGACGTTTGCTGTCAAAATAGTCTTTGTACTTCTACTCTGCGCGGGTTTGGTTTTTTTCTTCAAAAATTCTCATGAACGTATGCAAAAGTGGACTCCCAATTTATTGTCTCTTTTGTTTCTGTTTTTTATCTTTTTTCTCTCCTTTTATCACTTAAATAGTTTTTCTGAATTTCTCTACTTTAATTTCTAAGTATGATAAATAATCCAAAAATTTTTACTTTACTGTTTCTCTGCGGATTATTTCTGACACTTTGTTTAAATTTTATTTTATTTGAATTTGATAGAACTTACTCAGGAAATGATATTATACGAAAATATCAATTGTCCAAAATACAATTTGATCAAAATTATGATACGATTATTGTAGGAGATAGCTCTGCTGGAAATGCCATTGATGCAACTTATTTTTCGCAGTTAACTGGTCACGCTACAAAAAATCTTGCTTTAACCGCAGATTTTGGATTGGCTGGTTCTTTGGCTCTCATGGAGAAAGCACTGGCATCCAATCCAAACATAAAAAATGTTATTATTATTCAAATTTTCGATATTTGGTCACGACCTTTTTCACGCGAAGGTGTATTTGAAGTAACTCGTGGAGATAATTTAAGTCTTTTCAAAAAAGAATTTCCCGGTAATATTTATATTGAATACGTGGAGTATGCAACTCAAATGCGAAATAGCGTTCGTTTTATCCGGCATGTGTTTGAACAAACTCCTCTTTGGCAGTATGTGCCTGAGAGTTTAAAAACAGGCGCAACGTTGAATTTTGCATATGACTACTTGGCACAAGATGCAGCCATGTTTTCTAATACCCAAAAAACTCTTCATGAAAACGAACAGCTCAAGAATGTCATTGATCTAAGCAATATGGCTATTTTAGAAAAAATGGATGTATGGTGTGCGCAAAAAAATATACGATGTATTTTTGTCAGTGGACCTATTCATGAAGTTGTTTACCAAAATTCTGTAGAAGAAATAGAAAGTATACAGACACACCTGTTATCTTTAAAAAATATTATTCCAGTTAAAAAAGTATTTTTCTATAATAATTCTCTTATGGGTGATTCGATCTATCATGTGGATCCTGTTTTTAAAAAGAGGGTTACACAGGAATACGCTGATGCCCTCAGGGCACATGTACAATAGTCACCCGTTGACACCTATTGACGTTTATTGATACTATATATTGGTATATAATAATACCATCTATGCCAGAAATACTCCCCAATGAAGTGTATACAACTGAAGAAACGCAAAAGCTTTTGAAAGTAAGTAATAGTACTATCAAGCGGCTTTTGAAAAAGGGGCTCTTGAAAGCCAACAAGATTGGTGGTCAGTATAGAATTTTGGGCCATGAAATTTTGCGTACCCTTTCTCCGGATATTGATCGATCGGCTACAAGGACGTACTTGAAGCTCAAAAAAAGTGCTAGGGAAAAAATGAAGGAGTGGTAATCTTTTGTCTATGAAATTTGTTATCAATACCAATTACGAAGCAGCTGGAACTAAAGTATGTGTGGATGATCTTATTCCACGCCTTGAAGCTGCAGGGCATAGTGTAACTCGCAATGACTGGCAAGGCTACAAAAATTATGATGTGGCTCTTTTTATGGCGCCAGATTCAGAAGTAGAGAAAGCAAAACAGATGAATCCGAATATTATTACTGGAGTGATGGATCCAAAACTGAAAACAAAATTTCTTCGCACGCAGGCACAGTTGGCAGATTTTGTTTTGGTAAGTTCTCTTGAACAAAGAGATATTTTATATGCTCACAACAAAAATGTGGTGATTTATTTTATGTTTCCACATGTGCCATCTCAGGAAAAACAACATGTCAAGACAAAGAGTGAGAATGATCCAATCAAAATTGTCTATCATGGAAATAAACTGCATTTGCACTGTATGACTGCACTTTCTCGTGCACTTGATCGACTTTCTGAAAAATATAATATTGAATTTCGACCTATTTACAATATAAAAAAACTCGGGGTATGGAAAAAAAATCGTCCTCAAAAATGTCCTGTGATTGATACGCAGTGGACAGAAAAAAGTTTTGATAACGATGTGCATGCTGGAGACATTGGTGTTGTCCCAAGCATGATTCCCGTTCCTTTTTTGAGGAGTCAATTCTTCACTCGAACTCTTTCAAGTTTTATTTGGAAGCTCAATCCGCTTGGATATTCGAAAGACGACTACATTCTTCGTTTCAAATATTCAACCAATCCTGGAAGACTGTATGTTTTTTCACAGCTTGGAATTCCGGCCGTTGTAGATTTTGTTCCATCCCATGTGCAGATGGTACAAGATGGTATATCGGGAAGTATTGTATATTCCGAGGAAAGTTGGTATGCCGCGATTGAAGATTTGATTCTTCATCCAGAAAAAAGAAATCTCTATAGTAAAAATCTTCGACAGTTTATTGATACCAACTATTCTCCAGATTTGAATTTTCAAAACCTTATAAAATTTATTCAAAGACTGTATGAACAAAAAAAATAAAATAAGTAAGGATGTGTATCTGCCATTTCATCGGCCCAGTCTGGACAAACAAGAAATTAAGGCAGCCGTAAAAGTAATTGAATCTGGATGGTTGACCACCGGTAAAGTGTGTCATGATTTTGCAGAACAATTTAGAAATTATATTGGAGCAAAATATGCTATTCCTGTTAATTCTTGTACGGCGGCTCTTCACTTAGCACTGTATGCGATTGACTTACAACGAGGTGATGAAGTATTAGTGCCAACAATGACATTTACCGCTACTGCTGAAGTTGTTACCTATTTTGGGGCTCATCCAATAATGGTAGATTGTGATCCTAAAACGTTGCTTATTGATGTCAAAAAAATTGAAGAAAAAATCACCCCCCGTACCAAAGCCATTATTCCTGTTCATTATGCTGGTCAGTCGTGTGATATTGCTGCTCTTCAAAAGATTGCCAAAAAGCATAACTTAAAAATTATTTGGGATGCGGCACATTCACTTCCGACGAGATATAAAGGAAAATTAATTGGGACACAAGGAGATATTACTTGTTTTAGTTTTTATTCCACCAAAACTCTTTGTACTGGAGAAGGAGGAATGGCCACGACAAATAATGCTGCATATGCTGAGCGTATGCGTATTGCGGGTCTTCATGGTATGTCGAAAGATGCTTGGAAACGCTACAGCAAAGGTGGTTCTTGGTTTTATGAAATTGTCATGCCTGGATACAAATATAATCTTACGGATCTTGCTGCTGCTATTGGTATTGAGCAGCTTAAAAAAGTTGAAGTCATGCAAAAGAAAAGAGAAAAAATTGCCAATCAATATACCAAAGTATTCTCTCAATTTCCAGAAATTGAACTTTTGGAACAAAAAAAATATGGAATCAATGCCTGGCATTTATTTGTGATAAAGATACATTCTGACAAATTGACTATAAATCGTGATCAATTTTTTATAGAAATGCAAGAACGTGGTGTTGGTGTGAGTGTGCATTTTATTCCACTTCATCTCCATCCATACTGGCGTGATACGTATAAACTGAAACCCGCTGATTTTCCTGCAGCAACGGAAGCCTATCACAAAATACTTTCAATTCCTATTTTCCCTGATATGACAAACTCTGAGATAAAAAAAGTAATTTCCGCGGTTGAATCGATAATTGTAAAATATCGTAAATAAATTCTATGAATGAAAAGATTCAAAAAATGTTTGAAGGGAAAACATTTGTGGTAACAGGAGGACTCGGGAGTATTGGTTCAGAAATTGTAAAACAGATTGTACAATACAATCCCAAAGTCATACGCGTAATTGATAATAGAGAAACTGAACTATACTACGGAATTGATCCTCAATATGGCAAACAGAGTTCCTCTTTGATTCAATATTATTTTGCTGATATTCGAGATAAAACAGCAATAACAGATATTTTTCATGGTGCAGATTATGTTTTTCATGCTGCTGCTATGAAACATGTGCTTATTTGTGAAAAGAGTCCATTTGAAGCAGTAAAAACAAATATTTTGGGTACGCAAAATGTTATTGATGCTTGTATCCAAAATGACGTGGAAAAGATGATTCTTATTAGTACTGACAAAGCAGTAAATCCAAATAGTGTCATGGGAACGACAAAACTTCTCTCTGAAAGAATGGTCTCGGCCATGTACAATGTTAATTTTAAAGGAAAGACAAAATTTGGAGCAGTTCGTTTTGGGAATGTGCTGTATTCTCGTGGATCAGTCCTCGAAATTTGGGACGAACAGGTAAAAAACGGTAAAAAGATTACCCTTACCAATCCTGATATGTCTCGTTTTGTCATGGGAATACCGCAATCGGTTGACCTGATTTTTTCTGCGGTCGAGGCTATTGAAAATGGAGAAATATTTATTCTCAAGATGCCTTCTTGTACGGTAAAGACACTGGCTGAAGCATATCTTGAATTACGTGGACTCCCTGTAGATCATCTCACGATCATAAAACCAAATGAGGGAGAAAAGAAACATGAAGATTTATTATCTGAAACAGAAGCCTTGTATACACTTGAAAATGAACGATTTTTTGTAAAATTGCCTTTAAACTTTAATCACAACAATATCGATGCGTATCACCGATTAGGTTTTCAAAAGACAGAAGAGCAAAATTTTATGTCTAATGATCCAAAATATCTTTTGGGCACAGAAGAATTGAAAAAAATTATCAGCAAGTATATAAATGCAGGCGAACGGTATGACTAAATTTTATCATGTATATGTCTGTAACTCTTAGCAAAGAACTTGAATCACAGTACACCAATCGAGTGGATGTTTTTTCACAAACAGAGCGTTATACGAACGAGCTCGATATTTTGATACGCGAACTTCAACCACAACCGAACCATCTCTATCTTGATATCGGCTGTGGTTCTGGCAATGCCATGAATTATATTATTCAACATACAGGATGTGATGCCAAAGGTATTGAACAATTTGCTCATTATCTTGAGTTAAGTAAATGTAGAGAAAGAATAACAATAGGCGATGGGCATCACCTTCCTTTTGCAGACAACACTTTTGATTTTGTAACGATTATTCATGTTATTGGCCATGTCAAAGATCCAATTCAAGTCATGCAAGAAGCACGTCGAGTCACTAAGCCAGGGGGAAAAATTGGAATCGTTACTCCAAATAAATGGTATATTTTTTCTTTGCGTCCTCTGAATTGGCTTGGAATTTTAAAATATACCCTTGATCCAACACGACTACGACTTTATAGTACAAGTTCCTTGCAAAAAGATTTGCAAAAAAGTGGGTGGAACAATATTCATACTTTCACTTTTGGAAAATATCCATCATATCTCGATAGATTGGTAAAAGAAAAAGCGAATTTTCTCAAAGAACGTGTTTTTGGGTTTGCTACCAAACAATAAGTTATGACATTACAACATCTTTTATTAAAGCTTTTGAAAAGGAAAAAAGTCAGTGGCTATAAAAAATACTGTACTACGGTGCGAGGTCGTGCACTGTTATTTTTCAAAACAGATTCTTTTTGTGTGCCATCACTCGCTCGATCTTATTCTCATATCAACTATTGGGAAGCACTTGAAATTGCCAAGCTTCTTAATGAGTTTGGGTATACAGTAGATATTCTCGATCGTTCTGTCGATACGCAATATCTTGGGTTGAAAGATAACTATGATATATTTATTGGTATTGGTGGAGGTATGTCAGGAAAATCCTATCCAGATATTGCCAAAAAACTTCCAAGTGCCATAAAAATTCTTTTTGTTTCAAGCCAAATACCACAGGTATTTAACCAAGCTCTCGAGCAGCGGTATGTCTATTTTATGAAACGTCATCCAGAGATACAGCTTCCTCCAATTGGATTCAAAGACGGAATTGATATTGCAGAAGTCGCGAGTTATGCCGATGCCATTTTTTGTGAAGGTGAAGGTTTTGTCTTAGATCAGTATCGTTCGTTTGGAAAGCCTGTATATCAGATCAACGTTCCAACTTCCCCAAATATTATTTTTTCACCTTTTGATATTGCACAGCGAGATCAAAAAAACTTTTTATACTTTGGTTCCAACCGTAATATCTTAAAAGGACTTGATTTATTGATCGAAGCATTTGCCAATCTGCCGGATAAACATTTATATATTTGTACACCTGCACAAGAGAAAGTTTTTGATCAGGCCTATAAATCACTTTTGGTAAAGGCAAAAAATCTGCATTGGCAGGGGTTTGTGCATGTAGGAAGTAAAAATTTTGATATGCTTACACAAAAATGTGGATATGTAATTCTTCCTTCATGTTCTGATAGTATCCCTACCTCTGTCACTACCTGCATGCGAAAGGGTATGATTCCTGTGATTACTCCAGAATGTAGTCTTTCCGTAGGGAACTTTGGCTTTCTCCTCTCGAGTATAGAAATTACCGATATACAAAAAAAGGTAGAGGAAGTAGCAACTATATCAAGAAAAGAATTTTTGGAAAGAAGTATTGAAACGTATCGAGCTTCTTTTCCATATACTGAGGCTCGATTTTCTGAATCATTTCGTATATCACTTACTGATATTTTAAATTATAAACAACAAATATGAGTCAAAATCCGATAACACTCGATAATACTGTAGTAAAAACAGAGAAAAATTTTTTTCCTGCAGCCGTTCGTGTCGTAAAACAAGAGGGGATTGTAAGTTTCGTGCGAAAAACATGGCAAGCAGGCTATCATACTCTGCGCCGTTTTGTGCGTGAATATATTCCACTCAAATTTTACTATCGTTATTCCAAAAATGGTGAAGTGGTGCGAAATGTACAGGGAAGTTGGATGCTTTTGAACCTCACCGATACGGGTATTTCTCGCGAACTCACCCTCTATGGTGTGCATGAAAGAAATAGTACTGCCCATATCAAGAGTATTGTGAAACCTGGCATGAAAATTCTCGAATGTGGAGCCAATATTGGTTATTATGCCATGCTTCAGGCTCGCCTGATTGGACAAGCTGGCAAAGTCTATGCGATTGAACCATCACCAAAAAATGTTGCCTGGATGAAACGAAACATTGCCATGAATGGTTATGAAAATATTGAAGTTCGTCCTGGTGCTTTTGGTGCAGAAAAAACAACAGCACCTTTTTATGTTGACATTCGTTCCAATCTTTCAAGTTTTGTCAAACGTGATGATCTGACAGAATTTGAAGTGGTTGATGTTCCGATGATGACCATTGATGATTTTATGAACGAAGGCAATGACGTTGATCTTATCCGCATGGACGTTGAAGGCTATGAAACTGAAATTTTAAAAGGTGGAGAAAAAACTTTGCAAACAGATCGTGCTCCAAAATATTTCTTTATTGAAGTCCACTGTGAACTTTTGAAAAAACGTGGCAGTGGGGGATTTGAAATTGCCAAATACCTGCGTCAATTTGGCTATGAAGTAGATGTAGGATTTCATCGTGGCAGTAGTCGCTATGTCGTGACGAGCATGAAAGAATTTGAAGATCATCCAATGCGTGAAGTAGGGTACTGGGAAATTTTTTTTCGCTTCGATAGAAAAAAATAATTATGCGTAATTTTTTTGCCCTCAGCAAAAATATTATCAAACGCTATGGCAAAAATGGTTTGTTTTTTGTTTCAATTCAAGCCGTGGTGGTTGCTGTTCAGCTGTTTGTTTTACCATTTTTAACTCATGTCTTCACTCCATCGGAATTTGGTATTTTTCAATTTTCACAGGCACTGATCAATTGGTTTGCACTTTTTACTATTGGCAATGCGACCCTTGGCTCCAAGAAAGGAATTATTGAAGGTAAAAATGGTACCATACTCTACGCCTTTCGGCAGCGTTTCAAATATGTGGCGCTTCTCTCGCTCGTATCTTTCGTATGTGCTGGAGTATGTTTCTTGCTGGGTAAACCTTTGCTCCCGTGGACGTTTGTTACCGTTGGATTTTTTCTTCTTTTGGGCTACCTGCCACAAGTCAGTTTCCCACAGATGTATATTGCTAAAAATCGATTTGATCTGTTTGCCTTTTGGCAAGCGCTTACGGTAATCGGGTCACAGGCCATTACTGTGCTCGTGGCATTTCTAACGAAAAATGTTGTGCTGGCGATGGCTGCACAGTATTTGAGTTTTGCACTGCTCTGCATTATCGCTTTTGTCTCTGGTATATACAAATACCATATGAAAGAAGCCTATCAAAAAGGGGAGATCGACACTTCGTGCGTGCCCTATGGAAAAAAACTCCTGCCAGTTGATGTAGTTCAGGGAACTGCTGGAACCGTACACAATTTTATTCTTGGACCCATATTTGGTTTTGCTGCCTTGGCTGTATTTTCTGTGGCCAGTCGTATTGATGTTTTGTTTCGGGCACTGATTTCTTCTGGACACTACTTGCTGTATAAAGATTTTGTTGAAACAGATTTTGAAGATTTAAAAAAGCATTTTAAACAAAAAATTTCTTTTTTACTTTTTGCTTCGTTTTTGTTTTGTATTTTTTTGTTTGTGGCCAGTTTTTGGTATATACAAACGTTTTTGCCTGCATCGTATCACGTGGCCATACTCTATACTGGTATTTTAATTTTGGGGCTGCCAGCGCTTTTGCTGCAAAGTATTATTCAAACCGCACTCGAATCACGACTCAAAGCCAAATCACAACAAGTCGCCATCTATGTTTCGCAGGGGATACGGATTGTATTTTTGCTGATTGGAGGAATTTTTGGAGTGGTGGGAATAAGTATTGCCATGACAGTTTCTGCCTGGGTGAGTCTGGTGTGTTATCTTCTGGTATTTTTTCAGCCACCGAGAATATCTAAAATTTTTCTCAAGTAAAAAAAGACCTTCTGTTGTAGAAGGTCTTTTTTGTATCTATTTTTTGTTCCAAATCCAAAGTTGTTTTTGTGTGTTGGTGATGTAATCAAAAACAATTTTGGAATTGGGCCGAGTGCTGTGATCACTCGGCAGTTGTTCATCTCTGCATCCCTCCTTGGGTATGCAGAGATGGGCGCGTTGCGCGCCTAGAGGAATTCGTCGACGCTGCCGTCGCAGTCGTCGTCGAGGCCGTTGCGGATCTCGGGGGAGGGCAGAACCTCCCCCTCGCAGGCCCCAAAGTCGGGGCCGTTGTTGACGCAGCGGGTGGTGCCAGGGCGGCACGTGCCCACGTTGAAGGTTTCGGGCGGGCCGTTGTAGCAGGGCTGGGTTTGCCCTGCCTGACAGCCGCAGCCTTCACCCACCCGCCCATCGCAGCTCTCGTCCTGCATGGCCGGATTCGGGGCGCGGATGTTGCACCGCTCATTCGACGGGGTGCGGAGAGGTTCGCACACCGCCTGCCTTTCCTGGCAGGTGGTGATGCCAGGGCTGCAGACCCCATCCCGTCCAGTGTCGCATGGCTCGGGCAGGATGTCATCGACCTGGCCGTTGCAGTCGTTGTCAGCGCCGTCGCACAGTTCGGGGGTGGGGACGCAGGGAGGGACGCATTGCCCCCCTTCACAGACCAAGCCTCCGGCGCATTCTGCGAAATCGTCGACTCCACCATTGCAGTCATTGTCGAGACCGTCGCAGGTCTCTGGCTGGGGAAGTGTTTGTCCGACACATTCCCCGTAGCCTTGCAGATCAGGGGCACATTGAGCGCCCCCATCATGACATTCCCCAACGTTACGTGTTTGTGGCGGACCATTGTAACAGTCTGCAGGGGGAAAGAAGCAGGGGGAGCATGCTCGATCCTCGTCGATGTTGCCATCGCAGTCGTCGTCGCCCATGTCATCACACAGTTCGTTGGGAAGGGGGCGTGGTTGGAATGGGAGGCACTCGTGTAACCCATCCATACACAGGATGGCGCCTGGTGCGCAGCGTCCTATTGCACCTTCCACAACGCATGGCTGGCCGCTCAGCCATTCATCCACTTGGCCATCGCAGTCATCGTCGATGGCGTTGCATACTTCGATTTGAGGGATGCAGGCCGGCTGGCAAGCGCCGAGCCGGCAGACGAGGCCGGCTTGGCAGCTGTTATCAGCGTCCTCGTCGATGACTTGGTCGCAGTCGTTGTCCAGTCCATCGCACTGCTCGGGGGTGGGCTCGCCGGGGATGGCGTCGCAGATGGCACCACCGTCTGGAGTGCAGATGGTGTTGCCACCTTGCCGGCAGGCACCGATGCCGAAGCTGCATTCGATGCCGACGTTGAAACCGTCGTCGATGTTGCCATCACAGTCGTTGTCCAGGCCGTCGCAGACCTCGGCGCTGGATTCGCCAGGCGTTGCATCGCAAACTGCGAAGAATCCGCTGGGATCGCACACCCGCGACCCTTCGGCCTGGCAGATGCCTTCGCCATTCGTGCAGGCGTCCCCGATGTTGAAGCCTTCGTCTGTACGGCCGTCGCAGTCGTCGTCGAGGCCGTTGCAAGATTCAACGGGCAAGTTCTCGGGGTCGAGCACCGGCGGGGAGCATGGCTCCCAACCCTGTTGCCCGCATCGCTGGGTGCCTTGGGAGCAGACCCCAAGCTGCCCGCTATCACATGGGCGCTCGTCGCCGGGGGTGCAGGCAACCTCACAAATGGGAGGGCCTTCGTCGGTGGTGCCGTCGCAGTCGTTGTCCGCTCCGTCGCAGTTGTCGACCGGGGTCGGCGCGCTGGGATCGCAACGCAGAGCACCCTCGACGCAAGACTGCTGACCTCGGCGGCAGAGGCCCTGGGCATTGCCGGCGATGCACGCATCGCCGACGCCCATGGCTTCTTCGTCAGTGCGACCATCGCAGTCGTTGTCTTCGCGATCACAGAGCTCGGGTTGAGGGGTGATGCCCCCCAGGCACTCGGCCCACTGGCCCTCGACACAGGATTGCTGGCCTCGGGTGCACAGCCCGACTGGACGAGGTCCGCAGGGCTGGTTGGCGCCATCCGTGCAGATGTCGGGATCCTCGCAGACCCCGAAGTCAGGTGGCCACTGACCCTGTTCGCAGGTGCGTTCCTGAGATCCGCGGCCGTTGCGACCGCAGCCCTGGGTTTCGCGGGCGCCATCGATGCACTTATCGGGGTCATCGCAGGGCTCGAAAGGCCCCCAGACCCCGCCGTTGCAAATGCGGCGCTGGGATCCGCGGCCGTTGCGACCGCAGTCCCTATAGTCCTCTGCTTTGAACGGGCACTCGCCTTGTTCGGCGCATGGGCTCCAGTTGCCCCACTGTCCGTCGGCGCAGATGCGCTCGCGGGTTCCGTTGTTGCCACAGGCCTCTTCGTCTGTCTGGCCGTCAGCGCAGAGCTGCGGCCCCATGTCGGCGCTCGCGGCGTCGGGTTCAGCATCGGGGGGCGGGGGGGTAGCGTCCTCCGTCGCATCGGGTTCAGCATCAGGGGTGTGGGTGCTGCTGTCGGCGGTGGTCGCGTCCACAGTGGCGTCGCGCGCGGCGTCGACCGGCTGCGCGTCAACGGGGCGGGCGTCGGGGGTGGGGGGGGTGGAGTCGGCCGGAGCCGCATCCAGATCAATGCATCCATTGCAGTACTGGGGGAACGGATCAAGCTCGAGCGCATCGCAACCCAGTGCCATGAGGAGCCAGGCTCCCCAGATCAGATTCCGCAACATGGACTCCTCCTTTTCTTTCCGTGACTTTCCACTTGGCACAGAGGCCAAGAAAAAGCTAAAGATTTAGCTTCTTTTTGGCCACTATGCCTGAATTGTAAAGAACGTTTGTATATATCACGTTTTTGCTCTTTTGTCAACTTTTTTACTATACACTTTTTTGCCCTAAAAAAGCAAAAACCCACCCGATTCGTCCTCCTCCCTTTAGTGCAAAGGTTTTTGCAACAAAGGGGGGTGTTTGAATCGGGTGGGTGATTGTTCGCCGAACGCCCGTGGGGTGGGCGTTGCTTGATCGGCTTGGATGCACACCTAGAAGGTGAACTTCAGGCCGACTTGCGGGCCTTTGCCATCGGGGGTGATGCCCAAGTTGGGCGTCAGGGGGGGCTGGGTGAGCGAGTCTACCCAGAAGTAGGCAGCAACACCAGCAGTGAGAACAGAAATCGTTCCCGTGACGAGAAACAGGGTGTGGGATTGTTCCCCTTCGTCTTTCGCGGTCCGAAATTCTTGTTTGCTGGTGGTGTTTTTGGCAGTCTCCAGCTGGTCCGAAGTTTCGACTCCGAAGTAGACAGCCAGACCACCACTCACAACAGCAACACCAGTTGCGACCCACGCGAGAACATCGCTGGCATTGGCGTCAGGCTCTCCCGGTTCGATTTTAGGGAAGTTCTTGATGGTGGTGTTCTGTTTTTTGATCACCACCTTATCTTCCCAGAGAGGATCGCCATTTTCGTCTTTGACAACGAAGACATGCTCACCCTCATCGAGAGGCAGGGGTCGATCCTTGTTCGCGACGACGGTTGCACCGTTCACTTCGAGGGTTGCCTTGTCGGGCATACCCTCGACGATGAGCTGGCCACGCTCATCGGGTTTACCCACCACTGCCGAGGCGGGAGCGATGCTCGCGGGGGCGGGGGGTGGCGCAGTAGGCGGTACCGCTTTCACCACCGCGGACGGAGGGGCGACACTCATGGGCGCGGGTGGCTTGGCCGACGGGGGAGCCGCACTCGGCGGTGCAACCGGTGGTTGCATGGTGGGCGGTTGTACCGTGGGCGGGGAGTGACGGGTGATGTAGGCCTGAGCCCTCCCGATTTCCTCGTCTTTTGGATACTGCTTCACGAACTCTTTGAAGCAGTTGACCGCCTCGGCTTTCTTTTCTTGCTCCTGCAGACATCGGCACTTGTTGAATTGCATCGCGGGGTGCGGCACGAGAGAGTGGGACAGGGTGAAGTGGCCGAGGGCCTCTTCGTACTGTCCTTTTTTGAACGCCTCCGTGCCTTTTTCTGCTTCCTGCTTCGCCTTCTCCGCTACGGTCTGTGCCGCGGGCGGTTTGCCTCCCTGCGCGAGCACGAAGCTCGGCAGGAACCAAGCGAGGAATACCAGTCCTCGCAACCAATGCGTTTTCATTTTTGCACCTCCTCAGGTGTTGGGGGCCACGCCTGGCCCAGTTTCTTGTCGTTGTTGATCACTCGGATCACACTTTTTCCTATCAGCAAAAAACCGGATAAGAAAAAATATGACCAGAGCGATATTTGTCAAAGAACATCCCAATCTATCATAAAAAACAAGATCCTGTCAAGGTAATGACAGGATCTTGCATTAGCCGCCCAGATTGCTTCGTTTCATTCGCAATGACAGTTTCCTCCAGAGACTCCTGTGCAATCACAGTTTCATTTATCTTGCTTCGAGTCGAATTGTCCGGGTGTAGCGCAGGGTTTCTCCTGTATTGTAGATTTCATTCTCTTCGAGCGTTACAATGCGGTCCCAGCGATAGCCCAGGCTATTAAACGTTTCTTCATTTTCAATATGGCGTTTGACTGTGCGAGTAGTATCAAGTGGATCTGGTTCGAGTCGATAAACCTTGTTATCTCCACGATATTTTATCAAGGTGAAGTTTGGATGACGAGTTCGATCCATGATTTCACTTCCTTCTTCATACGAAAAAAGCAAATCTTCAGAAATATCTTCTACCCAGTTCCAGGAATATCCAAGTCGAGTAAAAGTATCTTCGGAAGTAAT
>JACCDN010332560.1_pt1 | contig 47541 bp, 46 predicted proteins | sample 7441691 | NCBI WGS metagenome assembly JACCDN01 (sample SAMN15323439, study PRJNA562643) | freshwater metagenome | isolation source: river surface water | place: USA:Blue River Watershed | collected 2017-08-16 | reverse complement strand
TTGGTTCAATGACTACAATTCTTACCACCCGCACAGCGCGTTGGGCTATTTGCCACCAAAACTGTTCAGGGAAAAGCAATCGGTAAATTAAATATACCGGCGGTACTGGGTTACGGGGGCAAGACCATAATGACACTCCTTGAGTCTAATCCTTAGGTAACTCAGCCAGGATTAGCAGGTGTACTGGGGGTTAGTGTAGGTGGGTTGAGCAATCGCATTAAAGTGCTAATCCAAAAAGTATTTGTTAAAGTGAACAACTTAAGGCAAAGTAAAAACAACTTTAGCTGTGTCTATTTGCTCATCAGACTGGGGTAGGTGAGAAGGCAATAATGTCGGCGAGTTTCCGAAAACGAAAAAGACAAGATTACGAGTTGATTAAGGCTGAGATTGAGGCTTTAACTTATTAAGTGTAAATGCTTGTGCCTATCTTGGGTAAAACTAGGAGATCGCAAGTTTTAAATGTTCAAGTCCTGATATAGGATTTTGCGGGTTGTGTAGAAGAATAATGAAAGTTTTAGCCCCGTGTGGCTTGTGGATCGAGGGTAGATCGTTGCTTCTCCAGCGACCTCAACCCAAAGTATTTGAAGAAATCGCCTGAAACATTCGGCATATCGGTCTCAAAAACCTATCACTATGGCCCATGTCGAAGCTCTGATCAAGGCCACACTCCAAGCAGCGAATAGTTCTCAAGTCCTCTGTGCGAGAGAAAACTCGGCCCTCAGTTTTTATCGCAAGCTGCCAAAATACTGCATCCTACCTGTTGAAATTAAAAACTTGCAAGTCGAAATTAATGATGCCCCAAGCCCAATTTTCTAAAAAAACAACCCCCCAAATAAATATGGGTCAGAAAACCATTGCAATCATCGGCCTCGGCTACGTCGGCCTACCATTGGCTGTTGAGTTCGGCAAGCGGCGAACCACTATCGGCTTTGATATTAACCAAGCCCGCATTACCGAGTTGCAATCTGGCCAAGACCACACGCTTGAATGCAGCCCTGAAGAGCTTCAAAACTCCACACACTTGCTTTACACCGCCAGCGCTGAGGACTTACATCAAGCACAAATTTTTGTAGTCACCGTACCAACACCGGTAGACATGGCTAACCGCCCAGATATGACGCTACTGGTTAAAGCCAGCGAAACCGTTGGAAAAGTGCTCAAATCGGGTGACGTTGTCATTTATGAATCCACTGTTTACCCCGGAGCGACAGAAGAAGTATGTGTGCCAGTACTGGAAAAGTTTAGCGGCCTCAAGTTCAATCAAGATTTTTTCTGCGGCTATAGCCCCGAGCGGATTAACCCAGGTGACAAAGAACACCGTTTGCCCACAATCAAAAAAGTAACCAGTGGTAGTACGCCCGCCGTGGCTGAAGAGGTAGATCAGCTCTACAAGCAGATCATTGAAGCGGGCACGCACAAAACAAGTAGTATCAAGGTGGCAGAGGCTGCCAAAGTGATTGAAAACACTCAGCGCGATGTCAACATTGCGCTCATGAATGAATTCAGCCTGATCTTTCACAAGTTAGGTATCGACACGCTGGAAGTTCTCGAGGCTGCAGGTACCAAGTGGAACTTTTTGCCCTTTAGACCCGGATTAGTGGGTGGCCACTGTATTGGTGTCGATCCGTATTACCTAACGCACAAAGCTCAAGAGGTTGGCTACCACCCTGAAGTCATCTTGGCCGGCCGCCGCATCAACGACGGCATGGCCGAGCATGTGGCCGACGAAGTCATTAAACTCATGCTGCATAAAGGTCAGCCCGTGCTGGGCAGCAAAGTGTTGGTGTTGGGCCTTACCTTCAAGGAAAACTGCCCCGACGTGCGCAACACCAAAGTCTTGGACATCGTCAAATCCCTTCAAAGCTACAACACGCAAGTAGAAGTGTACGACCCGTGGATAGACGCGGTCGACGCAGAGCAGGAATATGGTCTCAAGTGCTTGATCGGTGCTCCCGCACCCAACCAATACGCTGCCATCGTGCTGGCGGTAGGTCACTACCAGTTCATCAGCTTGGGCGTGGAGGGTATCAAAGCTTGGGGCCAGCCTGGTGCCGTGCTCTATGACGTTAAAAGCATTTTGCCCGCCGGCGCGGCTGACGGAAGGCTGTAACCTATGAAAATCTTACTTACTGGCGCTGCAGGATTCATTGGTATGCACACCGCTTTAAGGCTGCTAGCGCGTGGTGATGAAGTGGTGGGCGTTGACAACCTCAACGATTATTATGATGTCAACCTCAAGCTCGCTCGCTTGGCCCGCCTAAAGCCGTACCCCAACTTTAGCTTTCACAAAATTAGCGTAGAAGATCGCGCCGCAATGGCCGCGCTATTTGTCCAATATAAGCCTCATCGTGTCATCCATCTCGCAGCACAGGCGGGCGTGCGTTATAGCTTGACTAACCCCCACGCCTACATCGACGCGAATCTGCAAGGTTTCATCAATATTCTTGAAGGTTGCCGTAACCATGGGGTGGAGCACTTGGCTTATGCGAGCAGCTCTAGCGTTTATGGAGGCAATACAGCGCTGCCCTTTAGTGAGCACCACAACGTTGACCATCCCGTTAGTCTCTATGCCGCCACCAAAAAGGCCAATGAGCTGATGGCACACACCTACAGCCATTTGTTCGGCTTGCCTACCACCGGACTGCGCTTCTTCACTGTTTATGGCCCTTGGGGCCGACCTGATATGGCGTTGTTCCTCTTCACCAATGCAATCCTGTCCGGTCAAGCTATCGATGTGTTTAATCATGGTCAGATGGTGCGTGACTTTACTTATATTGACGATATCGTGGAAGGCGTGATACGCGTAATTGACAAGGCGGCTAAACCTAATCCACTGTTTGATCCCACTAATCCAGACCCGGCCAGCAGCAACGTGTCTTACCGGGTGTTCAATATTGGTAATAACCAGCCAACGCCATTGATGTCATACATCAGCGCACTTGAAACGGCATTAGGTCAGATTGCGAAGAAAAACTACTTGCCTATGCAGCCAGGAGATGTGCCGGCCACATCTGCGAATACAGACGAATTGAACGCTTGGGTGGGTTTTAAGCCAGACACTGCTGTGCAACAAGGCGTAGCCCGGTTTGTTGACTGGTATCGCAAATACTACAGGATTTGAGCTTCAGTATGAATATTTCTATTTTTGGGACTGGCTATGTAGGTTTGGTAAGTGGTGTCTGTCTTGCCGAGGTGGGACATAACGTTATGTGCATGGATGTTGATCCTCTCAAAATTGAAAAGCTCAAAGACGGTATCCTTCCCATTTGGGAGCCAGGTCTTGAAGCCCTGCTAGAGCGCAATATGAGCGAAGGGCGTCTGCACTTCACGACAGATGTTGCTCATGCTGTGAACCATGGACAAGTTCAATTCATTGCAGTGGGTACCCCATCGGATGAAGATGGCTCTGCCGACTTGAAATATGTGCTGGAGGTTGCTGAGAGCATCGCGCGTCACATGCAGGATCGCAAAATCATCGTCAACAAGTCTACAGTGCCAGTTGGCACCGCCGACACGATGCGGGCTCGTGTAGCGCAGGTCTTGGCCGAGCGCGACGTAAAGATTTCGTTCGATGTTGTTTCCAACCCCGAGTTCCTGAAAGAAGGTGCCGCCGTCAACGATTTTCTAAAGCCTGATCGCATCATTGTAGGTACAGCAAGTGAGCACGCTCGGAATCAGATGCGCGCACTCTACGAGCCCTTCAATCGAAACCATGAGCGTACCATCTTCATGGATGTGCGCAGCGCAGAGTTGACCAAATATGCAGCCAACGCCATTCTGGCCACCAAAATTAGTTTCATGAATGAAATGGCTAACCTGGCCGAGCGAATGGGGGCAGATATCGAGGAGGTGCGTAAAGGCATCGGTGCAGATCCACGCATCGGCTATCACTTCATCTACCCTGGTTGTGGATACGGAGGCAGTTGCTTTCCAAAAGACGTGAAGGCGCTAGCACAAGCAGCACAACAATTTGGCTATAAAGCGCATTTGCTGCATGCAGTAGAGACGATCAATAGCATTCAGAAGACCACACTTTTTTCTAAACTAGCTGCGCATTTTGGAGGTGAAGCGCAACTGAGCGGCAGAACTATTGCTGTCTGGGGACTTGCCTTTAAACCCAACACCGACGATATGCGAGAGGCGCCAAGCCGCACCCTGATGGAGGCGCTTTGGCAATCCGGCGCCATAGTTCAGGCGTACGACCCCGTCGCCATGGAAGAGGCGGAGCGTATTTATGGCAAACACGCTGGCTTGATTCTATGTGTCGAAAAATATGCCGCTTTACAAAGAGCAGACGCTCTGGTTATTTGTACCGAATGGCAACAGTTTCGAGTCCCAGACTTTGCTGAAATGGCAACGCGTATGCGTAGTAAAGTTATAGTGGACGGACGAAACTTGTATGACCCAAATAAACTTCAAAAGGCAGGATGGGACTACTTTTCTATCGGGCGCGCCTCAACCGTAAGCGCACTTCGGATCGCAACTTAAAAGCTTGAGAGTTTTTTGATGAGCTTCTCCTTGCTCCCTGTAAGATTCGAGCGTCTGGCTAAAGAAGGGACTTGGGTTGTTGCGGGGCAGATTGCTACAGTCCTGGGCGGGTTGGTGCTGGTTAGAGTGCTTACCGAGCATCTCGAACCAGAACAGTATGGACAGCTCACGCTGTGCCTTACGGTTTCAGCATTTTTTAGCCAGATCGTGTTCGGGAGCGTGTCGAATGGTATCGTTCGTTTTTACTCAATTGCTACTGAAAAAGAAGAGCTGATAAGATATCTGTACGCGTCGACTCGCATGATGGGCTATGCCACCGCTTTGGTGGTGTTGATTGGTCTCGTGCTTATATTAGCGCTACTTTGGCTAGGTTATTACCAGTGGACTGGGCTGGCCTTCGCAGCCTTGGTATTCTCGCTTTTGAGTAGCTACAACACGTCGCTTACCGGTTTACAAAATGCAGCACGTCAGCGTTCAGTCGCCGCATTCCATACGGGTCTTGATGCTTGGCTAAAAATACTGCTGGCTGTTGGCGCAATGTACTGGCTGGGGAGTTTCGGGACGGCAGTGATACTGAGCTATGCTCTCTCTGCGTTAATAGTGATTGGTTCGCAACTCTATTTTCTAGGTCGATTGCCTCGTAACATGAACACTGCGACGATTGACCACGAAAACTGGGAGCGACAAATCTGGCTATATTCATGGCCATTCGCAACCTGGGGTGTCTTTGCTTGGGTTCAGCAAGTTTCGGATCGGTGGGCATTACAGACCTTTACAAACACGCAGGAAATCGGTTTGTATGCTGTACTTTTTCAATTAGGATATTCACCCATCAGTCTTTTAACTAGTATGGTTATTACATACTTAGCTCCGATTCTTTATCAGTATTCAGGGAATGCTAAAGATAAAGTCCGAAATAAATCGGTACATCTTATTAGCTGGCGCACCACTTTTTTTGCACTTCTAATGACGTTGTTGGCCTTCATATTTACGTACTCACAGCACGAATTGATATTCAAATTGCTGGTTGCTTCAAATTATCATGTAGTTTCTGATTTGCTCCCATGGATGGTGCTGGCGGGTGGACTATTTTCTGCAAGCCAGATACTTCTGCTCAAATTACAATCGGAAATGAAGCAAAGCACGATGATTAGTGCGAAAATATTAACTGCTATTATCGGCATAAGTTTCAACCTATATGGTGCTTCAAAGTTTGGATTGAAGGGAGTCGTAGTTGCAATGCTTGCATTTTCTGTAATAACACTTCTTTGGATGGCTTGGCTCGCGTATCAACCACCTGCGTTACCAGAACACAATTCTTGAGGTTGTTAGATAAATACCCACGAAAAATCATTAGATAGTTTGAATAAAAAGTGAATAATAGAAAAATATGGTGAATACAGTAATTATTGGACGTGGAAATATCTCGAATGAATTGGCTAACAATTTGCCCGAAGATTGGTCATTGAACGTGATTGGCGTGAGGGAAAAAAGATTAACCAACAACGATATCGAAGTACTGAATATCATAAAAAAATCAGATATGATAGTATACTTAGGATATGATCACAGAAACCTATTTGTAAACCTTAATGTACTTTATAAAACGTTAAAATATTTAAGTTTGGCGAAATGGGGTGGTTTGTTTGTATTTGTAAATACTCAGGCGGCATTAGATCATAAAATTTACAGAAGAATAAATCCAATACCAAATTTTTTCAATCAAGATATATATAGATTCACCAAGAGAATACAATCAAGAATATTGGTTCTCTTTAATGCAAAAATTTCAATATCAGAAATATATCTTCCGGTAGTAGTTGGAAAAGGGACAAAAATAGAAGATAGGTATGAGAAAATCGCCATGCACAAAGATATTAATATGTTAAATCGTGGGGAAAACAAAATAGCACTGCTTGAGATGAATAATTTTTCTAAATGGTTTTGGGCTACATCGATAGATTGTGTGCTTAACCGGATTGAGAATTTGCCTAGAAAAATATTTTTATATGATAATGTCAAGTCTGAAAGTGGTCTAATAAACGAATTTCGTAATAAATATAATTTACAGAATATGGAGATTAAAAATTATAAATTAAAGTATTGGTACTCCAATAATTTCTTCAGAAATTTGTCTTGGATGATAAAAAGGTCGCCGTTTGGCTTGTTGTTGTATTTAATTGTTGGGTTAATGAGAAGAGATATTTCAACTACAATAAATAAAAAAAATGGATTAGATGGTGAGGCAATAAAATTTGACAATAATATATTTATACCGAATGATATAGAGTGCATGTCATCCGTAACTGAAGTTATGATAGACAAGATCGAATTCAAAACACTTAAAATTAAAAATGATAGATAACAAGCCTTCTGTCTGCATAGTCGGTTCAGGTCCGGGGGGGGCGATCGCTGCAATTGAATTGGCTAGATCGGGAAAATTTAGAGTAATACTGGTTGATCTAAATAAGATTTCAGATGCTAATGGAGAAACCAATGAGATTTCAGAATTAATTTCTACATGCAATGTTGGCGCTCCATTTGTTCAAAATGTAACGAGAGGGCTTGGATTTGGAGGTGGCAGTCAATTATGGCATGGTGTATTAACAAAATTGGATGAAGAAGACTGGGGTTTGCTGGACTCGCGACTAAATAACAATTTGTCTTCTGAAGTTAAAATATATTACGAAAAAATAGAAAAATATTTTGGAAAATTACCATATAGATGGGCAGATAAGCTCAAAAAAAAGATAACTGCAAATCAAGGAATATTTGGCCTACTCGAAGGGAGTGGCAATTTTATTGGAAAAGATTTCTTCATACAAAAGAATCCGCTTAGGCTACGTAAGCACTTGCAAAATGCTAGAGATCAAGGGCTGCCAATTCAATTTATAGAAAATGCTGTTGCAATAAGAATTAATTCGAAAATGGGGGTGGACAGTACGGTCGAAAGTTTATTAGTTGACGTTCAAGGTGAGAAGAAGATAATATTTGCTGATTATTTTATTTTGTCTTCAGGTGCTTTAGAAACTCCGCGAATTATGCTTCAGAGCATTTATGAAAAATCATTGCATATCAAAAATAAAAATATAGGTAAATATTTGACTGATCACCCATGGACTATACTTGGTACAATTGCTTCAAAGAAGGGTAGTTTTAGAATAGGATTAACTGATGTTTTATTGCCAGGTAAAAATAAATATCGTCTCGGATATAGGCTGTTGGTTGATAAAAACACGATAAAAATTGGGGAAAATCATTGCGTAGCAATTAAACCCTTGTTTATTGGTGAATACGTTGAATTCAAAGAGGCGTTAAAAACTGTATTATTTCAAAAAAATTCTCTGGCAAATATTTTATCAACTATAGAGCGCTTCGGCATTGTAAATGTTTTAGCTTCAGCTCTAATGCTGCTCAATGAAAAATTCGGATTCGGTGCTTATGTCAAGAGGGCATTAGTTTTCTGTTATCTAGAGCAACCAGAAAGAAGTGACTCTTGTGTGACAATTTCTAGTGTAGTGGATTCAAGAGGGCGTATGATTCCAAAAGTTAACTGGGTCATTGATACGGAAGAATTTGAAGCAGTAAATACTATAACTGATCATTTCAAAAAATTATTTTCTAACTCAGAAGCTTTTTCATTTTCTCCGAGTGAGTCGTCCATAAAAGATCTATCAAGTGGATCGCATCATGCTGGAACAATGCGCATAGCTAATGATGAATCTAGTGGTGTTATTGATTCGAATTTAAGGGTCTTCGGTTTAAATAATCTATTTATATGTGATTTGTCAATATTTCCAAATTATGGAAATTCGAATCCAACATATACTCTTGCAGCATTTTCAGTAAGATTAGCCAACTATCTTATATCGAAACACAGTCATAGATAAATTTTCTCATGAGTATATGGCTTAAGTAAATGGCGTGGAACCATATTGCTAGTTTGCTAGTAAATTAATTTTATTTAAAATAGCAGATATCTGTTGGAGAATAATTTTATTGCTTGTGGGAATTAGATTATTTATCTGCACTGATAATCCTTGCCATGCTTTTGCAAATTTAGTGCTCATTAGATATATTGATTTATGCTTCATTTTTTGCATCATTCCGGATTTATGAAAAAGCATATTGGGTTTAGTGATTTTATTGTGGGTGGTATATTCTTTATCATTTATATTGTTACGTACTTGTGTTTCGACATTGCAAGAAATGATGCACTTGTATTATGGGGGAATGAGGGTTAATCCATGTAATGCCCTGTAATAATTATATCCATTGGGAATTTAAATTTCGATTATCTATTGTTAAACATAATAAAAGAGAATTAAGAAATGATCACAATTAATTTGATTCAAGATCGAGCAACGCCTCATAATAATATTTTAATTCGTCATCTTGTCGGCTCTCCGAATGTAAGAATTAAACTCTGGTACTCTCGCGATCAAGATATGGATCGTTATCCATGGTCAACAAACATAACGCATGAGCACATTCCAGCTAAAATTTATGGAACTAAATTTAATTGGTCATTTTTTAAATATTGTTTAAGTCATCCCCATGAGCGTTACGTAATCGTTGGTTGGGCGAACATTAATACCCGTTTGTTGCATTTATTGTTTTTTTTGATGCGTCGCAGTTATAATCACTGGACGGATTTACCAAAAACGCCAATCGGTGCTGATGGCCTCAAGAAAAGATTTGTACGATGGTTTGCTTATAAGATCTTAAAATATTCTAAGTCTAAAGTCTTTGGTGTCGGATCAACGACACTGTATCATCTCAACGGAATTGGTTTTGCAGATACGAAACTCGTTAACCTTCCAATATTTGTTGAGACTGATGAACCTTTGAGTTTGTACCAATCAAGGCGCGAAATGATTTTACATAATTACTCGATAAAGCCAAGTGATTTTGTTTTGGTTTCCGGCAGTCGTATTGTCTATGAAAAAGGCTATGATTTACTTATTAGGGCTATTGCATTGGTTGATTTAGAAGTTCGCCGAGAGCTAAAATTAATAATTGTTGGAAGCGGTCCTTCTGTTCAGGATTTGGAGAGATTAATAGTTGAATTGAATCTCAGCAATCAGGTTATTATTGAAAAATGGTTGGCCATTGATGATTTTAAGAATCTAATAGCTAATTGTGATGTATTCGTCCATCCGGCGCGAATAGATACTTATGGTGGCACTACGCTTGGAATGGCTTTAGGTGTTCCGGTCATTGGTAGTTATGGGGCTGGCGCTGCAGAAGACAGAATTCAACAAGGGCGAAACGGTTTTTTGTATCAAGCTGAAGATATTGCATCGCTTGCTAATTTTATAACATTGCTCTATCAGAATCCTTCTTTACGCAAACGCATGGGGTCAGAAGCTCTTAAGACTGCACGGGCATGGCCGCCGTCACGTGGTGTTCGTATTCTTATTGAGCATTCGATTTAAAATACTGAATTATGGAAATCATATCAAGACTCCTTGAAGACATATTAGTGCTTAAGCCAAATATTTCGATTTCTGAGTATTCAAATGATTATCTGATTAGAAGTCTAGACTTGCATACCCACGGTATTACAGAGAATTTTGTACAAGATAATCACTCTCGATCAGAAAAAAATGTTCTACGCGGCCTGCACTATCAAATTGGACATCCTCAAGGCAAACTAATAAGGGTTGTTGCTGGCTCCATATTTGATGTGGTGGTTGATCTGCGACGTTCATCTCCGAATTTTGGAAAGGCAGCAACAATTGTTTTAACTGAGCAAGATGAACTAATTGTTTGGATACCTCCTGGATTTGCTCACGGGTTTCTAGTATTAACTGATTCTGCAGATGTTTTCTATAGCGTAACTGACTATCGGTACCCCGAGTATGAAAGAACGATAGCGTGGAGTGATCCTAAATTGGCGATTGATTGGCCATTGAAAGGTGTCCCGATTCTTTCGGAAAAAGACCATAACGCTTTACCGTTTAATCAGGCCGTGTTTTACGACTAAATTACCTCATAAATAGTAGGCTTTTCAATGGAAATTAAATCTAAATCAAACTCGAAATATATTACAAAAGACCAAGAGAACCAGCCTAATGGCTTTCTTGTTCCCATATACAATATTCACGAAGGATTTTTTGAAGTAGGTAAGGAGCCGCAGCAGGTTTATCTTACAGTAATCGGACCGCGACAGATAAAGGGGCCTCATCTGCACTTCGTTAGGACCGGCTGTTTTACTTGCATCAAAGGTAATGTGAGATTTATTCTAAAGAACTCTAATGGGTATCAAGTATTTTATAGCGGCGAGTCACATGAGTATCGTTCTGTTATCGTACCCACCGGAGTTCCTGCTGCGTTGCAGAACCTATGTGATGTTGATGCCTATGTGATTAACATGCCAAGCCCTGCATGGACTCCAACTATGAATGATGAACACACTGCGGATTTCAGTGATTTTGATTTTAAAAAAATATGAATATCTCACTACGGGTGTGTGACAAAGGCTTACCCAAAGAGCCAACGATATTACTTGTAGGCGAATATATGTGGCCCTGGTATCAGGAGGCGTGCGCGCACGCACTCGAGTCATTGGGTTGTAGGGTCGTTCGGTTTGGGTGGTTTGACGACTTTCGACATTGGTTACCGACGCGCAGTGAGCCAGCTTACAATTCTATTTTCCACCGGATTCAATATCGCATTCGATCTGGCCCAACTGTCTGGCGGGTTAGCCAGCGACTTCTAAAGATTACTGCGCAGGTCAAGCCCGACATTGTCTGGTTCTATAACGTATCCTTAATTTCACCTCGTGTTGTCAGAAGGTTACGGGCATCACTTCCTGATGGAATTTTCTGCCAGTACAGCAACGATAATCCATTCAGCAAGACAGCAAAGCCGGGTTTATGGTGGAATTACCTTGCAAGCATTAAATACTTTAATATGCATTTTGCATTTCGGCATAGTAATATTGATGACTATGAGCGATGCGGTGCTCAATCGATACACCTGTTACGTTCTTATTTCATTCCTGAACAGGACTATCCAGTAGCTCAAGGTGAGATTCCCGTGCGCTTTAAATGTGATGTAGTGTTTGCTGGTCATTATGAAGACGATGGCCGGGTAGAAATGCTGGAAGCTATCTGCCATGCGGGCTACCAATTGAATCTCTTCGGTGGCGGATGGGATGCTGCATTGCACAAGTTGAATGTTGATAGTCCACTGCGTGCCAAGTTTCCGATCAGTCCAGTGACAAAAGCTGATTACCGTTACGCTATTTGCGGTGCGAAAGTCGCGTTATGCTTTCTGTCGACGCTGAATCACGATACGTATACCCGCCGCAGTTTTCAAATTCCTGCCATGGAAGTCGCCATGCTTAGTCAGTACACGGATGACTTAGCTACCCTGTATAAGCCAGATACAGAGGCTGTGTTCTTTCGAGATCAGCAAGAACTCATTGCCAAGTTGGCTCAATTGCTTGAGGACACTGCATGGCGTCAATCCGTTGCGAAAGCAGGTTATGTCAAAGTTTATGAAGCGGGGCACGATGTGAATAGTCGGATGAAGGCTTGGCTTGATGATGTTCTCAAGTTTCGTTGTTCATTAATTGGAGAGTCACGATGAGTTCTTTTGATAAATCGGCAATACTTATTCCCGTACCAACTTTACCTGAGCTGGTGTTAAGGTCGGCCAGCCAGTCAGACCAGGAATACTTACGAAAATGGAAGAATGAGCAAAAGAGGTTTTTCTTCCATCAGGAAGAAATTACGATAAATCAACAACTGAAATGGTATGAATCATTCAAGCAACGACCCAATGACCTTATGATCATGACCGAATACAACCAACATATATTCGGCTGCATGGGAATACGCTGGAAAGAGAATCATTGGGATATTTACAACGTCATATTAGGTTTGCAAGAATTCGGTAGCCGTGGTTTGATGGGACTCGCTTTTGCAGCATTGCTGGATTTAGCAGGATCGCTTAAATCTGCACCAATAAGTTTGCAGGTACTCAAACACAACCCCGCAGTAAAGTGGTATCAAAAACAGGGTTTTGAAATCACCGATACCCATGAATCATTCTTTTTCATGATCTTTCAACCCCAACAAATGAAAAGGGTTTACCCATGATTTCAGTATTCGGATCCTTGGTCGGCGATGAAGAAATCGCTAATGTTGTTGCTTGTATGAAAAGCCAATGGATGGGCTATGGCAAGCAAGTTGATCAATTTGAACAGAAATATCAAGTCAAATACCAGCTACCCAGCTTTGCAATGGTGGACAGTGGTTCCAATGCGTTGTTCATGGCAATTACTTTGCTGGATCTGCCGCCAGCATCCGAAGTGATCTTACCAAGTTACACTTGGGTATCTTGCGCACAAGCGGTGATCTTGGCGGGACATAAGCCCGTGTTCTGCGACGTCGATCTTCGAACGATGAATGTGCGTGCTGAAGACATCAAGGCCCGTGTGACCGAAAAAACCGGGGCTGTGATGGTTGTACATTATGCCGGGCTTGCCGTGGATATGGAACCAATTCTGGCCCTTGGCTTTCCTGTCATAGAGGATGCTGCTCACGCCGTTGACAGCACTTATCGTGGGCAGCCTTGCGGTGCAATTGGTGACGTAGGCATTTTTAGTTACGACGCAGTCAAGAATCTGACCGTAGGGGAAGGCGGCGGAATAACCGCACGCGACCCCGCTCGAATCGCGCGAGCAAAGGTCATGCGTTACTGTGGGATCGGCAAGTCAGGCTTTGACGCGGCTGTCAGCTCTGCAGGAGGTAAGGCGCGCTGGTGGGAGTACAACATTCAGGAGCCATTCATCAAGATGCTGCCGACCAATATGGCAGCAAATATCGGATTGGCACAACTGGATCGTATTGACTCGTTACAGGCGCGACGCAGGGAAATTTGGGGAACCTACCAACGTGAGTTCGCCCAGGTGTCTGAACTTATCACCCCGCCGGATGCGCCAGAGAATGACCGTCACTCTTACTTCACTTATTGCATTCGCGTACCACGTCGCGACGAACTAGCGCATTATCTTCTTGCTAATCAGATCTACACTACGCTTCGATATCACCCCTTGCATTTAAATCCTCTTTATGGACAAATGAATGTGCGTCTACCTAATTGCGAGCAATTGAATGAAGATGCGCTGAGCATTCCAATTCATCCAAGAATGAGCAATGAAGATGTAGAGCAAGTAATTTCGAAAATTAAGTCCTTTTTCTTGAAATAAAGCCGCCATGCAGAAAATAATATATGCTCAATACGGTGCTGGTACTGAGGCTGTTCCTGGCTGGTTGTCGTTTGATGCTTCCCCAACACTCAGACTGCAGCGGCTTCCAATAATTGGCAATCTGTTAAGGAGTCGGTTGAATTGCGTATTCGATGACGAAATCCAATACGGTGATATCGTAAGAGGTTTACCCTTGCCCGACGAGTCAGTAGATGTTATTTTTTGCTCTCATGTTTTGGAGCATTTGGCACTGGAGGATTTTTATACCGCGCTTGAAAATACAAAAAGAGTCTTGAAGTCTGGTGGTGTTTTTCGTGTAATCGTTCCAGATTTGAGGCTTGACGTCGAAGATTATCTAAAAGCTTATTCTTCACCAGATGCGGGGGTGGCATCCATCACATTTTTTAAAAATTCATGTGTTGGCATGATCAAAAGAAGTAAAACATTTAAAGAATTATTGATTGAATATTTTGGCAATTCTTCTCATCGTTGGATGTGGGATGAAAAATCACTCTCAAGGGCCCTTCACGAAGCTGGTTTTTTAGATATACAGCGGTTCTACCAAGATGACTCAAATCAGAAATATGAGTTTATATCGCGACCAGAACGTCCTCATCAGTTTGAACGAGCAATTGCTTTGCAGTGCAAGAAATTATGAAGCGTAAAGGTATCATTCTTGCTGGCGGCAGTGGTTCTAGGCTTTTCCCATTAACCCGAGGCATTAGCAAACAGCTCTTGCCTGTTTATGATAAGCCGATGATCTATTACCCGTTATCTGCTCTAATGCTGACGAGCATTCGCGAAATACTCATCATATCCACACCCCATGACGTACCCATTTTAGAAAAAATCTTGGGTGACGGTTCAGAGTTCGGTCTTGATCTGTCCTATGCTATTCAACCCAGTCCAGATGGTCTGGCGCAGGCATTCTTGATTGGCGAGCATTTTTTAGACGGTGCACCGGCGGCATTAGTGCTTGGTGATAACCTGATTTTCGGTCAAGACCTCACCCAACTTTTAGCGGATGCGGATGTGCGTACCACAGGAGCTACTGTTTTTGGGTACCGAGTCAAAAACCCCTCTGCTTTCGGTGTGGTTGAATTTGATGAAAACCGACGCGTAATTTCCATTGAAGAAAAGCCATCAAAACCCAAGTCTCATTATGCCGTGCCAGGGCTTTATTTTTACGATGAGCGCGTTTGTGAACTGGCGAAAACTCTCAAACCCTCGCACCGTGGTGAATTAGAAATTACTGATCTGAACCGCCTTTATTTGCAGCGCGGTGAGTTGTACATGGAGCTATTAGGGCGTGGCTGTGCCTGGTTGGATATGGGCACACACGAGTCTTTGCATCGTGCCGCTGTGTATGTGGAGTCAATTCAGTCAATTCAGGGTTATCAGATCGCCAATCTTGAAGAAATCGCATTACGCAAAGGCTGGATCAGCCCAGACACTTTGCAGGAAAATATAACTCGATATGGTCAATCCGCTTACAGTCGATATCTCCTAGATATCCTAGCAGACCCCGGTCATTGGAATCCAAATATATGTGCGGAATAGTTGGCGCTGGCTGGACGACGCCTTGTCAAGATCGCAACTGGTTGGTGGTTGGTCGCGATGCGATGACTCATCGTGGCCCAGATGATGCCGGAGAGTGGTGGTCTGCGGATGGTCGGGTTGGATTGGCCCATCGCCGCTTATCCATAGTTGAGTTGTCACCGCTTGGGCATCAACCCATGCATTTGCTTGAAAGAGGTTTGTCTATCGTTTTTAACGGTGAGATTTATAACCACAATCAACTAAGAGAAGAGCTGAATGTTTTAGGGTTTGTTTTTCGATCCCATAGCGATACCGAAATGCTGCTGGCAGCTTATGCAGCCTGGGGTTACGAGTGTCTCTCTCGTTTAAATGGCATGTTTGCCTTCGCGCTTTATGATGCGCCGCAACAGAAGTTGTTTTTGGCGCGTGACCGTGCTGGTGAAAAGCCTCTTTTTTATCGTTTCGAGAATGGAAGCTTACAGTTCGCTTCAGAGCTAAAAGCATTACTCGCCAATCCGATCAACCCCCGGCGAATTAATACTGATGCATTAGATTGCTTTCTTGCTACTGGATATGTGCCAGGGGAGCGATGCATACTTGTAGGTTATAAAAAGTTGCCGCCGGCCCATGCCTTGGTGTTTGACCTGCGAACCGGACTATCGAATCTTTGGTCCTATTGGCGACTTCCCGAATTAGTAGCTTCAGCACAAGAGCCACTGGATGAGTCCGCGTTGCTGGATGAGTTGGAAACCCTCCTGGAAGATTCTGTGCGCGGCCAGATGGTAGCGGATGTGCCGGTGGGCGTGTTGCTGAGCGGAGGAGTTGACTCAAGCTTGGTAACGGCGATGGCGGTGAGGTCTTCGAGCCAGGTGAAGACATTCACGGTCGGTTTTCCCGGATACGGCAAACTGGACGAAACTGAACATGCTCGGCTGATTGCCCGTCATTTCGGAACCGAGCACACGGAGTTGATGGTCGAATCCATCGCGGCCGACCTGATTCCCCGTCTGGCCCGCCAGTTCGACGAGCCAATAGCGGACTCATCTATGATCCCCACCTTTCTAGTAAGCCAACTGGTGCGTCAGCACTGCACTGTTGTAATCGGCGGTGATGGTGGTGATGAGCTCTTTGGTGGCTATGGTAATTACAGCAGTTTACTGCGGTCGCAGAGGCGTATGGGACTGATTCCGCGTCCGTTAAGACAGATGGCGTCAGCGGTCGCAGAACGCTTGCTCCCAACGGGCCTAAAGGGTCGCAACTGGTTGCAGGGGCTAGAAGTAGATTTGCAACGGGGTGTGCCTTTGATTGCCAACTATTTCGACGCAACCATCCGTAAGCAATTGTTGATACATCATCATGGTTTGGGTCTGGCGGCCGAGTCGATTAAACGCGAGCGTACCCCTCCGCATCTAGATCTGCTGCAACGGGCCACCCGAATGGATTTCGTCAATTATCTAGCTGAAGACATTCTCGTGAAGGTTGACCGTGCCAGCATGTTGAATTCACTCGAAGTCCGTGCGCCGCTACTGGATCATCGATTGATCGAATTTGCCTTTCACAAGGTTCCATCCCGTTTGAAGGCTACCACGCAAGACAAAAAAATCCTGCTAAAGCGCCTAACAGCGCGCGTTTTGCCGCCGGGGTTCGACCGCCAGCGTAAGCAGGGTTTTTCGATCCCTTTGGCTGCATGGTTGAAGGCCGGATCCTTTAGGGATATGTTTCACGAAGTGTTATTGGACAATAACTGCCTATTTGACCGCAACATCGTGTTTAAGCTGCTCAAAGGCCAAGATAAAGGGCGTAGTAATGGTGACCGTTTATTTGCCTTGGTCTTATTCGAGATTTGGCGGCGTGAATATCGTATTACGCTCTGATTAATTTAGAAATTCACCAATGAAACGTAAATTATTTAATAAGTTATGTAGAAAAAACTGGGCAGTAATCTGTTTGATTTTGAGTTAAATAATTGTACGAAAGCAGATACCATTGATACAAGAATTTGTCCCATCACGTATGACGAGTCCCGTTAATGAGTTGGCTATTGCAATAGATGCCTCACGTAATCGTTCAGGTGGTGCTAAAGCTCATTTACTTGGGATTCTTCGTGACGGTGATCCAAGGCAGTATGGGGTTTCAGTTGTACATGTGTGGTCATACGACGCTTTGCTGCAAGAATTGCCCGATGCCCCATGGCTGGTTAAACATAGCCCGAAGCACCTCAAAAAGTCACTGCTACACCAGCTATGGTGGCAATACTGGGTGCTACCTCGTGAAATATCTGAGGCTGGTTGCAACGTACTTCTGAGCACCGATGCAGGCACTGTTTGCCGCTTCACCCCTTCAGTAGTAATGAGCAGGGACATGCTGTCCTTCGAGGGTAAGGAGATACAGCGATACCCCCTGATTTCATTCGCTCGCTTGCGGCTTTTTTTGCTTAAGCACATGCAGGTTAGATCATTGCGGAAGGCCACCGGTGCCTTGTTTTTGACACATTACGCGTCTGAAGTAATCCAGCGCTTTACGGGTCAGCTCAATTGTATCCGCGTTATTCCACATGGAATTGGAGAAAATTTTAGACAACAGATAATGTTCAACCGACGTAACCGATTAGATAAAAACATACAGTGTTTATATGTTTCAAATACAGATATGTATAAGCATCAATGGCATGTTGTACATGCAATCGCTAACCTTCGCAAGGCAGGCCACCCGCTCCGGCTGAATCTGGTTGGCGGTGGTTCGGGCCCCGCAAGGGTATTGCTAAATAAGGTAATAGAGCAAGAAGATCCCGAAGGGTCCTTTGTTAAGATATTCGAGTCGGTGCCACACGACCAAATACCGACCTACCTAGCAGAAGCAGATTTATTTATCTTTGCGTCGAGTTGCGAAAATATGCCCAACACTTTAGTTGAGGCCATGGCGAGTGGGCTACCTATTGCCTGTTCTAATCGCGGCCCTATGCCAGAGATACTGCAGAATGCAGGAACATATTTTGATCCAGAGGCCCCGGATTCAATTGCCAGAGCTATCGAAAAGCTGATTGTTGATGACTCATTTAAAGACTCTGTTGCACAAAAAGCAAAGATACTATCTGATCAATATTCATGGTCGAAATGCGCGAAAGAAACCATATGTTATCTAAAGCATGTAATTATTTTGGATATTAAAAAAAATAAAGCTTTTAATGCGCGTTTCAGTAAAATGAAATCTTGAAAATTATCATGAAAAACCTTAAATATAAGATATGCTGTTCTTGCATTATGGATACGTCTGATCCAGATATTGAATTTGACGATAATGGGCTTTGCGATTACTGCAACAACTACTATAAGAATATAAAACCCAACTGGCACGTGGATGAACGCGGCCGAAATGAGCTGATACATTTGGCCGAGAAGATAAAAGCTGAAGGAAAGGGGCGAGATTTTGACTGCATTATTGGGCTGTCCGGTGGGCTAGATAGTTCCTATGCCGCCTATGTGGCCAAAGTGAATATGGGCCTTAGGCCGTTGCTGTTTCATGTCGATGCTGGGTGGAACACCGATCAGGCTGTAGGCAACATTGAAAAGTTGGTCGACGGTTTGGGTCTGGGGCTTTACACCCATGTAGTGAACTGGGAGGCCGTCAAGCGTATGCAACAGGCCTTTTTGCGTGCGGGAATTCCAGATCAGGACTTGGTCCAAGATGCAGCATTCTTTTCCGGTCTCTATAAATTTGCACAAAAGTACAAGATAAAGCACATCATTACAGGTTCTAACTTCTCGACCGAATGCTGCCGGGAGCCGGAAGAGTGGGGTGGTTACCTTGGTATCGACAAAACACTTTTTGGCGATATATGGGCCAAGTATGGCGATGGTCGGGCCAATGAAGACTTCCCACTGGTTGACATTTTGGTATACAAGCTGTGGTACCAGAACGTATTGGGCATGAAAGTGCATCACCCGCTCAATCTCGTGCCGTATGTCAAGAAAGAAGCTGAAGACGAGCTGGAGCGCCGCTTTGGTTGGCAGCGCTTTCAGCACAAGCATCACGAGTCGCGTTTCACCCGTTTCTACGAAGATTATTGGTTGCCCCGTCGCTTTGGCTATGAAAAGCGACGTGCCCACTTCTCAAGCCTGATCATGACTGGTCAGATGACACGTGACAAGGCGCTGGATCGAATTTCCCGCCCTGAGATGGACGGGCACTTCCTCAAGCAGGAGTTTGAATATGTGGCGCACAAACTGGATTTGTCTGTCGATGAGTTGCAAGCTTTGTTTGAAATGCCCAAGAAGACCTACCGCGATTACAAGAACAAGCGCGACTTGATCGGTCTGGGGGCCAATGTAATGCGCAAGCTTGGTCTGGAGAAGAGGTTTTTCCGATGATCTGTATTGTGGATTACGGGGTGGGTAACATTCAGGCATTCCTTAATTTGTTCAAGCGTTTGGGGTTGGAAGCGAGCAGGGCTGATACACCGGACGCTTTGTTGTGTGCTGAGCGACTTGTGCTGCCCGGTGTTGGGCACTTTGACCATGCCATGCAGCGACTTAACGCTTCGGGAATGCGCCCCAAATTGGAGGAGCTGGTTTTGGGGGCGAAGGTGCCTATCTTGGGCATCTGTGTGGGCATGCAGATGTTGGCACAGGGATCAGATGAGGGCAGCCTGCCTGGCCTGAGCTGGGTCCCGGGCCGTGTGCGTGCATTCGCAAACCAGCCGCAATGCGCCAATCTACCCATGCCGCACATGGGCTGGAATGACTTACAACTGCGTGCCGGAGGCAAGCTGTTTTCTAAAGGATTTGAAGATGCACCGCAGTTTTATTTTCTACACTCTTATTTCTTTGATGCTGAGGACAAGCAGGATGTGGCGGCCACTGCCAGTTATGGCCTGAACTTTGACGCCGCGGTCTCGCGTAGGCATATCCATGGGGTGCAGTGCCATCCTGAAAAGAGCCATCGCTGGGGTGAGCAACTTCTGAAGAATTTTGTGGAGCTTTGACGAATGTTGCGTCCCCGAATCATTCCCTGTTTACTGTTGCATCAAGGGGGCTTAGTTAAGACCCAAGCTTTCAAAGACCCCAAATACGTAGGTGACCCGATCAATGCCGTCAGGATCTTCAACGAGAAAGAAGCCGATGAACTGATGGTGCTGGACATCGATGCGACCGTCAAAAAGCTAGAGCCGAATTTTAGCCTGATTGCCAAACTGGCTGCGGAGTGCCGTATGCCGTTGTGCTATGGCGGTGGCGTGACCACTGCAGAGCAGGCAGCACGCATTGTAGATTTAGGCGTCGAAAAGGTTGCGGTTAGCGCGGCGGGTATCGCTAATCCGTCTCTCCTGACCAAGATCGCGGCCGCTGTTGGGCGACAGTCAGTGGTAGCGGTGCTGGATGTGCGCAAGCGCAATGGACTTTTTGCTAAGGGTTATGAAGTGTGCACGCACAACAGCAAAACCACCCACAAGCTAGATCCGTTCATACTCGCTAAGCAGTTGCAAGATGCCGGTGCTGGCGAGGTCGTTGTCAATTCGGTAGACAGGGACGGACAGATGCAAGGCTATGACCTAGAGCTAGCCATGCAGTTCAAGCAGGCCTTGAAGGTACCAGCCACCTTTTTGGGCGGGGCAGGTTCCCTCGATCATTTTGGTGAACTCTTTTCCAAGATCGGTGTGGTGGGCGCCGCTGCGGGTAGCTTGTTTGTGTTCAAGGGTAAATACCGCGCCGTTTTGATTAGCTACCCCACGGCAGAGCTGAAAAAGCAACTTTGTCATGAAGCACTGAAGAAATAAATGATGAATGACATGAACGTGTTTGACGGCCAGGTGTTGATGATCACCGGAGGGACGGGGTCGTTTGGTAACGCCGTTCTACGTCGTTTTCTTAATTCCGGTTTGCGCGAAATCCGAATCCTGAGTCGGGATGAAAAGAAACAAGATGATATGCGCAAGAAGTACAACAACCCCAAGCTGAAGTTCTACATTGGCGACGTGCGGGATCCGCAGTCGGTTATGAATGCGGTGCGGGGAGTGGATTACATCTACCATGCTGCAGCGCTCAAGCAAGTACCGTCTTGTGAGTTTCACCCGCTCGAAGCGGTCAAGACAAATGTGATGGGCACAGAGAATGTGCTGGAGGCTGCAATTCAGTGTAGCGTTAAGAAGGTGGTTTGCCTGAGCACCGACAAGGCGGTGTATCCCATTAACGCCATGGGTATCAGTAAAGCCATGATGGAGAAGGTGGCCGTGGCCAAGTCGCGTACCAGTAGTAGCACTATTATCAACGTAACACGCTATGGTAACGTTATGGCCTCGCGGGGCTCGGTGATTCCTTTGTTCGTGGATCAGATTCTCTCTGGCCAGCCGATCACCATTACAGACCCGAGCATGACACGCTTCATGATGACGCTGGATGATGCGGTGGATCTGGTGCTTTACGCTTTCGAACACGGCAAGCCAGGAGAGATTTTTGTTCAAAAGGCGCCTGCAGCCACGATCGAGGTGTTGACTCAAGCGTTAACAGGTCTTTTGGCTAAGCCTGACTATGAAGTGCGTGTGATCGGCACCCGCCATGGGGAAAAGCTTTACGAAGCGTTACTCAGCCGTGAAGAAATGGCTGCAGCAGAAGACTTGGGTGGCTACTACCGTGTGCCCCCCGATCTGCGAGATTTGAATTACGGTAAGTTCGTGGAGCAGGGGGAAATTAAAATTTCCGAAGCTAGTGACTACAACTCTCACAACACCAATCGCTTGGATGTGGCGGGTATGCAAGCATTGTTGCTCAAGCTGCGCTTCATGCAGGCCACCGCGCGCGGCGAGCACGTCGAGTTGGAGGAATAAGCCATGAAAGTGTTGGTCACTGGGGCCAATGGTTTTATTGGCAAAAACCTAGTGTTACGCCTGCGCGAGCAAGCAGGCGTCGAGGTGTTGACCTTTAATCGCGGCGACACCGATGCCGCGTTGCAAGCAGCCTTAATGCTAGCCGATGCCGTCATCCACTTGGCTGGAGAAAACCGCCCTGCATCGACCGATGCCTTTGAGCAGGTCAATGCCGGATTGACCCGGAAAATTTGCGATGTCTTGCGCGCTTTGGGTAAGTCGGTCCCATTGCTGTTGGCATCTTCCGCTCAGGCCGAATTGGACAACCCCTACGGCCTTAGCAAGCTGGCGGCAGAGCAGGCTGTGGAACCGCTTGCAAGTGAAAATGGCAATCCGGTGGCCATTTACCGCTTGCCGGGCGTGTTTGGCAAGTGGTGCAAGCCCAACTACAACTCGGTGGTGGCCACTTTTTGCTATAACAAGGCTCACGATCTGCCCGTGCAGATCAACGATGCGAATGCACGCATACGGCTGGTGTATGTTGACGATGTGATTAACACTTTTTTGTCTTTGTTGGCAAAGCCATGGTCTGGTCTCTTGCGCCCGGTAGTAGCTCCTGAGTACAGTGTCACATTAGGTGAGCTGTCGGCACAGATCGATGCCTTTAAAAACTGCCGCAGTACTCTGATGTCTGAACGCGTGGGCGCAGGGTTTATCCGTGCGCTGTATGCCACCTATGTGAGCTATTTGCCTAAAGACAAATTTGCCTACGAAGTGCCAGTCTATGGTGATGCGCGTGGCGTTTTTGTCGAAATGCTCAAGACGCCCGATACCGGTCAGTTTTCTTTCTTTACCGCACACCCGGGCATCACCCGGGGTGGACATTACCACCACACCAAAACCGAAAAGTTCTTGGTTATCAAAGGCAAGGCGCGTTTTGGTTTCAGGCACATGATGACCAACGAACTGTATCACCTTGACACCGAGGGAGCCAAGCCGCAGGTGGTGGAGACTGTGCCAGGCTGGACGCATGACATCACCAATGTGGGCGATGAGGAAATGGTGGTGATGCTCTGGGCCAACGAGATTTTTGATCATGCCAATCCGGACACGATCACTAGCAAAGTTTGATGATGAGAAAACTTAAAGTCATGTCGGTCGTGGGCACAAGACCAGAGATCATTCGCCTTTCCCGCGTGTTGACAGCACTGGACCAGCATTGCGACCATGTGTTGGTGCACACGGGGCAGAACTACGACTATGAGCTCAATCAGGTCTTTTTTGACGACCTCCGGGTGCGCAAGCCGGACTTCTTTTTGAATAGTGCCAAGGGTAGTACCAGTGCGGCCCACACCATTGGAAACTTGATTACTGCGGTAGACGGTGTTTTGGAGCAAGTCAAACCCGAGGCGATGCTGGTGCTGGGCGACACGAATAGCTGCCTGTCTGTCATTCCTGCTAAGCGGCGCAAGGTGCCGATTTTTCACATGGAAGCAGGTAACCGCTGCTTTGACCAGCGTGTGCCGGAGGAAACCAATCGCCGCATCGTGGATCACACTTCAGACATCAACCTAACCTACAGCTCCATTGCCCGCGATTACCTGTTACGTGAAGGCTTGCCCCCAGATCAGGTGATCAAAACCGGTAGCCCGATGTACGAGGTGCTGCATCACTACCTGCCGCAAATACAGGCGTCCAACGCCTTGAACCGCCTGAAGTTGCAGCCGGAGCAGTACTTCGTGGTCAGTGCCCACCGAGAAGAGAATATCGAATCCGACAAGTCGTTCAATAAACTGGTGACAGTTTTGAATGCGGTGGCTGAAGACCATGGTTTGCCGGTGGTCGTGTCCACCCACCCGCGCACTCAAAAGCGAATCAATGCTACGGAGGCCAAATTTCACCCACTCGTTCGGCTCATGAAGCCTTTGGGTTTTCATGACTACGTGAACCTTCAATTTCAGGCTAAGGCCGTGCTTTCAGACAGCGGCACCATCAATGAGGAATCGTCCATCCTTAACTTTCCAGCGCTGAACCTGCGCGAGGCACATGAGCGCCCCGAGGGTATGGAAGAGGCAGCAGTGATGATGGTTGGCTTGGAGGTAGAGCGGGTACGCCAGGGGCTGGACATCCTGGCCACTCAGGCCCGTAGCTCCGACCGCAGCGTGCGCTTGGTGGCCGACTACAGCATGCCTAACGTCAGCGAAAAGGTGGTGCGCATCATCCACAGCTACACCGACTACGTAAACCGCGTTGTTTGGAAAAAATACTGAGCGCGAACGATGCGAGTTGCGCTGATTGCGGACACATTTCCTCCGCTGCGTACCTCAGGCGCAGTCCAGCTGCGGGACTTGTCCCGGGAGTTTGTGCGTCAGGGACATGCTTTGACAGTACTGCTTCCGTCGACAGACCAAGATGAGCCTTGGTCAATCGAGGAATTTGACGGCGTACAAGTGTTGCGTCTGAAGGCGCCGCGGATCAAAGACATAGGCTACGTTCGCCGGACCCTCGGTGAGTTTGCGATGCCATTTGCCATGTTTCGGCAATTCCTTAAAAGTCCATTGGCTAGCGAACGGTGGGACGGTGTGGTCTGGTACGCCCCGTCGATATTTCACGGGCCGCTGGCCAGTGCCCTCAAGAGTCGTAGTAACTGCAAGGGCTACCTGATCATCCGCGATATTTTTCCCGAGTGGGCAGTAGATGTGGGTCTGATGGGGCGCGGCCTGCCGTACCGATTTTTTGATGCCGTAGCTCGTTACCAGTATTCAGTGGCCGATGTGATTGGAATGCAAACACCTGGCAATCGCGTGTACTTTGATAAGTGGCAACAACAGCCCGGTCGCACGCTGGAAGTACTCAAGAACTGGCTTGACAGGCCAGCTCAGGCTCACTGCTCCATTCGCGTGAATGAAACGGCTTTGGCTGGGCGCAAGGTGTTGGTGTACGCCGGAAATATGGGTATTGCCCAAGGCATGGACATCTTGCTCGACCTAGCCGAGAAACTGCGCCACCGAACAGATGTCGGTATCCTGTTTGTTGGCCGTGGCAGTGATGCTCCAAGGCTCAAATCAGTCGCGTCGGACCGGAAACTGGACAATGTCTTGTTCTGCGACGAAATCCATCCAGATGAAATCCCAGACCTCTATTTGCAGTGCAGCGCTGGTATCGTAGCACTAGATCCTAGGCACAAGTCACACAACATCCCTGGCAAGTTTTTGACGTACATACAGAGCGGCTTGCCTGTTCTGGCCAATGTGAATGCTGGTAACGATCTGGTCAAGATGATTCGGGATGAGCAGGTAGGGCAGGTGTGCGAGAGTAACCAAGTGACTGAACTGCTGCAGTTGACGGACAAGTTGTTGACCCAAATTGACTCGGAGACTGACAAATTATCCGCGCGTTGCCGCATGCTTTTTGAGCGGGAGTTTGCCGTTGATAGAACGGTTCGCCAGATAGTCGCTGCGCTCATGGGACTTGATGCGCTGAATAAATCATGAAAGCTTTTGACGCCGAATACCTCAACGATCTGACTGGGCAAGCAAAGAACAGCCCCCGACTTCGCCAGCACCGGAACATCCACCAAAGTTACCAAGACGCCTGCCAGCGTCTTTTCAATGCCATTGAGCCGGGCAGCTACATCCGGCCTCATCGGCATACTTCCGAGCCAAGGGAAGAACTACTGATCGCGATACGTGGATCAATGGCCTTGATAACGTTTAATGATCAAGGTTCTGTCACGGGTATTTTGCGCTTTGGTTCCGAGAAGCATGGCAGTGACTTTGCTGCTGGCGCCGAGGTGGCATCCAGCACTTGGCATACCGTGGTCGCACTGGAGACTGGCTGTGTGTTGCTTGAGTTGAAGGCTGGACCGTTTGACCCGAATCAGCCCAAGGATTTTGCGCATTGGGCACCTGCGGAGGGCTCGGCGTTGGCTCAAGGTTACTTGCAGGGGCTGGCTGAACTGGCGAGTAAGTTTTCAGACACCCCATTTAGGCAATCAAATCGAAACTAGAGATTTTTATTTAAATGTACTCGACTGGACCTTCTGATACAAATCTAATCTAATTTAAATAAATTAAAACTTTTGTACTAATTTGTAATTTCACAACAAATGATGGAGGGGTGGAGGTAGTTATGTCGTTGTGATACATTATCAATTGTAGCGGTACATATGTGCTGCTCTCATATCTACCAATGAAGGCTTTGGCTAGCTTTGGTTTAATTCAACTCAACTCAACTCTCTTTCGGGAATCAACATGAAAAAAGTTTCTGCTCTGTTCTTGTCTATCGCTATGTCAATGTCTCCTGTTGCTTTTGCACAGCAACAATCGGGTGGTGCTGCAGGTGGTGCTGGCGCCGGAGCCGGTGCCGGTGCTGCAGCAGGCGCAGCAGCTGGTGTATCCGTTGGCGTTGTCGCTGCCGCTGCTGCAGCAGTTGCTGTGGCAGCTGCGGTTGCTGCTAACAAAGACGATACAGCAGCAGCTAACACGAACTCAAACTCTGGTACAAACTAATCTACGTCAAGTGCTGGTCGAAAGCGCCCCGTAAGGGGCGTTTTTTTATCATGCAGTTTCAATACTTCAAAACTTGCTTTTACTCAGCAATGCTGCTGTGTCTTACGGCGTGTGCTGGGTTTAACCCGGTCACTGACACAGCGGGATACTTTTTTCAAAGCAGGGTTTCATCGCCAGAAAATAGTTATGTGCCCGGTTTTGAGTACTTGGAAGTTGAATGGGAGGGGCGCAAGTCTGTAATGGCGCTTGGCTATCGTTTAGTTAATGCGAGCCAAACGGATGAGCACTGGTATACCAGCCAGGGCGAAATGCTCAAATTGCAAAATGGTCGCATTGTTCAGGTGTTGGGCATGGTGCGAGAGGTGCGAAGGCTTTCAACCAACACGCCTTTATGGACTGATTTAACTTCTCGCAAGTTGCCAGTGGTTTGGTCGCAAACCAAAGATGTAATGCCGGGGTACAGATTTGGATTGCAAGAGTTTGTGATCACGCAGCAAGTAGAACCTACGTCAACTGAGCACTCACATAGCCGGGCTGCCACACACTGGATTGCAGAGGAAGTAAAAAGCAAAGACGCCAGTGGCAGGACGTGGATTTATAAACAAAAATTTGCACTTGCCAATAAAGAATCAGTTTACAGCGAGCAATGTGTCGCCAAAGATATGTGTTTCAAACTCAGGCCTTTGGGCGTTGTAGTGCCCAAATGAACACAATCAAGTTTTTAGCCATCTGTGCCAGTACATTGCTAACGCATGGTTTTGCACTTGCTCAAGGGGTTGAGCAGGTACAGATTGAAAAAATACAGCGCTTAAGCGAGTGGCTAGAGGCGCAGCGCTTAGGCCCTGATGCTTATCCGATTGGCATGATGTGGAGCACCCCAGAAGAGCTGACTAGGCAAGGTAATGAGCGTGAGGCAATGCGGCAAGATGTGAGCAACTTGTTGGCGCTTAATAAAATAAGCCATCAGGAAGCCGAGGCCTTGTTGGGTTTAATAGGCAAGCTTGAACCCACTGGGCGGGTTAGAACCAGTGCTGCAGAGGCGAAGTGGTTGGAGGCGCAGCCCAAGAAAGACCCGCTTCTTTCTCCGGGTGACAAACTGTCGTTACCCAGTCGACCCAATGCGGTGCGAGTGTTGACGACCACAGGTGCTGCGTGTGAGTTGTTGCACAAGGAGGGGTTGTACGCCGCTGACTATGCGCAGGCTTGTTTTGAAAGTGCAGGCGCATGGGGCTGGCTGGTGCAGCCCGATGCTCGCGTGCAAAAGGTCGGGCTGGCGCGTTGGAACATGCAATTACAAAACCAACCTGCGCCCGGGGCTTGGATTTGGTTGCCTACCATCAATGGATTGAGCGACGACTTCAACAGCCGCATGGCCAACTGGTTGAGTTACCAAGGCGTGGCAAGCAATGTGAGGCTTGAAGAGTTCTCCAAGTCCCACCGGCAGGTCACCCCGGCCCTTGAAGTCGTGGGCACATTTGATTTTGCAGGGCGCGCACTTACGCTTCGGGCAACGGCCAACAACTGGGGCAATGCTGGACTGCTTCAAACCCCTACTGCGCGCATGCGCGATGAAGGGTACTTTGGGCTGGGTCTGCATCGGGTGCGCCCTTATGAGCAAGTGAACTTGATGTTCCAGCCAACGCCTTGGATGGAGGCAGGCTTCAGGTATACGTCCATCTTGAATCGCTTGTATTCACCCTATGCTTCCTACAGCGGTGACCAAGCTTTCAAAGACAAAAGCATTGATTTGAAGCTGCGTGTAGTTAAGGAAGACAATTGGGTGCCTGAGCTAGCGCTTGGCTTGCGCGACATTGGGGGCACAGGGCTCTTCAGTTCGGAATACTTGGTGGTAAACAAGCGTTTGGGTAGCTTAGATTTTTCTTTGGGGCTAGGCTGGGGGCATTTGGGTGGGCGTGCCAATTTAAAAAATCCGTTCAACGAGGTGCTTGGGCAAGGCTTTGATGTTCGTGAAAGGAACGTCGGTCAGGGCGGTAAATTTGCGGGCAAGAGCTGGTTTCATGGCCCCACGGCTTTTTTTGGTGGGGTCAGCTACCAAAGCCCCTGGGATGTTGTTTTCAAGGCGGAATACGACGGCAACAACTACAAGAACGAGCCCCTGGGCAATGCCTTTGAAGTCAAGCGCCCCATCAATTTAGGGCTGGTGTACACCGGTTGGAAGGGCTTTGACGTGCATGCCGGCGTAGAGCGCGGCAACACGTTCTCTGTGGGTTTCACCATGTTCACCGATTTTTCGGGGCTGAATGTGCCCAAGGTCACGGATCCAGCGCTGCCCAAAGTGTCGACGGCCAGCGCCACCAAGGCCCCAGATTGGCAAGCCACTGCAAAAGACATTGACAAGCACACACAGTGGCAAGTCGATCAGATGTATGTCTCTGACAACAAATTGGTGGTAAGGGCCGCGCGCTCTAACAATCCCTACCCCTCGGTTCGTTTGAACAAGGCCATGGCAGTCATACACCGCGATGCGCCGTCAAACATTGACAAGGTTGAGGTACATCACAAAGCACTTGACTCGGTGGTGGCAGTTGAGAAGGTAGAGCGTGCGCAGTGGGTACAAGCCCAAACTCAGCCTCCCAGAACCAATGAGTCTGAAAGCACAAAGCAACCAGAGTACACAGCAGAGCCGATATCGGGTGTACCCACTTTGGACAACAAGCCAACCCATTTCTATTTTGATCCCGGCTTAGATTTTATCCAAACCCTAGGTGGCCCCGATGGGTTTGTGATGTACCAGTTCAGCTTGGCTTTGCGCACGGGCTTGAGGTTGCCAGCGGGCTTCGAAGTGAAAAGTCTTGTGCGTCAGCGGTTGATGAACAATTACGACCGGTTTAAAGATGTTGGGCACTCAAAACTGCCCCGAGTGAGGACGTACATGCGCGAGTACTTCGTGACGTCGCCTACCACCTTAACCAACTTAACCGTCAACAAAACAGCCCGTGCCAGCAAGAGCATGTATTGGGGCGTTTATGGTGGATATTTTGAAGAAATGTTTGGCGGCGTAGGGGCAGAGGCGCTGTATCGACAGCCTGGCAGCCGTTGGGCCGTGGGGGTCGATCTGAATAAAGTGAAGCAGCGCGATTTCGCGCAAGACTTTGGCTTCAGAGACTACCAAGTGCAAACTGGCCACGTGACCGGTTATTGGATGACGCCTATCGAGGGCGTGAGCACTTCTTTGGCCGTAGGCAAATATTTGGCCGGCGACAAAGGCGCCACCATGACGGTTTCAAAAACATTTGCCAATGGTTCGGTGATGGGGGCATATGCCACCAAAACCAATGTGCCAGCTGAAGTGTTTGGCGAAGGATCGTTTGACAAAGGTGTTTTTTGGTCCATCCCCTTCGATGCATTCCTGACCAGCTCAAGCCGATCAAATGCGGGCTTTTCGTGGAAGCCGCTGACGCGAGACGGTGGGGCAAAATTGATTCGCCCCGTGAACTTGTTTTATGAAACAGTTTGGTTAAACCCAGAGGTGAATCGCTTCAAACCCGCGCACCCAGGCAATGACCGCGTGGCGCCGGATGATCGGGTGCAAGACTATCAACGGCAACGCTAATTTTTAAAAAACTTATCTCAACTTTGTATTGACATGCAGTGGCCGCCTTGCAAGGTCCCTGCATGTGCCAGACAAGTTGGTTTGACGGCTTTTGCTCTGGGGGCGATTGCTCAATCACTCAATACAATTTGAGCAGTCAGCTGGTAAAAATTTTTGGAGAGTCTGATTGCGAAAACTCAAAGCGTATTTGCAGAGGTATGCATCAGCTTTATATACGCCTTCGTTTGGGGCAGGTGTTGCCTCCAATGCTCAAACCTTTGCCGCTCAGACGACGTTGTCAAAAAAAGTTTGGCTAAGGTTCAAGCGTGACTTGGCCCTTGCGCTGACGGGGCAGTTGTTTTGCCAACACAGGGCAATTCCTACAAGGGCCAAGCGAGTGCTTTACGTGTATTTGGGCATGCCGCAGTTGGGTGACTCGATCATGGATTTGTCTGCGCGCACCTTGTGGGCCAAGCGAGGGTTTGAGGTTGACTTATTCACCCATGCCAGCATTGCCAGCTTTTACGAGGGCGACCCAAGCTTTGCGCGTGTATTGAGTAACCGTACAGACTTGGCTAAAAGCTATGACTTTGTGGTGCTGCAGTCGTACAACTGGAAGTGCTTGAAGCTGAAGTGGCGCCACTTTCTAACCACACCGTTTTTGGCTCTGCATGGTCACTACTACGGGCCTGAGTTCAACCGGTTTGAATTTGCGCGACATGCTTGGGGGCGTGCGCTTGGGCTGCCTGCTACGCAAGTGAACGCGACAGTCAAGCCTGTGTTCAACCTGAAACTAGACCATCAGCCACATGTGCGCGAACAAGACACGATTGCTTTAGCGCTTGGGGGTGTTGTGTCTTGGCGAACCTATAGCCGATGGGTTGAGTTGATTGCCCATGTTCAGCGCATATTGCCCCAACATCGTTGGTTGTTGTTGGGAGCAGAAAATGGGTTGTCCAGCGCTCGCGAAGTGATGGCTTATTTTGAGAAAACGTCGCAAACGCATTTGGTAGAAAACTGTGTGAACAAACTGACCTTGCCGGAGGTGTTCAAGCGTTTGCAGAAGGTGGGGCTGTTGGTGACGGCTGATGGTGGCTTGCTTCACTTGGCCAAGGCAGCGCAAGCCACGGTGGTGGCGCTGATGGCGGGGCCCATTCATCCGGCGATGCGTTTTGGTGGTGGCGATCTGGCCTCGGTCATTCACGCCCCTGTGGCCGTGGACGACATAGACCCAATGCAAGTGGCACAAGCTGTCGAGCAAGCTGTGCAGGGCACCTTAAAATCACTGCAAGTTGCCTATGTAGGGCAGTCGCCCGATTGCAGCTGATATCACCAAAGGAAGCCAATGAAAGAAGCATCAAAAACCAACCTGTATCGAGATGCTGCTTTTTTTGAAAAATACTTGACAGGTAAGGTTTTGGACATTGGCGCTGGCAATGACCTAGTTTGCCTCAATGCGGTGGGCTTTGACATGGAAGATGGCGATGCCAACTTCCTGAATCAATATTTTCCTGAGGGCAGTTTTGATGCGGTGCACAGCAGCCATTGCCTCGAGCACATGACCGACCCCGTTCAGGCGCTGCACAATTGGTGGCCGGTGGTCAAGCCAGGCGGCTATTTGGTGTTGGTGGTGCCAGATGAAGATTTGTACGAGCAAGGCATTTGGCCCAGTGTTTTCAATCACGATCACAAGTTCACATTTCGCCTTGACAAGCCTGATTCATGGTCGCCTGTCTCGCATGAAGTGCGGGCACTCTGCATGAGTTTGCCAGGGGCTGAAGTGGTTTCAGCTGAGTTGCAAGATTTCAAATACGACCGATCGTTGATTTTCCCCAACCACCTAACGCCCAAGCCCAAATACCCATGGCATGCGAAAAGATTGTTCAGTCTGATGAAGCGCTTGCCTTTTTTAGGCCAAGAAGCCATTAAAAATTACAAAATTAAATTGATCGAAGAAGGCCACCCATTTGATCAGTCAGCCTATGACGCTTGTTGCCAAATTGAAGTGGTGATTCGCAAGCGAAGTTGAGAGCCATGCTGAAAGACAAACTGACCATTTTCATTCCAACCTATAACCGCTGGGCGATGTTGGAGAAAACGCTCGCCAGCACATTGGCCAGTAATACGGCGGGCGTGAAGGTGATGGTCCTAGACAACAACTCTGCGCCCGAGGGGAGAGCGGCGGTTGAGCGAGTGATTGCCGATTACCCTGATCGGCAGGTTCAGATCATCAAAAACACGGTCAACATTGGCGGCGACGGCAATATTTTGCGTTGCTTTGAACTGTGCGAAACGCCGTATGTGATGGTTCTGGGGGACGATGATTTTCTTGAGCCAGATTTCTTGAAAAAGTTTGAAACCTTTTTGTTGTCAGAAACTGACTACGGCTTCATCAGTTTTCAGGTGCCGCGTGACTATGCAAGTGATCAGATGCAAGACAAGGTATTTGATTCGCCATACGACTTGCTGAAGGAAAGTGGTAACTGGGCTGAATTGCTTTTCATTTCAACCAATGTCTATCGAAAAGACTTGGTGATGATGGGGTATGAGCAGGCGCAGAGGTATCAGTTGACGTGTTCGTCGCAGTTGATTGCTGTGCTCAAGGGCTGGGAGGCTTCGAAAAAAACGGCGCACAAAAACCGATACAAGTTTGTGCTGGCGCATGAACCCGTGGTTGCTTCGGGCGGTCATGGCAGAGACCATCGGTCTTACGGAACAATGGTTGTGTTGAAAGGCTTGTCGATTGTTCGGTCGGTGTTTGAAAATGAGCCGCAAGCCAGCATAGTTCGCAAGGCAATTCGTGGTGCCGCTAGGTATGTTTTCAAGCCTAGGGTGTTGGTGAAAGAGTATTGGCGATACACGCTTGAATTTGGTTTTGTACACGCATGGCGGCAGTTGTGTAACGCCAAGTATGACCTGGCATATTTGGTGGGTCTAAAAAGCCTTTGGTATCGACCTTATTTGCACCTGAGCATTTTGCTTGCCGGTGCTTGGCGTTTCATTTTGAAAAGATAAGACTATGAAAGCAGTGATATTGGCAGGTGGTTTGGGCACACGTATTTCAGAAGAGACGAGTGTTAAACCAAAACCAATGGTCGAAGTGGGCGGCAAGCCCGTGCTTTGGCATATTTTAAAAATGTATTCGCACCACGGCATTCATGATTTCATCATCTGTTGTGGCTACAAGGGCTATGTGATCAAAGAGTATTTCGCAAACTATTTTTTGCACATGTCCGATGTGACGTTTGACATGAGCAAGAACACGATGGAGGTTCACCAGCGCAATGCTGAGCCTTGGCGTGTTACTTTGGTAGACACGGGCGAGAGCACCATGACGGGCGGACGTTTGAAGCGTGTGGCCAACTATTTGAAAGACGAACAGGCGTTTTGCTTTACCTATGGTGATGGGTTGAGCGATGTCGATATTTCTGCGCTCATTCAGTTTCACCAAGTGCATGGCTTGAAGGCGACGTTGACAGCAACTTATCCGCCTGGCCGATTTGGTGCTTTGGAGATTGACGATAGCGCGCTCATCACAGCATTCAAAGAAAAGCCCAAAGGGGATGGTGGGCTGATCAATGGCGGATTTTTTGTGTTGTCACCCAGCGTCATCGATTTGATTGTTGATGATCAAACCATTTGGGAGCGAGAGCCGTTAGAAGCCTTGGCAAAAGCCGGGCAACTGAAAGCGTTTGAGCACGATGGTTTTTGGCAACCTATGGACACTTTGCGTGACAAAACATTGCTAGAAGAACTTTGGCAGTCAGGATCTGCGCCTTGGAAGGTTTGGTGATGCAAAGCACTTTTTGGTCCGGCAAGAAGGTTTTTTTAACGGGCCATACCGGCTTCAAGGGGGGGTGGCTGAGTTTGTGGCTGCAACACCTCGGGGCAGACTTGACCGGCTACGCTTTGTCGCCACCCACCAGCCCCTCTTTGTTTGAGCGTGCCAGTGTTGGCAAAAACATGCACTCCATCATGGCTGACATTCGCGATGCGGATGCTTTGCAACAAGCCATGCAAAACGCCAAGCCAGACATCGTGATTCATATGGCTGCGCAGCCGCTGGTGCGACAGTCCTATATCGACCCGGTACAAACTTATGCGACCAATGTGATGGGGACAGTGCATTTGCTAGAAGCGGTCAGAAAAGTAAATTCAGTGCGTGCGGTTGTGAATGTGACCACTGACAAATGCTACGACAACAAAGAATGGTTGTGGGGTTACAGAGAAGATGAGCCGATGGGTGGTTATGACCCCTACAGCAACAGCAAGGGTTGCTCAGAGTTGGTGAGCATGGCGTATCGTCAATCATTTTTCAATGCAGATGTTTATGAAAAGCATGGCGTTGCATTGGCCACGGCACGCGCGGGCAACGTGATTGGTGGTGGAGATTGGGCTGCCGATCGATTGGTGCCAGATGTATTGAGAGCCGTTGAGCTAGGGCAAGTTGTGCAAATTCGCAGCCCGCATGCCATTCGACCTTGGCAGCACGTGCTCGAGCCGTTGGGTGGTTATTTGCAGTTGGCGCAAGCTTTGTACGGGGGTGGGCCGCGCTATGCGGAGGCATTTAATTTTGGACCGACCGATGATGATGCAAAGCCCGTGCAGTGGATTGTGCAAGCCTTGACCCAGCTGTGGGGAGGCGGTGCAACCTGGGCGTTGGATGAGGGCGTGCATCCCCATGAGGCCAATTATTTAAAACTAGATTGCTCAAAGGCCAAGGCTGTATTGGGTTGGGAGCCGCGCTGGCGTTTGCCTGATGCCTTGGCGCAAATTGTGACATGGCATAAGGCCCACATCAGTGGTGCAAACATGCGGGACGTCTGTATGCAACAAATGATGGACTACTCTCAAAAACTGACAGAGATCAAATAATGGAAAACGACAAAACACTTGAAATCAGACGGCAGATCGACGCATTAGTGGAACAGTACGCTGCCATTGCCTTGGCTTCGCAACCGTTTTTGCCTGGGGCGAGTGTGGTGCCGCCCTCTGGAAAGTTGCTAGACGCATCTGAGTTGAAACATATGGTGAGTGCCAGCTTGGATGGATGGCTCACCACGGGTAGGTTCAATGCTGAGTTTGAAAAAAAATTAGCGGCCTTTATGGGTGTCAAGCACTTGATCACGGTGAACTCGGGTTCATCTGCTAACTTGGTGGCTTTCAGCACATTGACGTCACCCAAGTTGGGGGCACGTGCCATTCAAAAAGGCGATGAGGTCATTGGCGTGGCTGCGGGATTTCCGACCACTGTCAATCCCGTTTTGCAATTTGGTGCTGTGCCAGTGTTTGTAGACGTTGACCGCATAACCCATAACATCGATGCCAGCAAGATTGAGGCCGCGATTGGGCCCAAAACAAAAGCCATTATGTTGGCTCACAGTTTGGGTAATCCTTTCAACTTGGATGTAGTGACGGCGCTGTGCAAAAAATACAAGCTTTGGTTGGTGGAGGACTGCTGCGATGCATTGGGTTCTACCTACCGAGGTCAGATGGTAGGAACATTTGGTGATATCGCGACGCTGAGTTTTTATCCTGCGCATCACATCACCATGGGTGAGGGAGGCGCTGTTTTTACAAACAACGATGAACTCAAGTCGATTGCCGAAAGCTTTCGCGATTGGGGGCGTGACTGCTACTGCCCCCCTGGCAAGGATAACACTTGCGGTAAGCGTTTCTGCCAAAAGCTAGGCGATCTACCAGAGGGTTATGACCACAAGTACACCTACAGTCACTTGGGCTACAACCTAAAAATCACAGACATGCAAGCAGCATGTGGGTTGGCGCAGTTCGAGAAGGCAAAGCAGTTTATTCAGATGCGTAAAGAAAACTTTGCGTTTTTATACGAGCGCCTCAAAGACTGCGAAGAGTTCGTGCATTTGCCACAAGCGACTGAGCATTCAGACCCATCATGGTTCGGTTTCCCTATAACCTTAAAAGAAAACTGTCCTGTTACGCGCTTGGATTTATTGACCTACCTCGACCAAAATAAAGTGGGCACGCGCTTGCTTTTTGCAGGCAACTTGGTGCGTCAGCCATACATGGCGGGAGCGCACTATCGGATCAGCGGTGATTTGACAAACACAGACAATGTGATGAACAACACGTTCTGGATAGGTGTGCAACCCTCTTTAACAAAAGAAATGCTCGAATTTGCTGCTAGAAAGATTGAAACGTATTTGGGTGTGAATTTTTAGCATGCGTGCCTTGATCATTGGTGGCGGTGCAATTGGTAGGGGGTTCGTGCCATGGTTGCTTGATGCGTTTGAAATAGATATTTTCGACGCATCCACGGATTTGGTGAATGCAATAAAGCACCACGAGGGCTACTATTCCTTCATGAGCGATGGCGAGCAATTGACCGAAAAATGGATAAGCCCCACATGCATCACCACTGATTTTGAAACGCTGCAACCAGAAGCGTACGACATTGCGTTTATATCGGTTGGACCCAGAAATGTGACGCGCTTGCCTGCAGGGCTGGGTCGATTGAGTTGTCCGGTCTTCAGTCTTGAAAATGATCCCGCAACGGTTGAGTGGATCAAACAAGCTTATGGCATGACAGAGGTTTACTTTGGTGTGCCTGATGTCATCACATCATCGTCTGCCTCGCCAGAAAATTTGGTGCGCGATGCCAATGCCATCCACACCGAAAATGGGATGCTTTATTTACAGCAGCCTGCTGCATTGGCGCCCTCGCTGCAACAACTGTTGCCTGAAGTGCACTGGTTGCACGTAGACCGTTTGAACCAAGAATGGGATGCAAAACTCTACATTCACAACACACCTCACTGCATTGCCGCTTACCTTGGCCATATGGCTGGATGCACATACTTGCATGAGGCATTGGCCAAGCCAGCGATTCGCCGGATCATTGATGGAGTGATTGATGAGTTGTTGTGTGCGTTGAAGATGGTGACGCCATACGATCACCATTTTTTAGAGTCATGCGCCATCAAGGAAGTGCGACGTTTTTCCAACCATTTGCTTTTTGACCCAGTCTCTCGGGTGGCACGCGAACCCTTGCGCAAACTTCATCCGTCGGGCAGGTTGATGGGCGCACTGAAACTGCTTCTTTCAACAGGCGTCAATCCAACGTATCAGATGGCGGGTATTGCGGCGGCCTTACTTTATGCAGATAGAAATGACAGGGATTACAAGCAACTCGCAGAATTGGAAGCTTTTGGTGTTGAGGGCTTTCTCAAGTATCACCTTGGCATGAGCCCTCAGGCCATTGAGTCACAATTTGTAGTAAAACACTTTGCAGATGCGGTTCGTTTTCTTCGCAGGGAGCTCAGATGAGTTTGCTGAAATTGGCGGCGCGTGTTTGCAAAACCTTTGGCGCATCAGACGACCCTTTGCTGCGCACAGTGCAAAAAGTAAAAGGCGGACAAGCCCGTGATGTGGTCACAGGGCTAGACTTTAAGTTGCATGAACTTTCGCAACAATTTGTGAATGAATACATGCTAGGTTGTACGCTGTTGTCTGAAGAAGGTTCTTGTGAAATGGCAACGGCGGCTGAATTGCTCGCCGGCGATTGGTTGGTGGTAGACCCGTTGGATGGCTCGAACAACCATGCACTCGATTTGCCAAGTTTTGGATTCATGGCTGCGCATTTGATGTCGGGGCGAATAGCGGGCGCTGTCGTTGTTCTGCCTGAATTCAGTCAATACATGGTGTTTGAAAAAGAAAGCACCATCACAAGCCAATCTTTTGAAAACACACATGAATTTAAAAGTGCTGCCGTGTATTACGCCTACCCGCCAGCGCAAGATGCCAAGGCTTTGTCTGCCAGGGTTGACATACAAAATTTGATAGATGTGACGTCTGGCGGCATGTATCGGTATGGATCAGCATGTGTGGGCTTGTATCAGTTGCTTTGTGGCAAGCACATGGGATTTGTAGGGCACGGCTTAAGACTGTGGGATGCGTTAGCCTTTTTGCCCATCTTGGCGCAACGGGGCATAGAGGTGCACTATTTGATTCATGAAACTTCTATCACCTTGGTGGCTGCTAAGCGTTTAGATTTTGTCAAGGGCGTTGCTGATATTTTGCTGCACCATCAGAATTTGAAATTGCACCCATACCGTTCCAACGCGGCACTGAGGATAGAGGCCATATGACAACGCCACTGTTTTTGTTTTGTGGCGGGCCAGCCATTTATGGCGACGGGGTGCCCAAGCCACTCATGAAAGTGAGTGCAGACCGCAGTTTGTTGCTTCACTTTTTGAGTCATCTTGTAGAGCGCAAGGCTCCATTGCCTTTAAGCATTACATTGCTGTGTGATGACGGACAAAAAGCAGCTTTTGAAAATGAGCTTCAAAAGTTCGTATGCCCTGTTCCCATCTGTGTTGAGGAGTGTTCAGCTTCGGCAAGCACGTTCGAGAAATTTGAACATGCGCTTGAAAAGGTGAAAGACCAGCGATCATGGATTCAGTTCGGCTATCCGGACATTTTTTTCTTTGGAGAAAATGCGCAACCTGAGTTTGAGGTGGATACGTCAAACGCTTGCGTTCAAATCAGCGCTGTTCCCCTGACCAGTCGCTTTCCTCGCCTGTTTGTGGATATTTACAACAACGAGATAAAGGGCATTTCAAACCACAGTGCACCGGTACCCGCGAATCCGATGCATGTATTTGGTGGTGATCTGTGGGGCAGATGTGCTGATTTGACAGCACTCGTGAAAGAGTTCAAAGCCACCGCAAAGATAGAACAGCCTTCACTTGAGTATGATTTTTTCTTTTGGTTAATCAATCAGAAAAAAATGAGGTGCGTGCTTTTGTTTGGCGAGCGTTTATGGGTGGATTCAAACAGAGATATCCAAAAGTTGCTACTGCGAAAGGCTGAGCTGACATGAAATATGCTGACTTGATGGGCGAGTGGCTGCTTGAGTTGGGCTATACCCATTGCTTTTTTGTGGCTGGCGGTGGCATCATGCACTTGCTGGATGGGTTTAGAAATCGGTTTGAGTGCATACCAGTTGTACACGAAATGACTGCGGGTATTTGTGCGGAACATTTCAACCAATGTGCACACAAAGGTCAAAGAGCATTTGCGTTGGTAACCACAGGACCAGGACTGACAAACATCGTGACGTCTGTTGCTGGTTGCTATGTGGAGCACCGTGAATTGTTGGTGATTGCAGGTCAGGTGAAGTCCACCGATTTGCTTACCTATCCCGAGCGTCAGCGCGGCGTACAAGAAATTGATGGGCGTGCAGTGTGCGCACCAATCACTGTTCGCAGCGAGTGTTTGAGTAAACCCATGTCGCGTGCCAATTTTCGATCACTTGTGCACGCTGCCTGGGGCCCCCACCCAGGACCCGTTGTGCTGGAGGTGTGTCTGGATGTGCAAGGCGCACAAGTTGATTCAGAGGCCTTGCAACAAGAGGCCTATGCAGAGCCAGACTTTCAATTGGGCATGTCTACCGAAGAGGTGCATGCGTTGAGAGAGTTCATTCGTGAGTCGCGACGACCACTTATTCTTTTGGGCGGATTGGTATCACGCGAAGCGGCTTGGCGCGCACTGCCTTGGTTGGAAAAAACGGGTTTGCCAGTTGCCACAACCACCAGTGCCATTGATCGCATCCCAACAGATTCACCGATTTTTGCAGGCAGACCTGGCACATGGGGAGGGCAGCGTGCTGGCAATTTGTTGTTAGCACAAGCTGATTTTGTGTTGGTATTGGGTGCTCAACTCGATCTTCAGCAGACAGGCTTTAACTATCAAGCTTACGCGCCACAAGCGCGCTTGGTGCATGTGTTTCCCTCTGCCCAAGAGTTGTCGCGTGTTGGGCCTGCGGCAATGCAAAAGATACTGGCTTCTCCTGATTGGGTTTTGGACCGATTGACCGATGCCATTGAATGGCGGGATGTCGATGGCTGGGGTGACTACGTTCGACAGACTCGCGCGTTGGTTCCTTCATCAGAGGCTGCCAATGTCAGTCGAGTGGGGTATGTCAATTCGTTTGCTTTCTTGGAAAGTCTGTCGCGATCATCCCAGGCGTCTGATGTGATGGCTTTGTGCTCGAGTGGCGGAACTTTCACGGGAGCATTGCAAAACTACCAGATGGCTCCCAACCAAATAGCAACGACAAGCGCAGCACATGCCAGCATGGGCTATGGTTTGGCAACAGCCATTGGCGCATCCTTTGCTGACCGTTCCAGACGGGTGATTTTGACTGAAGGCGAAGGGGGCTTTTCTCAAAACCTTCAAGAGCTGGCCATGGTCAAACGATTTGCGTTGCCAATCAAAATATTTTTATTTGACAACAGTGGTTACGCGTCAATTCGTGCGACCCAAAGAAAATTTTTCAATGGTGCCTATTTGGGGTGTGATTCTGAAACAGGGCTTGGATTTCCCGATTGGGAAAAATTATTCGCTGCCTACGATATTCCCTGTCGATATTTGCAAGAGGATGAAGCAAGCCCAGAGACGCTGCGCCAATTGATGGGCAAACACGCTGGCCCTGAAGCTTGGATCGTGTCGGTTGATCCTGAGCAGCCAAATTGGCCGGCGGTTTCAAGCATGATTGCCCCCGATGGCTCAATGATATCTAGCCCTATCTACGATATGTTGCCCAAATTACCCGATGCTCTCTTGGTGGAAGTTGGGCGTTTTTTACCAAAGGCTTTGAAGGGTAAAGAGTGAGCCCGCTTAATCACAATCAAATTTCCGTTTTAGATGACAGCGTTGCCGCTGTGTTGCCTCAGATTAATTTCAGCCAGCTCAGCGGCAAGCGCCTTTTCATCACTGGGGGAACAGGTTTTTTTGGGTTGTGGTTGTTGACTGCTTTGCGACATTTGAATCAACAAAAAAATAACATCGAAGTATGCGTTCTGTCACGCAATCCAAAAGATTTTCTTGATCGCAATCCTCATTTTCAAAGCCAATCCTGGCTCAGCTTCTTGGCTGGGAATGTGCGCGATTTTGAAATTCCAGACAGGCAGTTTGACTATGTGTTGCATGCAGCCACTGAAACGTCGATGGCTGCGCATGCTGAGCCACAGTCGATGCTGGATGATATTTTGTTGGGCACATCACAGGTCATCAAGTTGGCAAGACAGTGTGACGTCAAGCGCATGTTGTTGGTGAGCTCCGGTGCGGTGTATGGCGCTCAGCCGGAGGGTTTGTTACACCAACCTGATGACTCGCAATTGGCGTGCAACCCTCTGTTGGTCAGCAGCGCCTACGGCGAGGGGAAAAGGGTGATGGAATTGATGGGTGCCATTGCGCAAATGCATGATGGTCTGGAAGCTGTTTCTGCCCGCTGTTTTTCTTTTTGCGGCCCCGGTTTGCCTTTGGACGCGCATTTTGCAATGGGTAACTTCATCCGAGATGCTTTGTACCGAGACAAAATCACTGTTCAAGGCGATGGTTCTGCTGTACGTTCATATTTATACGGTGCAGACTTGGCGGTTTGGTTACTCGGCTTGCTTGCACACGGTAAGCTAGGCAATGCTTACAACGTTGGCAGCGAAGCGTCGATCAGCATCAAGGACTTGGCAATCAAAGTAAGAGATGTTCTGGCCCCTGAAAAATCAGTCGTCGTCATGCAGTCCAGTGATCCTACAAATGCCATCAGGCACTGCTATGTACCGTCAACTTCAAAAGCGCGCGCTCTGGGTTGCGCTCAATGGACATCGCTCGAAAGCTCCCTGCTCTATACTGCGCGTTTTGCCAAGTAAAACGCTTAACCTGAGTGCTCAAGCGTGCAAATCATGACGAAATCAAGCAACTCCATTAGTATTCTTGTGACTGGCTGCGCCGGCTTCATCGGCAGCAATTTTGTACACACTTGGCTTACACAGTCTGACGAGCCAGTGATCAACCTCGACAAGTTGACCTATGCTGGCAACCTAGCCAATTTAGAAAAATTCAAAAACGACCCGCGCCACGTGTTTGTGCATGGCGACATTGGCGATGTGGCGTTGGTAAGCGACTTGCTGTCAAAGCACCAACCCCGCGCCGTGCTCAACTTTGCAGCGGAGAGCCATGTTGACCGGTCGATCCACGGACCGGGTGACTTCATTCAAACCAATGTGATGGGCACCTTCAATTTGCTGGAATGTGTGCGTGCCTATTGGCAAGAACTGCCCGCCGACAAAAAAGAAGCATTCAGGTTTTTGCATGTGTCTACGGACGAGGTGTACGGCACGCTCTCCCCTACCGACCCGCCGTTTGGTGAGACCAAAAACTACGAGCCCAACAGCCCCTACTCTGCCAGCAAAGCAGCCAGCGACCATTTGGTACGTGCTTGGCACCACACCTATGGCTTGCCTGTGCTGACCACCAATTGCAGCAACAACTATGGGCCGTACCACTTTCCAGAAAAGTTGATACCGCTGGTGTTGCTAAACGCGTTGGCAGGCAAGCCCTTGCCAATTTATGGCGACGGTCAGCAGGTGCGTGACTGGTTGTATGTAGAAGACCACTGCCGTGCCATTGCAAGCGTGTTAGAAGCCGGCAAGGTGGGCGAGACCTACAACATTGGCGGCTGGAACGAAAAGCCCAACTTGGAGGTGGTCAACACCTTGTGCGCGGTGTTGGACGAACTCAAACCCCGTGCAGATGGCAAAAAATACGCCGAACAAATCACCTATGTGAAAGACCGCCCTGGCCATGACCGCCGTTATGCGATTGACGCCCGCAAAATTGAACGCGAGTTGGGCTGGAAACCACAAGAAACCTTCGAGACCGGCATTCGCAAAACGGTAGAGTGGTATTTGGCCAACCAAGACTGGGTGGAGGGTGTGACCAGTGGTGCTTATCGCCAATGGTTGGGCAAACAATACGGCGAAAAGGCCTGACCCTTTTTACCGATGAACAAGCCAAACATGAGCATTCTTTTACTAGGCGCCAATGGTCAATTGGGCCACCAACTCAGCACCGAGTTGTTAGCTTTGGGTCCTGTGAACGCACTCACGCGTGCGCAAGCCGATTTGTCAGACCCCGTGAATTTGCGTAACGCCTTACAAACTGCCACTGCGCTGTTTGTGCCAGATGTGATTGTGAATGCCGCGGCTTACACAGCCGTAGACAAAGCCGAAACAGACACCGACCAAGCCATGGCAGTGAATGCACAGTCGGCAGGTGTACTAGCAGAGTTTGCGCAGTCAGTGGGAGCATGCTTGGTGCATTACTCGACCGACTATGTGTTTGATGGTTCTGGCACACGGCCTTGGACCGAAGGGGATGTGGTGGCACCGATGTCGGTCTACGGGCAAACCAAGTATTTAGGTGAACAAGCCATTGCCAAGTCAGTTGCAAAACATCTGGTGCTGCGCACCAGTTGGGTGGTGGGTCCCCATGGCGGTAACTTTTTGAAAACCATGTTGCGCTTGGCTGCAGAGCGTGACAGTTTGCGTGTGGTTGCTGACCAAGTGGGTGTGCCGACTTCTACGAAATTGTTGGCTGAGACAACAGTGGCACTTCTGCGAACTATGCAGACCGCAAACGATGAAGATGCGCGTTGGGGTGTGTACCACTTAGCCCCTGCTGGTGAAACCACATGGCATGGCTACGCACAACATGTGGTGGCTGGCGCACTGGCGCGCGGCGCTAAGTTGAAAGTGGGTGTGAAAGATGTCTACCCCATCAGCACCGCAGAGTACCCTTTGCCAGCGCCCAGACCTTTGAACTCACGCCTGAACACCGAAAAAGTACAACGCACATTTGGCATCGCGCTACCCAATTGGCAGCAAGGTGTAGATGCCATTCTGGATGAATTGATTCACTGACAAATTTTTATGACCAAAGCCACACACACCATGCAAAGCAAAAAGCGCAAAGGTATTATTTTGGCGGGTGGTTCAGGCACGCGCTTGTACCCCGTGACGCAAGCGGTCAGCAAACAACTGATGCCGGTGTACGACAAGCCGATGATTTATTACCCGCTGACCACGCTGATGCTCAGTGGCATTCGCGAGGTGCTGGTGATTTCAACGCCGCAAGACACGCCAAGGTTCAAAGAGCTGTTGGGTGACGGCAGCCAGTGGGGCATGCAAATTGAATACGCCGTACAACCCAGCCCCGATGGCTTGGCGCAAGCCTTCATCATCGGCAAAGACTTTTTAGGCAACAACCCAAGTGCTTTGGTGTTGGGCGACAATATTTTTTATGGCCACGATTTGGTGAAGCAGCTACACAGTGCCAACGACCGCACGCACGGTGCCTCAGTGTTTGCCTACCATGTGCACGACCCCGAGCGTTATGGCGTGGTGGAATTTGACGCGCACCAACGCGCTTTGAGCATTGAAGAAAAACCCAAAGCCCCCAAAAGCAACTACGCCGTGACGGGTTTGTATTTTTACGACGAGCAAGTGTGCAACATTGCAGCCGCCGTGAAGCCTTCGCATCGGGGTGAGTTAGAAATTACAGATGTGAACAAACGCTATTTAGAGCTCGGTCAGTTGAATGTGGAAATTATGGGCCGTGGCTATGCATGGCTTGACACAGGCACGCACGAAAGTTTAATGGAAGCCGCCAGCTTCATTGCCACTTTGCAAAAGCGCCAAGGCTTGATGGTGGCATGCCCCGAAGAAATAGCGTTCGTGCAGCAATGGATTGACGCAGCTGCTTTGCAAAAACTGGCTGCGCCGTTAGCTAAAAATGGGTATGGCAAATATTTATTGAGCTTGCTCAAGTGAAGGCAAAGGAAGCAGCATGCCCTACACCGTGATAAGCACACCGATTGAAGGGGTGTTGGTTTTAGAGCCCAAAGTATTTGGTGACGCACGCGGTTTCTTTTTTGAAAGCTTCAACGCCCGTGACTTTGCGCAAGCCACGGGCTTTCAGTGCGAATTTGTGCAAGATATCCACAGCAAGTCAGCCAAAGGTGTGTTGCGTGGCATGCATTACCAAGTGCAACACGCACAAGGCAAGTTGATGCGCGTTACCCAAGGTGCGGTGTTTGATGTGGTGGTAGACATTCGCCGCAATTCAAAAACCTATGGGCAATGGATTGGTGGCGAATTGTCAGCCGACAACAAAAAACAACTGTGGATGCCTGAAGGTTTGGCGCACGGGTTTTTGGTGACCAGCGAGAGCGCTGAGCTCTTGTGTAAAACCACCGACTACCACCACCCAGAGTTTGAGCGCAGCTTGCTGTGGAACGATGTAGATGTGGGAATTGACTGGCCTCTGCATTTACTCGATGCACCCCCTTTATTGGCTGCAAAAGATGCCAATGCACTACCTTTGAAAAAACTTTGACCGTATGTTGAGCATCATCGTTGCCGTGCACAACCAATTGGCGATGAACCAATTGTTCTGGGAGCATTTGAGTCAAAGCACCGAGGGTGAGTGGGAGTTGATCATTATTGACAACTTGTCGACCGATGGCAGCCGTGAATTTTTTCAATCGGTTGGAGCGACGGTCATTGAGAACCCCGGCAATTACTCTTACCCATACTGTCAAAACCGGGGCATTGAAATAGCCAAGGGGGATTTTTTGGCATTTCTCAACAACGATATTGTGGTGCCAAAGGGATGGAACACGCACCTGACGGCATCGATGGCACATAACGGTTTAGATGTTTTAACCTCGTGCGGTGTAGAGCGCGTAGAAAACAAAGCGCGCACAAAAAAATTGAAAAGACGCTGGCAATGGATCAAAGGCTTAGTGGCCTTGTGTTTGGGAAAAAACAAGTTTTCCTTGGCATTGATGCACCGCTGGATGTACCCAAACTGGCCTGCGTTTTTCAATCAAAGAATGGCAGATTTCAAATGCAAAACCATAGAGGGTTTTGTGGGTAACACGGTGATGATGTCGCGCCGAGCGATTGAATTGATTGGGCCATGGGATGAGCGCATCCAAGCCGCTGATTTCGATTTGTATTTGCGCGCCAAAACGAGGGCGCGTGACCATGGCGACATCCAACCCGTATGTATTGCCTTGGATGTGTTTGTGCACCATTACATCCGATTGACACTGGGCGATGGTTATCCACCCTTTGTCGACAAAGACCGTCTGATCGCTTTGGAAGACAAATGGTCAGCAGAGGATTTGAAATTGCTCGACAGCATGCGCGATGATGCCAAGCCTGCTTAGTGGTGGGTATTTTTCAAACGCAACATCCATTGGTTCAAAACCAACAGGCCGACACTGCTGATACAACAAAAGCCGATCAGGTGTAGCAGTGGCGAGACCTCTGCTTGCAAAATAAACGGTGACATCAGCAAAACAAATTGCACAACTGCAATGGCTATGCAGGCCAATGAATATTGCCTAGCCGCACTGGTTTGAAACGGCCGATGGCTGACTGACGCAGACAAACATGCACAGCCCTGCCAGAGCACCAAAGGCCACAAATAGTTTGCAATACCTTGCCACTGTGCGTCTAGCCATTGCATGTGCAGCGCGAATAAGCTGGCAAGGCCAATGCCTACCAAGCTCAGGCAGCCGAACAAACCAACCGACAGAGAACTGTCGCTGGCATGCTGTGAAGGCTGTGACAACTTCACCTGTGCCCACGCCATGTGAATGACAGCCGGTACAAAACCAAACACCCGCAACAATGCGCTGAGCCAACCTGTTTCTTGCGCGCCGTAAAGTCGTTGCCACACGATGATGACCGAGGTAGCTAAGAGCACATCGAAGAAGGTGTGGGTGAGGCGCAAAAAGGCGCTGCGGTTGTCTGCTTGCTGGTGGAGTGCGCTGGGTAGAGCTGATTCGCTTTGAGTTGGCTTGGCTTCTTCTGGTTGATGAACTGTGCACTCGTTAGAGGTTGGATGATTTGCTGCAGTTGAAGTTTGATTTTCAGCAACCTTGAACCAAGCAGGCACTAACCAAAGACTGCCTACAAAATAGCCCAACAAAGCAGCCAACAGCAGGGTAGGGCCTTGCCACTGCGTGAGCTCGGTAAATTGCGAGCCCACCAAAGCCACCAACACTGAGCACACAGGTGGCACCACCCGCACATACAACTGTTGCCGTGTGTTGCCCGTGCGCAGCACAAAACTTTGTGCCAAGCCCCAACTGAGTTGGCAAACAGCAATCAGCACCACCCACCACAAAGCAGGTAACACTTGAAGTTGGCTGACCCACAGGGCCAGCCCAGCGAGAGGCGCGAGCATAAGCCATCGCCGCATGCTGCTCAACCAGTGGTGGCGTGCCTCTGGGTGTGGGGCGTGGTTGTGATTGACCAACAAAGACAAAGGCGCTTGCGCCAAAGCCAAAGTCATCCAGAAAAAAGCGATTTGGCTTATGACTGAAAACTCACCCACTTCTTGCGGCGTGAACCAGCGCAGCATGAGCAAAGCAAACACCACTTGCGTGCCAAACGACAGCAGGCTGGCCAGGGCCACGGTTTGGCTTGTTTTAAGCCAACGCGATTGAAGCATTGATTGAAATAGTAGTTGCAACGGGTGTGACGATTTTCTTTTGGCCGTGACCATCGTTTGGAACGGCATCTACGCGAACCAGCCCTAA